>Ga0105047_10014504_pt1 | contig 12492 bp, 10 predicted proteins | sample MAT04_FD_78384 | JGI IMG/M metagenome (GOLD analysis project Ga0105047, IMG submission 78384) | Freshwater microbial communities from Lake Fryxell liftoff mats and glacier meltwater in Antarctica - MAT-04 (megahit assembly) | ecosystem: Environmental > Aquatic > Freshwater > Ice > Liftoff... | reverse complement strand
GGCGCCATCATCGCCGAGGCCGAGGAGCCCGAGTTCGATCTCACCGGTAACCGGAACCAGCGCACACCGCTCTATCTCGCTCAGCTGCGCAACGGCGCCGGCGAGTTCGTCGCGGCCACCCCGAACGCGATCACGACAGCGCTCGAGGCCGGCGGCGGTCGGCCCTTCTTCGGGCTGACCGAGAACGTCCCCGGTGCGTGGCCGTTGTCGTGGGTGAACACCATGTACGTGCCGACCAGCGGACTGACGGGCGCCGAGACCAACGCCGTCGCAGCGATGATCCGTTGGCAGTCGACGGTCGGTCGCGCCGGCGCGGGGACACTGGGAGACGGTCGACTTCCCGAGCCGCTCGTGGAACAGGCCCTGGCAGCGGCCGATGAGGTGGTCGAGTCGAACTGCGGGTCCGCCGGGTTGAAGACGGTGACCACGGACGATCCCACACGCTTCGCACCCCAAGGAACGCTGGCGGAGCTCGGCGAGCTGGTCTGGTGCAACACGCCGGTCGGTGCGTCAGCGGCCACACCGAACCGCCCGGGCAACGTCGACCCGATTGCCGCAGCGAGTGCCGGAGTCGCCGCGGCGAACAGGACGAGCGCTCCGGGCGCACTTGGTTCGTCCTCGCTGTCGCCGATCGGAGCGACCGGCTCGGGAACGTCCGGTTCGGCCGGAACGACGGGTTCGGTCGGCAGCGACGCCGCCGGTTCGGTCGACGCCGCCGCCGCAGCTGCCGCTGCGCAGATCGCCTACCCCATGCCACTCGAGTTGCCGGGCAAGGACCCGTACGATTTCGATCGGTTGTCGACCCTGGCCCTCGGCGGACTCATGTTCATCGGCGGCCGGTGGTTGCTCCGACGATGGGGAGTGGTGTCGGCATGACCCTCACCGACCGAGTCATCGACCTGCGCGACTCGACGGACTCGACCGAACCGACCGCTGCTGAGCGCCGCAACGCCGGCACGGAGCCCGAGGTCGAGGAGGGGCCGAACCGCTCCGACCACGAGCCCTCCCGCATCGCTCGCGCCATCGTGGTGCTGGTGCTGCTCGGTCTTGTTGCGCTCCTCCTCGCCGACATGGTGATCGGCGCCGCAACGCATGCAGAACACCAGCGTCACCTGGCTTCGGAGTACGGCGAACGCCAGGCCGACCTGGCGGTCGGTGACGCGTCCTACGTGCTGCAGATCCCGTCGGTGGGACTGAACGAGGTCGTCGTCGAGGGAGCGTCACCGACGGAGCTCCGTGGAGGCCCCGGGCGGCGACTCGACTCGGCCGTGCCGGGTGAGCCCGGCAACACGGTCGTCCAGGGCACGTCGGTGCGGTTCGGCGGACCGTTCGGCCCGCTCGAGGATGTCGTGGCCGGCAAGACGATCTACCTGCGCAGTCGATCAGGAGAGGTGTTCAGGTACAAGGTCACGAAGGTCCAGAAGGCTGCCGATGACGACCAGAAGTTCCTCGACGTCGACGGTCCTGATCGGCTGACACTCGTCAGCAGCTCCTCCCATCCGTTGAGTGGTGAACGACGTGTCGTGATCGCGGTGCCCGACACCGGCGTCGCGCAGGAGGAAGAACCGGCTGTCGACACCGAAGGTGCCGACGGTGCGGAGCCCGCTGCGGCCTCCGCGTCGTCCGAGCTGGCCGACGGACCTGTGCGGGTGTACGACGTGCGAGGTCTCGGCCAGACGGTGCTGTTGCTGTGCGGTCTCGCGCTGATGGCGATCGGACTCGTCGCTGCGAGCGGGCTCCGTCGGCGGTACCGCGTCTCCACGGTGGCGGTGGTCGCCGGGAGCAGCGTCGCACTCGGTGTCGTTCTCATCAGCTTCAACATCTCGGCCTTCATCCCGACGACGTACTGAGAGCTGGCGACCCGCGTCGAACGCGGCCCGAGAACCGGGGACAACATGCACAGAGGCCGTCCGGGAGTCACCTGAAGGTGGCGCCCGGACGGTGCGCGCATGGCCTTCTGGAACGCTCGCGAGCTCGAGGTGAACCCCAGAACAACAGGCCGCAAACACTGTCTCGGGGCTCTTGATGAGAGGTTCTTCAGGACCGACACTGACTCCCGGCACGCAGCTGTGGCGTGTCGATCACCTCTCGAAAGGCGCACAACCATGCGAATGCGTTCACTGTCCAGGTTCCTCATCGGAGCAGTCGTCGTCGTCGGGGCCGCTGCCTCGGTCGCCGCACCCGCGGGTGCGGTCACCACCGCAACGGCGACTCCGAACCCCATCCCGGTCACGGCCGACCAGACCGAAGCACTGATGACGGTGTCATGGACCGGCGCCGTGTCCCAGCAGTTGATGTACGTGGACATCTGCAACAAGTCCACATTCGACCCGACCTTCGACGTGTCGACCGATTGCTCGCCGCTCGGCTCGGCGAACCCGAACGGCACCGCCAGCGGCTCCGGCACCCTCGCCGACTACCCGGTCTTCCGCGGAGCCGATCCCGGAGAACGTCCGTGGGGTTGCTTCGCTCCCGGCGACATCGCACCCGCTGGCATCCAGAAGTCCACGACCTGCTTCGTCCGCGTCACCGACACGAGCCTCTTCAACTCGGTCAACGCCAAGGAGGTGCCCTTCACGTTCGTGGTCTCCGAAGGCGTCATCCCCGAGGCCCCGTTGACGATCCTGTTGCCGGTCGTCGGCACGCTCGCCGCTCTGGGTGGTTTCTTCCTCGTCAACCGTCGTCGTCAGACCTCGCCGATCTGATCCACGTGCCTGCTGCCCCGGCACGGCCGGGGCAGCGGGTCCTCCACACCAACATCTCTCGATCACACCACACACCAAAATCTCACAAGGAGCTATGAACACATGAAACTCAAGACCAAGATGGGCGCAGCGCTCGTCGTTGCCACCCTCGTCTCGGGGGCGTTCACCTCGATGGCAGGCGCCGCACCCGAGCCGAGCGGCTGGGACGACGTCAATGACCAGGTTGTGAGCAGCGGCTCCGACACCACCTACAACGTCATGCAGCGGTTCGAGACCCTCTACAACCAGGGACTCGGCTGCGACACCGTCAACACGTCCTTCGCGACCGTGCCGAACAACGGTGGTACGTGCCTGCTGGGTGCAGCGCAGACCTCGACCGAGTTCCGCGCCAACTGGGACCATGACTTCTTCGTCGGCAAGTACCCGACGGGCTCCAGCGCCGGTATTGCGGCGCTGAAGAACGGCTCGGTCGACTACGCCCGCTCCTCGCGTGCGGGTGGGGCGAGCGACACAGCGCTCAACTTCTGGGCGTTCGGCAAGGATGCGCTGGCAGTCGTCACCTTCGGCTCGCGTGCCACGGGCAACCTGACCATCGCCCAGCTCCAGGGCATCTACAACTGCTCCATCACCAACTGGAACCAGATCGATCCGAGCTACCCCTCGGCGACGATCGAGCCCGTCGGCATGAACTCCTCGTCCGGCACCTACGCCACCTTCAACACCCTGGTGGGTGTCACGGCCAACAACGGCACGTGCGTGAAGCGTGTCGGCGCCGACCCGGCGGCCGTTCCGCCCGTGCTCGGAACGTTCCCGTTCGAGAACGACGTCAAGCCGATCATCGACGATCCGCAGATCAACGAGGAGAACGCGATCTGGTGGATGAGCTGGGCCGAGTTCCGGTCCTTCTCGTACAAGCGTGGTTCGGCCAAGGCATGGAGCATCAACAGCCAGCCCTTGAGCGCTTCCACCGTCAACAACAACAACTACCCACTGACACGTCTGATCTACCACGTGACCCAGGACTCGATCACTGCCGCACCCGCGAGCTCGGATGTGACCGGTCCCGACGGTGGCAAGCAGGGCGCAGTGCGTGAGTTCACCGAGTTCATGTGCAAGCCCGACACGGCGTTGGCCCATGGACCGAACCAGTTCTCGGGTCGCTCGAACTACCTCGAGCTGGGAGCCGCCTACACGGCGACCGGGTTCCTCCGGGTCCCGGTTGCACAGCGTACGAACGGCATCTGCGTCCTGGAACAGGCCTGATGCTGCCATGACGCTCCGACCGTCGACCTGAGGTCGATGACGGAACGTCGATGTGAACTGGGACGGGGGCACGGCTCGACGCCGTGCCCCCGTCCCGCGTTCGGACCGAGTCGGGTGAGGCAGGTCTTCATGTCACGGCGAGGTTCTGTCCACCCGCTGTTCATGGAGCATCCGTATCGTCCGCGGCGCCCGGGCAACGAACGACTCTCTCCCGGCGGCGGAAGGCAGCGATCATGAGGCGACGGTCATGAAGCGAGGGAGTAGGTGGGTGGCCGGTCTCGTGACGGCGGCGGTGACCCTCGGTGTCGGATCTGTAGGTCCCGCCGGGGCGGTCGACGGCGTGGGCGTCACCCCGAACCCCGTGTTCGTCGGTGCCGATCAGTCGGTGGCGACCGTCACGGTCTCGTGGTCAGGTGCAGTGCCCCAACAGCTGATGTTCATCGGGGTGTGCAAGAAATCGATCGGCGATCTGACCTTCCTGGTGGATGAGGACTGTTCGTCGGTGGCCGAGACGAATCCGAATGGCACCGCCGACGGCGCGGGGAGCGCCCAGCAGGAGCTCTTCCGGGGCCAGGACCCCACTGGTGAGCGGTGGGGCTGTTACGCCCCGGGCGATACACCCCCGCCGGGTGTCGAGAAGTTCACGACCTGCTTCGTCCGTGTGACCGACACCTCGGTGCTGAACTCCGAGGTCGACGTGGAGGTCCCCTTCACCTTCGAGGGTTCCTCACGGGTCGACCCCGGAGTGGGCGAGAGCCCGGGCGGCCCGGCCCCACCACCTCCGACGCTCGACAACGGTGCGGCCAGAGCCGCAGGAGCAGTCGTCACGGCACCGACCGGTGACCCGGCTCCGGGCGAATCGATCCAGGTCGCCGGCGCAGCTGGCGTGGCCGGCGTGTCGATCACTGGGTGATTCTCCCTTGTGCCGCTTGGACTGTGGGCCGGACGTTCACCCAACCGTAAGGCCGCGTCCAGCTCTGGTTCAGGGTGGCTTCCTACCTTGGGCACGTCCCCGCCACATGGGCGGCCACGACACCGACGGACGAACGGGGTGCAGCAGATGACCACGGCGATGCACGGGCTGACGGGCGCAGTTCCCGAATCGACCTCTCAGGAGTCGGTGATCGATCTGACCCGGCCGGTCCAGCCGCCGGTGTTCACTCCGACAGCGGAGCTCGATGCGGCGGCCCTTGCGTCGATGGCGGCCGAGGTTGCCGCATCGGTTGCTCGCCATCGCCAGGAGTTGGCGGCCGCGATGGCCGAGCTGACGGCATTGCAGCGCACCCTCCGAAGTGAGGTCCGCACGGTGATCGCGGAACTGGACCGGATCGCCGCCGGCGTCGCTCCAGATGCGGCCGTCCAGACATCGGAGTCCGTTCAGGTCCCCGTCGCAGACGACGACATTCCGCGCCGCTCGATCGGCTCGCGCCTTCGGCGCGCTCGCTGACGGCGCACCGAACCCCAGACCGATGTCCGACCCCCAGTCCTTCGAACGCGGCGTGCCCGGCGAGATGCCGCTCGATCGCGCTCCCGCCACGGCGGCGACAGCCCGGTCCCAGGCCGGCGCGCTGGCACGACGCCTGGCCGATCAGGAGGTGCGGCTCAGCATCGGCGTGGACCTGCTCGAGGGAGCCGAGGGCAGGGCGCTCGAGCAACTCGACGCACTGACGCGCGTCACCACACGCTTGGCCGAAGCCGGTGGCGTGCAGGTGTCCCACGACCTCGCGGCGCCGGTCCCGACCGACGACGCCCTGCATCCTGCGGTGATCGAGGCGGAGGAGATCCTGCGCGAGCAGCGCCGTCGACTCGGCCGCGGCCCCGGCCGGCGGACGCGTGAAGGGGTGCTGGAGCGACGGCTCGCCGTCGCCGTGTCCTTCGTGGGCTTCGTCGTACTCGGGTACATCTCGTCCGCCATCGGCGGGATGATCCCGGGCGACGCACTGTCACGTGTCGGCTCGGGGCAGTCCGTCCTGTTCAGTCGTGACCCCCACCTGGAGGCGATCGGCTTCATCTGGGGTCCGTTCCCCACCCTCTTCCAGCTGCCGTTCATCGCACTGCGTTGGCTGTGGCTGCCGCTCACCAGCGCAGGTATGGCGGCGATCATCGTGTCGGCCCTCTTCATGGCCGGGACGCTGTCGCAGCTGCTCGCCTGGGGACGCGAGACCGGCTCGAGCCGATGGTTCCGCATCGCTGCCACGCTGCTGGTGGTCGCACACCCGCTCATCTGGACCCACGGCGCCAACGGCATGAGCGAGGCGTGCTGGCTGTTCTTCCTGATGCTGGCCACACGGCACCTGTCGCGCTGGATCGAGACCGATGACACCCGCTCGTTGGTGATCGTCGGCGTGGCGATCGCCATGGGGTACCTGACCCGCTACGAGACCGCCGCAGTGTTCGCCGCCGTGCTGTGCGTGGTCGCTGTGACCTCCTGGGCCAGGTCAGCAGGTGATGGTCCGGCGCCTCGCCCGGAACTCACCCGCCGTCGCGAGACGATCCTCGATCTGGCGATCCTGTCGTTCCCCGTGGTCGTGACGATGCTCGCGTGGGCGGGAGCGTCGTGGGCGATCATCGGCGAGCCGTTCCCGCAGTTCACTTCCGACTACGGCAACAGCGCACTCGTCAGGAGTGCTGTTCTCGACAACATCGCACTCATCGGCGACGCGGCATCGGCCGGACGCGCGTGGTTCTTCATCCGTCAGCTCGTGATCGTGTCCCCGTTGCTGGTGGTGTTGGCGCTCGTCGCCTTCTGGGGGTCGCGTCGCACGAGCCTGCGGGCCCTGAGCGCCGTGGCGGTGCTGGGGTCGCCGCTCGCGCTGCAGGTGCTGTTCGCAACGAAGGGTTCGACGTTCCCGTGGCTGCGCTACACCGTCGGCGGGGTTCTCCTGGCCGGAGCGTTGGCGATGGTCGTCGACTCCGACGCCCGGGCGCGTGGATCGAGGTGGGTCCGGGTGTTGGCCCTGGTCGCGCTGGTACCGGGCATCGCCTGGTCGACGCACGTCATCAATGCGGATGAGTATGCGCCCTTCGACCAGAAGGACTCGTTCGAGTCACTGGCGCTCGGCGTGGACGGTGACTCGGCCGCTGTCGTCGACTCGGTGTCGCGTACCGGCCAGGAGGCCGCCGCCGACATCGACGCGATGCCCGACGTCGAACCCGGCACCGTACTGATCGATCAAGCGGGTATCGGCGTGCTCCCGGCAGCTCCTCGTCCCGACGTCTACGTGGTGCCCTCCGACCGGGACTTCGAGCCGGCCCTGTCCGCGCCGGAGGACTTCGGAATCCGCTACATCCTGCTGGTCGAATCGTCCGGTGCCGATCAGGTGTCGGGCGAGTTCCCCGACATGTGGGAGAGCGGGGGTGCGCCGCTCACCCGCCAGGTCGCGGAGTGGGGGAGCGCGAGCGAGCCGAAGACGCACCTGCGTCTCTTCCAGGTCGTTGATCCCGACCCACGCAATCGTGCCGAGCCAGATCCGGAGTTCGGACGATGAAGGCGCTGCTCGCCAGGATTCCACGTGACCGCAGCCTCCTCCTCTTGTTGGCGCCCGTGATCGCTCTGGTGGCGTTCCTCGCTGCGAGCAGTTCCGAGGATCAGTATTCGGCTCTGCCGCTGGGAGTCGTCGAGACGACGACAACCACGAGCACAAGCGTCGTGCCGTTCGGCTCCGAGCAGGCGGCGGCCGAGGAACCACCCGCCGATGTCGAGGGCTCCAGCGTCGGTCGCTCCGGTACCACCTCGGGCTCGGGCAGCGGTTCGAGTCCGGGTGGTTCGAGTTCGGGTGGCTCCACGGGAGCGATCGCAGCCACACCGACCTCCCAGCTGCCGGCCTGGATGGGCGGGGACGGCGCGCCGAACACGACCGTTGCGGTCGACGGCGAACAGGCGCCGACCACGACCGTCCCCGGCGAGCAGGCTCCCGAGCCGGTGGTCGACGAGAGCCCCATCGCTGCGTTGTTGCCCATCTCCGCCATCGTCGTCCTGGGTATTGCCCTGTTCGTCATCCTTCGTCGCCGACGCTCGTCGACGATGTCGGAGACCCGTCCGCCGCCATCTCCCTCCGTGGGCGCCTGAGCGCCGATCTCCAAGGAACCGACATGCTGGTCAACCCCCCTCCGCCACCTGCCGCCGAACCCACGCTGACGGTCGACGTCGAGCGATCGACGATGTCGCCCGACACCAAGAAGGTCGCGGTCCGGACGGCGATCGTTCTGGGCGCAACGGTCCTCTGCTACCAGGTCTCACTGTGGACGCTGATGCGCGGCATCACCGTCGACACCCCGCTCGCCTATCTCGGTCTGGTGCCGATCATCGCTGGGGTGCTCGGTTACGTGCTCGCCCGTCCCAAGGTCGGCGAACCCGACATCCACGACCGTCACATCGACCGCATCATCGGAATCCCTCTTGTGCTCGCTGCGCTCGCGTCGTTGGTGCTTCTGCCCGCACGCATGTCGACCATGTACTGGCTCTACCGCATCGACCTGCTGACGATGCCGTTGTTCGTCGCCGGCGTCATCGCCCTGGTCTTCGGTGTGCGCATGCTGTGGCGCACCAAGGTCGCCGTCCTGTTCCTGTTCCTGGCGTGGCCGATGCCGATCCGCGCTGCGGTCACCCTGGGGCTCGAACCGTTGACGAATCTGACGGCCGGGGCGGTGAGCTTCGTCGTCAAGTTCATCCCCGTGGCGACGGCGGTGGGCGGTGACGGCATCACCTTCAACGTGCCGTACGCCGGTGCGAACAGCGGCAGCGGGTTCCTCGTTCAGGTGGCCTCCGCGTGTTCCGGGGCGAACGGACTGCTCGGGTTCCTGCTCGTCGCCTCGGCCTTCGCGCTGGTGGTCAAGGGCACCAGGACGGCGAAGCTCACGTGGCTCGCTGTCGGATTCGGGATGGTCTGGGTGTTCAACGTCATCCGGATCATGGCGATCCTGGCCGTCGGTCGTTTCTTCGGCGAGACGGCGTCCATCGACGTGCTGCACCCGGTCGCAGGACTCATCACCTTCAACATCGCCGTTCTGGTCATGGTGCTGAACGCCCATCGCTTCGGCCTGACGCTCCCGACCTCCCGGGGCCCGTCACGCACCAGGGCCGTCCTGTCGGCCGTCCCCATCGCGAAGTGGACGATCGTGGGCGTCATGCTCCTGGCGTCGGTGGGTGCGGTGTTCAACCGGAACCTGGTGGACTACGACCCGATCGCGTCCTCGGTCGGCAGCCCACGGGTCGGACAGTTCTCAGAGGTGTCGTTGCAGCCCGAAGGATTCAACGGTCAGGCGGTCGGTAGCTTCCAGAACGGCAAACGCTTCTTCGGCGACGACTCGTCCTGGATCCGCTACCAGTACTCCGGACTGGGCAGCGACACACTCGGCAGCGAGGTCCCTGTGCTCGCCGATGTGATCAACACGGGCAACCTGCAGGCGTTCAGCGATTTCGGGATCGAAGCGTGTTACCGCTTCCACGGCTACAGCACCGAGGGGGTCAAGCGGGTCGATCTGGGCAACGGCGTCGTCGGCACCGTCATGAACTGGGAGGATCCGAACGCACTCGCATGGACCACGGTCTACTGGGTGTGGGCGGTGCGCTCGGGCGACGACGTTCGCTACGAGCGGGTGGTTCTGTTGCTGAACGACAGCAACAACGCCCGCGTGGCGAGCCCGCCGCTGGAGGAGTCGGTCGCACGCCAGCTCGGTATCCGCGCCGACGAGGCGGTCCGCGGCAACGCCATGAGTGAGGTGACCGAACGCCAGAGCGAACTGCGCTCGTTCCTGGTGCAGTTCGCCCGTACGGTGATCGAGTCATCGGCCGAGAAGTCGGCGACGCTGCCGCGGTCCGAGGACTTCGGCGAATGAGAGTTCGTGACGTGCCCGAGGACCTGGCCGAGCTCGCACTGGCCGAATCGTTGACCTGGGTGGAGGCCGCGAGTCCTGGCATGACCGCGTCCTCGCAGGTCAACCGTGGTCAGAAGATCACTCTGGTGGTGGCTGGTGTTCTGCTCGTGGCTGCGCTGGTTCTCGCCCCGATCGGCACGCTGGTGGTGCTCACCACGATTGCGACCTTCGTCTACCTGATCACTCTGTGGCACCGGGTCCACCTGGTACGCCTCGGCCTCGGTGACGACTCGTCGATCCACGTCGCGGACGAGGACGCCCGCGCGGTTCCGGACGACCAGCTGCCGGTGTACACCCTGTTGGTCCCCGCCTACGGCGAGCCCCAGGTGCTGCCAGATCTGGTCGCCTCGCTCGCTCGCATCGAGTACCCCCGCGACCGCATCGACGTGAAGCTCCTGCTCGAGGCCGATGACGACGCGACGATCGCCGCGGCACGGAGGATCCAGACCGACCTGCCGGTCGAGATCCTCCTCGTACCGCCGGGTGAGCCACGGACCAAACCGCGGGCGCTGAACTATGGGCTGTACTTCGCCCGCGGGTCGATCGTGACGATCTACGACGCCGAGGACCATCCGGACCCGCTGCAGCTGCGACGTGCCGTGGTCGCGTTCAGCCGCGTCGACGACGACGTCGCGTGCCTGCAGGCGAAGCTGTCGTTCTACGGGGGGACGACGAACCTGCTGACCCGATGGTTCACCGCTGAGTACGCCACCTGGTTCAGCCTGTACCTGCCGGGTCTCGCGTCGACGAAGTCGCCGATCCCGCTCGGCGGCACGTCCAACCACTTCCGCCGCCCGGCACTCGAAGAGGTCGGTTGTTGGGACGCGTTCAACGTGACCGAGGACTGCGACCTGGGTATCCGCCTGCAACGCAAGGGTTACCGGGTCGGTGTCCTGGACTCGGCCACCATGGAGGAGCCGAACGTCGACGTCGTCAACTGGGTGAAACAGCGCAGCCGCTGGTACAAGGGCTACCTGCAGACATGGCTGGTCGGCATGCGTGATCCGCGTGGAATGGTGCGCGACCTTGGCTGGGCCGGCATGGGGCACTTCAGCCTGTTCGTCGGCAGCACCCCGGTGCTGGCGGTGCTCAATCTGTGGTTCTGGGGTCTGACGTTGCTGTGGGTGGTGGCGAAGGCGTCCTTCATCCAGCTGTTGTTCCCGGGCGTGTTGTACTACCTGGCGATCTTCGCCTGGTTCGTCGGCAACGTGGTGATCGTCTACCTGTCGATCCTGACGCTGCGGGCGGTGCACCGCCCCGAGCTCCTGGGCGCGGCGCTGCTGTCTCCGCTGTACTGGATCCTCATGGCGATCGCTGCGCTGCGCGCGATGGTGCAGTTGGTGACGGATCCGTCGCACTGGGAGAAGACCGAGCACGGCCTCACACTCGATCGCGACGAGGATCCCGAGGCGCACCCCGAGATCGACCTGCGCGAGACCCCGTCCGCAGTCGATCCGGCCGTGACCCCGACGCGACCCCCGGCAACCGCCTGAGCGCCCTGACGACGGTCGGGTGACGGTGGCCGGGCGATGGTGGCCGGTCGAGCCCGTCACTCCGCCGACATTGACTCAATATACCTTGAGGGATATTCTGACGGGGTGAACCAGACGGCGAGAGCCATGACCCTGCGAGCACGACGCCACGGTGCGCTCGGCGAACCGGCTCGTCTGGCGCTCGTCGACGAGCTGACCGTCTCGGACCGTGCGCCGGTCGAACTCGGCGAGCTGCTCGGCCTGCCCTCGAACCTGCTCGCGCACCACCTCGATGTGCTGGAAGGTGTGGGTCTCATCGAACGGACCCGCTCCTCGGGCGACGGTCGGCGACGGTACGTGCATCTGTTGCCCGGCTCTCTGGCAGATCTGGCACCACGCCGCCCGGTCGAACTCGGTCCTGCACTGTTCGTGTGTTCAGCGAACTCCGCACGGAGCCAGCTCGCCGCCGCGCTGTGGCAGTCGCTCGTCGACGAGCCTGCGACCTCTGCCGGGACCCACCCTGCGGAGCAGGTCCACGCCGGGGCGGTCGCTGCCGCGACACGCGCCGGGCTCGATCTCCGCGACGCGGTCCCGCAGTTGTTGTCCGATCTGGGTGAGCGCCCGGAGCTGGTCATCACCGTCTGTGACCGTGCCCATGAAGAACTCGACCAGCACCCCGACTGGCTCCACTGGTCGCTGCCCGATCCGGTCGCGGAGAACTCCGACGCGGCCTTCGACGCGACGGTCACCGAACTGCGCGATCGCATCGGGCAGCTGCGGCGCGACGCGTCACAGGTGCGCTCCACGACCCGGGCGCTGAGCGCGTGACGCAACTCTCTGAGGAGCCGGAGACCGGAACAGGATCCTTCGATCTCGACCTGACGCGCCGCCTCGCCGCCGAGGCGCTCGGCAGCGCCTTCTTGATCGTCGCGGTGATCGGCTCCGGCATCATGGCGACCACGCTGTCGCCCAACGACGTCGGCCTGCAGCTGCTCGAGAACGCGGCGGCCACCGCCGGTGCCCTGATCGGGTTGATCCTGATGTTCGGTGCTGTCTCCGGGGCCCATTTCAACCCGGTCGTCACCCTCGTCGACCGTTCGTTCGGGACGATCTCGAGTCGCGACACCGGGCTCTACATCGTCGCCCAGACGGTCGGCGCGTGCGCCGGAGCGGTT
>Ga0105047_10014503_pt1 | contig 12493 bp, 7 predicted proteins | sample MAT04_FD_78384 | JGI IMG/M metagenome (GOLD analysis project Ga0105047, IMG submission 78384) | Freshwater microbial communities from Lake Fryxell liftoff mats and glacier meltwater in Antarctica - MAT-04 (megahit assembly) | ecosystem: Environmental > Aquatic > Freshwater > Ice > Liftoff... | reverse complement strand
GTGATCGTCGGCTGCGTCTGCGCCGGCGTCTTCGGCCTCCTCACGCAATTCATCCGGATCGGAACGTTATGGTGATTCGACTTCAATCCCGGCGTCGGCGCGTAGTGGAGCAGGCTGCCAGCCTGTGCGGTGGCAGCTCAGTCCGCAGAGCGAGTTGGTTTGAAACGCACAGGCTGGAAGCCTCTTCCTCTAAGACTGGCCAGCGTGGCTTCGCGATGGCCGAATTGCTCGTCGCCATTTTCATCCTGCTCGTCGCGGTGCTGCCGCTGGCGTATTCGTTCACCTCCGACGCGCGTCTGCTGCGGGCCAGTTACCACCGGGCCATCGCGATGGAACTGGTGGACGGCGAACTGGAGGTGCTCGCCGCGGGCGGTTGGCGGGCGTTCATGCCCGGCACGCATGACTACGCCCTCACCGGCGCGGCGGTGACGAATCTGCCGCCGGGCCGCTGTCAGCTTACCCTCAGCACGATCCTCATCCGGTTGGAATGGAAGCCCGACCAAGCCCGCGGCGTCGGCGCCGTAGTGCGGGAGCTAAAGCGATGAAACACGCAACCCGGAACACGAAATACGCAAGGGGCCTCACGCTCATCGAGGCGCTGGCCTACATCGCCGTGCTCGCGGTCATCATCGCCATCGCCGGCCGGACGTTCGGGCGCGCGTGGGATCAGAGCGCAGGCATCCAGCGAAACACCGATGACATCAAGCGCGCCTTGCACGCCGGCGAACGCTGGCGTGCGGACATCCGCGCCGCCACCGGCCGCATCGAAGCGCCGGCGGACGAGGCCGGCCAGGGCATCATCATCCCGACTGCGAGCGGACAGGTCGTGTGGTTGCTGAGCAGCAACGCCGTGCGCCGGTCGGCCTCGGCCGAGGCACCCGAGTTTCTCCTCCTCCCGCGCGTGAAGGAATGTCGCTTCGCCGCTGAACCGCGGGCTGAAGTCACTGCCTGGCGCTGGGAAGTTGAGTTGCTGCCCGCGCAGAAACAGGCCCGCGTGAAACCCTTGTTCACCTTCACCGCCGTGCCGCCAACCGACAAAAGCCGATGAAATTTAACCTTCTCTCCACCCGCACGACCCGCCGCGGCTCCGCGGTCATCATGATGCTGGCCTTGATCGCCATGCTGCTGGTCATCGTGTCCGCGAACAACGGCAGCATCAACAGCCTGCGCCGCGAGTTGCGCGTGATCGAACGCGCGCAGCAGCGGCATTGGCAGGCGTGTGAGGCGAAATCCGAAAACCGCAATCCGAAGTCCGAAACAAATCCGAAATCCGAAGCCCGAAACCCTGAGTCTGGCCCCGGTGGCAGCAGGCTGGCCGGAGCGAAGTTGGAGAGCGAATCGCGCGAGTTCGGAGTTCGGGCTTCGGATTTCGGATTTGTTTCGGACTTCGGATTTCGGACTTCGGATTTTTACTTCGCCCATGACTAACCTCACCCCGCTGCTCAAATCGCAGATGCTGCGGCGCTCGCTGCGCTGCTATGCGCTCGGTTGGTGGAGCCTCGTGCCGGTGCTCGGCCTGGTGCCGGCCTTGCTGGCGTTTGCTGAATTCCGGGCGGTGGTGCTCGGCAAGGGCAACAAGTGGAATGCCGCCCGGCGGCAACTGCAGGTCGGCTCCTGGCTGGCGGGAGCGGGCGTGTTCCTCACGCTGATCGTCCTCGTCATCGGCGCGCTCGTCCTCATGGATTCATAGTCGGCGCCTGCCCGGCCAGTGCCATGAACCTGCTGCCGGTCGCTTATCGAGAGTTGGTGGTGCTGGCGCGCCGGCCCGGCTTGTATTGGATGCGGTTTGCCGCCGGCTTGGTGGTCGCGCTGCTGAGCACCGGGGTGATCCTGACCCATTACGGCGCGGGCGCGACGCCGGCGAGCCTGGGCGGGCCGCTCTTTCGCAGCCTGAGTTACTGCGCCGCCACCCTCTGTCTATTCGCGGGTCCAGTGTTGCTCGCGGACAGCCTGGCCGAGGAGAAAAGGGCGGGCACGCTGGGGCTGCTGTTCCTCACCGACCTCCGCAGCCACGACATTGTGGCGGGAAAAATGACCGGCCTGGCGATGCCTGCCGTGCAGGGCTTGCTGGCCATTCTGCCGGTGATGACGGTGGGGTTCTTTCTCGGCGGCGTGACGGGGGGCGAATTCGCACGCACGGCGCTGGCCTTGCTGAATCTCCTTTTCCTCTCGCTCGCCGTTGGCGTGCTGTGCTCGGCGGTGCTGTCGAGCGGACGCCGCGCGTTTGCGGTGTCGCTGGGCTTGCTGGGGTGCAGTGGTCTTAGTTTTTGGGCGCTCGAACAATGGGCGACGCAATGCCCGCCATGGCTCGTGTGGCTGCTGGAAGTGACCTCCACCCCGGCCGCCGCGGTGCCGGGTGCCTGGGATGGGAAAACCCCCTGCGACCTCCCGCGCTTTCAACTCCTCCTCGCTGCGACGCACGGGGCGGCGTGGTTGTGCGTGGCTGCCGCCTGCGTCGTCGTGGGGAGAGTTTGGCGGGATCGAGCGGAAGTTTCGCCGTGGCGGCGACGGAGCGATGGCGTGCGGCGCGGTGCGGGACTGCGCGGATTGGCGCGGCGGCAGGTCGGCAGCGCAGTGCTGGTGTGGCTCTACGCCGCCGGCAGTGTGTGGGGACTGTCCTGGCTGGGCGGCCAGGTCACGGTCGGGAATGTTTCCGCCGGGCAATTCGTGGTGGTTGCCTGGCTCTTGCATGGCGCGTTCAAACTGGCCGTCGGCTGGTCCGCGGTGCGGGCGCTGGGCGGCGAGCGGGACAGCGGCGCGCTGGAAATGCTCTTCGTCACGCCGGTAGGCGAAGTGGCGGTCTGGCAAGCCTGGCTGGAGGCGCTGCGCTGGCGGTTCCTGCGGCCCGCGCTGCTGCTGGCCGCCGGGGACATCTTCCTCGCGTGGCGCTGGAGCCTGGGGCCGGAGTCGAGCGTCGAGGAGTCGAGTTTGCTGCTCTGCGTATTCCTCGGGGTCGTGCTCTTCTTGCTGGATTGCTATGCGCTGGCCTGGGTGGGGATGTGGGAAGGCCTGGTAGCGCGCACCGCGACCCGTGCGACGGTGCGCACGGTGGTCGCGCTGCTGGTGCTGCCCTCGCTGGGGTGCCTCCCGCTGCTGGGCTTGCTGGGCACCGGCGCGTTTGTGCCGCTGGTGTGGCTGGCGACGTGCGTGTGGTTCGGCATGGGTTTCCTGGCGGACGTAGGCCTGGGCGTCAAAACGATGGTCCGCGTAAGCGATGACTTGCGCGAAGCGGTGCTGCGAAGAGTGGGAGGGTGAGGCGAGCGGCAATGAATCCCGAGTGCGAAGCCCGGTTGGTCATTGTGTGTTCACGCGGAAGAACTCCGGGCCGCTCGTCGCGGGGAGCGTGATCGTTTTCAGCAAGCCGTTGCCGGGGACGTTGGTGCGCGCCAGCCAGAGGCCCGCGGCCAAGTTCGTGCGGGATTCGACCATGTGGGTGAAGCCAGCTTGGGAGAGGAATTGGAACTGGAACATGCCGCCGGCACTTTGCGGGTTGAGCAACGTAACGGGCAAAGCGGCCGCGACCCCATCGGTGATCTTGGCCAGGTAGCCGCTGCGATGATACGGAGGAGTGCCGCCATAGATGGTATTGGTGCCGAAGTTGCCAATCGGATTGAAGAATCCACAGGCCCACACGCCATCCGGGGCAAGAGTTATGTCGCGCAGGTTGAGGTAACTGGAGGGTGATTCCGCGACGCGTGCCCAAAGCGCATTTCCGTTGCGATCAAACTTGGCAACACAGGTTTGTCCAGGGATCCGAACGTCGATGGTTCCCGCAAACTGGACCGTCTCATAAAACGGGGCGGCGATAACATTGCTGCCGAAGATCGAGTAGGTATCGAAATCGCAGCCGACATAGACGTTGCCAGAGGCATCGGCGAGGGCTGCCCAGGGCCAGGTGTACTGACTGCCGAACGAGGTTGCGAGCTGGGCGGTGCCATTGGTGTCGTAGCGCGCGAAGTACTGCCCCTTGGTATCCGGGAAGTTGAGCGTGAACGGGCCGAAGGTGGCGTTATTTCCATAGGCGGTGCCGACGACGAAGAGATTGGTTCCCGAAACGGCCACCGTGGCGTTGTTATCGCCAAAATAGGTGGGGCTGCCTTGATCTTTATGGACGGAGTAGCTCTGCACCCAGAGACCCTGGCCGGTGATGGCGTCGAGGGCAAACAGCGCCCGCCGGCGATCCGAAACATTAGTCACTCCGCCGATGTAGTTGGTTGAACCACCGCCCATAGTGCCGTAAATGCGGCCAGCACTGTAAGTCAGATAGTCGGGCCAAGCCGATGGCATCTGCACCCAGCGCATATTTCCGTTGGAATCATATTGAGCCAGAACGCCCCGTTGTCCCTCGACCAACAGGTTGGTGGTGCCGAAGCTCGTGTAGCCTTGAATGATTGCGGACAGGGTGACATTCCCGGCGGGATCGGAGACCAATCCGTGATGGCTGGGAAAATTGGCATTGGTGCCGACGACGGTGCGCAACCAGACGTTGCTGCCGTTGGCGTCGAAACGTGCCAGGTAAGTTGAAGCGCCGGCGGTATCCACGAGTTGGTTGGCACCCAGCCAGTTGCTGCCGAAGAACATGCCCATCGCGTAAAAGCCGTCGCCGGGAGCCGCGGCAATACCGCGCGGAAACGAACCGCCGTTGCCATTGTTGGTCATACAGCGGCCCCAGATGGGCGTGCCGGTAGCGGTTTGTTTCAGGAACGAACTGCCTTCCCTGCCATTGGCCGAGATCAGGATATCCGAGCCGAAGACGTTGGTGCCGTTGATTGAGCCGACCGTGTAGATGTTGCCGCTGGAATCAAAGAGACTCGCCAGATTGATGTCGGTGGTGGTGTTGGCGGGATTATTGGTGTACGAGGTTCTGAACGCGCGCGACCAGTCGGGGGGCAGAGCGGCGTTTTGGAAGGTGACGACGGCCGTCAGTGAGGTGGCGGATCCGGTCAAGTTGCTGACCACAGCAAAATAACCTCCCGCAACCCCCGCCGTGCCGGAATTGGCAGGCATATAGAAGGCGTTGGTGGCACCGGGCAGGGCGCCGGAGCCGACTTTGAACCATTGCCAGTTGGTCGTCGAATCACTGGTGGCGGCAGCCAGGAGCGCAACGTCGTAGCCGGGACGATTGGTCTGGCTGAAGGGGTTGAGGGTGATGACCGGCGGCGTGTTGGTAATGGCCGCGAAGTTGACCAGATCAAGGAACCCGGCATCGAATCCGCCCATATTGCTGCCGCTTTTGTAATATCGCCAGCGCAAGGTGTGCTGGCCCGGCTCGATCTCATAGCTTTGCTGATCCCAGCCCCAATCGCCGGTGATGTCGTTCTGCCAGTTTCCATCCATGAGGAATTCAAGGTAATCGTAGCCATCTTCGCTGGATACGTTCCACCAGAAAGAGAGCGTGCCTGGCCCGGTAACGGTGGTTTGAATCCAAGCTTCCTCATCATCGCCGATGGCACCGCTTTGCGCAGCGTCCTCTCCGTCCTGGGTCGTCACATCCTGGCTGAACCAGGCGGCATTGCCGCCGGTGATCCAGGGAAGCTGCGGCGCATCCACGGCGTCGCCGAGCGAGGTGAAGTTGTTGATGACCTCTCCGGGGTTGGCGAAGAGATAGGCAATATCGCCTCCCGAAAGCGCGGCGCTGTAGATTTGGAGATCGTCCAACTTGCCGTTGTAGGTGAGGTACACGCCGTAGCCGACCCGCACCCGCTCCGCGCCGTCGAGCAAGTCCGTGTTGCCGGTTTCGGAAGCGTCGAGCACCCCGTTGATGTAGATGCGTTTCTCGCCCGTCGCCTGCACGCGAGTGACCGCGACGTGGATCCAATCCGGGGCACTGTTGTTGATGTTGACCGTGGAGTGCAGGGTTTGCTCCGCGTTTTCGTTGCCCGTCATGAAGCCTGCTTTGGAACCGTTCAACACGATGGGGGCGGTGTTCTTTGCGTTGTAATTAAGGTATGCCCCCACGATGCCCGCTCCATCAATCCCAGCGTCCGTGTCATTGCCAGCGACCTGAGTGGTCTGCACCCACACCGCCACGGTGAAGTCCCCGCCCAAAGTCGGTGTAAAAGCGTCGTTGAATTCCAGCCAACCGCCGTAGGTGAAGCTGGCCGCGCCACCCAGCACTCCGGCGTCGTTATAGGTTGGCATTTCGCCATAATAGGAGATGTTCGGATGGTTGTCTTTGCCTGAGGAATCGAGGCCCAGAAAATTCTCGTTATCAAATCGCAGATGCGCCTGCAGGCCCGGCGGCGGCGGGATGAAGTAGCCCACGCGGAACCGGATGCCACGGCGGGAGGTGAGTTGCGAGCCGCCGTCCCAATTCGACAGGGTCTGGCTCGTAGCGTTGGTGGGCGTGGTGAGGCTGACCCAACTCGCGGCATTAGTGCGCAGGTAGAGGTTGAAGTCGTGCTTGCCCACGTTAAGCGTAGGCGGGTTCGTCCAACTGGTTGCGCCCGGCGGCACCGTTGCCCGGGCATAAGTCGGTCCGTCGAGATCAAGGTTGTTGAGGAGCCACGGTTTCGACTGCGTCCAGTTGAAGGGCACGTTCGGGGTGTTGCCTTCGGAGCCGTCCACGGGCGAGGTGACGTTGATCTCGGCGAAGTCGCTGGTCGTGAGATTTGCCGCGTTGACCTTGAAACGGTAGGTCTGTTCATTGGTCGCGCCCTGGTTGAGCACGAGGGTCCACAGGCCGTTGGTCGCTTCCTGAATGGCCTCGCCCAAGGTGTTGTAGAGCCAACCGCTGCCGTTGAAGCTCCCGCCGGACGAACCGCCGATGTGGACCCAGTGATTGGAGTGAGTGGAGAACAGGGCGTTGGTGCTGCTGTACGGCGCGGGGATGATCGAGAAGTTCAGCCCCAGGCCGTAATACTCATTCATCCCACGCTCCAGGGCGTTAATCTCGCGGGGGAATTCAAGGGTTAGACGTATCACCGGTTGCGGCGCGGGCGTAGTGACACCGGCGGAGGTGAAGAGCGCCTGAATCTCTGCGCTCGTCAGCGCGCGATTGAACAAAGCGACTTCGTCCATCCGCCCATTGAACGAGCGGTCGGTCCACACCGGGCTGTTGCCGATCATGATTTCATCCGCGCTGCCGGTGAGGTTGGGGCTGAGCGGCAGGTCGCCGACCAGGACGCCATTCACGTAGAGTCGCTTGAAGCCGCCCGCGTTGTCGAAGGTGAACGCCAGGTGGTACCAGGTGTTCGTGGCCAAGGCGGGGTTGAAGTCATAGATGACGGTCGTGTAGTCACCGGCATAGCCGTAAAGTTTGTTGTCGGGATTCATCACCCAGTCGAGCGGGCTGGAGAAATGCGATTTCACGATCAGCTCGACGACGCGATTGCCCACGCTGGGCAACTGATTCCAATTCACCCACGCCATGAACGTGCCGCTGCTGGCAAAGGTGAGCTGGTTGCTCACGCCTGTGCGGACCGAGTCGCCGTCGCCGTCGAGCAGCAGCGCGCGGTTGTTGGCGATGCCACTGAGCGGCACGCCCTGGCCGGCGGCGGTGACGGTGGCGTCGCCCTGGAAGGTGTTCACGAAGCCGTTCGAGAGGCTGGTGTCATTGACGGTCTCGAACCGCCAGTAGGCCGCCGGTCCGGCGTCGAGGACGTTTTGGACATAGGTCGCGGCCGGGAGACAGGGAACGGCGAGCAGCGTGAGGGTGGCGAGGAGAGGTTTCAGCAGGTGCGTGTTGAGCATGGAGTGAGGAGGTAGCGAGTTGACTGGGAATTGGAGCCAGAGGAGCCGGCAGCGTTCACCCTGCGGGAAAGAAGGAATCCCCCAGGCAGGAACTGTTTGAACTGGTTGGTCTGCGGTTTGACATCTGGGAACTTGAGTTTGAGCGGTTGTTTTGGCTGACGGCTTATCTGAATCGGAGAGAGGCTAATGTTTCGCAGGAAACCTCCGTGGTCAAGTGGGAGCTGGGCAATGTCACCCACCGCTGGCTGCGAGGGCGCAGCGGTAGCAAGTTCTGCCGTCACGATGTCGCTCGCAATGGACCTCCAGTTCGCCACGGAGCCCGGCGGCCGGTGGCCTTACCTTGGAGCCACGCTGCAGCCCTCGGACCGCTTGCGCTTCGGTTCATGAAGAGCGTCAACGATTCGCAAACCGCGCATTGGCGCCATGAAGCCATTGGGCCAGGAGCGCGGACATTCCTGTCCGCCTTGGCAGAGTGAGCTTCCGGGAAGCGGACAGGAATGTCCGCGCTCCATGGGCGGTTCCTGGGGAGCCGCAATCATTCGCGCATCGCGCATGGCGACCCTCAACCTGGTAGGGCGGCGCTGCTGCGCCGCTTTGCAGAATGGGCTGAGCGGCAACTCAGCCCTACCGGGCTCAAGGAGCGGCTCTGTCCTCCCGGTGGTGCGGGCTTCAGTTTCCCGGCAATCCCGCTTCGAGTTGGTAGAAACGCGGGGCGCCGCCGGTGGGCACCGGCAGTCGCAGGCTGGGCCGGCTGGACTGCGCCGCGGCGGGGAAATTGGTGAGGGTGTTCCACGGGCCGGCTTCCAAGGCATCGCGGAAGAGGATGCGATGGTAGCGGTTGGCAGCGGCGTTGAAGGTGAGTTCGAGTTCACCCGCGGATGCGCTGGTGGCTTCGAGCTTCAAAACACTAAGCGCGTCGTGCGGGTCGGTGCCGGCGAGATATTCCTGCCCGTTGGTGAGGCGGTCGCCGTCGGGGTCGTTGTTGGCGTCGGGGGAATTGGGATTGGTGCCGTGGGTGAGTTCCCAGGCATCAGGCACGCCGTCGCCGTCGGTGTCAGGCTCCGGGTTGGTGCGGCCGGGGCTGGGCGTGGCAGCGAACCAATGGGTCGGGTCATTGCCATAGGTGGCTGAGTTGATCCGCTGGAGTGACGGCCCGGTGCCGTCCGCCGCGCCAGGCCAGGGCGACTTATCCCCATAGCGGACTTCATCGGTGGAAATCAGCGGGACGAGGCCATTGGTCTGCGGCAGTCCTGGATGCTGGAGGCGGAGCAGTTCGGCGCCGTCTTGCAGCGTGCCGGTGAAGGGGCCAAAGACCGGCACCTCGGCAGGCACATTGTATTGGAGGCGGAAGGCAGCCGGATTCGTGGCGACCAGCAGCAACAGGCCGCGCGGGGCGAGTGTCACGCCGGGCGGGAAGGTGAAGCCGATACCATCGAGACGCCAGCAGTTGGTGGGAAACGCTGGGTCAAAGAGCGGCACCGCTAAGCCAGTGACGTTGGCTAATTCCACGAATTCCACGCCGCCCGCCGCGGAATGATAGTGGATTTCATTGATGACCACCGGGCCAACCCGCGGGCCAGTGTTCGGGCCGGGCAAGGTGTTCGCGGCCTGCGCGGGGAACTGTTCCTCGCCGGTGCTGATGATATGGCGACCGAAGGCCACGCCGTTGTCCGCCGCGCCGAAGTCGAAGCCGTGCGTGTAGCCAGTAAGATTGCCCGCTGGATCGGCAGCGAAGAGATACACCTGCTCGCCGAGTTCACTTAGGCCGAAGGTGTTCGTGCCGACGCCAAACTGGCTTGCCGTGAAAACAGCATAGGTGCCCGCCGCCAGGACAGTGCCATCGGGAACGCGGAATTTCTTCGGCTGATTGCGATCGTCGGAGAGGAACCAACCACTGAGCGTGGCGCTGCCGGGACCGGGATTGAATAACTCAATGCTGTCCACCTGCGGCAGATCGGTATGCGTCAGGACTTCGTTGATGACGACCGTCGGGACCGCCGCCGGTGCCGGGTCGTCTGCGCCCGGCGAGCCGCTGGGGTTGGTGCTCGCACGCCATTTCGTGCCGTCGTCGGGCGCGGCGGTGAGGCCGGGGTGTCTTTGCACCAGGGAAAAGCCGAAGCTGTCCGCGGCCGCGGGCCAGGGCGCGTCGTCATCATAGGACAGGGAGAGAATCTTCCCGCCGGTCGGGTACGAGAGCGTGAGCGTCTCGCCGGCGTTGTCCAACCGGCCAGTGAAGAGTCCCGCGAGCGGCACGCTCGGGTAGCGCGTGGCGAACATGCCGGCGTTGCGCGTCAGCACGGCGAAGGCACCGGGCACGAGCTTGCTGCCATTGGTGAAGGTAAACGTAAGGCCGGCGCTGAAGGTGAGTCCGCTGAGGTCGAGCGTGTTGGTGCCGGTGTTCTTCAATTCCAGAAACTCAAACTCATCACCGCTCACCGCGCCGGCACCCGGTGGGTTATACATCACCTCAGTGACGGCCAGCCCGGTGAGATCCTGCGGCGGATAGAAGGGCGCCTCGACTAGCGCGCTCCAGATACCACCGCTGAGGACGCGGGCGCGGACAAGCGTGGTGGCATTGAGCACGATCGGCTCCGCGTAAGGCTGTGCGCCGGGCGCAACCGCACCGCTGCCGTAGGCGCGTGGGTCCGAGCCATCGGTAGTGAAGTAGATCGCACCGCTGGCATTCGTGTGTGAGAGAGCCAGCGCGAAGCCGGCCGGCACGGCGCCGCCGAACTGACTGAACTCGGGTGCCGCGACGGAGGGATAAAGGCTGTTGGCGCGGAGTCGGTCGAGGCAAATGCCGTTGAGCGTGGGGAAGAAATTGGTCCAGAGTTGGTGCAATTCCGGCACCCACCATTCGTCGCGGGTGAAGGTGATGCCCGTGCCTGGATTCGCGCCGATGGTGAACTCGCGGGCGTCGCCCCAGCGCGCAGATTCGGCGACGAGGGCGTTGGTGATGACTGCGGCGCGGGCGGCAAAGCGGGCGATGTTGTTCGACGCGGTCAGCGCGCCGGCGTTGAAGAAATGCCTTTGCACGCGGTCGCCGAAACGGACGCGGAACTCCGGCCAGGCGCGGAGCTGCGAGTAGATGCGGGCGGGGGTGTCGTTGTTGCTGACGTTGACGCGGTCGCGGCGGACGAGGCGGTCCACACAGATCTCCTGGTCCCAAGTGAGGAACTGCCACTTCGTCGCCGGCAAGCCGTTGGTAGGATTGGCGTGACGATGGACGCAATAGAAGTTGTGGTGCGGCCAGTCCTCGGCCTCGACGAAAATGTGGATCAGCAGGTAGTCAATGAGACTATCAATATCCACCAGCGCGGCGACGGCTTGATAGTCGGACTCAGAGTTTATGCCGGCATTGACGAGCGACATCATGACATTCCAATCGTCCTTCGTCCCGTCGCTGGGCATGGCGATGAAGAGGTTGTCATCGCCGACGAGGACATCCCAGTCGGATTCCCAGCCGCCGGCGTGGTTGGCCATATATAAGGAATCCAGCCGCTCACTCGGATTGTAAATGCCCCAATAGAGGCCGTTGACATAGAGGTGGACCCAGTCGCTGCGGCTGGCCAGCCAGCCCATCGCGCGGTGGGCATCTTTCACGAACACGTCGCGCAGGTAGGTGCTGCTCTCGGGTCGGTAGCGCCCGCCACGGAAGAGTTCGCCGGTGGTGGCATCGGTGTAAAGCGTCGTGTCCGAGTAGCGGGTAGGCCAGCCGTCGGTGAAGCCGGCGGCGCGCAGGACCAAGTTGTCGAATTGGGCCACCGGGCCGGGGAACCAGGGATAACTTAGCTTGGTGGGGCCATAATCGCCCTTGAATAGCAGGCGGAAGGAGTGCTTGGGCGTGCGGGCGTTGTCGCGCGAGGCGTTGCCTTCCATCCGCAGCGCGCAGTTCACGGCGAAGGCGGTGCTGCCTTGCGGACTGTCCGGCAGGATCAATTCCACGCTGGCGGCGCGTTCCCAGTCCTGGCCGAGCGCGGGATCGTGCGCGCTGGTGGCGTGATTGTAGAGGCCACGGCTGGCACCCCACAGACCGTCGTGTTCCGTCACGATGCTTAGTACGGGCAGGGAGCGGAGATCGTTGCTGAGCGTCTGGCCATAGAACGGATGGGCGATGAGGTTGGTGTCCATTTCATAGTCCGCCGGATAACTGCCCTGCCAGGAGGTCGGATAACCCGCGAGATTGTTCGATTGCCGCAGCACATCGCGCAGAAAGAGATAGGTATGCGTGTCAATGTCGCTGGGGACGAAGTTAGGAAAGAAGGCGGCAGCCCGCACCAGACTCAGGCCGGCGATGGTGATGGGCGAGCCGAAGAGATAGCCATTCGTCGGCGAAGGCGGGCTGCCATTGGTGGTGAAACGGATTCCCGCGCCGACGGTCGCACAGGTAATCGCGAGCGCGAACGGGGTCTCGTAGAAACCGCGGTCCACGCTGAACTTGGTGTCGGCAACCAGGCCCAGGTAGCCGGAACCGTTCGCCGCGCCAGGTGTCGGCGGCACGAAGAAGCGGGCCGGCAACTCGGTCTCCGCCACGCTCAGTAACTCCGCGCGCAGCAGGAAATCCGCATCCGCCGCCGAGGTGTTGAGCCCCTGCAGGGCGAGCACATTCGCGCCGGCGACGAGCAGGCCGGGCGGGAGGTTGAGGAGGATTTCCTCACTCTCGCTGCCCCCATGCGCGGTGGTGGCGGTCGAGTTCCAGGCGGGCGTGGCCGGCGCGTTGCGCGCGGCAATTGCCTGACCGTTCAGGTAGGCGATGAAACCGTCGTCGTATTGCACGCGCAAGCTTACGCTGCCGAGCTTG
>Ga0105047_10014502_pt1 | contig 12493 bp, 9 predicted proteins | sample MAT04_FD_78384 | JGI IMG/M metagenome (GOLD analysis project Ga0105047, IMG submission 78384) | Freshwater microbial communities from Lake Fryxell liftoff mats and glacier meltwater in Antarctica - MAT-04 (megahit assembly) | ecosystem: Environmental > Aquatic > Freshwater > Ice > Liftoff... | reverse complement strand
TCCTCGGTCAGCGAGACGGCGATGCGCACCGCGGCGGCGCCGGTGCGCTTGCCCACCCGCGTCTGGAGCAGCCAGAGCTTGTCCTGCTCGATGGTGAACTCGGTGTCGAGCATGTCGCGGTAGTGCTGCTCGAGCCGGGCGAAGATGGCGAGCAGCTCGTCGTAGATGGCGGGGAACGAGTCACCCACGTCGGCGATGGGCAGGGTGGCTCGGATGCCGGCGACCACGTCCTCGCCCTGGGCGTTGATCAGGAAGTCGCCGTAGGCGCCGGCCTCGCCCGTCGCCGGGTTCCGGGTGAACCCGACGCCGGTCCCCGAGCGGTCGTCACGGTTGCCGAACACCATGGCCTGGACGTTGACCGCGGTGCCCCAGTCCTCGGGGATGCGCTCACGGGTTCGATAGGCGTTCGCGCGAGGTGAGGTCCAGGATCGGAAGACCGCGCCGACGGCGCCCCGCAGCTGGACCCGGGGATCCTGGGGGAACGGCTCACCCGTCGCCTCGAGCACCAGGGCCAGGTACTCATCGATGACCGCGGCCAGCGCGTCCGCGGGCATGGCGGCGTCGGATTCGGCCCCGCTGGCCGCGCGGTGGGTGTCGTAGATCTCGTCGAAGCGCTCGCCGTCGATGTCGAGCACGATCTTGGCGTACATCGAGATGAACCGGCGGTAGGAGTCCCGGGCGAAGCGCTCGTCACCGGTCTGAGCCGCGAGCGCCACGACCGACTCGTCGTTGAGGCCCAGGTTCAAGACGGTGTCCATCATCCCCGGCATGGAGGCCCGGGCCCCCGAGCGCACCGAGACCAGGAGCGGGTCGACCGGGTCGCCGAGGGCCTTGCCCATGCTTGCCTCGAGCGTGGAGAGGTTGGTCGCCACCTCGTCGTCGAGACCGGCGGGCCAGCCGTCCTCGAGGTAGGCGCGGCAGGCGTCGGTGGTGATGGTGAAGCCCGGCGGCACCGGGAGGCCGAGCACCGACGTCATCTCGGCCAGGTTCGCGCCCTTGCCGCCGAGGAGCTCCTTCAGCTCCATCGGCGGCCGGGGATGGGCGTGATCGAACCCGTACACGTAGGTCATCGACTTGTGCTCCTGATCGGACGGACTAGGTCGCGGGAGCGAGCCTACCCAGGCGCCCGGACCCGCTCGGCGGCCGCCCTCGTCGCACGACGGGTCAGTCTCGCCCCGCTCGCCCCTTGTTCTTTGCGGCATCGCCCGGTGATCTACCCCCGAGAAGTCGGATCGATCCCGAGCGTCGATGCGTGCGGGCGCCTCGGAGGCCGTGTCCTCCGCGGGACCGTCGGCGCCAGCCGCGTCGCTCGTCGCCCGGTTGCGAGCGGAGGGCCGGGCCGGCAGCCGATCTCCCCCGTTCGGGCGATGTCGCCGCGCGCCCCGACCGGGATGATCCGAGCAACCCGACCACGGATCACGGACCCTACGGAGGTCACCATGCCCGAACATCCCCGTGCCGCCCATGCCCGAGCCCTCTTTCACGCCCTCTGGGACGAGGGCGACCTCGAATCGCCCCTTGCCTCTCTCTCGCCCGGTGTCGTCTGGATCAACGACATCGGCGCCGGCCCGCTGCGCGAGCTGTGGGGTCGCGACGACGTGCTCGCGATGCAGCTTTGGTGGTTCGACTTCTTCGGCGGCACGTTTCGCCACGAGCTCATCGACATCTGCGCCAGCGACGACCGGGTGATCCAGGTGCTGCGCGAGATCGGCGAGAAGGACGGCCATGTCTTCGACAACCTGGCCCTCTACGTCTTCGAGGCCGACGCCACCGACCCTGATCTCTTCGCGCGCGTCCGCACCTACGACCGCGACCGAGCCGACATCGACGACTTCTGGTCGCACTACCCCCACGTCCAGGCCGCCGACATCGACACCCTCCTCGCGCCGTTCCGGCCGACGACGACCGCGGGCCCGGCCGCCGCACCGACCGCGGGCGATCGGTAGGGTCGTCGGGTGGCAGGCCTCCGTCCCCTCCCGGCGTCGAGAACTCGCTTCGTCGGCCGCCGAGCCGAGCTCGACGACCTCGCCGCGCTGGTCGATCGCGACCGACTCGTCACCGTCGTCGGCCCCGGTGGGTGTGGCAAGACCCGGCTGGCCCTCGAACTGGTCCGGCCCCGTGCGGCGGTGGTGCTGGTCGAGTTGGCAGCGGTGCGCAACCGAGTCGGGGTGGCCACGGCGATCCTCGACGCGCTCGGCCAGCGCGACGACCCGCATCGGGATCCGGTCGAGCAGATAGGCGATGCGCTCGGCGACCTCGGACCGACAGACGGCCCGATGATCCTCGTCGTCGACAACGCGGAGCACGTCCTGGATGCCGTCACCGATCTGATCGATGTCGTGCTCGCCCGTCTTCCCGAACTCCGCGTCGTGGTCACGAGCCGCGAACCCCTCGGCGTCGTAGGCGAGGCCATCTACCGCGTCCCGCCGATGGGCATTCCCGTGGACGCTGGCTCCGCCGCAGACCGCCGGACGAGCGACGCCGTGGAACTGTTCGTCGACCGCGCCGCGCTTGCTCGTCCTGGCCTCGTGCTCGATGACGCCGCGCTCGCGGCCGTCGGCGAGATCTGCCGACGTCTCGACGGCCTGCCACTCGGGATCGAGCTCGCGGCATCGCGGGTCGAGCTGCTCGCCCCCGAGCGGATCCTCGACGGCCTGCAGGATCGGTTCCGGCTGCTGGTCTCGGGAAACCGAGCCGCTCTGGCGCGTCACCGCACACTCGAGGCGTCTGTGGCCTGGTCGTACTCCCTCCTCGGCGCGGACGAGCGCCACCTGCTCGATCACCTCTCGGCGTTCCGCGGGAGCTTCGACGAAGGAGCGGTCAGGGTCGTCGCTCGTGGAGTGGTCGACGCCGACCGCGCCACCGAGTTGCTCCACCGACTCGCAGCCAAGTCGCTCGTCGTGGTCGAGCCGCTGGCGGACACGACCCGCTACCGGCTCCTCGAGACGATCGCTGACTACGCATCCAACGCGCTCGCCGAGCGCGGCGAGATCGACGACGCCATCGACCGCGTCGTCGAGCACGTGGTGACCCGGACCGCGCCGTGGGACGGCGACCTGCCAGGTCGCGAGCACGTGCTCCGACTGCGCCAGCTGGGCGACGACGAAGGCAACGTCCGAGTTGCGCTCGACCGCCTCACAACCCGCGCCGCATCTGGAGACGGCGAGGCAGCCGACCGCCTCTGGATCACGATCGGCCGGCTGACCTTCTTCTGGCTCAGCGCAGGCCGGTTCCGTGAGGCTCGAGCACGGTTCGCCGCCGCCGAGACCATGTCGGCAACCGATCCACGGCTCGAGCTGGCGGCCCGATGGGGCGCCTGCCACCTCGCCACCTACTCAGGCGACTTCGATGTGGCGATCGCCGGCGCCACCACGACGCATGCATTGGCCGTCGCGCTCGGCGACGATCGGTACGCCGGTCGATCTCTCGACACGCTAGGGAGCATCAGCTGCTACCTCGACCCCGTCAGCGCCATAGCCACCCTCGAGCAGTCCATCGAGCTCGCCGCACGTTGCGATGACCGTTGGGGACTCACCGATGCCCGCCAGGTGCTGGCGTTCACCCACCTGATGCGCCACGACCACGCCGCGGCGCTCGCCGAGCTTGACGCGGCGAAGCCCGTCGCCGTGGAACTCGACCACCCGCTGCTGCTCGCCTGGGATGCCATCGGCCGCGGGACCGTCGCCGTCGCGTCGGGGCGTCGCCTCGAGGCCGCCACCGCTATCGAGGCGAGCCGGCAGCAGGTCGCTCGGACCGACGACCCCAACCTGGCCGCGCTGCTACTGGGCCTCGAGGCCACCCTCGCGCTCCTTGACGGCTACGGCGGTCGGTGGGCCGACCACCTGCACGACGCCCGGCGACGAGGCGAGCGCACAGAGGCGGGACTCAGCCTTCCGGTCGTCATCATCGATCTCCTGCTGGTCCTGCTCGACGACGGGGACTGCGAGGCCGCGCAGACCGTCGTCGATCACGACGTCGACACGATCGCGGCGTTCGCCCCCGCGTTCGCGGCGCGGGTGCACGGGATCGCCTCGGCCGTAGCCCTGCGGCGCGGCGACCTCACCGAGGCGTCGCGACGAGGCGACGCCGCACGGGTGGCGTTCGAGACCATGGCAAACCCGAGCGGCCGAGCGGTCGTCGCGCCCGTGTTGGCGCTCGTCCACCTCGGGCTCGGCGACGCCGGAGCGGCGGAGGCCGAGGTGTCGACCGCGCTCGACCGGTTGGTGGCGCTGGACCTGCGGCCGACGATCGTCGACGCCGTTGAGGTCCTCGCCTTGTCGGTGGCCGCTCGCGGCGACACGGCGACAGCGCAGTGGCTCGCCGCAGTCGCCCGCCACGAGCGCGAACGCCTCGGCTTGGTCCACACCGAGCTTTGGTGCCTGACCGCACCGGCGCTCCACGAATTGGCGACAACGACCGACTCCGTCCAACCGACCAACGGCACCGTCCCCACCGAGCGCCGTCCGGCCGAGGCCTCGATCGAGGAGGCGCTCGCTTTCGTGCGCCGGTCGCGCGGCAAGCGGCGCCGGCCGTCGATCGGTTGGGCCAGCCTCACCCCGACCGAGCTTCGGGTGATCGGATTCGTGGCAGCGGGGTGCACCAACGCCCAGGCGGCCGAGCGCCTCTTCATCTCGCCCGCCACCGTCAAGAGCCACCTTGCCCACATCTTCCGCAAGCTCGACATCACCAATCGCGCCGCCCTCGTGACCGCGTTCACGAAGGCCACGATGGCAACAGCCACCGACCCCGGCGAGCTCGGCTGACGGAATGATCGGCGAGCGATCGCGTCTTCCACACTGCGCTCAGGCAGGCTTGCGGGCGCGGAGGCTGTAGATGAGCGGGAGTCGGGGCACGCCAACAGGCGGCCGGTAGGTGCCGTCGTCGCGAGGCTCCAGGAACGGCCAGCGGGCCCAAAGGGTGTGGTCGTGCTCGTGGAACAGCTCGAGCTGGAGCCCCTGGTCCAGCAGCGCGGTGACCACCGCGCTCACCGGGTGGGTCCATTCGTAGCTGACGTTGTGGACCGTCTCGACGTCGCCGTCGGTGTAGGTGCCGGCAACGTCGTAGCGGGTCCCGCCCGGCCGGGTGAAGTAGTCGTGCTCGACCGTCAGCGAGTCGTCGGCGAACACCTCGGTGATCGGGTGGAACTCGGCAAGGTAGACGAAGCCACCCGGCGCCACCAGGGACGCGGCGACCTCGGCCCACCGCTCGATGTCGGGCAACCAGATCAGCGCGCCGAGGCCGGTGTAGACGACATCGAACTGCCGGTGACCGAGCGCCCCGACGGCGTCGTAGACATCGGCCGCCACGAAGTCGGCGTCGATGCCGACGTCGGCGGCGAGGGCCGTGGCCGCCTCGATCGCCGCGGGCGAGAAGTCGAGCCCGGTGACGCGCGCACCGAGCCGCGCCCACGAGAGCGTGTCCTGCCCGAAGTGGCACTGGAGGTGGACGAGGTCGAGCCCCCCGACCGGACCGACCTCGTCGATCTCGAAGGGGCGCAGCGCGATGCGACCCTCCTTGAAACCAGCCATGTCGTAGAAGTCCGAGGCCACGTGGATGCCGACCCGCTCGTCCCACGAGTCGCGGTTCAGCGCCCGCCAGTCCTCGCCGGGCTGGTCGCCACCGGGCGAACGAGGGTCGTCGGCGTCCATGGGCCGCTCAGCTGAGGCGGTCGCGCAGGTAGGTCACGAGCGTGTCGATCGGGATGCGCTCCTGGGCCATCGAGTCGCGCTCGCGAACCGTGACGGCGTGGTCGTCGAGCGAGTCGAAGTCGACGGTGATGCAGTACGGCGTGCCCAGCTCGTCCTGGCGGCGGTAGCGCTTGCCGATGGCCTGGGTCTCGTCGTAGTCGGCCATCCAGTGCGGCTGGATCAGCTTCAGGACGTCTCGCGCCAGCGGCGTGAGCGTGTCCTTCTTCGACAGCGGCAGGACCGCCACCTTGTACGGCGCCAGGCGGTGGTGCAGGCGCAGCACGACGCGGGTCTCGCCGCGCACCTCCTCCTCGGCGTAGGCCGCGAGCAGGAAGGCCATCATCGTGCGCGTCGCCCCTGCGGCGGGCTCGATGACGTGCGGGGTGTACCGGACGTTGTTGGCCTGGTCGAAGTAGTCGAGCTTCTCCCCCGACGCGTTCATGTGGGCGGTGAGGTCGAAATCGCCGCGGTCGGCGATGCCCTCGAGCTCGTCCCAGCCCCAGGGGAAGAGGAACTCGACGTCGCAGGTCCCCTGCGAGTAGTGCGAGAGCTCATCGGTCTCGTGGTCGCGGAGGCGCAGCTTGTCGGTGGGGATCCCGAGGTCGAGGTACCAGTTGAAGCGCTCGTTGCGCCAGTACTCGTACCACTGGGGCGCCTCGTCGGGCGGGACGAAGTACTCCATCTCCATCTGCTCGAACTCACGGGTGCGGAACACGAAGTTTCCCGGCGTGATCTCGTTGCGGAACGACTTGCCGACCTGGGCGATCCCGAACGGTGGCTTCTTGCGGCTGGTGCGCTGCACGTTGGCGTAGTCGACGAACATCCCCTGCGCGGTCTCCGGGCGCAGGTAGACGTCGTGGCCGGCACCGGCCACCGGCCCGGCCTGGGTCTTGAACATGAGGTTGAACTCGCGCGCCTCGGTGAAGGACTCCTTGGCCCCGCAGTTCGGGCAGGTGTTCGGGTCCTCGAGCTTGTCCAGGCGGAACCGCTCGTTGCAGTTGCGGCAGTCGACGAGCGGATCGGTGAAGTTGGCCAGGTGCCCCGACGCCTCCCACACCGCAGGCGGCGACAGGATGGCGGCATCGAGGCCGACCACGTCGTCGCGCAGCTGCACCATGGCCCGCCACCAGGCGTCCTTGACGTTGCGCAGCAGGAGCACCCCGATGGGCCCGTAGTCGTAGGTCGAGCGGAAGCCGCCGTAGATCTCGGCCGACGGGAACACGAAGCCCCGCGATGTGCTGAGGCTGACGATCTTGTCCATCAACGACGGATCGTTGGGGACCTCGATCGGGATGGGCGCGGGCGACACCTCGGGGGCGTCGGACTCGGTGCTCTCGGACTCGGACATGGCCGATGAGCGTAGTTGCCTCCCCCTCCCACCCCGACATGGGTTCGCCTGGGTCACCACCAACCCGACGGGTTCCCAGTACCCCCACACGTACCCCCGAACCCGACGGGTTCCCAGCACCCCCACACGTACCCCCGAACCCGACGGGTTCCCAGTACCCCCACACGTACCCCCGAACCCGACGGGTTCCCGGACCCACGGGCGCCCCGTACCCGACGGGTTCGCAGAACCTCCTGGGGGCGCCTCGGACCCGACGGGTTCGGCCGGCGCGACGTCTGCGGCGACGCCTCGTCGCCGACCGATCGACGGCGACGGCCGCTAGCCTCGGCGGGGCGAGGGAAGACGAGGAGCAGGAAATGCAGTCCACCACGCACACGATCCGGGTCGTCGAACCGACCGATGTGCTCTGGAAGCGGGTCGGGGCCTTCCTCATAGACGAGGTGCTGGCGGTTGCCGCGGCCATCGTCACGATGGTCGTGCTCGTCGGCGGCATCAGCCTCACGACCGCGGTCGTCGCCCTCCTCGGCTGGCTCGTCGCCTTCGCCGCCCTCCAGGCGTTCACCGGGGCCACGCCGGGCAAGCATCTCGTCGGCCTGCGCGTCGTCACGGCCTCGGGTGACCGAGCCGGACCCCGCCGCAGCGCCATCCGATCGGTCGCGTGGGCGGTCGACGGCTTCCCCTACGTCGTCCCGCTCGTCGGCTACGCCGCCGCGTTCGGCGACCGTGACGCCCAGCGCCTCGGCGATCGCTGGGCCGGCACCTACGTGGTGCCCACCGACCTGGTCGGCCAGCCGCCGTTCACGGTGGCGTTCCCCACCGATGGCAGCGCCCCCTACCGCCTCGAGACCCACGCCGCCTACCTGCCGGCCGGCCCGGTCAACCCGCTCCGCCGCCCCGCGTCCGCGCTGGCCGAGGCCGAGCAGGTCGCCGCCGCCGCAGCCGCCGCCCCGGCCGCCGCTGCGTCCGCTGCCGCCGCTGCGCCGGAGGTCGACGTCCTCGGGTTCGCCGCTCGGCCGACGTCCGCCGATGCTGCGGAGGTCCTGGCCCTTCCCGAGGCGACCACCGATCCGCTGCTCGATCCCGTCACCGGTGCCTACACCCGCTTCGATGCCGACGCCGGCCAGTGGCTCGTCTTCGACGAGGGCCTGCGGCAGTGGCGCCCCGCCGCCGCCGAGCCCGCCCTCGTCGCCCTTCCGTCGTCTGCCCCACGCCCACCCGTTCGCTGACCGGCATCGAGATCTCGGCGCCCGCCACACCGGTTCGACGCGCTCGCCGCACCGCGAGGCGCGCGGCGTGAGGGATCGCTACGAGCGGTCCATGACGTGGACGGAGCGGAGCCGCCGCTCGAGGTGGTGCTCCATGACGTCGGTGGCGACGGTGGCGACCTCGTAGGTGGCGGGCGAGATGGGCTGGCCGAGCGCGGCGGTGAGCTGGCCGCCGAGGATCTGCTGCATGAGGGCAAGTGCCGCCGGGCTGATGGCCCGACCGCGGCGACAACCCGGGCAGAGCGCGCCGCCGCTGTTGGGATCGAAGGCGACGAGGACGATGTCGGGCGGCGCCTGGCCGCACAGCACGCACTCGTCGAGCTGGGGACGGAGGCCCTCCAGCGACAGCAGCTTGAGGAAGAACGCCGAGACGACGAGCGGGTTGTCCTGGGCGGCCAGCGCTCGCAGGGCGCCGAGCAGCATGCGGTACAGCGGCGGGTTGGACTCGCGCTCGAGGCCCATCTGGTCGACGGCCTCGAGCATCGCCGTGGCCCGGTTGATCCGGTCGAAGTCATCACGGATGGGACGGAAGTGGTCGACCGAGTCGACCTGGGTGACGATGTCGAGCTCACCCCGACCCTCGTAGAACTGCACCGCGACGTGGCTGCACGGTTCGAGGCGCGACCCGAACTTGCTCTTGGTCTTGCGCACGCCCTTGGCCACCGCGCGGATCTTGCCGTGACCCTCGGTGATGAAGACCACGATGCGGTCGGCCTCGCCGAGCTTGTAGGTGCGCAGCACGATCCCGTGGTCGCGGTACAGCCCGGTCATGACGACCTCACGGGGTGGCGCTCACGACGACGCCCGCTCGGGCACGACCGTCACGCACGCTCGATCCCCCCGAAGCGACGCTCGCGCTCCTGGTAGGTCCGCACCGCATCGAAGAGGTGCTCGCGACGGAAGTCCGGCCACAGCACATCGGTGAAGACGAGCTCGCTGTAAGCCAGCTCCCACAGGAGGAAGTTGGAAATGCGGTACTCGCCCGACGTGCGGACCATGAGATCGGGGTCGGGCATCTCGGGGTCGTAGAAGTACTTCCGCAGGGTCTTCTCGGTGACCTTGTCGCTCTTGACGCCGTCGTCCATCATCCGCTTCACGGCGTCGATGATCTCGGCCCGCCCGCCGTAGTTGAAGGCGATGGTGAAGGTCATCGTGCGGTTGTCCCTGGTGAGCTCGATCGACCTGTCCATGTGCCGCATGAGCCGGCGGGGCACCCGCCAGTCACGACGCCCCACGAAGCGCATGCGCACGCCCCGCTCGTTCATGTCGTCGCGGTGACGGACCAGGATCGACTCGTTGAACCCCATGAGGTACTTGACCTCGTCGGCGGGGCGCTTCCAGTTCTCGGTGGAGAACGCGTAGACGGTCAGCCACTTGATGCCGAGGTCGAGCGCCCCCTCGACGGTGTCGAACAGGGCCTCTTCGCCGGCGGCGTGGCCCTCGGTGCGCTTGAGGCCCCGCCGCTGGGCCCACCGACCGTTGCCGTCCATGACGCACGCCACGTGGTTCGGGATGCGGGACGGGTCGATGCCGGGAACGTTCACCGGCCCAACATAGGGGGTCCCCCGCCCGATGTGGGCCATCGCGGGGGCCCTGCACGACATCCGCACCTGCGCACGCGCCTCCCTCCACGACGTCGCGCCATCCGGGCATTCGCGCCCGGTCCACCGGCATGTTTTCGCCACGCCGGGGCCGGCGTCGCCGAGCCCCTCCGGCCAGGCGTTACCGTGCCCGGGTGACGTTCGCCGATGACGCTGTCGCCGCGCTCGACGCGGTCACGTCGGCGCTGGCCCGGGGCGAGGAACGGCCCGGCCAGCGCGACATGTGCCGCGCCGTCGCGACCTCGATCAGCTCGGGCCGCCACCTCGTCGTGCAGGGCGGCACGGGCACCGGCAAGTCCCTCGCCTACCTGGTTCCGGTGCTGCTGAGCGAGCGCACGGTGGTCGTGGCGACGGCCACCAAGGCGCTCCAGGACCAGCTCGCGGACAAGGACCTGCCGTTCCTCGCCGAGCACCTCGACCGGCCGTTCACCTACGCGGTGCTCAAGGGGCGGTCCAACTACCTCTGCCGCCAGCGCCTGAACGAGGCCACGGGCAGCGACGCGCAGCTCGGCCTGGATGGGCTCGACGAGCGGCCCGGGGTCGACGAGCTGGCCGCCATCGTGGCCTGGGCTGCCACCACCGAGACCGGCGACCGCGCCGAGCCCGAACGGGAGCCGTCGGCCCGCGCGTGGAACAGCGTCAGCGTCGGGGCACGCGAGTGCCCGGGTGCGTCACGCTGCCCGCAGGGCGACACCTGCTTCACCGAGCAGGCCCGCACCCGGGCGTCGCAGGCCGACGTGATCGTCGTGAACACCCACCTGTACGGGCTCCACCTCGCCACCGGCGGAGCCCTGCTGCCCGAACACGACGTCGTGGTGATCGACGAGGCCCACCAGCTCGAGGAGACGATCTCGGCCACGGCCGGCGTCGACCTCACCGCCGGCCGGTTCAGCGCACTCGCCCGGCTCACCGGCGCGATCATCGCCGACGACGAGCTGAGCGCCGACCTCGAAGCGGCCGGCGACCGGATCGGTGACGTCCTCGCCGACAACCTCGGTCGGCGCCTGCGGGGCAACCTCGGCAGCGAGCTGCGCGACTCCCTCTTCGGAGGTCGCCAGAAGGCCGAGGCGGTCCTGAGCGCGCTCCGCAAGATCGACGACGCCGCTGGGGGTGACGTCGCGGCGCGCAAGCAGCGGGCCATGAAATCGGCCACGGCGCTGATCGACGACATCGACGTGATCGTCGACATCCCCGACACCGACGTGGCCTGGGTGGAGGGCTTCGCCGACAACGCGGTGCTCAAGGTCGCCCCCATCGACGTCGCCGCCCTCCTCGCGGCCACGCTCTTCGAGACCACGACGACGATCCTCACCAGCGCCACGATCCCGTCCGGCCTGGCGGAGAGACTCGGCATCCCCGACGGCCACGACGAGCTCGATGCGGGTAGCCCCTTCGACTACGAGGCCAACGCGCTGCTGTACTGCGCCGCCCACCTGCCCGACCCCCGATCGGACTCCTACGAGCAGGAGCTGCACGCCGAGCTCGAAGCGCTCATCGTCGCCGCCGGCGGGCGCACCCTCGCCCTGTTCACGAGCTACCGGGCCATGCAGGCCGCCGCCGACGTCATCGGACCGCGGATTCCCTGGGAGCTCGCCACCCAGAACGACCTACCCAAGCCCGCGCTCATCCGCAACTTCACCGCAGACGAGACGAGCTGCCTGTTCGCCACGATGAGCTTCTGGCAGGGCGTCGACGTGCCGGGCCCGTCGCTCTCGCTGGTCACGATCGACCGGCTGCCCTTCCCCCGGCCCGACGAACCGCTCCTGCAGGCGCGCCGCGAGCGCGCCCGGGCCGACGCCTTCCGGGTGGTCGACCTGCCGCGCGCGAGCACCCTGCTGGCGCAGGGGGTGGGCCGCCTCATCCGCCGATCCGACGACCGCGGCGTGGTCGCCGTGCTCGATCCCCGCCTCGCCACCAACGCCCGCTACCGCTGGGACATCGTCCGCTCGTTGCCGCCGATGCGCCGAACCCGGACACGGGCCGACGCCGAGGCGGTGCTGCGCGAGATCCGCGACACGCGCACCGCCCTCCTCGCCGCCGACGAGGTCACCCCGACCGCCTGATCGGACGGGAGGTTCAGCTGCCGCCGCGCCGACGCCGGATGGCGTCGATCTTGCGGGCCGACTTGATGATGTCGGACCAACGAGGGTGGCCGCCGGCGTCGGGCGGGTTCTCCTTCATGTCCGTGGCCAGCGCCTCGAGGAAGCCGGACAAGCTCACGCCTGCCTCTTCGGAGACCGTGTGCCACACCTCGTGGCTCTCGACGGTCAGGTACGCATGGATCGCTCGACGTTCTTCTGCCATGGATTCGACGCTAACCGTGACACATCCGTAACACCCGGTCGGGCGGGTCAAGATCAGGTCAAGGTTCGCACTTGAGTCAGCCGCTTGGTCATCGATCTCCGACACGGGCCACCGACACGCGACGCGCCAACGCGGATGGGTCGAGACCCGCCGATCCAGGCCGTTGCGGTGCGAGGACACCCAGGCGGAAGAACTGCTGCGCATGGCGCTCGGCCCAGCCGTCTTCACCACTGCTGAAAACATATCGCAGGCCGGCGGCCGACGATCCGATGGTCGGTCGTCCGGGTC
>Ga0105047_10014501_pt1 | contig 12495 bp, 6 predicted proteins | sample MAT04_FD_78384 | JGI IMG/M metagenome (GOLD analysis project Ga0105047, IMG submission 78384) | Freshwater microbial communities from Lake Fryxell liftoff mats and glacier meltwater in Antarctica - MAT-04 (megahit assembly) | ecosystem: Environmental > Aquatic > Freshwater > Ice > Liftoff... | reverse complement strand
TCATCGCGGGCGTTGTCTAAGGCGCTGGGCAGATCCACGGGATGATACATCACCTCGTTGATGGTGAGCGGAGCCGTTTGTGGAGCCGCGTTGGGAAGACCGGTGCCGGTTCTGAAGCCGGCGACATCGGCTGGAGAATCGCTTCCGAAGGTGTGCGACGCGAGTGGCCAGAACACGGCTGGTTGAGAGCCCACCGGATTGCCAGTGAGCACGCGTCCAAAGGCGACTCCATCCGCTGCCGCTCCGAATTTCACCTGGGCGCGGTAGCCGTTGAGAGCAGCTCCGCCATCGACGGCGGAGAGGACGATATCGTCACCGAGGGAGCTGAGGGCGAAGCTGCCAGCCGTGCCCGGAGCGGGGTTGAACTGGTTTTCGTAAAATACTTTGAGACCTCCCGCAGCCAGAATCGTGCCGGGCGGGATCTGGTATTTCCGGGGATCCCGCTCGTCATCGCTGAGCCACCAGCCGCCGATGTTCACGCTGGAGGCAGTGGGATTAGAAAGCTCGATGGCATCCTCAAGAGGAAGAGTGGAGGCGGTGAGGACCTCATTGATGACGATGCTTGCGGGAAGATAGTTGCTGGCGGCGGGTGTGGGCGTTATGGGAAAAGCAACGATGGACGCACCGCCATCGGGGAGGCGACCGGAGGAAACGTTGGAACTCTGCGCGCCGAAGCTTACGGAGTTGATCGTCGTCAGTCCGTTGGCTGCGGTAAGGATGATGTTTTCACCGCTCGCGCTGAGTTTGAAATTGCAGTGGTTCGCTCCACTGGCATCCCCATCCGCTTCGAAGCGGGTGAAGCCTTTTCCGGCGATGAAAGACAACTGGGGAACGCGGGTGATTGTCGGGGAGGAAGGCGTGTCGCTTAGATACAGGTCCGCGATCGCGACTGGATTCGCATCGGGGTTGTAAAGCTCGATCCAGTCATCTCCGGACGAGGGATTCGCCATCCATTCGTTGACTTTGAGGGTGGTGGCGGAGCCAAGGGCTTTGCCAATGTTGGACGTGTCCGGAGAGGCGTTCACGAGCGTCCACGCACCCACGCCGGCACCCACGCGCCCGATGGGAAAATCCTCCGCCTGGGGGCCGAAGGTGATGAAATCCTTCACCGCCGATCCCGAGATGAGAGCTACAGATTGCCCGGAGGCGGAGATTTTAAAACCCGCATGGAGACCGGGGGCGGAGAAATCGGAATCGCACCAGACGATGAGATACCCGTTGGCAGCGATGCTTGTGTTGGCGGGGAAAGTGTATTTCCCGGGAACCAGGATGTCGTCCGTGAGATTCCAGCCGCTGATATCCAGCGTGGCTCCGGTGGAGTTGTAGAGTTCGACATAATCGGGATGCGCTCCGCCGTTTTCCACGGCAGTGCGGTTGTCGGCCATGATTTCGTTGATGACGACCTCACCTGAGGATTGGGAAACATCCGCCTCCAGGCCGAGTGCGAAAACAAGATCGCTACTGTCGGCGCTGCCTTGGTGAACCTCCACAGCGATGGTGTTGGTGCCCTGCACGAAGTAGGAGGAGGGCACATTGACGGGCCCTTCTTCAGTGGCGAGTCCGACTGTGCTGTTCGCGAGGGTGTTGTATGCGGGTGTGCCACTGGCCATGTTTTTCCTGAGTTCCGGCACCTCGACGCCATTGATGAAAACGACGCAGCCGTCATCGATCCAACGGGTCGCGCGTATGGTCGCCGCGCCGGGTGATCCGGAAAAATCGAAACTACGACGGAAGTAGTAGGTCCTACGGCCAAGGGTCAGGGTGGTGCGGACATTGGGCGGGAGATTGGCATTGGAGGAAACGGCAAGCAGGGGCGCGCCGGAGTTCCAGGACGAGTCGTTATAGGTGGTGGAGGCCCACCAGTTGGACGAGTTCGGGGCAGGCGCGGGACTTGGGTAACTGAAGGCGGAGGTCTGGTTGTATTTCCAGACGCTTGATGAGGAGATCGGCAGCAGCGAGACCGTGCTGGAAGGGAGGCCGAAGAGGAAGGAGCTTTCATCCGAAGCGTCCGAGGGATGCCCGTCGGAATCCATGTGAGTGACGCGCCAGAAATAGGTTTTCCCGAAAACGAGGAGTTCGAACGGGATGGGCAGGGAGATCAGTTCAGAGGTGCTGACAACATGGTAGACAGGTGCGGCGAAGGTGGCCTCCGAAGAGCGGATTTCCCAGCGGGTGGAGGTGTGGGGTTTTGGCGTCGGATTGGTGTGGGAATAGGCCGTCGTCACCAAGGAGGCACCGGGAAGGACGGTGGCGTTGTTAGCGGGGGCGGAGTTTCCGGGCTTCGCGGGAGCATACCAAGTCCCGAGGCCGAGCTGGGAATTGACGCTGTTGAAGCGATTGTTCAGCCAGGTGGTGTTCGGGACGGCGGTCCCGCTGGCGGCGGCCACTGCGGCGACATTCGACGGCTTAAGCAGGGTGTTGTTCAGGATGAACATTTTCTGTCTGAAGGCATTGCTGGTGTTGGGGCCGGTGCTGTCATCGTAGGCGCGCAGGACGGAGTCCTTGTACCAGTTCGGGCCGCGGGAGTTATTGGAGTAGCTTCCATCGCCGTCGTCCTTTTTCCCAGCAAAGATGGAGTTGTTGTATCCCGAGTCGCCGGTAGCTCCGCCGTTCATTTCGGAATCGAAATCCCAAGGCAGCATGGTCCATTTCCCGTCGCCCTGCATATAGACGTGGTGGTTGTGGAACTTGTCATCCCATGGGGCCATCCAGTTGCGAATGGACATGTAGCCGAGGATTTTATCCCTGTCCCAGTTGGCATCCATGAAGGTGCGGAGGGCGTCCTGATTCACAAAGTTTTTCGGATCGCCGCTATAGGAGTTCGGATAGGTGAGGCGGCTCCCATCGCCGCGCGAGACCCACAAGCCGTCGAGCATGTCGCGAAGCGGGGTGTGTCCGCGCCAGTCGCTATTCTGGATGGGGAAACTCCAGATATAGCGGTCGAGCTGGGTCCAGACGGAGCGGACGGGCATTTTCTGGCCATTCGCCCAGCCGTACGGTCCCTCGTCGCCATCCAGGCCCTTCGATTTATAGATGACTCCTTCGCCGATAAAAGCGGGCGGATTCTGAGGATTGCGGGCTTTTTCCCCGTCTTGGTTGCGCTTGATCATTTCCTCATCGTTGTCGGATATCTCACAGCGCTGGATACCATTCGTATCGCTGTTTTTATAGAAATCCACGAACTGGGCGTAGCCGGCGGGAAGACCCGCCGCGTGGAAGAGCGCGAAGCCGAGGACGGTCTCGTTGCCTTTTTCCGTGACGAGGACGCGCTGCTTTTCCCCATCGAGAAGTTTCGAGCTGGGGAAGTTGAATTTCCATGAATTGAGATTCGCGCTGCGGCGGTAGCGGCTGCCGTGGAAGCGGGACATGATGTCATAGACCACACCGTCTTTCACGAAAACCGCAGGCACCGTGCCGTTCCAATGATCCTGGCCGGCTGCCGGATAGTTCGCGGGATTGTATTGAGGAAAGGCGGAGGGGCTCGCGCTGTGGTATCCGAAAAACGGATCGTCGCGGGGATAGCCGGGAGGGTCGGGAGAGGTAATCCGGCGGGGACTGTCGTCGATGTTGCCACTGAGTATCGAAACGCCGGAGTCCGAGATGAAGTAATCGTAATCCGCACGACCGTTGTCCGCACGGACGGGTTGGACGAAATAGGAGTGCCAGCCCTCTTTCACCCCGGCGGAAACGGGAACGAGCTGGGGATCGTCGAGGCGCGGGAAGACGATCTCGGTGCCATCGCCACGGTTCGCCTTGATGCGGAAACGGACGATGCTGCGGGCGGTTCTTCCCGGGATCGCGGTATTCGCCACAAACTGGCCGCCGCCGATGTCCGTCATGGCGATGCTGCTGCGGGTTTCCGTTGTCGGATTGAGCACGTTCACGTCATCCACGAACCATTCGAGCTGGACCGAGCTGAGGGAAGCGGTGCTGGAGAAAGTCGCGTTCACCCGGACTGCATTTCCGGCGCCGACGATGGGAGATTCATCCGCATCCTGATAGACATTGAATGCCACGACGACGGGCTTCGGCTCGGTGCGACTTACCGTGTTCGCCACACCGGGTGTGGGGCCGGTGACAAGTGGCGAGGCGAGCCAGTTGGCAGTATTGTTGCTCGATGCGGTCGCGCTAATCCGCTCGAGCGAGCGTCCCTTGTATTGGTAAGGCGCGCGGCTGAAACCCAGGAAATCCTCGTTGGCACCGAGGCTGTCGGCGCTGACTGGCCAAGGGAAAGTCGCGGAATAATTCACGCCATCGACGATGGTGCCAGCGTTGTTTTTCAGGCGTATGCTATCGCCATCGTTGCTGAGCTTCCCCGTGTATGGCCCGAGCACTCCGCTGATCCCGTAAACCGTTTGAATACGGCTCACGTTTTTCGCGATCACCTTGTAGCCTCCCGCTGCGATCGTGGAGCCGTTTGGAAACGTGAAACTCACACCGTCGCTCAGTTTCCAGCCACTGAGATCCAATGCGGCAGCGCCGGTGTTGCGGATTTCAATGAACTCATGGACATCATCGGAGAGATCCAGCAATGGCGTTCCGTCCGCTGCGAAGGCTTCCAACTCAAGGGGATGGTAATGGATCTCATTGACGATCACCTGGGCGCGAAGGCACGGAGTGGCAAGCACGAGAAGGACGAAAATTGATAACTTTCGATACATGAGTTTTGGGTTCTGAACCGGAAGATGACGCCGCTTCCAGCTACGGGTAGCGGTAAGCTAGGGCGGAAATCCTACGATTGCGAGGATTTACCCTGTAGCTGCACCTCAGGGACGATTGCCCGAAAATCAGACCCCGACCAACAACGGCGTCCCATACGTCGTGAAGCCGGTGGACTCCTCCACGCGGATATCGAGGATCTCGCCGGTGAGACGGTCGGCATCCCCTTCGAAAATGACGATCTTGTTCTGAGGTGTCCTCCCGGAAAGTGTGTTGGGATTGTTTTTCGAGAGCCCCTCGCAGAGCACGCGCTGAACACTGCCGACAATCGCAGCGTTCTTTTCCCTAGCCAGCCGGTCCACTGTCTCAAGGAGGCGCTGGTTGCGCTTTTCCTTAACCGTTTCCGGAATCTGGTCTTCCATTTCCGCCGCAGGAGTGTCCTTGCGCATGGAGTATCGGAACACGAAGGCGTTGTCGAACTGGAGTCGTTCCACGGTATCTATAGTAGCTTGGAAATCCTCTTCCGTTTCGCCGGGGAAGCCTACTATGACATCCGTGGTGATCGCTATGTCCGGCCTGGCGGCTTTCATCTTCTCGCAGATCTCGACAAACTTCGCGTTTTTGTAAGGGCGGCGCATCAGTTTCAGAATCCGGTCGGATCCGCTCTGCATCGGGAAATGGATGTGGGACATCAGCTTCGGCAGATAGGTGAATGCCGCCACGAGATCGTCCCGGTAGCCGATGGGGTGCGGGGAGGTGAAACGGATACGCTCGATGCCCCCGACCTCGTGCACGGCTTCGAGGAGTTGCACGAAAGGAGATTTCCCATCGATTTTCGGAAATTCCGTGCGCCCGTAGAGATTGACGATCTGACCGAGGAGGGTGACTTCTTTCACGCCCTGTCCGGCGAGGAATTCCACTTCCCTCACGATCTCCGCGATGGGACGTCCGCGTTCTTTTCCGCGGGTGTCCGGGACGATGCAGAAGGAGCAGCGCATGTTGCAGCCTTGCATGATGGAGACGAAGGCGGAGGCGTTGCGGGCCTTGGGCATGTGGTCCCGGATCGTGTTCTGGGAGTCCGTTTCCTCCGCGATATCGCAGACGGAACTTCCACTGAGGGACAAGGCCGGATCGTCCATCCGCGCTTCCATCCGGCTTTTCAGTATCCGGTCAACGTATTCGAAAACCTTATGATACTTCTGGGTGCCGACGACGAGATCGAGATGCGGGATGCGCTCGAAAAGCTCCTGTCCGCGCGATTGCGCCATGCAGCCCATGAAGCCGTAAACGACATGCGCTCGTTTCTGACGCTGCTTACCCATGTTGCCCATTTTCCCAAGCGCCTTCTGCTCCGCCTGGTCCCGTACGGAGCAGGTGTTGATCAGGATCGCGTCCGCGTCCTTTTCCGTGGGCGTGAGCGTGTAGCCGCCTTCGGTGAACATCCGCGCCACCTGCTCGGTGTCGCGCTCGTTCATCTGGCAGCCGTACGTCTTGAGATATACCCGGGGCATTGATGAAAACGGATTACGCCAGTTTCAGGCGATCGTCCGACTCGATTTTCGCGGTCAGCTTCGGATAGCCGCCAGCCACCTGCATGTTGAAGCAGTGCAGATACAGTGCGAAAATTTTCGGATCGAAGATATCGACCAGCTTGTCAACCGTCTGGTCCAGCCTTTCCTGATCGAGGCCTTTCGGAAGATCGCCGACCACGGAGCCCTTGCCATCGTGAGGGATGCCCATGCCATCGCAGAACATGCCGAGCATCGATTGCTGACCGGCCATCAGGTATGCCTGGAGGATCTGCTCGCCGATGGCGTCGGTGGACTTGATCTGGAGCGTCTTGTGCACCCATGAGTACTGATCCGGCAGGGATTTCTTCTGGACGAAAACCGGCCGCAGCTTGCGGTTCCCGGCAAGTGTCGAGATCGCGGATTTATAGACGTTCCTGTCATTGGATCGGAACCAGTCGAGGATTTCAGTCACAACGGCAGGGTCAACGGCGGCAAATAGTTCGTGGGATTTCACAGTTAGGAAAATGGTTTGAGCGGGGAGTGAAATCGCAAGCGCGAAGGATGGCAATAGAAGTTTGTCGGTTTTCACCCGGAACCCGGCACTTCCCTCAACCCCTCTTCCAAGGCCCAGAGCACCTGCGTCTCCACATCCTTCCCGACAGGCCGGTTGCCTTTCGCGCAGTCAGTGAACCATTTCCCCAGCAGTTTCCGGCGTTCCGGCGGGAAATGCTTCGTAAACCCCTCCTCATCCGGCGCACCCAGCACCTCGACATCCCGCCTCCCATGCGCCCTTTCCAGAATCCGCCCGTATCGCACCAGCACCCCGTCCAGAAGTATCCATGGGAAATTCGCGTTTCCGGGAGGCCCCATCACCAGCTCTTTGGTTTCGCCTGTGGAAAATTTCACCCCCTCTTTCAGATCCACCCGAAGATCAGGAAGCAACCCGCCCTTGAACCACGCGGCGCCCGCCCCGCCAACGCCGCCTATCGCGGTGAAAATGCCATGAGAGAAAAATCCGGTGGCAGCATCGATTGCCACCCCACCGGCAGCTCCCGTAAGAGCACCGATCGCAGCCAGTTGCCCACGGCTCAATACCCATTTCCTCCACACCTCCTCGCTCTCCAGATCGATATCCTGAAACGCCTCCTGCCCGCTCTCGACCTTGAGCAAATGATGGCGGTAGATTTTCAGCAATTTCCCGAAGCATTCCCGCTCCAGCTTTTTCAATCTCTCGAAATATTTCAGCTTCAGCTCGTCCTCCTTCTGCTTCCGCCGTGTCGGCATCCGCTCGTCCTTGTCCTCGATTTTCACCCGCACCCTCAGTTCCAGCGCCTCCGCCAGGAACTCCCGCACCACCTCCGCCGCCTCATTGCGCCGCTCGTCCCACTCCATTTCGATCAGTGAAATCGTCTGCTGCAGTTGCCCCCGGTGCCGTTCCTCAATCTCCAGCAGAGCCTTCATCAGCAGCAGCCTCTGGTCATACTTCGCGCGGTGGGCGTCAAAAGTCCGCACCAGGTTGAACGCACTCCCCAGCTTCTCCCGCCACACCTCGTCATGCTCTTGCGTCGCATCGTCTCGGATATTCAACAGCGCCAGCCTCGGTCTTCCCGTCCACCGCAGGATCTCCATTTCCGCCAGAAAATCATCCCGCAGCGGCCTGCCCGGATCGACCACATACAGCACCCCGGCTCCTGCAAGCACAGGCTCGAGCAAACGCTTCTCATCCGAGAAATCGTCTCCCTTGTCCTCCACGAATTTTTTCAAAGCCTCCCGCCCCGGCAACCCGTCGCCATGGATTCTCCGGATCTCACGCATCGCCTCCACCGGCCGGGAAAACCCCGGGGTATCGATGAAACGCACGCATTCCTTCGTCCCGAATTTCACCTCGTGGACCTGAGCCCGCGTCGTCTCCCCCGGCACCGGGCTTACCCGCAGCACCTCGTTGTCATCGATCTCCAACAAGGTCGCGATTACCGCGCTCTTGCCCATGTTCACCCGTCCAACCACCGCGAATTCCGGCACGCCTTCACTCATACTCGGTCCTCCTCATAGAAAAATATTTCCGCCGAAGCGTCCGCCAACCTGTCCACGAAGTCGCGCCAGATCTTTTGTTCCTCATCCTTCACCTCCGCCGGGCCACCGTCGCTCCCTGCGTTTGCCACCAGGAAATAAATCATCGTCTCCGCCCCTGCCAGACTTCGCACCTGAGAGTGCAGGGCATTCATCCGTGGCGGAGATAGCGCCCATCCCTCGGCAAGAAAGACCACGCCGGCAGGCGCTTTTCGGAACGATTCCAAAGCCGCCGCCTCCCCCTGCACATTCCACACCCCCACCTCAAACCATTCGCCCGGATTCACCCGCAGCCGCCTGAGCAGAAATCCCCGCAAATCCTCCTCCTTCAATCCCGTCCCCCCCACATCCAGCACCAGCACCCCGTCCCTCGGATCCTCGCTCGTATCCACCCTTCGCGTTCCCATCATCTCCCGCCACAGCTCCCGATGCCTCTTCGCTTGGAAATCCAAGGCCGCCAACGCTTTCCGTTCCTTCTTCACCGCGAATGCCCATAGCAGTAATCTCGGCAGAAGCCCCCAGAAAAAAATCGCCGCGAAAAGAAACGGGTACCATGTGGCGGCAGAATCAATCCGCCCATCAAGCCCTCCATCCACCCACCTCGTCAAATGAACTTCATCCATTGCAACTGTGAGATCAGGAAATAACTCATACCAAGGGAGACTTAGAATCGTAGCTACCTCGAAAAGTCGAAAACTCATCCACGCCGGTGTAGATGATTCCCAGAAAAATTTCACCTCCAGAAACCAGATACACCCGAGCAGACCCGCCATCAGACCCACGGAAAACATCACCGCCCCCAGTTGCGTCAGTCGCAGCAGATTCCATCCCAGCGCCTCCCAAGCCCTCCCGCCTTCCAGCCTCAGTGTCCGCCACCATTCCATTTTCCCGCCGCCAGCTTTCCCGACCAACCAACCCAGAAGACCCCTCACGAAACCCAATCCTTTTGAAAACCTCCCCCTCAGCGCCCACCCGAGGAAACCCGCGACCAGCACCAGAAGCTGCAAACCCACCGCCACCCCAAGCACCATCGGCACATGGAACCCCATCCGCTCCCGGTCCAGCATCCCCGTCATCACACCCACTCCGGTCAGGAACATCACGGTCAGCACCAGAGCCGCCACCAGAAACCTCGCGCCCGCCCAGACCTCACCCGGCAGATCCTTTTCACCCCGCCTCCTGTCCTCCAGCCACACCCGCATCCCCGTTCTTCGCGCCTCCGCACCCTCCATCCCCTCCACGCTCTCACGCATCGCCCGTCCATCCGCCTTGGTCCCGCCTTCCCGGCCCAGCAAAGCCTCGAAGTCCACCAAATCCCGCAATGTCCACCTTCCCTTCAACAGCTCCAAGCTAACAACCCGCGCACTGAAAGTTCAAATCTCAAAGTTCAAATCTCAATTTAAGAATCGATCCTTTCCATCATTTCGGAAAAATCATCTCCATCTCAAGCTCCACCACACCTTCTCTTCCTTGAAAGTTGAATTTTGAAGTTTGATATTTAGAGTCTCAGGCACAATGCGCCACCCCGCTCCTCTCATTGCCGTCCTGTTCCTCGGCCTTCTCGTGCTCTTCCTTGTCCTGCGCCCACAGAATCCTAAGCCCGGCCCCGTCGCTCCTCCTGTACCGACACCGCCTCCCATCGCCCTTTCCCTACTCGCGGAAATGCCCGACTGGTCCGCCCTCAACGCCTACCAGCACACCATCTCCCGCTCTGATTTCGAGAAACTCCTCACCGAAGTCTTCACTACCGACGACACCTGGAATCAGTTCATCACGATCCGGGAAAATTTCGCGGAAATCCTTACTTCCAGCGATCCCGAGGAACTCCCATTCATTCTGAACTTCGCCACCCCGGAGAAAACCCTTCCCACCCCCCGCCATTGGCAAAGCACCGACACCCTCCCTCTCCCCCCTGAGGAAAAACCCCTCAACGGACTCCATATCGCAATCGATCCCGGCCACATCGGCGGCGAGTGGGCGCAGCTCGAGGAGCGCTGGTTCCGGATCCGCGCCGACACACCCGTCACCGAAGGCGACATGACCCTACAAGTCGCGAAGATCCTCAAACCCCTCCTCGAAAGCATGGGAGCAAAAGTCTCCCTGGTTCGCAGCACCCCGGATCCCGTCACCCCCCTCCGTCCGGAGAATCTCATCGATCTCGCCACCAGTCCCACCGTCTCCGATCCGCTTTCCCTGAAAAGATTCACTGAGAAACTCTTCTACCGCACCGCCGAGATCCGCGCCCGCGCTGACCTCGTCAACGACATTCTCAAGCCCGATCTGGTGCTCTGCCTCCATTTCAACGCCGAGGGCTGGGGCGATCCAAGCAAGCCCACCCTCGTCCCCCGCACCCATTTCCACATCCTGCTCAACGGAGCCTACACCGGCGATGAAGTCCGACTGGCCGACCAGCGCTTCGCCCTTTTGGAAAAGCTCCTCCAGCGCACCCACGAAGAGGAAGTTCTCGTCGGGAAAACCGTTGCCGAAACTTTTGCGGAAATCACCAAGCTCCCCCCGTATATCTACCCCGCCGCCGGAGGAAATTTCCAAACCATCCCCGGCAGCCCATACCTCTATGCCCGCAATCTCCTCGCCAACCGCCTCTACGATTGCCCCGTCATTTTCATGGAACCCTACGTCATGAACTCCACCACCGACTACCGCCGCATCCAGGCCGGCCACTACGAGGGCCTCAAGCAAATCAATGGCCAAGCCCTTCCCAGCATCTTCCACGAATACGCCAATGCGCTTGCCACCGCCCTCGCCAAGCACTACTCCCGAACGGAGCGCTGACTTCAGTCGGCGATCTTCACTCTTCTTTGAAGTTTGAGATTTGAAATTTGAATCGCATGACCCTCCTCATCCTCTACATCGCCATCGCTCTCATCGTCTCTTTCTTCTGCTCACTTCTGGAGGCGACGCTCCTCACTCTCACTCCCGCCGCCATCTCCCGCGCGAAGCAGAACAACCTCCCATGGGGAGGCAAAATGGAGGCTCTGAAGGCGGATGTTGACCGGCCACTCTCCGCCATCCTCACCCTCAACACCATCGCCCACACCATGGGGGCCGCAGGTGCCGGCGCACAATACGCGAAAATCAGCGGCAATACCGGCGAGGCCATCTTCGCCGCAGCCCTCACCCTCATCATCCTCATCTTTACGGAAATCATCCCCAAGACCATCGGCGCGCGCTTCGCCAACGGCCTCGCGCCCTTCACCGCCGCGCTCCTTCCCGTCATGATCGCTGCCCTCAAGCCTCTCGTCATCGCCTCCAAATCCATCACCAACCTCATCACACCCAAAAACCAGAGCGCCGACCTCTCCGAGCACCGCGATGAAATGCTCGCCATGGCCCGCATCGGCGAGGAATCCGGCTCCCTCCGCGTCCGCGAAAGCCAGTTCGTCCAGAATCTCATCCAGCTACACGTCATGAAAGTCTCGGATATCATGACGCCCCGCCCGGTCATCTTCTCCCTCCCGCAGTCCACACCGTTACCTGATTTCGCCGCCCTCATCGAGAACAAGCCCTTCACCCGCATCCCCATCTACGACAAAGGCAACGACGACTTCACCGGCTTCGCCATCCGCGGCGATGCGCTCCTCGCCCACCTCAAGGACCACTACGATACCGGCACACTCGCCGATGTCCGGCTCCAGATTGCCATCACCGCCGAATACGCTCCCGTCGATTCCCTGTTCCAACGCTTCATCGAAGAGCGCCACCACATCATGCTAGTCACCAATGAATTCGGTACCACCGTCGGCCTGGTAACCCTCGAGGACATCATCGAGACCATCTTCGGAATCGAAATCCTCGACGAGAGCGACCACCACCCCGACCTCCAGCACCACGCCCGCAACCTCTGGCACGAACGCGCCAAAAAAATGGGCATCGACATCGAAGCGTAGTGGTGACCTTCGGTCGCCAGTCACGCACCCAGCGAAGCGCACGAATCATCCGAGCCTAAAGTCCAGGCTCCGAAACCTCCAGATGCGCCGGCCGCCCCGCCACCGGCACCCGCCAATGCGCCAGGAAATACTCCTTCATCGCCGCCCGCACCTCGACCTTGAGCTTCCCCCCCTTCATCCCGTAATCCCGGATCATCGTCTTCCGCTGGTCCTCATCCAGCCCTGAGTGAGGTTGCAAGACCACCGTCTCCATCCGCTCCCACTCCGCATCCACTACAAGCGCAGTAAATTGATCCCCCGGCCACTCCGCCCCCTCCATCCGGCTCAGCACGAAATCCCGGAAACCG
>Ga0105047_10014499_pt1 | contig 12496 bp, 9 predicted proteins | sample MAT04_FD_78384 | JGI IMG/M metagenome (GOLD analysis project Ga0105047, IMG submission 78384) | Freshwater microbial communities from Lake Fryxell liftoff mats and glacier meltwater in Antarctica - MAT-04 (megahit assembly) | ecosystem: Environmental > Aquatic > Freshwater > Ice > Liftoff... | reverse complement strand
GCGGTCGATGAGGGTTCGATTGGCCTCGATATCGGCATCGGTAAAGCGGACGCGGAATCGGGATCGCATGGTCGAACGCAACCGCCACGTCATCGCCGCGAGCAACGACGACCGGCCCGCCCCCGGGTTGCCGAGGATCGAGACGAAGTACGGTTCGGCTCCGAACAGCGACCTGGGAATCGGCAGATGGCAGCGGGGGCACGCGAGTCGGCGACAGACCTCGCCTCCGGGGTCGATCGCCTCGCCGAAGGGGGTAAATCGACTGGGTAGAAATCGACGACTCGCCGAAGCCCCCAGTCGGAGGTCGCCGACGAGAGCGGGGTGTACGGAGATCCAGACGGCCTCTTCGGGCCGAAACGATTCCCGGCAATGGGGGCAGGTCGTTTGCGTCAGGAGCGGATCGACTGCGGGCGGATTCAGGATGGACTCCGACAGGGCGAACGGGTCGTCCCCGATGGACGACCCGCATACGATGATATGATAAACGAGGGGGGACCCTCCGACAACCCGGATCGACCCGGACGGTATTGTAATCCTCACGATCCTTTTTATCGACGGAGACCGGTGTGAGAAAGTCCCTGTGTGTGCTGGCCCTTCTGGGGCCGATGGTCCTGGTGAATGCCGCCGATGTCGCGGTCCCCACCACCAAAAACCCTACCAATATCGAAGAACTCAAAGCCCTCACGAAACGGGTGCAGGATCTGACCAAAAAGGTCATGCCCTCGGTCGTTGGTATCGTCATCAACGGAGCCTCGGGGAGCGGGGTGATTATCTCCGAAGACGGCTACGTTCTAACCGCAGGCCACGTTTCGGGCGATCCCGGCAAGACCGGTATCATCATCTTCCCGGACGGTCAAACCGCGAAGGTCGTCGCGCTGGGGTGCAACCGCGCCATCGACTCGGGGCTGATGAAAATCGTCGACGAAAACCGCAAAGAAGTCTCGAAGAAATCCTCCCCCCAGGAGGAAGAAAAGCGACTGACCGAAGAGTTCGGGGAGCCGAAGAATAAGAAAAAGGAAGAGCCGAAAAAGGAAGAAGCGAAAAAGGAAGAGCCGAAGAAAGAGGAGCCGAAGAAGGTCGAAAAGCCTGCGAAGAAGTGGGCATTCGTGGAGATGGCCGATTCCAAAAAACTCGAAAAGGGGCAGTGGTGTTTCGCGCTGGGCCACCACGACGGCTATCAGACGGGTCGCACCCCGCCGTTGCGGGTGGGTCGCATCCAGACCGCCAACGACAGTGTGATCAGCACCGATTGCACGCTGGTCGGTGGCGATTCGGGCGGACCGCTCTTCGACCTCGATGGCAAGGTGATCGGTATCCATTCGCGGATCGGGCCGACGCTGGCCTCGAACTTTCACGTCCCGGTGAACACTTATAAGGACACCTGGGAACGGTTGATTTCGAGCGAGTCGTGGGGCGGACTCGGTTTCGGGCGACCGCTGCCGGTTTCGCTCGGCGCGAAGATCGACCTCAAAGACGGGAAGTTGATGATTCTGGAGATCAATCCGCAGGGTCCGATCGACAAAGCGGGGCTGAAAAAAGACGATCAGTTGCTCAAACTCGACGGCAAAGACCTCAAGACGATGGACGATATCTATAACGTCCTTCGGAAGCACCGACCCGGTGACGAGATCGAAGTCGTCGCCAAACGCGGCGACATGACTCTCAACGTCAAAGTTGTACTCATCAAGCCGTGATGAGCGAGTCGCCCGAAACGAAAAGGCGGAGTGGTAAGTGAGAGAAGAACCCCGAGGTTCTTCTCTCACTTACCACTCCGCCTTTTCGTTTCGGGCGATCGGCGGACGACTACTTCTTCTTACCGCGCAGGTATCGCACCGCGAACGGCAGACCGATTCCGAACAGGGCAATCGTCGCCGGTTCCGGCACGCCCGGCGGGACCGGATCGACCGGATCGACCATCATCGTCGTCGAGGGGGTCAGAGTGTCGGTGACGTTCTTCTCGGCGGAACCGGTCGCACTCGAGTGCGTTTGCGAAGCGAAGTTGCCGCGGGTGTCGGAGGGGGCGTTGGTCGAAACCGCCGAGAACGTGCCCAGGCCGACCTGACCGGTCAGTTGCGCGCCGGTGTAGGTCCAGGTCAGGTTCTGCAACATCGGATCGTCGTTCGGCACGGTCTGCGCCGGGTTTCCGCCCGTCGAGGCCGAGGAGAACATCCAGCCCATCGGCTGGGTGCTCGTCATCGGCTTGAGGCCGGCGAAGTCGAAGATCGTAAAGTAGTCGCCGGTGTTCAGGTTGCTGTCCGAAGTCAGCACGACACCGTAATTGTAGCGGAAGTCCGAGCCTTCCATGGAAGAACTGACGTTGACCGGCAGGAGCCCGGCAAAGCTCGTCGAGGGCACGAAACCCAGCGAGCCGAATACCAGAGCCGTCAGCAGGCAGATTTTCGCGGTACGTTTCATCATCTGGATATAATCTCCGGTTATAGGACCGACGTTTCGTTCCACCTTCGATCCCGATCCGACCCCCTCGCGGGGGTCGTTCGATCGTCGGCCCGTTCCTGAAGAACAGTCGAAACCATTCATTCCCGTTCGATGGGGCGGAACATAAACGCGGTTCTCTCGTCTGTCAATCCGATTTCGGCCATCTGCTACCGTCATATTCAACAAAAACGGCCTCAATCGACATAAACGGGCGACGAGAGGAATCGTTAAATCTGTTTCTTCTTACGCAGATACCGCAAGCCACCGAGGATAGGCAGTCCGATCCCGGCCATCAGCAGGCTCGCGGGTTCGGGGGTCTGCGGATCGGTATTGGGGACCGGGATGCGGGTATCGGTGATGTTGTTATCCACGCGGCCGTCGATGAGGCGGTGCGTGCGGGCGGTAAAGTCGCCGATCGATTGACCGGTCAGGCTGGTCGAGGCCATAAAGGTACCCAGACCGACCTGGCCGACGATCGGGTCGGTCCCGGTATACGTCCAGGTCAGGTTGCCGATCGCAGGATTATCGATGGGGGTCAGGTTGCTGGAAGTCCTGCCGAGTCCTGCGGACGAAAAGGAGAATCCTTCGACCGCAGAAGCCGAACCGGGGACGTAGCCGGCGAAGTCGTACACGGTAAAGTAGTCGCCCGGTTTGAGGACCGAGTCCGAAGTCAGGACGATACCGTACGCGAAGCGGGTGGTATTGCCCATCGGGATGGAAGTCGCGGAGACGGGCAACAGCCCGGCCTGGAGCGACGAAGAAACGAACAGAGCCAGAGCAACGGCAATGCCGGTGCGAAGGGAGCGCATCATAGTAGGAACCTCCGTGTCAGTATCTCTGCTCTCACGAATGCGAATCGAGGTGGAGAGACAGCGACGTATAGTCGGCGTGCGGCAGGCCGAGAAACCAGCCATCCCGCACTGAAGCGAGGTGATCGTATTTCTTTTCGTCGATCGGGTCAACGCGGGATTTATCGCCGGTGTGCCCGGCGAAGGAAGAAGTGGGGCGAACGAGTCCGGTTACATCGTCAGCATCGCGGCGGCCATTGCGACCATCAGCAGGTCTTCGGTGAGCGTGACGTACGACATCGGCAGATTGAACACCGTCCCCAGGCACGCGCACTGGATTTTGCGACGCGCGAGCAGAGCCCTGACGACCCCGATCGTACTGATACCCATCACGATCAGCGTCAGGAGGTTGGTCAGCATCGGTTCGATGCGGGCGAGGTACGCCATCCCCAGACCGAGTTCGATAAACGGATAGACGTAACCGTACGCCAGGAAGCGGGACGCGACGATGTCGTAACTGCTGTACGACATGGCGAACGCTGCGACATCGAGCAGTTTGAAAAACGAGAACACCAAAAAGAAACCGGCCATAAAGTGGCTCATCGCCCGCATCGCATCGAACCCACCTCCCGCGTATTCGAGCAGTGCCGTACCGCCGAGCAGATAGCCGAGGATCAGTACCAGCGGATACCAGGTCGTTTTCGCGGCCTCGGCATCGACAGCCGGTGCGTCGTCCGGGGTCGCAGGGAGTTCGCCGAGAACGCGGTAGCCCTTCCGGGCGATGAGGCCGTCGATACGTGCGGCGGTGAGCCCATCGCCCTCGACGGTCAGGATCTTATCGGGGGTCGTCGTGTCGGCGGACCAGCGTTCGATCCCGGTATCGCCGTCGAGCAGCGGCTTGATGGATGCGACGCACGCCGCACAGCGGAGGTCGGTTTTGAGTCTGAGTTTCATGGAGAGTCTCCGGATCGAGGGCATCGGGCGGGGATTCCGGACGGGTCCGAATGTCCCATCGTAACATTCTATACGAACGTACCCGCCCGTCTTTTCACTTCTTACGCGCGAGCCATTCCTTGTATTCCGGGGCCTTGACGAACTCCGCGTACATTTCGATCTTGTCCAGTTCCATAAACTCGATCTTAAAATCCTTTTCCATCTTTTTGAGGATCGCGAGGGTGTCGCTGTAGTTTTTCATTTTGAGCGAGAGCTGGAGCAGCCCCAGCCAGGGCTGGACCATGTCCGTCTCGGCGGCGATCGCCTTGTGGAACGACATCACGGCTTTGTCGGTGTCCCCCATCTCGAGGTGCAGTCCCGCACGGATCACGTCGAGATACGGGTCGCCGCCCATGCGAGCGTCCAGACGGTCGATCGCTGCGAACGACTCGGCGTATTTTTTGCGCAGGAAGAAGGCATCGAAGCTCAACAGGTCGATCGCCGGGTCGGTCGGGAAGTATTTGCGGAACTCGTCGATCGAGTCGAGGTAGATCTTTTCGTCGCCTTCGGGGAGGCGCGAGGCGATGCGGACTTTCAGGACGTACGCGAACTTCTGCGACCGCACCGAGTCCGGGAGTTGCGCCCACGACTGGAGGGCCTCGCGGGTCTTGTCCGCCGCCATGAATTTGCGGATCTCTTCGAGCCGCAACCCGGTCTGCTTCCAACGCTCGACGTTTTCTTTGGTGTCGTCCTTCTGGATGTCCGTCCAGCTCAGTCGCACCATGCGGCCCTGCATCTGACTGTAGGACTCGCCCGCTCCCGCGATCAGGATGTCGGCGACGTAGATCGCGCGGGCTTCGTCGACGGTGAGAACGAAGTCGTGGTAATTGATCGCCCCGTCGTCGATCATGCGATACAGGGCGCGAACTTCGCCATCGACGACGCGTACGCGCAGCAGTTTGTAGAACCCATCTTTGGCGACCACATCGCACACGCTCTTCGCCAGCGAGGCGATCCCCTGCGCGATTCCCAGTTCCATCGGCTTGTGGAAGTCTTTGTGCAGCGGCACGTCGCGCAGAGTGCGGGCGAGGAGGACATCCGCTCGCATGGTCGCCGCGAGTTCTTTGGGTCGGTTCTTTTGCACCGCCTCTTCGATTTTGCGCGCGAACTCTTCGTACGGCTTGAGGTCCGTCGGCGGCAGGTTCTGCTTCTTCTCGACGGGCGGTTCGTCTTTCGCCCGACCGGGGGCTGAGATGGATAATATCAGCATCAGCAACAGTATCGAACGGCTTCGCATGGGGGAGGTTCTCCGGCAGGAGGCTGGGCGGGATTCGTCGGTAATGCCGATTGTATCGACCGTTCGCGTCAAGTTCCTGAACGCTTCGTGCCGATTGGAGAGTCGGAACGAGATTCCCTCCGGAGGCTAACGATGCTGCGTGCGATTGTTTCGATGTTGTGCGTCGTCGGTGCGGCTTCCGCTCAGTCGTTCCCTCCGCTCGCGCCCAATCCCCCCACTCTGGCGAAGCCCGTGCCCGCCGCCGACGAACCCGTCAAACTGTCGTTCGAGGAAAACCTCGTGCGATTCAACCCGCAGGACGTGCAGGTCGTGTTGAGGTCCCCGCGCTGGTTGCTGGTGGTCAACAACGCGACGCTCAAGGACTTCGGGCCGAACGAGCGAGATGCCCGCGATGCCCAGAGGGTCATCCGCGACTACAACCTCGACGCGATGGGTTCGATCGACGGGGCGCAACCGCCGTTCGAGTATTGGTTGTCGCAGGGCCGACCGCCGACGGGCGGGTTCCGTGGCATGGCGATCCCGTTCCGACGCGAAAAGGTCCGCGCGGAAAAGGTTTCGGGGGTCTGGTGCGTGCGCGACGAGCAGAAACTCCTGTGGAACTTCGGGCCGGACGACCTCGCGGCCAAACGCGCCGCCGAGGTCGTCCGCGAGTACGCATTCGACCTGATGGGCCTCGTCGGCAACCCGCCCAAAATGGTCTGGATGGTTCGGGATTCTCAGCGAGAAGAGCACCTGCGCATGCTTCCGGCTTCCGAGTTCGACCGGAGCGTTCAAATGCTCCTGCAGAACCAACTCGTTATCCCCAAACCGATCGAACCGCTCAAGTCGGTCGGCGACCGACTGAGTCCGCGCGTGGCCCCGAACGCACTCGCGGAGACGGTCGTGGTCGGCTCGAAATTCCCCATCGACATCCGCCGCGTCGAATCGCGTCGGGAAAAAGACGGCTGGCGCGTGGTCAGCGGCGATACCATCCTGGCGACCTTCCCTCGCGACGACGGATCGGCCCGGCAACTCACCGCCTGGCTCCAGGACAATCGGGCGAGTGAAGTCGCCCGCGTCGGTCGCAATGCCGTGCCGATCTTCCTGTCGGGCGGTCTTCCCCTGCGGGCGAGTACCCTGACCGTTCCGACGCACCGATACAAGCTCAACGAACTCCGGATCGCTCGCCGCGACGAACAGTGGGTGCTGCGGGACAGCGAGGAAACCCTGTTCGAGTTCGGCGACCACAAAGACGATGCCGAGATGATGATGGCGACGATTCGACACCTGAATCTGACGACGATCCTGCGATTCGGTAACCCGCTCGACGGCGGGCTTTCGGTGCTGGCCCGGGATCGTTGAACCGGGCGGTTCCTCAGGGGCGAGCCCGTCGCGCTCTTTTCGCGTTCGTCTCATCTGCTAAGATAGCCTCCTAACCCCTGCGGAGGCTCTTCGACATGGACCGTTTGCTATTCCGATCGATCTGTATGACGGTCCTGCTGTCGTTCGCGTCTCCCGCGTTCGCGGTCATCACCACACCGCTGCCCCTCAAACTGCCGATCGAGCGGGAGACCTGGATCTTCGTGGCGAAGGTCAAAGAAATCCTGCCGGATAAACCGGCGATGGTCCTCGCCGTCGAGGAGTCGCTCAAAGGCAAGCCCGATTTCGAGCGAATGCCGATCAACCTCGTCGGCAACGAAGAGGCCAAAAAGGACAAGCACTCCGCGATCCTCCTCGACCGCATCCAGGCGGGGCAGTCGATCGTGCTGTTCGCCAGCCTCAATCGCAAAAAGGATAAGTACGTCACCACTGCGTTCAGCGAAGGCACCTGGTTTTCGCTCGAGGGCCGCATCGAAAAAGACGGCGATAAGACCGTCGTCCGCTGGGGCCTGGAAAACGCCGAACCGTACCTACGTCGCACGTTCAAAGGCACGACCGCCGAACTCCGCCAGGCGATCGTCGATTCGCTCGCGGGCCGGAAAGAGCCCCCCGAGTGGAACGAAAAGGAAACGCCCGGCTACGGCCCGCTCCTGGCGAAAAAGAAGACCCACCTCCCCCGCTCCGGGGGCGTACTGGTGGGCGTGATCCAGTTGCCGTTTCTCGGACTGATCGCCGCGCTCGCCGCGCTGTTCCCTGCGGTGTTCGGCGGACTCGCCCTGCTGATGAAACGCTGGGTCGCTCTGCTGAGTTCCGCGTCGGCTCTGGGGATACTCTACGCGGTCATTCTGTTTATGCCTCGCTCGCTCGCCGGGACGTACCTGGGGACCGAACGCGGACTGTGGATGATCTCGGCGGGGATCGTCTTTGTTATCGCGCTTTGGGCGGGGCATCGATATCGCGCTGCCAAATGCAGCGGTCGCACCGAAGAAATGCAGTCGCGCCGGATCGACCGACGCATCCTCGGGGCCGGTGTCGCACTGACCGTCGGCCTGCTGGGGTACGCGATCGCGATCGGCGACCCACTGCTCGCCTCGCCCTGGCTCGAAGCCCTCGTAACGCTCGCAACCCTCGGGGCGGGTCTGATTCACGTGCTGCTGTCGTGGAAGCGTCAGGAGAGCGTCACCGCACTCTCGACCGAAACGGTGATGCTGTGGACGCTGTTCGTCGCGTGCGTCGCTTCGAGCCTGTGGTACGCGGGCCAGCAGCCGCGAGGCGAAGCGGTCACTCAGTCGCAGACGAGTGAGGGCGAGACGATCAGCGAAGGCGTGCCGGTGGTCAAAATGAAGCCGATCTGGGAGTTCACTCCCGAAGAAAATGGCATCATCTTCTCCTCGCCGTGCGTCACCCCGACTCTGACGTACGTCGGCATTCAGCATCAGGGGTCGTTCAAGCAGTACGGGCGAGTGTACGCGGTCGAAACCGCGACCGGCAAAAAGGTCTGGGAGTTCGACGAAGACGAAAAACTCAAGGCGGTATTCTGCTCGCCGGTTTGCGACGGCGGTCGCGTGTACATCGGCGAAGGGTTCCACCAGGACACGAATTCGCGCATCTTTTGCCTGGACGCTAAAACCGGTACGAAGCTCTGGAGCTTTACGACGCAGTCGCACTGCGAATCGACCCCCGCGGTCGCCGACGGTATCGTCGCGTTCGGTGCGGGCAACGACGGCATTTACGGGCTCGACGCGGTGACGGGCAAAGAGGTTTGGCACTACGCGGGCACGGGCGGGCTCCACGTCGATTCCAACCCGGCGATCCACCGGGGCCAGGTGTTCGCGGGGAGTGGCCTGAGTCGCACGCACCAGATCAACCGGGTGTTCGCACTCGACCTGAAGACCGGCAAAGAAGTCTGGAGCGAGCGCGTCGAGGATTCCGCGTACGGCTCCCCGGTCGCGGTCGGCGGCGAGGTGTTCTTCGGCACGGGCAACGGGAACTACGGCTCGGACCGCGAGCCGATCCGGGGGCACATCCTCGGACGCAATGCCGCCGACGGCAGGGCGATCTGGGACCGACTGTTGCCCAACAGCATCGTCGGCAAACCGGCGGTGGGTCCGAAGATGGTCTGGGCGGGTTGCCGCGACGGGCAGGTGTACGCTCTCGACCGCAAAACCGGCGAGATCGTCTGGAAGAGTGCGATGGGTTCGCCGGTGGTGGCCTCGCCGACGGTCGATATGTCGCCGGTATACCGCACGCCCGAAGTGATCTACGTCGCCTCGCAGCGAGGCCGACTCGCGGCCCTGTCGCCTTCGACCGGGAAGGCGTTCTGGAATCTCGACACGCAGGTGATGACGCAGTCGCGGGAAGTCGAAATGACTTCGACACCCGCAGTCCTGCGAGAGGAACTGCCGGGCCGGGTTCGCCGACGGATCGTCATCGGCGCGGGCCTCAATCCGCCGGCAGCGATCCCGAAACTCTGGTGCTTCGAGGACGAGACCGTCTACGGCGACTGAGTTCAGACTGGCACGCCCGCCCCCGTCCTCGCCACCAGACTCCGGAGTCGCTGTGCGATCGTACCCATTTTGAAGCATTCCGCGTAGCGATCGACCCCTTCGACGAGCCTCCGTTCGCGGGTCGGCCGGTCGGCCATACACGCGGCGAGAGCGTCGGCGACCCCTTCGGGGGTTTCCTTCGCGTACCAGGCGCAACTGCCGGCAGTACCGGGGATCGCGGCATTCGGGACCGCGACGATCGGCACGCTCTGCCCCATCGCCTCGATCAGCGGCAGGCAAAAGCCTTCGTGCGAACTCGTCGTCAGGTACACCTGCGAGGTCAGCCAGATCGCCCGCAACTGTTCGAGTGTGGTCTTGCCCGTCAAAACCACGTGCTGTTCGAGTCGCAGTATCGCGATCTCGTCGAGGATACGATTGAGGTAGGGCTTCTGAGACAGATCCCCGACGAGGATCAGTCGGCTGTCGGGATCGTGCAGTCGGCGGTAGCGCGCGAACCCCTCGACGGCGAGCGAGATATTCTTGTTCGGGACGAGCCGACCGACCATCAGGACGTTGGTGTTCCAGTCGTCGAGTACTCCCGTGCTGGTCTGATCGGGGATGGCCGAGAGGAGATCTTCGACCTGGTGGAACGGTGCGATGACATCGACCTGCCGGTCGGGGTCGATCGCCAGGATCTCGTCGGCGTTGTACTGCGAGTCCGCGCACAAGCCGACATCGTCCATCCGGACGATCCGCGCGAGTTGTTCGCGCCCTTCGATGCAACTGCGGACGATGTCGCGGCTGAGCGTCTGAAAGAACTCGGGCGGGGTGATGTTGTGGTATTTGACGATCTTGCGGCAGGGCAGCGATTCGAGGAATTCCACGCCTTCCGCGAAGCCGATCGAGTGGTGGTAGACGAGGAGGTCGTCGGGGCGGGATAAAAGCGGGCGGATCCGGTTGATCGGCACGATGGGGAAGTCGCCCGTGACCCAGCGGACCGACAAAGAAACTCGATACCCCATACCCGAGAGGACCTCGGCCATGCCCATCACGTCGTTACTGACGGCATCGCCCTGAATGAGTGCGGGGGTAAGCAGAACTGCGTTCATGAAGTACATCCATGTAGGTCGATCGGGTGTTCGCGGAAGAAGTGTATCCGAGATGTCGCGGGCGCGGCCAGAGGAGTTTTTTTGACGGGCGTGCCGGACGAGCCGTCCCGACCGGGAGGGCTCGTCGAGTCGGCGATCAATAATCCGAAACGACTTCGCCACCGCTGCGGGTTCCGAGTGCCCGCCAGGTCGTTACCGCGATCGAGTCGTTGAATGTCCGGACGCTGCCGTCCATCAGCAGAGCGTTGACCCCACCCGTGTGGAAGCTCCGCGCCGTCACTGCGGCATAGGTGTCGCCGAGATTCGGTTCCCTCGCGAGGACAATATCGACATCGTACGCGGTTCCGCCGCTGGAATAGTTCACTTTGGTATTGGGGGCGAACGCGGTGGTAAAGCCGGTTTCGTGGACCTTGCCATCGACCCATTCGACGTGGGTGAACGAGGCCGGGTTGAACGTCCCGAGCGGGTATCCCAAAATTTCGGCGACCGATGCCGGCGGCGCGGGCGGGGTCGGGTAGGTCGTGGTATTGGGCGTGCCATCGACGCGGTTCGTACTCGCTTTCACTTCGGACATCCCCAGAGTGTTACTCATGCCGTCCGTGAAGTCGGCGGGTCGATATCCCCGATTCGGCCCGAACGCCCCATCGCCGGTTTTCATGCCACTGGCCTTGCTGGTGAGTACGGCCCAGGTCCCCACATTGTTGACGTAGTTGATCGGCCAGTACTTGTTGCCGTAGGTCGCATCGGTCCCGTAGCCTTTGTCGTTGATCTCACTCGGGCACATGAAGGTAGCGACTCGTTTGGAACTGATGCCGGGCTGGACGTTGTAGCTGGTCGAAAAATCGATTCCCCGGAACAGGGCTTCCTGTTCGATGTAGGGCAGGATGCGGGCGGAAGCCGACCAGGCGTTCGTGGCCGTTAAGGCTGTGCCGTTGTAGACGTAATTGCCGTTGGGGGGCAGTCCGTCGTTACTGTCCATGTAGCTGTGCATCGCCAGGCCGAGTTGCTTGAGGTTATTCTGGCATTTCATTCGGGCGGCGGCTCCCCGCACCTTCTGGACGGCGGGCAACAGCAGTCCGATGAGGATGGCGATGATCGCAATCACCACCAGTAGTTCGATCAGGGTGAACGCACGACGGGGAGATGCAGAACGCATAGTGGATAGTCCTGGAAGGAACTCCCATAAGCCGCATTGCGGAACCCGGATCGGAATCGGGTCGGCTGGCGGAGCGTGCGGACGGGAGTCAACGCGGTATTGTTATTGAGACACAATCTCATCTTATGGCTATTATAGAACCCTTTCGACACGCGGCAACGTTCGTCGAGAGAAAAGAGGATGGTTTCTGTGCTCTTTAACGATCCAGCGAAGCGGATCGTTCGGTGTCGCGAGTGCGATGGGCGGTAAGTAGAAATGAAAGTGCCCTGAGGAAGTAGCCTTCCCTCAGGGCTTTTTCTTTCCCCCGTTCGAGGGATAAGAGGTTCTCGTGCTGAATGCCTGGAACGACACGTTGACCGTTCGGAACCGTTTACGATTACATTGCGTGCTCTGCCATTGAGCTACAGGCGCGATAATAAAGGCCGTCGTCCACCGTCATCGACAGCGCGCCCGATAGAAATTGAATCTATAACCTCGCAATAAGTTTTGGTCCCCGTTCGATTGCCGTCCCCCGAGAGGTTGAGCCTATGCGTGTACAACCTGAGATTCGTTCTGAAGTCCGATACGAGTTTCCCACGCCTCTGCTATTGGGCTACCCGACGATTGGAGTTTGGGCCGTCGTCGGGGCAGGTCCTGCCCCTGCACTGGATGGTTCGATGATAAAACCCGTTCGGTTCGTTTGAGCCTGAGATTCAGCCTGCACGCATGTGCGGGGCTATTCTATACGCGGAGAGTGCGTCGATCGCACGGGTCGAGGCGATTCTTCGGAAAGTGGGGTCGCACACGGACGACCCACCTTTAACCCCTCTGTACCCGAACTACCCGACGGCTCCCGCCTGGAACCCGATCCGATAGAATGGACGGGAAATGACTCGGTGTCTCGTTTTGGAGAAGATGAATGCCCAGAGCTTTTATCATTGCGGGTCCCAACG
>Ga0105047_10014498_pt1 | contig 12496 bp, 8 predicted proteins | sample MAT04_FD_78384 | JGI IMG/M metagenome (GOLD analysis project Ga0105047, IMG submission 78384) | Freshwater microbial communities from Lake Fryxell liftoff mats and glacier meltwater in Antarctica - MAT-04 (megahit assembly) | ecosystem: Environmental > Aquatic > Freshwater > Ice > Liftoff... | reverse complement strand
TTATCGCTCATTATCAGTTTTTTATGACAAAAGTACAACTATTTTATTTAGGAAAGAGGTCTATTGATAATCAACCAATAAAATCCACTTAAATCTATAAAATCAATGCTGCTTAACTATATTCTATACAGCGTCTGACAGACTCGTGAAAGTAAAATCTCTGATTTTAAGTGGTGGAATCATATTGCCATTGACCCGACTCGGAATACCCATGGCTTCAACATTGTTGAGCATAATGACAGGGCTTTCGTTGAAACGGAAGTTTTTGACAGGAAACTTTATTTGGCCTTTTTCGATGTAAAAAGTGCCGTCTCGAGTGAGACCCGTATAAAGTAATGTTTGTGGGTCAACGGCGCGGATGTACCAAAGGCGTGTTACCAAAATACCTTTTTCAGTACCTTTGATGAGTTCTGCCAACGATTGCGTGCCGCCTTGCATGATAAAACCTGAGGGCGGTGGTACGGCTTTCACACCTTGTTTTTCTGCCCAATAGCGGGAATGTGCCATATTTTTCACCACGCCTTTCTCAACCCACATCACTTTCTCTTGCGTGCGGCCATCGCTTGCACCGCCGTTTCGTCCGCCAGGAATGGCAAAACCTGCCGACGGAATTTCTGGATGTGAAGGGTCAGAGTAAATAGTAACTCGCTCGTCAAAGAGTTTTTCGCCCAAGCGTGTTCCTCCTCCTTTTTTACTCAAAAAACTACGTCCTTCGTCGGCGCTACGGGAGTCTATGCTCCGCATCATGTTTTGAATCAAGTCCAAAGCAGCCGTGGGTTCTAATATCACAGTGTATTTGCCGGGTTCTAAGGCTTTGGCATTCACCGAAGCCATGGCCTTTTGCATGGCTATTTCGGTGGCTGTGTTGGCATTGAATTTGGCTACATCATTATAATCGCGCGCCACATAGCCTGAACCTGTTCCATCTGCCGACCTGACCGTTACCGAAAAATCAATAGCAGTGGATTTGTTGTAACCAAAAAGCCCTTTGCTGTTGCCCATGGCATAAAACTCGGTGCTATCTTCCAAATATCCTGCTGCTGTTAGGTTTTTCTTTTTACAAGGATCAATGCTGTCAAAAGCGACCTTTGCTCTATAATCTGGGTCTATTTTGGCCGTACTTTCGGAAAAGGTATTGGTGTCAACATAATTTTGAGGCCCTAGCATCGGCACATATTCAGGATTTTCAGGGGCTAATTGGGCAATTTCTTCTGCCCTTCGCACCGTTTTTTCTAAGGAGGCATCGTCAAACTCGTTGATGGTGGAAGTGCCCGACCGTTTGCCATACACCGACGTAACCGCCAATGATAAGTCGTACGACTCTCCCGCTGTTGTCACGGTATTGCGGGCATAACGGATATTTCCTGTGCGTCCACCTGCCAGGGTTACACTCATTTCGTCGGCCTTTGAAAATGCCAACACTTTATCTATGATTTTTTTAGCTTCTTCTTTTGTTAAAATAGTCATGGTTGATGTCGTTTGGGGTTATCCAATTTTTCTACCTGTGTTGATGATGTTCACGCCATTAAAACGCGTAGAGGAACTTCCGTGAGAGACCGCACTTACCTGTGCAGGCTGCCCTTTTCCGTCAAAAAACGAGCCGAAAGTACGGTAATCATCCTTGTCACAAATCTGCACACAGGAGTTCCAGAACTCTTGGGTATTTGACTGATAGGCTATATCATCCAACATCCCCACGATTTCTCCATTTTTGATTTCGTAAAACAACTGCCCACCAAACTGAAAGTTATATCGCTGTTGGTCAATTGAATACGATCCGCGACCTATGATATAAATACCTTTTTCAACGCCCTTAATCATCTCCATGACATCGAGCTTTTCTTTGCCAGGGCGCAGCGAAACATTGGGCATTCGTTGAAACTGTACTGAGTTCCAATTGTCGGCATAGCAGCAGCCGTGCGAAGCATTTTCGCCCAAAATATTCACTTGGTCGCGGGTGGCTTGGTAGTTTACTAAGATACCATCTTTGATTAAGTCCCATTCTTTGCAAGGCACGCCCTCGTCGTCGTAGCCCACAGTGCCCAAAGTGTGCGGCTGGGTTTTATCGGCGATGATGTTTACTTCTTTGCTGCCATAGTTAAAGCTTTTGGTTTTCCATTTATCCAAAGTGGCAAAACTCGTTCCTGCATAATTGGCTTCATAACCCAAAACCCGATCTAACTCGGTCGGGTGTCCTACCGACTCGTGGATGGTCAAGCCTAGGTGATTGGGGTCGAGCACGAGGTCGTACTTCCCAGGTGTAACCGACTTGGCTGTCATTTTTGATTTGGCTTGTTTAGCGGCAGCAATCACGTCTTCAACCATGTCGTAGGAATTGCGGTAGCCCACTAACCCATTTGGCCCTGCAATTTTTTCGCTGGCCAGTCCATCCAAGTATTCATAGCCCATGCCCATTGGAGAACCTAGGCCATCGCGGGTTTTAAATTTTCCTGCTTGTCTATCAACTGCTGTGACGTTAAAATTAGGCCAAATGCGGTGAATATCTTGGTCAATATAAGAGCCGTCGGAGGAGGCAAAATATTTTTGTTCGTTGACAAAAAACAGGTTAGACGTCACAAACCCTGCTCCGTTTTTCATGGCTTCGCTATTGACTTTCATCAACAAATCTATTTTGTCTTGAATGGGTATTTGGAAGGCATTTTTTTGGATAGGTGTTTTCCAAGCCACTTCCCCTACGCCTTTTTGAGGAGCTAAGATGACAGGTTCAGTCTGGATTTTGGCGTTGGCTTTGGCAATAGCCACAGCTGTTTCAGCGCATTTGGCAATACCCTCATTGCTCACGTCGCTAGTGGCGGCAAATCCCCAAGTACCATTGGCAATGACCCGAATACCTACGCCATACGATTCAGCATTGACGATATTTTGGACCCTTGTTTCACGGGTGAAAAGGTATTGCTGGAGATAACGACCAATTCTGACATCAGTATAAGTCGCTCCCTTGGCTTGGGCGGCATTGAGGGCGATGTCGGCCAATTTTTTTTTCATAGCCGCATCGGCTTTGGGTTCGAGCATTTGCTCGATAGGTGTGGTATGTCCTAAAATAGGAATAGATGCCCCCGCCACAGCTCCCAATCCCATACCCGACAATTGAATAAAATCCCTTCTTTTCATATTTGGTTTGGTTAGTTGACGTATTATAAATGAAACGTGTTTTTCAAAAATAAAGAAAAATATAGAATGACTCGTTTATTCAGCGACAAATCTGTGAATTTAAGCGACTTGACGATGATATAAAAGACAAATATCACAAGCCTACATGTCCTCAGAAGAAGTAAGTACTTTTCTTTCACGCCATTAAATTGTTATTTTGTGATTGACAAAAACCTGAAAAAGGCATGACAGATTTATCAACATTACTTGATTACACGCTATTTGACAATCAAATCAGTGACATACTGTGGCTCGTAGGAATTTTACTATTAGGAATTTTAATCAGAAGAAGCCTCTCCTTTACCGTTAGCCGCACTATTTATCGTTTTATCAAAAGTGAGGCTGATAACATACCCGTTGCCGAATTTGTACGCCTTACGCGTCGCCCTTTTGAGTTTTTGATAACATTGATTATTCTCTATCTGGCATTTAGCCAATTGACTATCCCTGATGATTGGGCTGAAACATGGAGAGATAAATGGCTGGTGATTTTAGAAAAAACTTTTTTTGTCATTTTTGCTATCGCTATAACTTGGCTAGGAATTAGAATCATTAAGTTCATTTCGCTTATTTTTCAACAAGGTGCAGCACTGACTGAAACAACATTAGACGACCAATTGGTCCCCTTTTTGAAAGACATTGCCATCGTTTTTTGGACATTGACCTGTTTTTTTGTCATGCTTAACAAGGTTTATGATGTCAATGTGTGGGCACTCATTACCAGTCTCGGAATCGGGGGTTTGGTCATTGCCTTAGCTGCCCGCGAGACCATTGAAAACCTCATTGCCTCGGTAACTATCATGATAGAACGGCCTTTTGTGGTAGGCAATACCATTGTTTTGAATACCATAAGCGGTGACATAGAAAAAATTGGGTTTCGAAGTACCCGTATCCGTTCTTTAGATGGTGGATTAGTGACGATTCCTAACCGTTTGATGACGAGCCAGGCACTCGAAAATATGACCCTACGCACCTATCGAAGAGCCAAATACTATGTTCGAATCTCTTTTGATACGCCAAGTGACACGCTAAGTAATATAATCGAGGCAATTCAAGTATTTTTGAAAGATAACTCGTTCACCAACAGCAAGGATTGTACTGTAAAACTTGAGGTTATCGGGGATATTTCTTTTGATATTTTGGTCGTTTACCATGTAAACTCTCCCGAGTTTAAAGAATTTTTGCGCCTAAAAGAGGAGGTTAATTTCAAAATAATCGAAATTGTTCAAGGAAATAATGCTTCTTTTGCTTATCCGAAGTAGAAATCTCTTCATTTAAGAATCTGTGGCTTTAGTGAGCGACCAGGCAATCCGTGAGTCGGTTTAGAACCAATCGTCTGATTCATTGCCGCTCGAAAGGGCAAGCGCAGCCTTGCCGTAATTAGGCCTATTTTACGATAGTTATAGTGACAGGAATACATGATTGGTTGCTACAAGCAAGGGATTTTACTAATGCTTGTGCTCTCTTAAAATTGGGGATACCGAAGCCCAACAAAAAATCAGGATTATTGGCTTGAGAAGCTGATTGTCGCAGTAAATTCATCACCTGTACATTGGTGAGGGAAGGGTTGGCTTGCCAAAAACCCGCCGCCATACCTGCCAAAAGAGGCGAAGCAAAGGACGTTCCACTACTCAAGGAAAAGCCGCCGTTGGCATTAGCCACAACTACTGAACTACCTTGGGCGGCTAAGTCGGGTTTGATGCGGTTGTCTGCTGAGGGGCCTATCGAGCTAAAACTCATGCGGATACCTACAGGATTTACTGCTGCTACACAAAGCACCGAGTCGCCATCGGAAGGAGCCGTAATATATTGCCAAGCACTATTGCCTGCGTTCCCTGCCGAAATCACAACCAAAATACCTGCTGCGGCTGCAAAATCTGCTGCTTGAGTGCTGAGGGCAAAATCGCCGTTCATGTTGGCGTAGGTATAATTTTGAGCAGGATTATCAAACTGACTGTAGCCCAACGAAGAGTTGATGACATCAACACCTACACTGTCGGCATATTCAGCTCCGAATAGCCAATTGGCTTCCTCAATTTTAGTTTCCGAAGCGTCGTCTTCTGTGCGAAGTAATAAATAAGATGCCTTGTAGGCCGTACCGATAAGGGTATCGGATGTATTTCCTGCCATACATGATAATACATTGGTTCCATGATTGTGGTCGTCATACACGTTGGGGTCGTTTTGCACGAAATCAAAAGTGCCCACAACACGGTTTTCAGTAAATAAATCTTTTAAACTGCTATGCTGACTGGCTTTCAGAAAGCCCGAATCTAGTACACCTATCCACATTCCCTCGCCCCGATAGCCAGCGAGGTGCATACTATCAGCACAAAGCATTTTTACTTGGTTTAACGAAAAACCGTAATCTTCAACAACTGTTGTACCAAATTTATCTTTTTTGTTGTTAGAAAGGTTATCGTTGGCCAAGCGAGCATTTCGGATGTCGCCATTGCCTTGAATTCCTTTTACAAATGGCAATGCCAAGATTTGATTTAAAGTAGCTGCATCGGTCTCAATCAATGCGCCATTGAGCCAGCGTGTTTTATACCAGACTTTTGCCCCCAGATTCTTAATCGCCTGTAAATAAGAAGGGTTCGGAGGTAATTCTCGCTCAGTAATCACTATTTTTTGCCGTTTCCTACGTGCTATTGCCCGATTGGACAAATACTTCGATGGATTTGAAATCGAATAAGGCGAGTTGCTCTTATCCTTAAAAAACACCAAATATTTGTTTTGGGCATAAGTTGCTCCTACTGTTAATAAGCAAAATCCAAGTCCTAAAATACACGAAACACACCTATTATTCATTGTATCATTCTTTTTGTCTGAGGTGTTGAGAGCAATTACCGTGCTGAAAATTTATCCTTATTTTTGCCTGAAAAAGTGTTAATTTGCCCCTTCGAAGTAACCTATGATGAACATGTTGACTAATTTTACCTCACTTACGCGTGCGGCGTACGTAAAGCGATGGCGTAAAGAGTATCACCAATCTCTTTCTGATTTCGAGCAAAACAAAATTTCGTTTATTCCCGATTTGCTGCCAGAATTTGCCGTAAAGTTCGATGCTTTTCAAGTCCTAGACCTTTTACAAAAAAGAATAGGTGTTCAAGTACTCAGCCAAGCCCTCAACCCCGAGCATAGCATTCCGTCGCCCCTGCAAGGCGTACAGGAAGATAGTCAATGGCTCAAAAAATCGAATATGGTGGGCGTAAATGTCCGCACTATTGGGGGATTTTGGAACTTAGTTGGTTATACTTTGACCCTCCCTCAGTTTCACGACTCCGTCCATTTGTTGCCTATATGGGAACCTGGCGTGGTGGGAAGTCTGTATGGAAAAGTGAGCTGGAATATCAACCAAGAATTTTTTAGTTGGCAACTTCAAAGGGCTGTTCCGTGGTTGGATACCGTCGAAAAACAACTGAAAGTAGTCGTCAATATACTCCATGCTTTGGGTAAAACGGTTGGGTTAGATGTTATTCCACATACGGATCGCTTTTCGGAAATCGTATTGATGCATCCACGCTTTTTTGAGTGGGTGAGACGCGATGAAGGGCAACTTACCAATCACTCCGACGATGTCTGGCAGTTAGTAGAGGAAGCAATATGGCAACACCTTTATCACAATGGCACGGCAGATGGTAGTTCCCTTAATTTTGAAACGGAGGCTCTTTTCGACCCATCTCATCCACTCTTAAGCGACAAAAAGCGTCAAGAGATCATCTTCGGCTTTAATCAACAACAGCGCTTGCATAGAAGGCTAACATTGATAGAATACTTGGTTGGGTTAGGCTTTGAAACCCTACCCATGACCATGGCCCCTCCTTATCGTGGGCTACATATCAATCCCGATGTATTTGTAACCGACGAACGTGGCATCCGTTGGTATCAATACGATTTTGATTATCCCCAAGAAATGTCACGGGTCTTTGGGCCGCTGACCCGCTACCGATTTTATCATTCAAAAGATAACAATCAAAACTGGGAAATTGACTTTGAAAAGCCTAATATGGCTGCTTGGGACTATTTTAAAAGGAAATACCACGAATGTCAGCAGCAATTCAACTTTGATTTTATGCGTGGGGATATGGCTCACGTTCAGATGCGGCAAGAGGGAGTACCCACTCAAATTGGTGAATTTTATGACCCACTTCTCGCTGTCAAAAACCATATTCAGCGTCATGGAACGCCTCATTTTGCATTTTATGCTGAAACCTTTCTTGCTCCCCCCAACGTAATGGGCTACGGCGACGAGCTCGACCACCTCGAAGCCATTGACGCTGATGCCACCCTTGGTGATTTACAAGCCTCGGTAGTAGGCAAAAGTATTTTCATGCAACGAATGGCAGAATACGATCACCTACTGCGTACGCGAAAATTTGCACCAAGTTTTACGATAATTACGGCCGACAAAGATGATCCTCGTTTTGACGAATTTTACCAAACAGGTAACATCATTCGCTATTTTATTGGACTGTTTTTGACGGATATGCCGAGTTATTATAGCTTGGGCTTAGAAGTTAGAAATTTGAACTTGGAACGCGGTATCAACGAATCATATTCTAAACTTTATGTATTTCAAATACATGATGATACCGAAACCGACAAGGTAACGCATGGGCCTTATTGTTGGGGAGAGAATATGATGCAATTTATGCAGTTTAATACCATGCGTTTGTTTGCGGAGTCTATTTGGAGTCAGATAGTAGGACAAGAAATACGTTGGTTGTTGCCCCTTGATGCTACGGCAGAGTATAAGCTCATTGCATGGACACAGGCTACTGAAGCCAATTTTATTTTCGTGGCTAATCTGGATTGTGAAAACAATGCGCCACTAAATAATCTACCTCTAGAGGGCTATGAATTGGTATTCCAAACTACTAATCTAAACACAAACCAAGTGGTTGCAGCTGGCAGCGGACAGGTCTATAAGCTCTCTACTAATAATAAAAGGTCTTAGAAACTGTGTTAAGTCAAAAAGTGCGTCCAAGGCTTTTGGCCTTTCATGTTTTCTAGGCTGATTTGTGCTACTCTACCGTCACCGATTTGGCTAAGTTGCGTGGCTGATCTACGTTACGCCCCCGCATGACAGCTACATAATACGACAATAATTGTAGCGGAATAGACGACAGTAACGGCATCAGGATTTCGTGGGTCTTGGGAATTTCAATGACAAAGTCAACCATTGCAGGGATTTGGGTATCTCCTTCTGTCACGATGGCGATTACTCTACCCTTACGCGCTTTTACTTCTTGGATATTGGAAACTACCTTTTCGTAAGAACTATCTTTGGTGGCAATAAAAACCACGGGCATATCTTCGTCAATCAAGGCAATGGGGCCGTGTTTCATTTCGGCGGCAGGGTAGCCCTCGGCATGAATGTAAGAGATTTCTTTGAGTTTAAGTGCCCCCTCTAAAGCCACAGGAAAGTTAAGACCACGCCCTAAATAAATAAAATTACGGGCATATGTAAAGATGTAAGCAATTTCTTTGATTTTATTAGCTGCCTTCAAGACCTGCTCTACTTTACGGGGTATATTTTCTAACTCAATTAGTAGTCTTCGGTACAATTCTTCCGAAATTGTTCCTCGTCTTTTGGCCAAGGCTATTGCCATGATAGTTAGAACGGTGACTTGTGCCGTGAAAGCCTTGGTACTAGCTACCCCAATTTCAGGGCCAGCGTGGGTATATGCCCCCGCGTGCGTTTCGCGAGCGATAGACGAACCAACGACGTTGCATACCCCTAAAATAGTTGCACCTTTCGACTTGGCCAATTGAATAGCTGCCAGCGTATCGGCGGTCTCGCCCGACTGCGAAATAGCAATTACAAAATCTTTTTCTTTGATGATGGGATTGCGGTAGCGAAATTCTGAGGCGTATTCTACTTCAACGGGAATTCGTGCCAATTCTTCAAAAATATACTCAGCTACTAAGCCTGCATGCCATGAAGTGCCACAACCCACTATAATCAGTCTTTTGGCATCAGCGAGTTTGTCCATATAGTCGCGCAAGCCACCCAATTGCAACATTCCTTCCTCACTATGAACCCTCCCGCGCATACTGTCGGCTATGGAGCGGGGTTGCTCGAAGATTTCTTTCAACATAAAATGCTCGTATCCACCTTTCTCGATGGCTTGAAGCTCCATTTCTAGTTTTTGGACATAAGGAATTTGGTTTTCATTTTCCAAATTTACAATTTTTAATTCCCCATTTTTTACCAATGCGATTTGATTATCATCTAGATAAATGACATCCTTGGTATATTCTATGATGGGCGTAGCATCTGAAGCAAAGAAAAACTCATTTTCTCCCACACCAATCACCAACGGGCTACTTTTGCGGGCAGCGATGAGCTGCGTAGGATCGTCTTCCGACATCACCACAATGGCATACGCGCCTACTACCTCTTGCAAAGCCAGCCGAACGGCTTCTTCCAATGAACAAGCCGCAGCTCTTTGAATCTCTTCAATGAAATGAATGAGCACTTCAGAATCGGTTTCGGAGCGAAACTCGTGGCCTTTTTTGAGCAGATTTTGCTTGATGGTAGCGTAGTTTTCGATGATACCGTTGTGGATAATCGCTAACTTTTTATGGTGTGAGTAATGTGGGTGGGCGTTGGTATCGTTGGGTTCGCCGTGCGTAGCCCAGCGAGTATGGCCAATACCTATGGTAGCGGTGGTGTCTTGCGTGCTAAGTTCATTTTCAAGCGCAACTACCTTTCCTTTTTTCTTATAAATTTTTAATCCCTTTTCATTAAGCAATGCGATTCCAGCACTATCATAACCTCTGTATTCAAGTCTTTTGAGTCCTTTGATGATGATAGGGCAAGCCTCTTGTTGTCCGATATAAGCGACGATTCCACACATGGTTTTGAGCTATTTTTAGATGGGTAATTGACGGTTCAATTTTAAGAAAATTTACAAATAAATGTACCTTCTCTATATTTTTTAAAAACTACGTTTAGTCCAATCAAATATAGATAATTCGGTGCAAAATATCAAAATAGCACAAAAACAAAAAGTGCGAGAAGGGTTTTTCTCGCACTTTTTATAAAGTAATTTTTGAATGAAAAATTACTTTGAAGTAGTATAAAACAACTGGAGTTTTACATTCTGTCTAGTTGGATTTATAGTGAATCTTTCAAGCCTACTATTCAGGAACGGATAATAGGAAGAGTAAGGCTGTTGAAGCTGCGCCAATGCACTTGCAAAACTTGCAGGCATCAACAATAATCCTGTACTTTTTTTATACCCGATGGTAGTGGCTTGAAGATACGTAGTGAGTATAAAGTCATAATGAAGTCGCTTTAAGCTATAGCCTGCCACTTGAGGCAGTACATAGTTCTGAAATGTAGTACCATCAACAGGCAAAAGCAATTCGGTGCCACCTTTAGTACGAAGTAGTTGATTGCTCGCATCGGTTTCGGCCATAATAAGACCCGAAGGTAAATTATAAACGGAAGAGGTCGGCTGATTGGGAATAATACTCAATTCAGCCCGATTGATAGCGATTCGGCCATCGGTTACCAACTTTGATAGATATGGAAATTCTATCTTTGTCACAATCCCCAATGCGTCTTGCACATAGTTAAGTCCACCTGTTTGGGAGGCCGAAAGGGGCTTTAATGGCTGAATTTGAGCAAGAGCAGTACCCTGTTTATCTGATTGCACCCGATTAAATCGCTTTTGATTGGTAAACGTTTTTACCAATGCCACGGTATCTGCGGTACTTTTGTGGATATAAAGGTTTAGAATCATGCCTGACGTAGGTGAAAAGCCCAACACCATGTCGTTGTTTGCAGCTGGTACCATCGTAAACCCTTTGATGGCTTGGACGAATTTGGCCGTTGTACTTGCCTCTGGTTTTCCGCTCAAATCAAAAATTTGTTTACCCAACGAATTAGGCAACTTAAACTTGAATGTATTCTTAGAAAAAGGAGTTGGCATGAATTTAACGCTGGCAATAGGCGTTTTATCATACGAAATTGTGCTATTATTGTAATAGGTCTTATTCGTAATCAAGGTATCCGACAGGCGGTGTATGTTCAATTCAAAGGGCTTGAGGGTATCTCCATACCAATAAGTGTATTGCACATCCAATGTAAGAGAATCATACACATACGTGTTGGTGTTAGTCGTACCATCGGAACTAAGATTTAAGTTCAACAAGCTACCTATTTCAAAAAAAGGCTGTGCCGACACCTTCCCAAAAATCGGGTCACGATAAGCTCCAGCAAGGAGTTGTTGGGCGTTAGAAGTTCTTACAGAATCTAAAAGTACGGTACTTGTCCGAACGGTCAGGGTATCCGTAAAGAGCACCTCGGCGATTACTTCAGGTGGAAGGCCAATTTCTTTGGGAGCTTCACAGCCTCCGAGGGCAAACACAATAAAAAGAGCGGAGGCAAGGATTGTTTTAGCCTGCCAACCCATTATAGATATTATAATATGATTCCGTAAAATTTTCGTCTTCTTCAACCAGTTCCAGCTTGCGTTCGGGCAATTCATCAAAAATTCTGTTTAAACTATCACTAAAATCGTCGTCAGCTTTTACTACAGCATCGGCATACGCACAACCAATTTTGATAAATCCTTCAAAATCAGCCGACCGCAAATGCGCTAGCGCCTCATCGCTCACGTCCATGGCTTTGGCTTTGTCCATAATACCTTCTTCAAATTTATAGTTGAAGGAGTTATTATAAGCGGTAAAAACGCACTTTGTATCCTTAAACATTGGATCGTTTTTGTACGTTGTTTTTAAATACAAAGGAATAAGGGCAGTCATCCAATCATTGCAATGTACTATGTCAGGTGCCCATCCCAATTTTTTGACCGTTTCGAGCACACCCTTGCAAAAAAAGATGGCGCGTTCGTCATTGTCATCATAGAAATTATTGTCTTTATCTAAGAAAACGGACTTTCTATGGAAATAGTCTTCATTATCTATAAAATAAACCTGAAGTTTGGCACTCGGTATCGACGCTACCTTGATTACTAGTGGTTTCTCGTCATCTCCGACTGAGATATTAATGCCCGATAGACGAACAACTTCGTGAAGACGATTTTTGCGTTCATTGATAAGTCCAAAACGAGGAACTAGAATGCGAATTTCCATGCCTCTTTCCTGCATGGCTTGAGGTAGTTTTCTTACATAATCAGCTACCTCGGTAATTTGGAGAAAGGGATTTATCTCACTAGCTACATACAAAATTCGTAGTTTACTCATAGGCTTTAGTAACACTTGAAGGGGTTGGTTATGAAGAAAAATTTTGCAAAATTATACAAATTTTTCGCGAATTTCAATCATATTGCCTGATAATTATTTGATT
>Ga0105047_10014497_pt1 | contig 12498 bp, 11 predicted proteins | sample MAT04_FD_78384 | JGI IMG/M metagenome (GOLD analysis project Ga0105047, IMG submission 78384) | Freshwater microbial communities from Lake Fryxell liftoff mats and glacier meltwater in Antarctica - MAT-04 (megahit assembly) | ecosystem: Environmental > Aquatic > Freshwater > Ice > Liftoff... | reverse complement strand
GGTGTCGGTTGGCATGTGTTCCGTGGGGACGACGAACACTTCCCCGCCGCGCTCCATCGCCAACGCGGCGAGATCGTCGAGCAGGTCGTCGACGGCGGGGTGGGACATGTCGGCGGGCGTGACCACCCCGGTGGCGGCGTCGAGACGGCCTGGGATCTGCCGGTCGGCTTCCACCAGCAGCGTCGCCACACGGCCGCTCGCCGCGGCGCGGGCGGCGTCACCAAGATCGCACGTGCCATGATCTTTCGAGACGGCTTCGCGGTAACGGTCGGCCGTCGCGTTGATCTGTTGCGCGTGCTGCGGCTGGGCGATTTTCCAGGCGCGCTCGACCAAGTCGCTGTGCGAAATTGCGTCGGGGTGAACGTCCAGCGCCTCGGCCGTCAGGAACGGGTTGTGGCTGACCTTGCGGAACAGTGCGTGGTGCTCGGGGAGGGACGCCAGCATCAACGGCAGTTTCGACGGTCGTGAGTGGTGCTCGAGTATGGCGCGGTCGACGGCCCGGAAGAAACGTTCGGCGTCGATATCGACTTCGTCCGCCTTCCCGCCGTGCCCATGACGCATCGCGACCGTGCCGCTGCCGACACCGCCGTAGGAGGCGACGGTCTGGTGCGGTTCGGTCAATTGATCGCCCAGCGCGTCGGTGATCGTGCGCGGCACGCCAGAGGCAAGCTCGACTTCATCCAACGCGTCGCGATTGCCCTCGAACAACTTCACCTCATGCAGGTTCAGGCCCAGCACCTGATAACGGTCGGTCGTCTGGAGCATTCGGGCCAGCGGCTTGGTGTGAAAACTATCGGCGACAACGGTCAGCGCACGCACGGTGCGCGGGAGCGTGTAGACGCGGAAAAAACCCGAGGCCGCGAATACGGCAAGGCCATCGGTCGTGTGATTCCAAAAGGGGGCGTCATCGGCCAGCGCGCGGATCGGTTCGAGCAAAGCGCGGGCATCGGCGACCGAGTGCGTTTGCAGCAGCGACTGCTCCAGCGACTTGATGAGATTGCCGAAGCGGATCGGGTCCTGTTTGTTCTCCGGGTGGTGTCGGTGCGTCGGCAGATAGAGCGACAAGCAAGGCGCGGCATGCCCGTCGAAGGCACCGGCCGCGTAATCGCGCGCGAGCGCATGTTGTTTTTTGGGAGTCATGTTCGATCCTCAGCGTTAGTAGCCGCGCGATTTCTCGAGCGTGGTGTCGAGCAGGCGTTAGCGCCTGCTCCAGCGTGTCCGCCTGGTGTCTGCTTATCCGTCCTGCCTCAGGCGTGTGCCATCTCCTTGGCCATCGCACGGCACTCAGCCGCGCACTTCTTGCAAGCAGTTGCACACTCTTTGCAATGTTCATTGTCGTGCTTGCCGCACTCGGCCGCGCAGGCGTCGCAGACGTCGGCACAGATGCCGCAAAGCTGGGCGTGGAACTGTGAGCCGCGACTCATGAACGCGACGCACATCGCGCAGAGGTCGGCGCAGTCGATGCAAAGCCGGGCGCACTCGGGCATCTTCCCCAAGCACGCGTTGGCACAGTGCTCGCAGCTTTGCGCGCAATCGGAGCAGGCCGCGATGCACGCCTGATGTTTCGGATCGTGATGCATAACGAACTCCATGTCTGTCGCCCTCGGGCGACGGTAAATGCCCCCCCTTTTTTTAGCAACGCGGTGGAAAGCGAGGATAAGGGGATGTCCCCTACGCCGCTCGCTCGGCCCGCCAGTGCATTCTGCACGTTGGTTTAAGGGCGATGGAATGCGACGGTCTTGCCTTCTTTGTATCGAATGACCAACTGTTCGCCGTCGAACCAGTAGGTGACCGACGTGCCGTCGCGAATCGCGTCGGACGAAATCACGTCGCCGTGAACTTCATACGGCGCGGTTTTATCTCGCACCTGCCCGACGAAGGGAATGTCGGACCAGGCGGCGAGTTTCACCGGACCCTCCTGTCGGAACGTCAGCTTGATCTTCACCTCGCCCATCTTGGCGTCCACATCCTTGGCGATCCAGGTTCCCATCAGCTTGTCCTCCATCGCCTGATCCTGCGGCGCGGTTTGCGTCGACGTCGCGCTGCGCCCGGTCGTCGCGCTTGGCGTGGTCGTGGCGACAGGCGCCATGTTTGATTTAACGGGCGGAGTGTTTGATTCACCGCGCTCGCAACTTATCTGTGGGAGGATAAGCATAAACGTCCAAAGTAATTTGCCGGCACGCATGAGGTTGCTCCTTCGGTAAATGGGTCACGGCGGGCCCGCGTCGCTTGCGCGCCTCGCCTCGACGCGCCACACGGGGTCGCTCCCCGTGCGGCGCGCCAAAGCAGGGCTTGTCAATCGCCGGCTACTCGTCGCCGCTACTTGTTGGTCGACTCCTGCTTCGAGCCCGTCGTCTGGGCGTCCTTCACTTCCGGGCGCTGGATCTGCACGACCTTGTCGCCGTTCTGCACGCTCTGGGCCATCAGTAGAGCCTTGCCCTTGATCTTCACGGGCAGGCCACTGAACGTCAGCTCGTTGCCTTTGCTGATGTCAACGTTGAGCTTGTCCGCCGCGCCCAGGTCCACGGCCACCTTGCCGCGATTGGGGACATCGACCATCGCCATCTGGTGTTCGACCCCGCGGATCTTCACCTTGTGGCTGTCCACGATCTTGCCGGTGATCTTGTTGCGCTCCCGGCTGATCTCCATCTGCTTGCCCGCGGCGTCGATCGATCGGGCCATCACTACCGTCTGCTCGCCGACCTTGCTCATCAGGCAGTTGACCGATGAAGCCAAGCACCCAGTAACGGTCGTTCTACAACGACATCGCGCTTTGCGCCCGGCTGTCTAACTTGTAGCGCAGATCATCGGGGGCGTAAGTCGGGAAAATACTGATTGGCAGTAGGGGCATAGTTTGAGAACAGGTAAGGGGAATCGCTCGAATCGAGGCGCGAACTGCGCGAGCAGGCCGGACGTACGCGTGCTTTCTCACGGGGTTGACCAAGCATAAGCAAACTGCTTGGATCACCGGTGGGGTTGTTTGTCCGGGGACACGCGCATGTCTGAAGAAGATCGCAAATTGACTTCATCCGACCCCATTGTTTAGCGCGCGGGGAAGGACGATTGCGCCGAATTCTGGACGCGAACCGTTGTGGTCACGGCGATTTTTGTTTCGGCGTTTCTTACTGCCTTAGTTGCCGTGCTATTCTTCTTTGCCATTTCGTTGGACTATGGCATGCCCGGCAAGTCGCCCAGCTTTCGCGGTCAGAAGATAGCTGGCGCGATCCTGCTTTGCATTTTAGCAATACTGACATCCGCGGCGATTCGCTGGAAGCGATCCTGCATCCATCGAGAGAGAGCGATGGGCATCTGGATCGGTATGGGCGTCGCATTTCTAGTCGCAGGGGCGTGCTTTTTTGCAAGTTCGCGGTAAGCAATGCTCAATCACCAACCACAGGATTCTCCAACCTTCCGATCTTCTCAATCTCGACGACAAATTTATCGCCCGCCTTCAACCACACCTGCGGATTGCGCGCAACCCCCACGCCGTGCGGTGTTCCTGTTAAAAGCACTGCACCGGCCCGCAAGGTCATTGTTCGGGAGAGATTCTCGATCAACGTCGGCACGTCGAAAATCATGTCCGATGTGTTCCCATCCTGCATCGCCTCATCATTCAAATACCCTCTGACTTGAAGGGCGTTGGGATTCTCGATTTCATCCTTGGTAACAATCCACGGGCCAAGCGGGCAGTGAGTGTCGAAGCTTTTACCTCTCGCGAATTGTCCGCCCCCCAGAGATTTGTCCTTTTGCCAGTCGCGGACGGAAACGTCGTTGGCGCAGGTATAGCCGAGGATGTAGTCGAAGGCATTTTCCCTGGAAACGTTCTTCGCATCTTTCGCAATAACGACAGCAAACTCGGCTTCATAGTCAATCTGGGTGGAAACGGAGGGTGCGACGATCGCATCGCCCGGGTTGTTCAGCGTGCCGGATGCCTTGATGAACAGCATGGGGTTTACGGGAATCGGCGAACCGGTTTCCTTCGCGTGCTCACGGTAATTCAGTCCGATGCACAGGATGTCTGTGGGGACAATCGGCGCGAGGAGTTTGTCTATTTTCAGTGTGCGGTGGTTGTCCACCAGAGGCCTGACGTCCAGCCGATCATTCAGCAGCGGATGCGCCCAGTTCGAGTCGATAAATGAACCGTAGTAAATCTTACCTGAAGAGGCGAAGCGGATCAGTCGCATGCGTTCGGACGATAGATTGGGAAGGGACGGTTCGCAAGCGTTGCGTTGAGACGTGAGGTCTTTACCATGTGACGGGGGCGGCGGAAGGAAAAGGATAGAGGATTGACGGGACGCTGGGAGAAAGCGCGCGAGGTGGCGGTCTATTCCCTATCCTCCATCTTCCATCGTCAATTCCTGTCAGGAACATTGGAGCCAAGAACGTGAGCGAGTCATTCAAAGTCGGTTTCATCGGTGCGGGCGGAATAGCGCTGATGCACATGACCCATCTGAAGAAGATCGGCGGTGTTGAGGTCTGTTGTGCCGCCGATGTGTCGGAAACAGCGCTCAAGCGGGCGGTGGATTCACAGCAGGTGCCGCGCACCTACACCGATTTCCGCGCCATGCTGAAGGAAGAGACCGATCTGGACGCGGTCGACATCTGTACGCCCAACGGATTGCACGCGGAAAACGCCATCGCCGCGCTGGAAGCGGGCAAACATGTCATCGTTGAAAAACCGATGGCGATGAACGCCCGCGAGTGCCAGCGGATGATCGACGCAGGCAATCGCGCGGGCAAACATTTGATTGTCGGGTTTCAGTTTCGGTTTGATCCGCGCACGCAACTCATCCGCCGACAGATTATTGACGGGCATTTCGGCAAGATCCTTTTCGTGCGCTGCCAGGCGCTGCGGCGGCGCGGCATCCCCAACTGGGGCGTGTTTGGCAGAAAGGATCTGCAGGGCGGCGGGCCCATGATCGACATAGGCGTGCACGTGCTGGAAATGGCCCACTATTGCATCGGATCTCCCAAACCCGTCAGCGCCAGCGGCAACTGCTGGACGTACCATGGCAACCTGCCCAGCGACGTGCTTTCGCAATGGCCTAACTGGGATCACTCAACCTACAGCGTTGAGGATCTTGCAGTCGGCATGATTCGCATGGAAGGCGGCACGATGCTTTCCATCGAAGCGTCGTTCGTTGCGCATGTTGAGAAGGATATCTGGAATTTCCAGATTCTGGGCGAGAAGGGCGGCGCGAACTGGGAGACGAGCCAGATCTTCCGAGACCAGGGCGGCTACATGTTCAACATGACGCCCGGTTATCTTCCGCAGACGGGTTGGAGCCAGGTGTGGGATCTGAAGATGCAGCATTTCATCGACGTATGTCGCGACGGCAAACCCAATCAGTCCCCCGGCGAACATGGCATGATGATTCAGAAAATGCTGGATGGCGTGTATTCCTCGTCGGAACAGGGACGGGAAGTGGCGATCGATTGAAGAGGAGTTGAACCATTGAGAGCTTGAAGCATCAATTCTTCGGCCGCGCTTGCTTATTTGATTCCATGATTTAATCCTTCAATGCCTTAATCCCCTCCCAGCCTCGCCATCACCTCTGCAACGCCTTCCAGTGTCACATGCCCCGAATACGGCGTCATCGCATTCGCCACGCCGCAGGCGATGCCGATGTTGACGCATTCGCTTGATGACTTGCGGTTTGCCCAGCCGAACGCGATTCCGCCGGCGACGGCATCGCCGGAGCCGATGGGATTGATCGCCTCGACCTGGGGAATCGTCAGCAGCTTGGTTTGAGATCCGTCGTAAAAAAGCACGTGATCCGCGCCGCGCGTCACGACGATGTGGTTCGCCCCTGCGGCCGCCAGTTCCTTGATCGCAACGAGCAGATCCTGTTCGGTCTTGATGGGATGTCCGACAGTCACCTCCACTTCATCCTTGTTCGGCTTGATCCAGGTGGGATGTTGAGCGATCGCCAACTTTAGGGCTTCCCCCTTGGCATCGACAATCGTGGCAACTGCGTGCTGTCTGGCGAGGCTGACACAACGTGCATAAAAATCATCGGGCACGCCGGGCGCCAGCGTTCCGGAAAGCACCAGCACTCTCGCCGAGGCAATGTGCTGCTTCAGGAGGGAGAAGATCGCGTCAGTGTGCGCAGCCTCAACCGGCGCGGTCTCTTCCACGAGCTCCGTCGTCTGCCTGGTTGCAAGATCGACAATTGTCGTACAAGTACGGGTGGGAGAAGAGACATCGATGAACGCATGTGGGATGCCCAGCGAATCGAGGTCCCGCGAACAGAATGCTCCCGTGTCGCCGCCCTGAAATCCAAGTGCCAGCACGTCGTCTCCCAGTACCCGAATGACTCGCGCGGCGTTGATCGCCTTGCCCGAGGCGTGGTCATGCACATGCTTCGCCCGGTTCACCTGATCGAGAGTCACCCGATCGAAAACCATCGTTCGCTGCACGGTCGGGGTTGTACCCAGGGTGATGATCATGGTGGAAGAATACAGGCAGGAAGGCACCGAGGCACGAGCGTACACTTGCATGATGCCAAGCAGGCACGAATTGAGAAAGAGAGGAAAATTGGCACAGTTCTGCCTTCTCTAGAACTCACGTCGTGCCTTGCCTCTGTTACTTCGTGCCTGCCTTCGCCACAGTTTCCACCAGCATCTCGACCGTCGACACCCGGAACCCACAGCTCTTGAAAAGTTCTCTCGCCGTTTCGTTGGTCGCCGCTGTTTGCAGGCGCACCTGTGCAACGCCAAGTGCCGCAAACTTCTCGACGCTCAGCGTCACCAGCTGCCGCGCGATGCCTTCGTGGCGATAGGTCGGGTGGACAAAGATGTCGTGAATCCACCCGCACTCCGGCTGCTGGTAGATGGGAATCTCGGGTTCAATGGTGCCGATCAGATACGCAACGATATTCGCGTCTCGTTCCGCGACGAAGAACACGCTTCGGCCGTCTTTCGCCCGCGCGGTCAGCCAGGTGCGATACATGTCGACAACGTTGTCCTTGAAGTCAAAGCGCACCGGATCCCACGACTTGTGCTGATCGCAGATCGCCTTCACCAGCGGCAGGATCTGCGGCACGTCTTCAGCGGTGGCGGGGCGGATGGTCATTCCAAATATGATAGCAACATGGTGATCGATGTGTTGGCTTGTCACCGGATTGATCGCCGACGTGGTCGTCTGCAATGCAAGTCGTTTTTCGCGAGGTCTGGCACCCTGCCTCTCGCGGATGACGGCGGAAAATGACGGTTGAAAATGACGGCGGAAAATCAAACGGATATAAACGTAATGCGATGGACTTCTGCTTCTTCGAACCCGGCGAACTGACGGACGGCGAGCTTGAACTCGTGCTTGCGGGGGAGGTGTGGTTTGAAGACCTGCTGGCGTCGGTGAGCGATCCTCGCTGCAGGGGCGATGCAAACGCAAACTCCACCACGCGGCGAAACCTCAAGGACTTCGCTGTTGTCGCCCCCGGCGGGCTTCAACCTGGCGATGCAGTGAGAGGCTTCGTTCCGGCTTATCACTTCCTGATGCGTCTGCATCCGCGGCATCGTTCGCCGCTGCCGATTGTGGGGGGAATGGGTCTGCGGATCGGGTGGACGAACGATCTTGAAATGTATCTGGGGCACATCGGATACCACGTGTTCCCGCCTGCAAGGGGAATGCACCTTGCCGAGCGCGCGTGCAGGTTGGTTCTGCCACTCGCCGCCCGGCATGGACTCTCGGCGCTCTGGATCACCTGCAATCCTGACAATCTTCCCTCGCGTCGCACCTGTGAACGGCTTGGAGCAACGTATGTTGACACCGTTGATCTTCCAACCACTCATCCGCTGTATGCTCGCGGCGAGAGGCGAAAGCGGCGGTATCGGTTGGAGGTGGTGGGAAGAATGACGAATGCGAAATCAGAGTGACGAATCAATGACCGAATCAATGACGAATGAGGAACGAGGCACATTGAGCGAAGGGGAAACAGGCAGTCGTTGATTTCCTGTAGCGGCCGCCGTCGCGGCGGGTCGTTGTCGCCTTCCCGATCGTCGCCGCCTTCCTGCGGAGCATCAGAATCGCCCGCCAGGCATGCCCGGCGGGCGATTTGAGAGTTGCGGCTTAGAAGTCAGCGATCATTCATCATTCGTGGGTCCGACGCAGACCATCCACAGCTTGAAGAAGTTCACGATCTGTTGCTTGCTGAGCTTGTTTGCGCCCAGGTGATATGTCACCTTGCTGGAGGCAGGGGTCGTGCCGCCAGGGATGAAGGCGTCAACATATTCGACCTTGCCAGTGAGGCAGGGGATTGTGTTATCGACAGCGAAGAACGCTTCTTCTTCGCTCATCTTGTCGAACGCAGCGCCTTCGCCAGCCGGAGCCTTGTTCTTTTCTTCGTTGAAGCGAAGGTTGAACTCGTAATATCCCTTGCCGTTGGTGGCGCGGTCCGGGTCTTCCACCCACTTGATCGTGCCGGTGACAAGATCTTCGACATCCTTGCCATCAAGAGCATATTTGAAGCGGATGCCATCGGTGTACCAGTTGCCGGTTTCGTAGTCATAGTCCAACCGGCCGTTCACGACGGTGCGGGGGTAGACTTCCGCAGGGCCTTTTGCGAGTTCAAGTTGCTCGAACCGCATCGGGTCAGACTTTTTGACCGTGACCGACACTTCCTTACCGCCAACAAATCGCTTGTAGGTGTATGCGGCGAGAGATTCCTTTTTCTCGGCTTTCCCGATGAGCTTGCCGCCGAAGTTGTCAGTAAAACCCTGGGCGCGGCCGACGGTGTCAATCGCGATGCGCAGGGGGCTTTCCTGCGCCCGACCGCCGGCAAGGTCATATGCTCCGCTGTTCGGATCCATCGGCACCGTGCCCACCCACTTGCCAACGGCTTTCTTTTGCTTCATGTCCTTAGGATTCAGGACGGAAATCTGCAGGTTGTAGGTGAGATTCGCATTCTGCTTGGTGCGTCCGAGGATGCTTGAGAAGAGCTTGGGCAGACGCTGAATTTCACCGGCAAACTCAGTCGTCTTGGCGACGTTCACCTGCACTTTATAATTGTCCGCCGCCCCGATCGCGGGCGAACCGGCCTTCAAGTCGCCGGAGGTATCCTGATTGGTGCGGGTTTTGAAATCAATGTTCATCGTGCCACCGATGACATCCCCTTCAGTAAGGAGCCCCGGCGCATCTTCCGCGCGAGTGGTGGGGATAAACGACAGGGATGAAAGCGCCATCGCGCCCATCAAAAGCCACGACGAAAACTTCATGGAAATCGACATATGAGTTCTCCTCTCGGAGGAAAGTTGCCACCCGCAGTTCACAGGCTGCGAAACTGTGGCGGATAAAGAATACCCAAGTCTTCAGGCGGGGCAATCAGGTCAATCGTTAGAATCTGCGAAGAAATGTGGAACGGTTGGACAGGTGTACCGCAGAATTGTCAATGAGACGCAAGCTCGCGCAGGTTGCCCAGCAGATGGAGTGAGTTGTCCTTGCGGTCGAGCAGGTAAACCGTTCGATCTGGCGCACGCGATGCGTAATAACGGTAAAGCTCGATATTCCGATCACCCAGGTCGTGCGCCCGGATCACTCGCGCGTCGTCTGGCCAGGCAACGTCTGCATTATAGACGGGCTCGGCTTGGTAATTCGCAGAAGGATCCCAGCGGAACAGGACAATCGCCTGCCCGGGAATAGCGTCAAGTTTGCGTTGGATTTCGGTGAGTTCGGACGGCTCGAAAAGCTCATCCGTAATCGATCGGTTGATGCTGGGCAGTGAGGTGATCGCGATGGCCACGATGAACGCGATGACCGGTGCGCGGAACCGGTGAAGGACTGGAATTGCTCCAACCACCAGCAACAGGACGGCAGGCGCAATCGGCACCACGTAGCGGGAAAGGAAGAAGGTGTAGAAAAAATACAGCCCCAGGAACAGGGGCCAGATTGCGAACAGCAATATTCGTCGTCTGTCGAACAACGCCAGCGCGCCAATGGGCATCAGGATGATCAACAGGTCCTGTGGCAGGTTATATCGAAGTGTCGCCGGTGCCATATCATGGAGCAGTCGCGCCGTTGCACCTGCGACAGTGTGATTTTTCACCACGTTTACGGTGGACGCGTCGTGAAATACCTGTTTCTGCGGCAGGCGTGAAACAGGACGCTTCGTCGGATCGAACGGGTGAAATCCGAATGAGGTCATCGGATAGTCACGATCGGCGTAGAAATCGAACGGGGTTGTGAGAATGCTCCCGGTGACGGCGCGGTCGAATGCCCCCTGCAACACCAGGAAGGGTGCCGCGCCCAGGATGACTGGAAGCAACGACGATATGAATGCGAGCGGAACCCGCCACCTGTTGTAGCGGCCGCCGTGTACGGCGGCTATTCTGATAGCTAAGCCGCCGGGAGGGTGACCACAATTGTCCTCAGGTGGATGCCTGATAGTTCGCCTGAACACATCCATCAGCATCCCCACGCCCACGACACCCGCATACATCACCGCATCCAGCGGACGAGTGACGGCATACCAGCCGGCGAGGATGCCGATCAGCAGGGCCCATCGCCACTGGGTCATCGCTTCACGCCAGCGCAGATACGCCCACACCATCATCAGGCCAAACAGCAGCGAAGGCAGATGCGGATAGACCTCGATGCTAAGTCGTCGAAACTCGACAAGGCTTAACAGTAGCAGGGCGCTGATAACGCCACAGGTGCGGTCGAACAGCCGGGTGAACAGCAGGTACATCACCATCGCGCACGCACCCGACACGATTAGCGGCAAGATCCACGGTGCAAGCTTCAGCCAGACCGCCGGGACGTATAGCATCGCCAGCCCCGGGAAGTACATCGAGCAATACACCGGATCGACGATGATCTGAAACGAGTCGAAAAAATCGCCAAGCGGATGCATCGGATACCAGAGGCGTCCGTGAGAGAGCATCTGCATCTGGACGAGGTAGGAAAATTCATCGTGCGACTTCGGCGGGAAGCTTCGCTGCTGCGAAACCGCCTGCTGATATAGAAGCAGACAACTACCGATCCAGATGGCGCCTGCGACAACCAGGTGAACAACGCGGCCGCTGGTGTTGAGGCGGTCAATCGCCTTGCCAATTTGCCGGGACAGCGGTGGCAGCGACGTAATCACGATGGCGAGCAATGCCGTTCGCCACTGGATGGTATTGCCATACATGCCGCGCCCAAGCACCAGCCAAAACTGCACGCCCAGCACCAGCAGCACGGGAAGCAGCACCGGCTTTAGCCGAGATCGCGTCGCCGGTGGCATCGTTGAAATTGCGTCGTCAGTCCTCGTCATCGAGATTCAGCTGTATTGTGCTATGATTCCGGTGTGTCAGAAAGCATTGATTCAGCCGAAACCGTTCTCAAGCAGAAGAATCTGCGGAAGACACCCGTACGCGTAGGCGTGCTGGAACTGCTCACCCGCAACCATCGCCCAATGAGCGTGCCGGAGATTCTCGGCAAGCTGAAGCGCGTGGACACCGTGACGGTCTATCGCACGCTGAACACGTTTGTGCGAAAGAAGATGGTGCATCGTGTCCGCTCAGAAGACCGCTCGTGGCTATACGCCACCACTGATTCCCATGCCCAGCCAAAACATCTGCACCCCCATTTTGTCTGCGAAAATTGCGGGAAAGTGGAATGCCTTGAAGGAGCGGAGATTCCGGAATCGTTCATTGAATCGCTGCATGTTGACCGGGGATATTCGGTCACTTATCCCGAAGTGGTGCTGCACGGGACGTGCCCGAGGTGTAAATGAAAGCCCGAATGAAGAAAGCAGAATGACGAATCAAATCCGAATGACGAATGCCGTGCGTGACAATTTACAACCGATGCATACAACCGGTCGTTTCCATTTGGACATTCAGATTTCGTCATTGATTCGTCATTCTGGTTAATTCTGGTTTCGGAATTAGCGTTCGCAGAGGCAGGGCGACGGCAAGTAGTTTCATCGCTGTAGCATCTGAATCAGATACTCCCGGTCCGGCGAGCATTTGTATCGTTTGCAGTTTACGTTTAGTCCAACCCGGCCCCATGTGCGGGTCAGGTTTTCCCTCATGGGATCAAAACTGCATTCTTTAATATACTTTTTCGAGATAGCGGTCGGGTTGACCCGATCGCCGCCGACAGCGACGTAGAAATCGCTGGTCCGAGAGCGGGCGAAGCGGACCTACCCCGTCGCTATTAAGGAAATTTATTCATGTACCACCACATTAAGAAGCTGATGTACACCGTCAATGTAGCCACCCCCGATCCTCGTTTCGGAAACATGCTACTTGAGCAGTTTGGTGGTGCCAATGGCGAGCTTGCCGCGGCGATGCAATATTCCATTCAGGGTTTGAACACCACCGACCCTGGCCTGAAAGATCTGTTGATGGATATCGGCACGGAAGAGCTAAGCCATCTCGAGGTCATCGGCACTTTGGCACGGATGCACCTCAAGCCGCTGAAAACCGACCGTGAAGCCGCCGAGCGTGATCCGCTCATCGCGATCTGCGGCGGTGGCGGTATCAACTTGTACAACTCCGAAGGCAACGCGTGGACGG
>Ga0105047_10014496_pt1 | contig 12498 bp, 9 predicted proteins | sample MAT04_FD_78384 | JGI IMG/M metagenome (GOLD analysis project Ga0105047, IMG submission 78384) | Freshwater microbial communities from Lake Fryxell liftoff mats and glacier meltwater in Antarctica - MAT-04 (megahit assembly) | ecosystem: Environmental > Aquatic > Freshwater > Ice > Liftoff... | reverse complement strand
CGTTGTACCGCAATGAGCGTCTCGAACCACCGGGCGACCATTGTGGGATCGTGGTTCGGATTCTCGGTGGCAATCCGACCGGATCCAGGATGTAGCAGCGGTGACGAGGCCAGGGAGGCCATGGAATTGGGTGAGATTCCCGCAATGTCCTTCGGCTTTTCGAGCATCACAGTGGTGTCGCCGACTTTGATCGAGGTCGGAATCATCAGCAAACGCGACTCGCCTGGCCCGATTGTTCCGGACGAGAACACAATACTCATCCGCTGACTGGTGTTCGTTACGCGAACCTGGCCACTGGTCTCTTCGACAATCCGAGCGTGATTCCGCGAGACGGAGGGATCGCTGAGGACGACACAGCGTGGCACGCCCTCCCGCGATGGAGAACGGCCGATGTCGAAAGGACCCCGCGACAGTTCGTGACTGGTAGGTGGCTCGTTGCCGAACGGTTGGACTCGAATAGTGATCATGACGGAAAGCTCAGTTCGCAGAAAATGAGCCCTCGGTTGCCTGAGTGAGTTGTAGGGTTTGCGGTACGCGATTGAAACGGACCTCGTTCGCCCGCCGCACGAGCACGAGGAGTCGTCAACCTCCTCGCGGGCTCGTTTGAACCAAATGGAGTATAGCCCCTCTCGATCGCAAAGCGAATTCCTGCTTCTGAGTTATTGTGGAATTCAACTCTTGCTAAGCGGCGCGTGTCGATGCGATAATCCATTAGCCTACCCACCGGGAAACCCACCTTGCCCGGCCCTGCATGTTGTTCCTATTAACTCCACCAATGAAACAATATTTTCTTCTTCCCTGCTTTTTCCTCCTCGGACAGGTGCCGATCCGTGCTGCCGAGGTTGGACCTCCTGAACATCCGTCCTATGAAAAGCACGTGACGGCCCTGTTCAGCCGTCTCGGTTGCAACGGGGGGACCTGCCACGGAGCAGTGAAAGGTCAGAACGGTTTCCGGTTGTCATTGTTCGGCGCGGACTCGGTGGCTGACCACAGCGCGATCCTCCGCGAATTTGCCGGCCGTCGAGTGAACATTCTGAATCCCTCAGCGAGCCTGATTCTTCGAAAGCCCACGGGCGAAGCTGAACACGGTGGCGGTGTCCGACTGCACGCGGGCAGTTTTGAGTACGAGGTCTTCCGCCGCTGGATCGCCGCGGGAGCGTTGACCGATGATGCCGCCAAGTCCCGGGTCAAAGAACTCAGCGTCACTCCCGTCGAAGCCGTTGCGGAACCCGGGAAAAGTTACCAGTTGAAGGTTGAAGCGACATTCGTCGACGGCACCACCGAAGACGTGACAGGGTATTGTTCGTTCCAATCGCTGGACGTGGCCTCGGCTTCAGTCGATTCCTCAGGCCAGGTCACCGCGACTTCAGTTGGTGAGGCGGCGCTGATGGTTCGCTACCGGGCTTATCCGGCCGTGGCGAGAGTGCTCATTCCACGACCGGACGAAAGTGCTTTGCCGGAGGTCAAGCCGCAGAACACTATCGATACTCACATCCTTGCCAAGCTCCGTCGAATGAACCTGCCATCGGCCCCGCTGGCCGATGATACCACGTTTCTCCGTCGCGTTTGTCTTGATGTCTCGGGTGAACTACCAACCCCAGACGAAGTGCGAGCGTTCCTCGCAGACACCTTCCTCGACAAGCGAACGAAAAAGATCGAAGAGCTTTTGAAGCGCCCCGGGCACTCTGCGCTTTGGACGCTCAGATTCTGCGATCTTCTCAAAGCCGCGGACTTCGGCGTTTACGCCGATGCTTTGTCGCAAGAGGCGGATGCACCGCGCTTCCAGGCCTGGGTCCGTGCCCGGCTCGATGAGAACATTCCGTACGACGTCTTTGTCGAACGCATCCTCCTCGCCACCAGCAAGGAGGGCCACTCGGCCGAGGAGTATGGGAAAGAAGTGGCGGCCATGATGGAGGGTTACTCGCCCGGTCGCAAAGACCTGGAACTCTACCGCAATCGGAAAACGCTCGACCTGTACTGGCAGCGCCGCGGGGCCGACGGCGTCGGCGGGGCGATGCAAGTGGCCCACTCATTCCTCGGTCTCCGTCTGGAATGCGCTCAGTGCCACCGTCACCCGCACGATGTCTGGCAGCAGGACGACCTGCTGGAGTTCGCCAACTTCTTCATGCGAGTTCGAAAAGTTGGTTTCCAGGGCGAGAACGAGAAGCAGTTCCCCGATATGGCGACGATCAAGAAGCGTTACGACGATGACGGCAAAAAACTCGAAGGGGACGTGAAAAAGCGTAAAGAAACCGAGGGCAAGAAACTCGACGAGGACGCGAAGAAAGCCAAAACCAATGCTGATAAGTTGACCGCCGAGATCGCGAAATTGGAGAAGGACAAAAACACGGATGAGGTCGCAGCCAAGAGGAAAGAATTGGACACTTGCAAAGAGACGATGGCCAAGGCCGAGAAATTCCGCCAGGAAACGGCGGAGATGGAGAAGAAGGCAAAACTCTTCCCCGAGATCGGCCGGCGTTTGCTGCAAGCGGAGGTCCGATTACTGCCACCTGGCAAGTTCGCCAAAGTCATCAGCCCCATCGGCACCCGGGAGGCGAGCGGCATCCGACTCCTCGGCGAATCCGAGGCCGTGAAAGTGGCTGCCGATCGCGACCCCCGGGAATTGGTCGTCGCGTGGATGCGAAAAGCCGACAATCCGTATTTTGCGAAGGCCATCGTGAACCGCGTCTGGGCGCATTATTTCGGACGAGGCATCATCGATCCTCCGGACAACCTCTCGGTGTTCAACCCCCCGACGCATCCGGAACTGCTCCAGGAACTGTGCGAGGGCTTCGTGAAAAACAAGTACGACCTCCGCTGGCTGCACCGCACGATCCTCAATAGCCGGACTTATCAACAAGCCAGCACGCCGCGAAAGGAATCCGCGACAGACCGCACGAATTACGCCGCGTTTCCGCTGCGTCGGCTACCCGCGGAAGTCCTGTTGGACAGTCTCAACACGGCGACAGGCACGACCGAGAAAATGGACATGAAGTACCAGCACTGGCCGGACGAGATGAAGACGATCGAGGTGCCGTTCGCACCGAAGAACCCGTTCGTCGATTACGTTCTGGAAGTCTACGGCCGGCCCAAACGAAACGCTGCGGTGCAGTGCGACTGCGAGCGTGATGGTACTGCGTCCATGTTCCAGGTACTTACGCTGGCGAATCACCCGCGGGTCTGGGAGAAACTCCGGGATCCCACCGGACGGCCCGCAAAGTTGGCGAAGGCCTCAACCGCCGATACCAGCAAGATCGACGAACTGTTCCTGGCAACGGTGAGCCGATTGCCGAGTGATGCCGAACGCGAGGCGTGTTTAAGTTTTGTGAAAGGTGCCGAGTCGACGGAGAAGGGGTTGCAGGGGGTGATGTGGAGTTTGCTGAATACGAAGGAGTTTTTGTTGCAACATTAGAATGCTGCACGAAATCCATCGAACATCCTTTTTGACCAATCGCTGATCAGGTGAGAGAACCAAATGGTGTACCGTATTCGGTCCCCCAAACGCTCAAAGAGGTCAAACTCCGGGATCGCATCCGCGCTGCGGGTGGGTTGAGCCTAAAGGAAGCCGGTGATTTCTTCGGTTGGGAACCAGCACAAATAACCAAGGATGTCGATGCTTTCACGAAAGAAGTTCTTTTGGCGAACGGGTGGACGAAAGAGCACTTACTCGATGTTGCCAATGCCTACGATCATATAGCAAGGATTACGCCGAACAATCCGAGTGCGGCAGGACGCGCGGCTCAATTTCGAGCACTTGCCGAACTTCACGATTGACGAAGTTGACCATGAATCGAAATCATTTTGTGATCCGAAACAACTGGTCCGAATCGCTCACGCTCTGTATCGAGCCGGAGGGCGCGTTCTATTCGTTGAAGAAGGGCGAAGAAGTCTTCGTGATCGATCACTTTACTTCGAGTCCTGTTACCCTCACAATGAGCGGCTCTGACGACGGTGATCCGATCCTATCCATCTGGCCGGGCGACGGAGACGTCCGAGTGGAGAAAGACGGCGTCGATTTGTTAGATTTACTTTCTCGTGAACGAGTTCACGTGTAACGGTTGTCGATCAAAACTACAACTCAGGCTATCTCGAACCGAAGTAGGTCATGATGTTTTCGAAGCGTCCAACCCGCCGCGATTTCCTCCGTGCTGGCGGCCTCGGCCTCTGCGGCGTCGGGATGCTCGACGTTCTCAAAGCCCACGCAGCCCCTGGCTCGAATACTGCGAAGGCCAAGCACTTAATTGTGTGCTGGCTCGGCGGCGGTCCGCCGCATACGGATATGTTCGACCTGAAGCCGGACTCCGCGGAGGAATACCGCGGCATCTTCAAGCCGATTCAGACCAAAACGGTCGGCTTGCAGGTCGGCGAACTGCTGCCAGAACTTGCCCAGCGATCCAACAAGTACACTGTGATTCGCTCGGTTTCCACGCTGAACAAGCCGGGCGATCACAGCCAGGCTCCGCTCTATTGGCTTACCGGCAACCCGCGGCTCACCACCGGGTCAGACGAGTATCCGATGTACGGCAGCGTGGTGTCAAAGCTCCGCCCTGGTCCTTCCGACCTTCCGACCTTTGCCGTTTTGGACGAGATCGACGTTCACACGCACAACGCGCTCGCCCGCAGCTTCATCGGCCCGGCGCACTCGCCGTTCGTCATGCAGCCGTTGAAGGACAAGGACGCCGTTACCAAAATGCTCACCCCACAACTGGAGGTGCCCGCATTCGAAAAGAACGCCGACCTACTCAAGGCACTCGACAGCAAGCTCCGTCGCGATGAGAAGCAAGACGATCTGGTCGCCGGTCTCGACCAGTATCAACAGACTGCATTCAACTTGCTCCGCTCGCCGAAACTGCGGCAAGCGCTCGATATTTCCAAGGAGCCAACCAAGTCGCTCGAACGCTTTACCAAGAACAAACCGGCCAAGGCCCGTTATCCGATTGGCGATCCGCTGCACTTCCTTCTGGCTCGCCGGCTTGTTGAAGCGGGCGTGCCGGTCGTTCACTTCAACCTTGGCTACTGGGACTGGCATGGCGACAACTTCACCGCGGGAAAACAACAGATCCCGATGTTTGATTCCGGCCTTGCCGCATTGCTCGATGACCTTGAGGAACGCGGCCTGTTGGACTCGACCATAGTGCTCGCGCTCGGAGAGATGGGCCGTAAGCCGAAGATCGATAACCCGAAGGCCGCCGGGGCGGGGCGCGATCACTGGGACTACGCCCAGTTTGTCATCGCGGCCGGCGGCGGCTTCAAAGGTGGCAACATCGTCGGCACCACCGACAAACTCGGCGAACGCGTGACCGACAAGTTCTATAAAGTCGAGAGTTTTGGTCGGACGCTCTATCATTTGCTCGGCATCGAACCCGACACGATCATTACGACCCCGTCAAATCGTCCTGTGAAACTGGTCGTCGAAGATGCCCCGATCATCAAGGAAGCACTGGCTTAGGGGAGCCAAGACTTCCACAGGTGTTCCTATTGATCAAGATTTCAGTTAGCTCACCAGTAAATCGTCGTGCGAATTCCAAAGGCATGCACGGGGAGTATCGGAAGTCCTACGCTGTGCGGTGCAGCAAGAGTTTAATTGAGCATCAGCCGGGTGTAATCGTTCAGGTACCAGTTGAGTCCGAGCGTGCCTTCATAGAGGATTGTGCCCATCGAACTCTTCGTAGGAGTGCTGGAAACTGGAAGATTCGACGAGGCAAAATCCGCAAGGGAGAATCGAGCCGCCAGTTCCACGGCTCCCATCCCCCGCGAGGACGTGCCCGAGGTCCGCACCAATGGGCGAAGCACTTTGACTCGACTGAAACCACTGGTCGATCGATGGTATTCGCGGTGCTCATCGGTCATAAAGTAACTTGTGTAAGCATAGAACCCGTGAAAAAACAGGGGTCCAACTCCAGTGGTTTGATGGATCAGGGTCGCAAACCATTCCCTCTGAACGGACAGCGGACCGTTTACAACGGCGGCTTGCAAATTATAAACTTGCACGGAATTCGAAGGAATATTGACCCTTGGAAGGTACGGGGAAACGGGATTATCGGAAACAGTTAAGAGACTCGACTAGGCTGAAACATCGTATTTCACAAGATCCTTGAGCGGGAGTCGCTGGGAGAACGCAGCACCGAGATGGACTATGCGATACCCGGCTTCGTCGTCTTGATACACCGGCAGCCCCGTCACCCGTGAGGTGCTCGCCCAATTGTTGTCGTTGCCCGAACTCAATCCGCTGCTATTCGTCTGATCGCGGAAGACTCCCGTTGCAAAGGTCAAACGTTGGTTCTCTGTATGCCAATACCCAGCGACACCCCTATTCCGTGTGGGATCGAGCCGTTCAATGGCGAGCGTTCCGTGAATGTGATGAATCGTGAACTGGTTGCTCCTTCCAGACTGAACGGTTCGCGGAAGTAGCCGACTTTGACTTCTCGGACGCCAGTGATCGCCGTCAGGCCCACGAACACGTCGCGGAGCCGAACATTGCCACCTGCGAATTCAAACTCGGCAACCCACAGTGCCGACGAGCCGACAGTTCCTTAAGCACCGAGCCTGGCCCGTCGGAATCCGTAGCCATTCTCCAGTGTTCCGATTTGCCGCTGACTGGCCTTGGATTGAGAGGCCAGCACGGCATCCGCCTCGATGCGACCGCGGAGCTCAACAGTCTGTGTCAGTTGTTCAAACGCAGTTCTCGGGCGGTCGGCCACGACTTGGGGAGCGAGCGGAGCAGGGTTCGACTCTCCGACATCACTGACGGCTGGAACGGTAGGTGTCTACGCAGTCTCCCCACCATCCACCGTCGCCACGGTCAATGTCAGAACGGCCAAAGACCACACTGTCGCCCAGCGTGTCATCAGTGTTCCCGTGAAGCTGCAAGTGGAGATTCAAAACGTTGACAATCGATGCCATAGGTTAAGTTGGATTATGAGTAAAGACGGGACTATTCTCTGGAGGATCCACGAACCGAGCGGGACTACCGTTTCCAGTCCCGCTCGGCTCGCGGGACCTACTTCAGAAGATGAATTGCAACCTCGTTTGCAGCGTGTCGTGCTGCTTGAAGAGCCCTTGCGGCCCGGCCCCGAGTCGGACAGGCCGACCAAACCAGGCGTGTTCCCAGTTGAACTGCGCTCGCACCCATTTGTTTAGGTACCAGTTGAAACCGAGCGTCATTTCTGTGGCCGTGTTGCTGACGGCACTCGGATCGGCGAGTTGGGCAATTCCTGGGGCAAAGACGGCATCTCCAATTACCAGTCTCGACACGCGGCCAACGATCTCCCAGGCTCCCGGCCCGAAGTGCCCACGTCGAGGGTCGAATGACCGACTTGGAACTATCGATTGTCCGTAGCCTGTCCTCGCTTCACCAGTCAAGAGGTAAGTTGTCTGGATGTAGAACCCCTCATACGGCACAACGATGACAGTTTTGGAGACTGGAGCAACGGCACTGGGGCGAACCTCTTGAGTCATGTGAAAGTACTGCATTGCGAAGCCGAAACTGCCGTAAAAATAAAGCAATTCGGGGCTCCAACGAAGGCGTCGACCATCGGCGATGACGCTCTTGTTGAACTGGAAAAACGGTATGCTTGCCGGCGTGCGCAGCGTTTGAGGATTGACAGGTTCCGATTGATTGCCACCGTTCACCGCGACACCAAGTTGAAAGCGTTGCAGGGGATGATGGACCCAGGTTTCAAACGGCCGGACGGCGATGCGAGCGGTAGCATCTTTTGCCCCGTTCGTGTCGGAATCGGCATCGCGCACGCCGTTGGAGGTGGACAGACCGTAGTCCAGCATGTTGTGGAAGAGATTTTGCCCCTGAATCATGATGCCAACTTCGCGGCCTGGCACGAGTTGATCGATGATGGACCGCTCCATGAAGGGAGTGAAACGGTCTTGCATCAATTGTTCGTAACTGAACGGCTGCTTGAATTTTCCGAACGTGAACTGTGCCTCGTCCCAATAGCGGACGTTGAGATAGCTATCCACCAACCGCGTTTGACCAGCACCGAAGTCGGTCAGGAATCGGAATTCGTAGTGTTGGAACAACACGGCTTCCAGGCCCAAACGGGCCCGGCGAATCTGGAATGTCGTGAGGTCGACCTGATCACCGCTATCGAGATAATCGCGGTAATCGCTTTGGATTTGCCCCGTGAAGCGGAGACTGAACTGCTTATCGGCCGAGCGAAGGAAGAACACATCGTCCCACCCGGCAGTCGAGGGGGCTTTTGCGGTTGTGGAACTCTTGGCCTCGGATGCAGTGGATGATACACTTTTTTCAGAACCAGTAACGGGCAGAGTTGGAATTTCGGATGCTAATCCAGGGACCGTTGCAGCTTCTGCAGGAGGCGATGGCGGAGCCGATGGCTGTGCGTAGAGCGGCACAATCAGAACAACGCTCCATCCCACGATTAGCAAGTATTGCCACGCTTTGGGCATGTGGAACCTGACTCACTCGGATGGTTTTTGGAGGCGATGACAGTGCTCACAAAAAGCATCGCTACTTTCGAAAGATCGGGAGCCTTCCAACGAATCCTGAATGACGACACGGGCGGGAATCCACCTCGTCAGTGTCCGTTGATGGAGGATTTAGGCTGCGGGTTCGATGGCGATGTTTTCCAGTGCGGCAGAAACTGGTTTGAAGGCACGTAACACCAGGACGTGGCCCATGAGTCGTTCGAGAATGGAGACAGGCAGGAATCGCCACAGGTGCGGGAGTTCACTTCGCCGCAAATGGCGCTTGGCCGAGCGTGGTTCGGTATAACGATTGAAGATGCGACGGAGGCTTCGAGCAGAATAGTGCGGGGCCGTTGAAAGGTCCGTTTGGGGTCGATACCAGCGCCGCATGGGCATCAGGATACTTTGCCAAAACCCGGCATCGTATAACGCGGGGGCGAGCACGAATGCCTTGCCGCCGGGTTTGAGGACGCGATACAGTTCCTCGGCCACGGCCGCGGGGTCTGTCGGGGGGGAATACAACAAGTTCACGTACGCAAGGTCGAACCGACCCCGTTCGAACGGCAGGATCGACTCGGAGCCGAGATGAACGATTCGTGGCATGAGCCCGCGGAGTTCAAAGTTCTTTCGCACCAACTCGGGTTGATCCGATGGCCCCGCACAGACGGTCACCTGAACGTCGTGGCGGTGATATTGAAGGGCGTCGGTTCCAAGCCCTGCGCCGAGCATCAACAGACTTTGGCCCGGATGGCGAGTGAACTCGAGCACACGGCGAAGCCAGACCCCATGGGGAGTGTACCGTTTAATTTCGATTTCTTCGAACCACGCCCGCGAAAAAGGCTCGAGGCACCGGTGTCCTGGCCTCTGAGTTGCTAGACGTAGTAGTTCCACGGCAGCAAGTTGGTGCGGTTCCGGCAGTCCACACGCAGACGGCGAGGGGTCTTCCCGGTAGATTCGTAAGGATGGTTGGGCCGGGTCCATGGCATTCTTCGAGGCAACAGGCAGAACAATAATTGTCGCGGGTGATATCCCGTTTGACGGAAGCGGTCAAGACGGACTTGATCCCGGAACACGACCTCAGGGTGCAGCATGACGACGGAGTCCGGGAAACAAAAGCTCCGCCAGGCCTGGCAAGTCCTCCGGCGGATGTGGAACACGGATGAACTTCCGGCCGATTTGCAGCAGGAACTCGGCGAGCTACGAACCAGGGTCCCCGCGCCCGTCTTCTGGCTGTTCGGGAAGACGCAGTCCGGCAAGTCCTCCATCGTTCGCTACCTCAGTGGCGCGGACGATGCCGTGATTGGCTCCGGTTTCCGACCGTGCACGCGGACCTCGCGAGAATTTCCGTTTCCCTCCCCCGAAATACCCCTGTTGACATTTCTCGATACCCGGGGGGTTGATGAACCGGGTTACGACCCCGCCGAAGATCTGGCCGCGTTTGAGGGTCGCGCTCATTTGATGGTCGTTACCGTTCGATTGACGGACTTTGCGAATGATACTGTGCGAAGCTCCCTCAAAGTCATTCGCCGAGCCAACTCGACGCGGCCGGTGGTACTGGCGCTCACCTGCCTTCACGAAGTGTGGCCAACCGAGCAGCATCCCCAGCCGTATCCGTTCGATCCCCTGGCCGGCCCCGCAAGAGCGCATCCCACGGTCACCGGCCCCATTCCGGAGGAGTGGACGAAACTCATTGCGAAGCAAACCGCCGAGTTCGGCGGCCTCGTCGATCGAGTCGTGCCGATTGATTTGACTCGACCGGAAGAAGGTTACACCGACGCGGTCTACGGAGGAGAATCTCTCAAACGAGTCTTTTTATCCCTCTTACCCGATGCCTATCGGGCCACGTTCGCCCGGCTCGACGAAGTCACGAAGTCCCTCAAAGACCTGCACTTGAAGCACGCCATTCCGATCATCATGGGTTACAGTTCGATGGCCGCAACGGCAGGAGCGTTGCCGGTGCCATTTCTCGATTTGTTGCTACTCCCGGCAATTCAAGCGAAGATGGTTCGCGATTTGGCGAAGCTATACGGTCAACCGCTGACGGGCACTCGCTTCCTCGAACTGGCGACATCCATGGGGTTGGGGCTCGTCGCCCGGCAAGCGGCACGGGAACTGGTGAAATTCATTCCCTATGTGGGTTCTGCCGTGGGAGCAGCGCTGGCATGGGGTACAACCTATGCCCTGGGCCGGGCGTTTTGCGAGTACTATCAAGTCGTTCATCAAGGCCATGTACCCAATGCCGCGGCCATGAAATCGGTGTATCAAGAACAACTCGCCGCTGCGGAGCGGATCTGGCTGTCTGGCCGATAACCCCGGGGATTCTTTCCGATTATGGTCCCCCATCGCATCAAGCTCAAAGCCTCGGTCGTTGCCGGGCTTTACCTCATTCCTATCGTGTTCCTCCTCGGCGTGGGTTTGTATCACCTCGCAGACGCGGGGTGGTCCATGTACACCTACTGGCCGATGGTCGCCTGTTGGATGGCGGCCTACCTGCTCGGCTGGTACTGGACCAAGAAATCGAAGGTGAAACTCCCCGAAGGCCCGCCGCCGCCGGGATATTGGACCGAGCGCGACAAAGCCGCTTGGAAGGTCGTTGAAGATCATGCCATGCTATCCGATGGTCTCACGGTCGAAGAGCTCACGGAAGTCAATCATTACTCGATGAGTGGTCAACAACTTGCATTGAAAGTCGCGAAAATATATCACTCGGATGCGACGAACCCCGTGGGTCGGTTGACAGTGCCGGAGATTCTCGCGTGTGGGGAACTCGTTTCGAAAGATCTGGCTTTACTGGTCGAGAAATACATTCCCGGTAGCCACTTGATGACGGTGAACGATTATCGTCGACTGCATAGCTACGCGGACAGGGCGACGACGTGGTACCCGCGGTTGCGGTACATTTACTGGGCCATCAGTGCCGTGATCGACCCTGTGAAAACGGGGATGCAAATCGCCGCGACGCAGGCCGGGCTCAACCCGGCGTTCAAGGGCTTGCAACAGAACGTGGTCCTTTGGTTCTACACGACCGCAGTGAAAGAGTTCGGACGTTACCTGATCGAACTCCACAGCGGCCGGCTCAAGGTCGGGGCCAAACGCTACCAAGAACTGATGGCCAAACACGCGGTTCCGCCGACGGACTTTGTGCCGCCAACCACCGGGGAAGGGCCCACGGCTCCGAGCACGACAATGCCGGATGAACCCGGTTTGCCGGTCACTGTCGCAGTTGTGGGCCCCGTGAAAGCTGGGAAATCGAGCCTCGTCAACGCACTGCTGGGGGAACAAAAAGCCGCGACGGATGTGCTACCACTGACGGCGGGGATTATGAAGTATTCTCTTCGTCAGGCGGGTTTGCCCGAGTTCACGCTGCTGGACACAGTCGGCTTCGGCCAGGCCGGTGCCACGGAAGCGGACATTCAAGCGGCCTACACCGCGGCCCTTGATGCGGATGTGCTGATTCTCGTCGTTCCCGCTCGGTCTGCGGCCCGCAAACCCGAGACCGAGTTCGTCACCAAACTCCGAGCCAAACTCGCGGCAACGCCAAATCTCAAGATGCCACCGCTGATCGTGGCTCTTTCCCACTGCGATTTACTAACGCCGGCTTCGGAGTGGGCGCCGCCCTACGACTGGAGGAAAGGCTCGCGCACGAAAGAATCTACGATGCGAGATGCCGTTGCTGCAGCCACGGAGCAGTTCGGCGACGGCGTTCAGGGTTTCATTCCCGTTTGCACGGCGACGGGTAAAGTTATGGGAGTCAACGAAGACCTGATGCCCACCGTGGCCGCGTTTCTCGGGGAGGCTCGTGGCGTAGGACTATTGCGGGCCTTACATCTGGAGGCGAGTGCCGAAAAAGCGATGCGCGTGCTCCGACAAGTTGTCAACGCGGGCGGGCAGGTTTTGCGAGCGTTTTGGGAAAGTTCGAACAAGTGAAAGTTTTTTCGGATGGAAACGAGTTAGGTATTACGCAGTTGAAGGTTCGGGGAGCGAAACCAAGGATCGAGCGAGGTAGCTCAGGACCGCCTCGCGGACAATTTCGGCCTTGGCCTCCACCCAAATGAT
>Ga0105047_10014494_pt1 | contig 12499 bp, 15 predicted proteins | sample MAT04_FD_78384 | JGI IMG/M metagenome (GOLD analysis project Ga0105047, IMG submission 78384) | Freshwater microbial communities from Lake Fryxell liftoff mats and glacier meltwater in Antarctica - MAT-04 (megahit assembly) | ecosystem: Environmental > Aquatic > Freshwater > Ice > Liftoff... | reverse complement strand
GTCTGTGACCTTGCCGTCCTTGACGGGCACGTTGAGATCGACACGGACAAGCACACGCTTGCCGGTGATGTCGCCCATGTCGTCCAGGGTCTTGAATGAAGTCAACGCGGCGCCTCCCGATGTCTGGCCGTTCTGAGGGTTGTCGGCCGCTGCCGTCCCGGACGACGCACCGCGAGCCGGTCTGCTGCCCTCAGATCAGCTTCGCCAAGGCAACTGCGGTGTCGCTCATGCGGTTGGAGAAGCCCCATTCGTTGTCGTACCAGGACAAGACCCGTACGAATGTGCCATCCAGCACCCTGGTCTGGTCCATGTGGAAGGTCGACGAATTGGAATTGTGATTGAAGTCGATGGAGACGTTTGGTTCTTTGGTGTAGCCAAGCAAGCCCTTGAGCGCTCCATCGGCTGCCGCCTCGATCACGCCATTGACTTCCTCGACGCTGGTTGCGCGCTTGGCGATGAACTTGAAGTCCACAACCGAAACATTGGGGGTCGGCACGCGGATCGATATGCCGTCAAGACGCCCCTTGAGTTCGGGGATGACGAGGCCGATGGCTTTGGCCGCACCGGTCGAAGTCGGGATCATCGACATGGCAGCGGCGCGCGCCCGGTAGAGATCCTTGTGCACGGTGTCGAGTGTCGGCTGGTCGCTGGTGTAGGCGTGGATCGTGGTCATGAAGCCCTTGTCGATGCCGATCGCATTGTGAAGAACGCTGGCAACAGGGGCGAGGCAGTTGGTGGTGCAGGATGCGTTCGAGATGACGATGTGGTCTTTGGTCAGCTTGTCGTGGTTGACGCCGTAGACCACGGTCAGGTCGGCACCATCGGAAGGTGCCGAGACGATCACACGCTTGGCGCCGGCTTGAATGTGGATGGCCGCCTTGTCACGGGCGGTGAAGATGCCGGTGCATTCCATGACGATGTCGATGTCGAGCTCGCCCCAAGGCAGCTTGGAGGGGTCACGTTCCGAAAAAACCTTGAAGCTTTCCGAGCCCACCGAAATCGTGTTGCCGTCAACGGTCACCGGGTAGGGAAAACGACCATGCACGGAATCATAGCGCATCAAATGGGCGTTGGTTTCCACCGGACCGAGGTCGTTTACGGCAACGATCTCGATATCGTTGCGGCCAGATTCGAAAATCGCGCGGACGATATTGCGTCCAATACGGCCAAATCCGTTGATGGCAATCCTGGTTTTCATGTTGATCCTCCTTGGAGATACAGGCGAGCGTGTCAATTTGGGGTCAGCGAGGGGTTTTGAGGCGGGCTTCGACGGCGGTAACCGTGTCCTCTGGCGTGATGCCGAAATGCTTGTAGAGTTCCTTGTAGGGGCCGGATGCGCCGAACCCGGTCATCCCGATGAAAATGCCGTCAGATCCTATGAATGCATCCCAGCCCTGACGAATGCCGGCCTCAATGGCGACCTTGACCGGCGAATCGCCGAGAATGGCGCGGCGATATTCCGGGCTTTGCTCCTCGAAAAGCTCAAAGCAGGGCACCGAGACGACGCGGGTGGAATGGCCCTTGGCCTCGAGCTGGTCGCGCGCGGCGAGTGCGATCTCGATTTCCGAGCCCGAGGCGAAGATCGTGACATCCGCTTCGCTTACCGAGACCAGATCATAAGCGCCGTAGGCACTGAGATTCTCCTCGATGAACTGGCCGCGCACGGTGGGCAGGTTCTGGCGCGTGAGCGCAATGCCGCTCGGGCGATTGGCACTGGCAAGCGCCACCTGCCAGCATTCGGCCGTTTCCACCACATCAGCAGGACGGAACATCAAGAGGTTCGGGATCGCTCTGAGCGCCGCCATATGCTCGACCGGCTGGTGGGTGGGTCCGTCTTCGCCAAGTCCGATGGAATCATGGGTCAGCACATGGATGACGCGGATGCCCATCAGGGCGGCGAGGCGGATGGACGGGCGGCAATAATCGGAGAAGATGAGAAAGCCGCCGGAATAGGGAATGACACCGCCGTGCAGTGCCATGCCGTTCATCATGGCGGCCATGCCATGCTCGCGAATGCCGTAGTGAATGTAGCGGCCGGCATAATTGTCGGCGGTCATGGCCTTGGTCTGGCTGGTGCGAGTGTTGTTGGAGCCGGTGAGATCGGCCGAGCCGCCGAGCGTTTCCGGCACCACGGCGTTGATTACCTCTAGCGCCATTTCGGACGCCTTGCGGGTGGCCACATTGGGCTTTTCTTCGGCCAACTTGCGCTTGTAGGTAGCCATGGCGGGCTCCAGACCGCCGGGCAATTCGCCGTTCATGCGGCGCTCGAAGTCCATTCTGGTGTCATTGCCGCTGTTGGCGAGCCGATCTGCCCACGCCTTGCGCTCCTTGACCGAGCGCAGGCCGGCAATGCGCCAGGCATCGAGAATGTCGGAGGGAATGACGAAGGGCTCGTCGGTCCAGCCGAGCGCCTTGCGGGTGGCGGCGATCTCCTCGGCACCGAGCGGCGATCCATGCGCCTCCTTGCTGCCCGCTTTCTTTGGCGCGCCAAAGCCGATGGTCGTCTTTGCGGCAATCATGGTGGGCCGGTCGGATTTGCGGGCCGATTCGATGGCGGATGCGATGGCATCTGGGTCTTGGCCGTCGATTTCGATGACATTCCAGCCAGATGCGCGGAAGCGCATGGGTTGATCGGTGGAATCGGCGATCGAAATCGGTCCGTCGATGGAGATGTTGTTGTTGTCCCAGAAGAGGATGAGCTTACCGAGCCGGAGATGGCCTGCAAGCGAGATCGCCTCCTGGCTGATGCCCTCCATCAGGCAGCCGTCGCCGGCCAGCACATAGGTGTAGTGGTCGACGAGTTCGGCACCGAACTCGGCGGCCAGGTGGCGCTCGGCGATTGCCATGCCCACGGCGTTGCCGATGCCCTGTCCGAGTGGGCCCGTGGTGGTCTCGATGCCGGCGGCATGGCCATATTCGGGATGCCCGGCAGTCGGGGAGCCCAACTGACGGAAATTCTTGATATCGTCGACGGAGATGTCATCATAGCCCAGAAGATAGAGCAGTGAGTAAATCAGCATCGAGCCATGGCCGGCCGAGAGCACGAAGCGGTCGCGGTCGGGCCAGCCGGGTTTTTTGGGATCGAAGCGCAGGTAGCGGGAAAACAGAACCGTGGCGATGTCGGCCGCACCCATCGGCAGGCCCGGATGGCCCGATTTCGCTTTCTCGACTGCGTCCATGGACAGGAACCGGATTGCATTGGCCATCCGATTGTGTTTTTCGCGTGAGATCATGGCGGTCGGGCCTTCTTGCGTTCAGGTAGGCTGGCTTGCGTTCAGGTAGGCTGGCGTTCAGGTCAGACAGGCCCCGCGAAGAGGCCGGTTGAAGGACGGCGAACACATAGCAGTTGCACTGTCGGTGTCAACAAAGCGAGCCGATTTGTGCCGGTGCGGAATTCCCTGGGGACCGGCTGTGGGGCTTTGTTGACGCATTGTTGCCCCGTTGGATAAACTCCCTGTGACAAGTCTTCGGGATTTAAGCGATTCGGGCGATCGTAGCCGCAGCAGGGACCCCATGATGCCCACTGAAAAGACAGTGAAATCCGCACTTGATGCGCTGCATCAGGCGCTGTCTCGGCTGGACAACGCTGTCGATCGGCACGTGGAGACAGGGCGGAATGCAGCAGAGGCCGAACTTGAATTACGCCGTATGGTTGATGACCGGTCCCGTCTCGCCCATGAGCTTGACCAGTCCGAAGACCGGTCCAACCGCCTGGAAGAGGCCAATCGCGAGGTTTCGCGGCGCCTTGTGACAGCCATGGAAACCATCCGCGCGGTTCTTGATCGCTGATCGGGCGGGCTCTCTCCATCCCATCCAAATGAACAAGACCCGAAATGAGACACACAGGGACCCCACGATGGCGCAAGTAACAGTCCTGATCGATGGCAAGGCCTACCGCATGGCCTGTGAGGAAGGCCAGGAGGATCATCTCACCGACCTCGCTGGCCGTTTTGACCGCTATGTGAACCATCTCAAGGGACAGTTCGGTGAAATCGGCGATCTTCGGTTGACCGTCATGGCGGGCATCATGGTGATGGATGAACTCCACGAGTTGCAGCGAAAGATGCGCGGGCTCGAGGCTGAGCTCGAAACACTCAAGAAAACCCGCGATACCGCGCTGCACCGGGTGGAGAAGACCGATCAGGACCTGACCGCCGCGCTCATCGATGTGACCGGGCGCATCGAGGCGATTGCCGGAAAGCTCAGCGGCCAGACGCTTTAATGCATCTCGCGCACATGGATTCATGTGTGCGACAACTTACATGCATTCATTCAATGTTTTACAGCGGCAATCACGCATCCTGCCGGATGCGCGGCGCTGTAGGGTTTGAAATTGGCCAGATCGGCAATTCAGCAGCCTTTTCGCCGATCTGACACGTTCGCCACTGGCGCATCGGTCGCCATGGGCCTATATCTTTGCTGCGGTCTGCGCCTCTCGACAGGATAAACAATCCCCGGGGCCTTACTCGATCCTTAGGGAGCTGTCCCTGGCCCGACCCGTGGGTTTGGTCACACGGCACCCACCTACGTTGTAGGCACCCGGGATCGAACCTTCCATCGGTTGTTGTGGATCGCACTTCATTCCTCCACGCTCCAATGCTGCGGAAGCCCGGGCGGCTTTCGTCGATTGCGGCACCGGCGGCCTGACGCCAATGCATGTCGCGTTCATTCAGAGGGTTACAGCGACATTCACGCGTCTGAACAGACGCGAGGCGCTGCCATGCATGTCGCGTTCAATCGGGTTCGATTGAACGGAACGCACATGCATTTCTTGAAAGGGTTACGGCGACATTCACGCGTCTGAACAGACGCGAGGCGCTGTAGGTCCGGGCGGCGGCGACAATGGTCCCCGGGAGAGCACAGGGGCTCGGCACGGCTCACGGTCCCGGCACGGAAAGCAGTCACCATGTCTTCCAAATCTGAAATCCGCAAAGCCATGCTCGCCCGGCGCGACGGCCTGCCTGTAGATCGACGGATCGAGATGGGCCTCGAGATGGCCACGCACGGGGAGGCCATCGCCTTCGCGCCGGGTGCGATCGTGTCCGGCTATCTGCCGATCCGGTCAGAGCCGGATTTGCGTCCGCTGCTGGCGCGGCTCCGGGAGCGGGGCGCACGGCTGTGCCTGCCTGTGGTCCGCGACCGCCAGACCATTGTCTTCAGAGAGTTCGTGCGCGGTGCGGCCCTCGTCGATACCGGCTTTGGAACGTCCGGTCCAAACGTCGATGCGGCTGTCCTGGATCCCGACATTCTGCTGGTGCCGCTGTCGGCCTTCGATGGTGCTGGCAACCGGCTCGGCTACGGGGCGGGCCATTATGACCGCGCGATCGCGCGCCTCATGGCGATGGGCCGCGCACCGCAACTGATCGGAACCGCCTTCGGTTTCCAGGAAGTGCCCACGCTGCCAGCCGAACCCCACGACATGGCGCTGCAGATGATCCTGACGGAAGGCGGCTTGCGCTCTTTCGGCGAGGCTATATAAAAACCGGATGCGCCTGCTTTTTCTCGGAGACATGGTTGGACGGACAGGCCGGACTGCGGTTTACGACCGCTTGCCCGGATTGATTTCCGATTTCCGGCTGGATTTTGTCATCGTCAACGGCGAGAACGCGGCTGGCGGCTTTGGCATCACGGAAGAAATCCTCATGGATACCCTTTCGGCTGGTGCCGACGTGGTGACCACGGGCAACCATGTCTGGGACCAGCGCGAGGCAATCACTTTTGCCGACCGTCAGGACCGGTTTCTGAGACCCGCCAACTATCCGCCCGGCACGCCGGGTCGCGGGTCAAACCTCTACATCGCCCGCAACGGTGCCCGGGTGCTGGTGGCCAATATCATGGGCCGGGTTTTCATGCATCCCGATCTCGATGATCCCTTCGGCGCGGGCGAGGCGATCTTGAGAGCGTGTCCGCTGGGCGAGCAGGCTGACGCCATTGTCTTCGATTTCCATGCCGAGGCCACCAGCGAAAAACTGTGTTTTGGGCATTTCGTTGACGGACGGGCGAGTTTCGTGGTCGGCACCCACACCCACGTGCCCACCGCCGACTGCCAGATCCTGAATGCCGGAACTGCCTACATGTCGGATGCGGGCATGTGCGGGGATTATGATTCTTCGCTCGGCATGGACAAGGAGGAACCGATCAACCGCTTCCTCACCCGCATGCCCAAAGGCCGCTTCGAGGCGGCCTCGGGACCGGCGACAATCTGCGGTGTGGGCGTCGAGATTTCAGAGCGAACCGGACTGGCCGAAAAAATTGCGCCTTTGCGTCTGGGGCCGAGGTTGGCCGAGACCGTGCCTGACTTCTGGGCCTGAGCCATCACACACCCTTGAGCACCATGATGGTTGGTTGGCGCGGCAATGTCCGCGCCGAGATCGTCACGGTGTCGCTGTTGACATAGTCTGTGGCGAAGCGGTCACCCATCATGGTGATGAAGCTCGACAGTGGCATGCCGCGCCGGTGCATGGGCAGAAGGACCGAGGACTGCAACCGCCGGGCGATTTCGCTCATGCCGGTGTGGCTCAGCGTCAATCCGCCATCGACCGGCACCATGACCACGTCCAGCCGGCCAATCTGGGCGAAATGCCGGTCTTCGAGGGCGTGGTGGAGGTGTCCCAGATGGCCGATACACAGATCGGCGACCTCAAAGATGAAGATCGAGTTGGCGTCGGGTTCCATGCCGTCATAGCTGCGGATATCGGTGGTGACGTTGCGGACATAAACATCGTCGACCATCACATTGTGCTCGGCGGGCGTGGAATCGACATTCCAACCGCGCAGCACATGCTCGATCCCTTCGTCGGGTGCCAATGTATAGTGGGAGGAATGCGCCTTGTTCATGGTCACGACCCTGGGCACTTGCACGCCGCCCGACCAGCCGGCATAATCGGTGGCGATCGTCACGCCTCCGGGCGTGGTCAGGACGTAAGTCGAATGGCCGGCATAACTGATGCGGACATCGCCCGAGGCATTGATTTTGGAAGCCTCAGGACCCTTGAAGGGACCCGGGCGGCTTTCAGGCGTGAAATTGGCATAGGTGGCGTTGGGCAGCGCCTGGGCGACAGCGAGGCACTGGCTGAAGGGACGCGCGGTCTCCTGGGCGGTAGCGGCAAGCGGGACCGTGGTGACGGCGAGAACCGCGATCAGGGCAGACAAATGGCGCATGCAATGCCTCCGGTGTGTCCTACTATCTTTGCGTCAAGGGTAGTGCAGACGCAGCCGGAGTAAAGCCTCGCTTCGGACAAAGTGGCCGACTTTGTCGCCCGGATGCGGGGGTCGCGGTCAAAAACCGGTGGGTTGGTATTTGCCATGCGGGGTCCGGTTCGGCATGTGCGCGGCAGCGTGACCTCACCGATTGCATGCTTCGGGCACCCCTGCTTCAGTTCTCCGTCATCGTGGCCCAGCGCGCCTTGATTGCCTGGTAGCCGTCTCCGGGCTGGCCTTCATAGACAAGCGCGCCGTCATCGATGGACACGAAAGGCTGGCGCGAACGGGCCCAGATATGGGCGGACGGGATCAACCACGACGTGTCGTCGAGCGTTCCGGCTTTCAGATTGATCTCGGGTGAGCCTTTCGTGCCGTGCCAGATCCGGACACCGCAGGAGGGGCAGAACCAGCCCTCGCGCCGGGCGCCACTTTCGGCGGTGCGCTCAAACAGGCTCGCCTCGCCGCTGACTTCGAGCCCCTGGCGGGCAAGCCTCAGGCTCTCGCCGAAGGCCGAGGACGTCTGGCGCTGGCACTCGCTGCAATGGCACAGGTAGAAGGCGAGCGGCGCTGCGCTCACCCGGTAGCGCAAGCGCCCGCACTGGCAGCCGCCCGTCAGCGGCATGGATGGAAGCTTGGTCTTTCCCATGGCGGTCTTCCTTCTGGACGAAACCCGGAGACGACCTTATAAGGCGGCCATTCCAAATCCAATGACATCTGAAGGTGCGCCATGGCAGGCCATTCACAATTCAAGAACATCATGCACCGAAAAGGCCGCCAGGATGCGGTGCGCTCGAAAATCTTTTCCAAACTCGGCCGCGAAATCACCGTGGCGGCCAAGATGGGCACGCCCGACCCGGCCATGAACCCGCGCCTGCGCCTCGCCATCCAGAACGCCAAGGCGCAGTCCATGCCCAAGGACAACATCCAGCGCGCCATCAACAAGGCGGTGGGCAACGACGGGGACAGTTACGAGGAAGTCCGCTACGAGGGCTACGGCCCGGGCGGCGTCGCCGTCATCGTCGAGGCGCTGACCGACAACCGCAACCGCACCGCCTCCAATGTCCGCGCCGCTTTCACCAAGTCCGGGGGCGCGCTGGGCGAGACCGGGTCAGTGGGCTTCATGTTCGCGCGCGTGGGCGAGATCGTCTATCCGACCGCCAAGGGCTCGGCAGACCGGATGATGGAAGCCGCCATCATGGCCGGTGCCGAGGACGTGGTGAGCGATGCGGACGGCCATTCCATCCTCTGCGCCTTCGAGGACATGGGCGAAGTCTCCCGCGCGCTCGAAGAACAGATCGGAGAAGCTGAAAGCATCAAGGCGGTCTGGAAGCCGCAGACCGGCGCGCCGGTCGACGAGGACAAGGCGCAATCCATGCTCAAGCTCATCGCCACGCTCGAGGACGACGACGACGTGCAGCACGTCTACGCCAATTTCGAAGTCTCCGACGAGATCATGGCGAAGCTGTCAGCGTGAGCGGGGGGAGGCACTGAACAGGATTTCCGGCAATGCGGTTCCAGCTGTAACTGTCAAAGCCGCGGATCGCCAGTTCGACGGAGTTTGATCGTCCTTTCATGATGTCACTCCCGCTGCTGCAAACTCGAATGGGGCCTCACACCCGCCATGCGCGCATACTGGCTTCTTCAACGTGAGGGGGCGCTGGAATTTCGTGCGGTTGCATTTCTTGCCGGCGAACTGGCATGAAAGAGAACCGCCGCTGCATTCCAGGATTTGACAGCTTGGTTCGTTTCCCTTGCGAGCTGGGTATCAACGCGCTGGAGCGCTGTCTCGTCTTCGGCAGCGATCTTGATCTGCGACCGCAGCGAACGAAGGTTTTTTTGCACCTCGACCAGCGGTCCGAGTTGCAGCCAGTTCGCCACATCGGCGTAGCGCTCCTCCGGCGTATGGATCTCGACAAAGGTGCGGAGCGCATGGCCGCGAATGATCGGCGACACCGAGAAACAAGCGTTCACGGTCGTTGCTACTGCCGGAATCACGCGCTTCGCGCTGGCCGCTGCACGACAACCGTTCGTGACATCCTTGCCCGATATGACACTGATCGCCACCGCCGGGGCGATCTGCGCTTCCTCGGCAAGATTGTGCGCCAAAGCGATCGGGCCGGCCCGATTGTTGATGGCGCGCTGCCCGAGCCGTTCGAGCGTTCCGTCCTTTGAGAACATAAACTCCAGAGCATCAACGACGCTGGATTTGCCGCTGCCGTTGGGCGCGAAGATCGCCAGGCACCGTTTCTTGCTGAAATCGAAAGTCTTCGGTTGGAGGTAGGCCCGGAATCCGGTCAGGTTCAACGACTGGAAAAAGTAGGGGTCAGCCATTGGCCACCTCCACCTTCGGCGGGTTCGCCCGCTCGGCGGCGAGGTTCACAATGGCGTCCTTCGCTTGAACGACAGCGTTTTGCGATGGAGCGCCTTTCAAGATGTGCGTCGTCAGGATCGCCGCGAGAGCGGCATCCACGCCTTCCTTTGCCGCCAGGTCCGCTCCCAGGGCCTTGAGGAACGTGATCAGGCGTCTCCGGCGGTTCGGCTTCACACCCCATAGCCTTTGTCTTCATTTCCGAAAAGTCCAATCTAAAGTTGAAAAAATTCCAGGAGGGAAGCAACTTTTTCAAATTCTCCGTTTGATTGCGCTACCGGTAAAAATGGCATCCCGTACTTGAGCACTGAGCCTGTTCATGTATCTCCCAAATTTTCCACCCTGTTTCCGCTTTGTTCACATTCCCGTGGAAAGCTGCGGCCCACAGGGATAGGGTCCTTCCATGACACAGGCGATTCGCATCATCGGTATCGACCCCGGGCTCCGGCGCACCGGCTGGGGGGTTGTTGACGTGCTCGGCAATTCCTTGCGTTTCGTGTCTTCCGGCACGCTCAAATCTGACGAGCGCGCCGATCTCGCCACCCGGCTGCGGGAGCTTTACGACGGACTTGAAGCGGTGATCCATGCGCAGATGCCGTTCGAGGCGGCGGTTGAGAACACCTTCGTCAACAAGGATCCGGCCGCCACGCTGAAACTCGGCCAAGCCCGCGGTATCGCCATGCTGGCACCGGCCCGGGCAGGCTTGCGGGTCGCGGAATATGCGCCGAACGTGGTCAAGAAATCGGTGATCGGCGTCGGCCACGGCGACAAGAAGCAGATCATCATGATGGTGAAGGTACTGATGCCCAAAGCGGAATTCGATACCGAACATGCCGCCGACGCACTCGCCATCGCCATCTGTCATGCCCACCACCGCACCGCGCTCACCTGGCGGATGGCGGCGGAGTGATGGCATGATCGGCAAGCTCAAGGGCGTCATTGACGAGATCGACGAGGACCAGGTGCTCGTTGACGTTCACGGCGTCTGCTATGCGGTCGCCTGTTCGGCGCGGACCCTGTCGAAGCTCACGGTCGGTGAGGCGGCGGTGCTGTTCATAGAGATCTATGTGCGCGAGGACCAGTTCCGCCTGTTTGGCTTTGCAACCCATCTCGAGCGCGAATGGTTCCGGCTTCTGCAGGGCGTGCAGGGTGTGGGTGCCAAGGTGGCGCTGGCGGTGCTGTCGACGCTTTCGCCCTCCGAACTTGCCAATGCGATCGCGCTTCGCGACATGGCCATGGTCAGCCGCGCGCCGGGCGTCGGCAAGCGCGTGGCCGAGCGCATCATCACGGAACTCAAGGCCAAGGCCCCCGCCTTCGCCGGCGAGGCGCAAGCCACGATCGGGCTCAAGCAGGAACTTGGCGAGGGCGTGGCACCCGCGCCGGTGACGGACGCGGTCTCCGCGCTGACCAATCTCGGCTACAGCCGCGACCAGGCCGCCAATGCGGTGATGGGCGCGCTCAAGACGGCGGGCGAAGGGGCGGACGCCGCAAAATTGATCCGGTTCGGGCTCAAGGAACTGGCGCGATGATTTCCTTGCCGATTCGCCTGTTCCTTACTAAAATGAAATGTAAGGAAGACGTGGCGAGGTAAGGAAATGGGCGCAAAAGCGACGGTTACGTCAAAAGGCCAGATCACCCTTCCCAAGGACGTGCGCGACAGGCACGGCCTCAAACCGGGAGATTCGATCGAGTTCCTTGAGGAAAATGGCAAGACCTGGTTGCGTGCCCGCACCCTGCGGGCGCTCGACCTTGCGGGAATTCTGCATCGGCCCGGCATGAAGACGCTGCCACTTGAGGACATGGGCGAAGCGATCGGCGATGCTGCAGCAGCCGACGACGACCGCATCAGGCGCGAATGGCAGGAAAGCCAGGAATGATCGGCGTCGACACCAATATCCTGTTGCGGTTTCTCACTGCAGACGACGCCGACCAGCATGCCTGCACAGTCGATTTCTTTGGGCGTCGATCGCCAGCTGATCCGGCGTTTGTCAGTGCGGTCGCGCTTGCGGAGACAATTTGGGTTCTGCGCAAGGCCTATGGTTATGGCGAGCGCGACATCGCTCGTGCGGTGGAGATGCTGTCAAGCTCGGATGATTTCGTTGTCGAAGGGTGTGAAGCGTTGCAGGCAGAAAATGGCGACCTCGTTTCACCGATCCAGATCGCAGATTTCCTGATCGCCCATCTCGGCCGACGCGCCGGCTGCAGCCATACGGTCACGTTCGACAGATACGCGGCCGGGTCTGTGGCTGGCATGGAATTGTTGTCATGAGCGATCCTGCCCGCCTGATCTCGTCGGAAAAGCGAGGCGAAGACGTCGACACGACGTTGCGGCCGCAGTCGCTCGACGAATTCACCGGTCAGGCTGAGGCCCGGGCCAATCTCAAGGTCTTCATCGAGGCCGCCAAGAACCGCAGCGAGGCGCTCGACCATGTGCTCTTCGTGGGGCCGCCGGGACTTGGCAAGACCACGCTTGCTCAGATCATGGCCAAGGAACTCGGCGTCAATTTCCGCTCGACTTCGGGTCCCGTGATCGCCAAGGCGGGTGATCTGGCGGCGCTGCTGACCAATCTCGAGGACCGAGATGTTCTTTTCATCGACGAGATCCACCGACTCAACCCGGCGGTAGAGGAAATCCTTTATCCGGCGATGGAGGATTTCCAGCTCGATCTGATCATCGGCGAGGGGCCCGCGGCGCGCTCGGTCAAGATCGATCTCGCCCGTTTCACGCTGGTGGCGGCCACCACCCGGCTTGGGCTTCTGACCAATCCTCTGCGCGACCGCTTCGGCATTCCGGTCCGGCTGCAATTCTATTCGGTGGCCGAACTCGAACTCATTGTCCGCCGCGGCGCGCGCATCATGGGGCTTGGCATGACGGGTGAAGGCGCGCTCGAGATTGCCCGCCGGGCGCGCGGGACGCCGCGCATCGCG
>Ga0105047_10014493_pt1 | contig 12500 bp, 12 predicted proteins | sample MAT04_FD_78384 | JGI IMG/M metagenome (GOLD analysis project Ga0105047, IMG submission 78384) | Freshwater microbial communities from Lake Fryxell liftoff mats and glacier meltwater in Antarctica - MAT-04 (megahit assembly) | ecosystem: Environmental > Aquatic > Freshwater > Ice > Liftoff... | reverse complement strand
GTGGCGCGCGGCGGTGCGCACGGCACCGGCGCTCGCCACCACCACGAGCGCGATCGCGACGCTCTGCACGAGTGTCAGTGCCTGGCCCAGAACGAGGAATCCGGTGACGGCCGCGACGGCGGGTGCGAGGCTCATGAGAATCGAGAAGGTCGACGCGGGCATCCGCCGGAGAGCGAGGAGTTCGAGTGCGTACGGGATCGCCGACGACAGCACCGCCACGGCCAGCCCCGCGAGGAGCAGCCCGGGAGCGAAGAGCCGGGCTCCCGTCGCGGCGAACCCGATCGGCAGGGTGACGATCGCGGCGACCGTCATCGCGATCGCCAGGCCGTCGAGGCGCGGGAATCGCGCGCCGACGCGCGACGACAGCAGAATGTACCCGGCCCACATGACCCCGGCGCCGGCGGCGAACGCGATCCCGACAGGGTCGAGGCCCGCCAGGTCGCCGAGGCCAAGCAGCACGACGCCCGCGACGGCGAGCCCCGCCCAGAGCCACCCGGATGCCCGGCGGCTGAGGATCACCGAGAGCACGAGGGGCCCGAGCACCTCGATGGTGACCGCCGCCCCGAGGGTGAGCCGTGCGAGGGCCTCGTAAAAGAGAACGTTCATCGCGGCGAGCACCAGACCGAAGCCGGCCACGGTGACCCAGTCGCTCCTCGCATAGCCGAGCAGGCGCGGGCGCACCAGGAGCATCAGCACGAGCGCCGAGAACCCGAGCCGAAGCGCCACCATCCCGAGCGCGCCGACGGACGGGAAGAGCAGAACGGCGACGGATGCCCCGACCTCCTGGCAGAGCAGGCCACCGATCACGAGGCCGGCGGCGGCAGCGGGCATTCCCCGCGGCGCGGCGGCTGGTCTAGTCACCTCCCGACCGTACGGGACGTGTGCGGCGCGGTGGAAATCGTGCCCACCGGCGAGCATCCCTCTTGTTCGGCTATCTCGATATAGCTAGAGTTGGCGGATGCAGCCACTCTCGCGGGTCACTCCCGCCACCGTCGACGTTCTGGAGTGCCTGCTCGAGGGGGCGGGCACCGCCACCTGGGGGCTCCAGGTGATCAAGCGGTCCTCCCGTCCGCCTGGCACGGTGTACCCCCTACTGGATCGCCTCGAGCGGGCCGGATGGGTGCGGTCGCACTGGGAGGACGACGACGCCCGGTCCGGTCCACGCCGGCGCCTCTACGCACTGACGGCCGATGGGACGGAGGCGGCGAGTCGGACCGTCGCGGCCTTCGGTGCGCGCCGCGCTCCGGCGTCGGCTGCGGCGCCCGCCTCGCCGCGCGGATCCGGAGCGCCCGCGTGACCGGCTCGCCGGCTCGGCCCGCGGGCCGGCTTGCCGCGTGCGTTGTCGGGGTGGCCGCGATGACGCTGCCGGAGCCCGTTCGGGAACGGCACCGCCAGGAGTGGCTCGCCGACCTCGCCGGCGCAGAGGGGGTCGGCGTCTCGCCCTCCGGCGTCGCGGTCGGCGCACTCGTATTCAGCGCGACGCTCAATCGCGATGCGCCCGAGGTCAGCGGCATGCCCATCGGAGAGGTGGCGCGGCGGCGCGCGCGCTGGGGGATCGTCGCGATCGCCGCCGGGGGCGTCTTTGGCGTCGGGTCCTACGTGGTCGGCGGCTTCGCGAGTGCGATCCGCCCGACCCTCGCACCGGTGGAGCTGGCCCTCTCGCTGATTGACACCGCGATCCACGCTCTGGCTATCACGCTGCTGCTGATCGGGGTGGCCCAACTGTGGAGGGCCGCACGCCTGGCCTCCCCTCTCGCCACCGTCACCGCCGCGCTCGCGACGGTCGGGCTCGCGTGCCTCGTGGCCGCGGCTTTCGAGCCGGCGCTTCTCGCGCCGTTCGCGTTGACCGGGCTCGTGGCGGTGGTGGGCGCGGCCATCCTCGGCTTCGTGGTCATGGCGTCGGCCCCCCTCGCCGGCCGCCTCCCGCCGCAGCCGACCGCCCCGCTCCCGAACCGGCGTGCTGTGCTCTGCATCCTCGCCGCGACGGTGGGGCTCCTCGCCCTCGTCGCGGTCGGCGCGGTCGACCTTCTGGTCTGGGGGCCGCTCGCCCAGACCGACGGACTCACGCTCGACGAGGTCTACGCCGGGCTGGGCGCGGTGGACCGCGCCAATGGGATCGCGATGATCGTGGGCTGGATCGTGATCTGGACGCTCTTTGTCGTTTCCTTTGCCGCGTTCGCGTCACTGCTTCAGTGGCGGGGGCGGGCGGTGCGCTCCCGCGGCCTGTTCGCGGTCGCGCTGCTGGGGGGCTCCGCGCTGCTGTTCTTCCAGCCCTGGGCGGGATTCTCGCTCGGCATGGGCATCGCCGACACGCTGCCGCCGTACGCTGGCGGCATCTCGCCGGTCGGGTATCTCCTCATGCTGGTGGGACAGGCCTCGTTCGTCGGAGCCCTCGTGCTCGGCGTGGCACCCCGCCGGCCTCCGCGCGACGCCGTACTCGCGGCATCCCTCGCCTGAGACCGAGAGGGAGTAGCGCGCCAGGGGGCTGGGCTTGATAGGTTCGGCGATGTGAGCATCGACGACAACACCAGACCACTCGAGGAGGGGATCGTCACCGACTTCTCCCAGAGGATGAACTACGGTTCCTACCTCGCACTGGACGAGTTGCTGAGCATCCAGCGGCCGCAGAGCTCGCCCGCCCACCACGATGAGCTGCTGTTCATCATCCAGCACCAGACCAGCGAGCTCTGGATCAAGCTGCTGCTGCACGAGCTGCGATCGGCGCGCGACCTGCTCCGCACCGACGACATCCGCACGGCCCTCAAGCGGATCGCCCGCGTCAAGCACATCCAGGAGGTGATGACGCAGCAGTGGTCGGTGCTCGCCACGCTCACGCCCTCCGAATACTCCGAGTTCCGCGATGCGCTGGCAAGCTCCTCCGGATTCCAGTCGCACCAGTACCGGGCGGTCGAGTTCATCTTCGGCAACAAGAACGAGAAGATGCTCGCGGTTTTCGACAGCGATCCCGCGTCGCGCCAAGTGCTGCGCGAGCTGCTCGACGAGCCGAGCCTCTACGACGAGCTGTTGCGCTATCTCAGCCGGGCCGGCCACGCCGTGCCCGACTCGATCCTGAATAGGGATGTCAGCAAGGCGCACACTTTCACGCCGGAACTTGTTCCCGTCTTCACGAGGATCTACGAGAACGCGAGCGAAAACTGGGAGGCGTACGAGGCGTGCGAGGAGTTCGTCGACCTCGAGGACAATTTCCAGTTCTGGCGGTTCCGGCACCTCAAGACGGTGGGTCGCACGATTGGTACCAAGTCGGGCACGGGCGGATCGTCCGGCGTCGACTTCCTGCAGCGCGCTCTCAGCCTCACCTTCTTTCCCGAGCTGTTCGCGGTGCGCTCGGAGATCGGTCGCTGACCGCCCGACGCGCGATGGTCACGGTCTGACAGTTCGCCGGCTCTCGGGTGCGGCTGGCGCGCGGTCCGCCGCGGGGGCAGGATGTTGGCATGTGCGGACGATTCGCAATGGACGACAGCTCGAACGAACTCCTCGAGCAGATCGTGGCCGAACACGGCATCGGCGCGCTCAAGGACTGGCAGAAGCACTGGCCGCCCCGCTACAACACGGCGCCGACCCAGGACGTGCCGGTGGCCCGTGGGCACGGCGGCCGGCGCGAGATCGCGTCCGTCCGGTGGGGCATCGTCGCGCCGGGGTCGCCCGCCTTCGGAGGCGGCAGGCCGATCATCAACGCGCGCATCGAGACCGTCGCCACGAACGGCCTGTTCACGGGCCCGTTCGCCTCGCACCGCTGCATCGTCGCCGCGGCCGGGTACTACGAGTGGCAGGTCGGGGAGCACGGAAAGCAGCCGGTCTTCATCCACTTTCCGGGGCGCCCGATCGCGATGGCCGGCATCATCCGGCCCTGGCCCGACCCGGCCAAGGGCGAGAACGATGCCGGGAAGTGGCGCCTGTCGATGGCGATCATCACGAGGGACGCGCACGTGGCGCCGGGGGAGGTGCACGACCGGATGCCGGCCTGCCTCACGCCCGACGCCGTCCACGAATGGCTCGGCGACCACCTCGACAGCACCGGGTTGCTCAGGCTGCTCGACGACAGCTCGATCCGGGTCGCGCACGAGCTCGAGCACTACCCCGTCGACCGGGCCGTGAACAGCACGAAGAACGAGGGTGCCCAGCTGATCGCGCCGCTCGGGTAGAGCGCGCCGGCGTCTGCGCCCGTTTGGCGCGTGCGCGCCCGGCCGAGCGGGCGCGGTTGCTCCAAACGGGCGCGGTCGCGAGACTGCCGACGCGGACGCGGACGCGGAGCCGACGCGGACGCGGACGCGGACCTTGACGACTCCTAGCCGGGGCGGAGCGGCGCCGGGTTAGATTGGCAGGGATGACCACCGACCAGCCCGACGACGCCGCCCGCTTCCTCGCGGAGCGCCACCTTGCCATCCTCTCCACGTTCGGAGCCAGGGGAGGCATTCACTCGGTGCCGGTGGGGTTCACCTTCGAGGACGGCCTCGTGCGCATCATCACGTCGGACGGAACCCAGAAGGTGCGCAACGTCGAGCGCGGCGGCCAGGCCACGGTCGCGCAGGTGGACGGGCGCCGCTGGGTCTCGTTCGCCGGCGCCGCGCGCATCAATCGCGACCCCGTCGCGGTCGCGACGGCCGTCGAGCTGTACGCGGTGCGCTACCGGCAGCCGCGGGTGAACCCCATCCGGGTCGTCATCGAGATCACCGCGACGACCGTGATGGGCTCGTCGGGGATGGTGCCGGAACCGAACACGACCGAAAGGCTGAACCCGTGAAGTACACCCGCCTCGGAGGGTCCGGCCTCGAGATCTCCGCCGTCGTGCTCGGCTGCATGAGCTACGGCGAACCGGATCGCGGCGGTCACTCGTGGACCATCCCCGAGGCGGAGAGCCGGCCGTTCATCCGGCAGGCGCTTGAAGCGGGCATCACGACCTTCGACACGGCCAACGTCTACTCCGACGGCAGCAGCGAGGAGATCGTCGGCCGTGCCATCGCCGACTTCGCCTCGCGCGACGAGGTCGTCATTGCCACCAAGGTGCACGGACGGATGCGCCCCGGCCCGAATGGGGCCGGCCTCTCGCGTGGCGCGATCATGACCGAGGTCGACGCGAGCCTGCGCCGCCTCGGCACGGACTACGTCGACCTCTACCAGATCCACCGCTGGGATCCGGAGGTGCCGATCGAGGAGACGATGGAGGCGCTGCACGACGTGGTCAAGGCCGGCAAGGCGCGGTACCTCGGCGCCTCGTCCATGTGGGCCTGGCGGTTCGCGAAGGCCCAGTACACCGCCGACCTCGGCGGGTGGACGAGATTCATCTCGATGCAGGACCAGTACAACCTCGTCAACCGCGAGGAGGAGCGCGAGATGCACCCGTTCTGTCTCGACCAGGGTGTCGGTGTGCTGCCGTGGAGCCCGCTCGCCCGCGGCAGGCTCACCCGCGACTGGGACGAGAGCACTGCGCGTTCCGAGACCGACGAGTTCGGCCGCACGCTCTACCGTCAGCACGACACCGGCGACCGCAGGATCGCGGATGCCGTGCGCGACGTCGCCGACGCCCGCGGCGTGCCGCGCGCGCAGGTGGCGCTCGCCTGGGTGCGCCAGCAGGAGGCGGTGACCGCCCCGATCGTGGGGGCCACGATGGCTCAGCATCTCGCGGACGCGATCGCGTCGGTGGACCTCGTGCTGGCCGACGACGAGCTCGAGCTCCTCACCGCCCCCTACCTGCCGCGCGACGCGGAGGGCTTCTGACACGCGCCCCTACCGGGCTGCGGGCGGCTCCGCCCGCAGCCCGTTGTAGCTGTGCTCGAACACCATGCTCGTCCTGGTCGACGCCACGGCGGGGTTCGCCGAGAGGTACTTCACGACGAAGTCGCGCACGTCTGCCGAGTTGCGCACGGTGAGGTGGATCATGAAGTCCTCCGCACCGCTGAGGAAGAAGACCTGCACGACCCCGGGGAGGGCGTTCACCTCCGCCTGAAACGTCGACATCAGGTGGCGCTGGCCGGGGCGGATGGACACGCTGATCAGGGCCTGCAGGTCGAGGCCGAGCGCCGCGGGATCGAGCAGCGCGGTGTACCGGCTCACGACTCCGCGCGTCGAGAGCGCCCGCACCCGCGCGATGCAGGTCGACTCGGCGATGCCCGCCGCCGCGGCGAGCTGGGTGTTCGACACCCGCGAGTTCTGCTGAAGGAGGTCGACGATGGCGAGGTCGATGTCGTCGAGCACCGGCCTGCCCTGCATTTCCTGCGGTGTCACCGTCGTTCACCCTGATCTTTCTCGCGGAAATTGCCAGATTACCGCTCATCGCTAACAAAATCTTCGGCATTACCCCACCGAAGCCGCGAAATCCGCACAATTGTACCCAGCAGTTATTCAGCGGAGAGCGGAGCGGCACATGCGCGTAGGAATCCCCACGGAGATCAAGAACAACGAGAACCGCGTTGCGGTGACACCGGCTGGCGTGCACGAACTCACCCGCCGCGGCCACGAGGTGCTCATCCAGTCGGATGCCGGGGTCGGGTCGGGGTTCGACGACGCCGCCTACACGGCGGCGGGCGCCACGATCGTCGAGACAGCGGCAGAGGTCTGGGCCTCCGCCGAGCTTCTGCTCAAGGTCAAGGAGCCCATCGCATCCGAGTACCCGCTGATGCGGCAGGGGCAGGTGCTGTTCACCTACCTGCACCTCGCCGCCTCACGCGCCTGCACTGACGCGCTCGTCGCCTCGGGCACGACCGCGATCGCCTACGAGACGGTGCAGTTGCCCGACCGCAGCCTGCCTCTGCTCTCGCCGATGAGCGAAGTCGCCGGGCGCCTGGCCTCGCAGGTCGGCGCCTACCACCTGATGAGCGCCGTCGGCGGCCAGGGAATCCTCATGGGCGGGGTGCCCGGCACTCCGAAGGCCAAGGTCGTCGTCATCGGGGGCGGCGTCGCGGGCGAGCACGCGGCCGCGAACGCGCTCGGCATGGGAGCCGACGTGACGATCATCGACCTGTCGCTGGCGCGCCTTCGCCAGCTCGAGGTGCGGTTCGCCGGTCAGGTGCAGACGCGTCCGTCGACCGGCTACGAAATCGCCGCGCAGGTGCGCGACGCCGACCTCGTGATTGGGTCGGTGCTCATCCCGGGCGCGCAGGCGCCCAAGCTGGTGACCGACGAGATGGTCGCGACGATGAGGCCGGGATCGGTGCTCGTCGACATCGCGATCGACCAGGGCGGATGCTTCGAGGGCTCGCGCCCGACTACCCACGACGACCCGACATTCGCCGTGCACAAGAGCGTCTACTACTGCGTCGCGAACATGCCCGGCGCCGTCTCCGCCACGTCGACCCTGGCGCTGACCAACGCGACCCTCCCCTACGTGCTCGCCCTCGCCGACAAGGGCTGGGAGAGGGCCACCGCCGACGACCCGGCGCTCGCGAAGGGCGTGAACGTGCACGCCGGACAGGTCACGAACGCGCAGGTGGCGGCGGCGCTCGGACTGGTCCAGGCATAGGCCGGGGATCCTCCCCGGGCGACCGTCGGATCCACGGAGCCGAGGGTCGCCGTGAATTCGGTCATGCTTGCCTGGGCAGGCTCTCCACGTCGTCGAGCTTCGGCGCCGCGCTGTCGGTCCTGGGAGGCCGATCCCGGCGTCGAGGTCAGCGGCTCCAGTCGAGCTGGAACCCCGACACGCTCGCGCGAACAAGGCCGGTGTCGATCTCGACGATCACGGTCGTGACCGAGGTCGCCTCGGGCCGCACCGAGTACTGGTCGGGGATGGCGGCGGCGACGTCGGGCACCACGGTCACGGCGGCGTACTGCCCGTTGGCGGACACCGAGAAGTCCTCGAGGGAGCCGAGCTGGTTCGGGCTCTCCAGGAGAACGCGCGCCTCGGTTCCGTCGTCGAGCACGACGTAGCTCGAGAACTGCCCGGAGTCCTCATTGAAGATCGCGGCTTTCTGCACGCGGGTCAGGTCCTCCCCGATGAGCTTCACGCTCGCGACGAGGGGCTCGGTCTCGAGGAGGGGCGATGCGGTGAACCGCTCCTCCTGCCTGTCGGCCAGGGTCAGCGAAATCAGGCCGAACGTGTCACGGACGACGAGCCGCGAGCCGTCGAGCGAGACGCTCTCGAGCCCCGCGTACTGGCCGATCGGCTCGACGGGGGATGCCGCTCCGAGGTCGATGCGGAACAGGGATTCATCCACGGCCTGCACGACGACGGCGTCGCCGCCGGGCAGCATCAGCCAGTCGAGGATCTCCACCGGTTCCCCGTCGAGGCCGAGCACCGGGCGGGCGATCCGGTCGCCGCCGATGTCGATCGCGAAGAGCACCGCCTCGCCGGCGGGCTCGGCCCTGAACACGAGGAAGCCGCCGTCCGAGGTCGCCCGGAGGTCGGCGATCGAGCTCACTCCCGCCGGCAGGTCAAGCCGATTGGTCACGCCGTCCGCCGGGTTCACCAGCGTGAGTTCCACGAGCCCCGCCTCGACCGCCGTCGTCACCGCGATGACATCGCCGACCATCGCATACTCCTGAATTCGCGGGGCGGTGAAGACCCGCTCCTGGGCGCCGCCGGCCAGGCCGGCCCTGACGATGGAGTCCTCGGCGTCGGGGGTGGCCGGATCTGCCCGGTCGAGATAGTGCACGACCGCTGGCCCGGTCGAGAAGGTGTGCTCGAACGTGGCCGGAGTGTCCCGGTAGAGGCTCGTTACCCCCTCCGCCGTCACGGTGTACTCGGTGTCGTGATCGAGCGGCGCCGTGAAATCGATGACGAGCACGTCCTCGGACCGACTGACCGAGAACGCGGCATTCGGAGTGATGGTCACCTGGTCGGGCTGCACCGCGGCGAGGGCCTGGTTGGCGAACAGCCGCAACTGCGCCCCCGGTCCGCCGACCGCCTGGTCGACATCGATCTGGCCGCCCGTGAGCTTCGGCCCTTGGATCGAGGCGAGCCAGACGAACACGGCGATGAGCACGACAAGGGCCGCGACAACGATTGACATCGCTCTCGTGAACGGGTTGTGCGAGAGGCCCGGCCGGCGAGATGCGTCAATCAATAGAGGTACGGATCGGCGGGCTGGTCGATTCCGACGATGTCGTCGGGGAGGAGCACGATCGGCTGGCCGCTCTTCTGGCTCCGATTGGTGGCGAAACCGCCGGATGCCTCGACCCACTGGTCCTCGGAGAAAGTGCCCTTCCAGTTCTCGAGGTAGACCGGCACGCCGACCGGCTGGGCGTCGATCGCGCAGTGGGTGATCAGGAAGCGCGACACGTAGAACATGTTCTCCGGATCCTCGGGGTCCGCGCTGATGAACCCCACCGCGTCGACCGCCTTGCCGTCGTAGAACCCCGCGTCGCTGGTCTGCTTGAGCAGCGACGCCCAGTCCAGGATCGAGAAGGCGGCGAATGTGTCGGACGAGGCGTTGGCGGCTTCCGTCAGCGCGGTTCCTCCGTCGCCGATTGCCGTGCTGTTGACTTCGCGCTGGGTGGCGGTCGCGGAGGTCAGCGGCGCCGGAGGGAGAACGAGCAGCGCGCCCGCCGCGATCAGGGCCGTGCTGCTCGCCGCCGCGGCGAGGCGACCGGACCAGGGGGAGAGCAGTGCCGCGTGCTGGTCGACGGTGAGCCTCAGCGCGCTCCCGAGCGCAGCGACCAGCCCGATCACCGACATCGTGATCGCGAAGAGCACGTGGCGCGGGGCGATGTACAGCTCCAGCTGGCCGGTGGCCGCCAGCCACAGCGTGGAACTCGCGACGGCGCTGATGAGGGCGAGACCCTGCCACTTTCGAACGCTAGCCAACATAGTTGAGAACCAGTCCAATCAGGGCGCTGACGAGAGCCACGATCACGGTCAGCTGCACCAGTGTGCTCGTGCGGAACGTGGTGCGCATAATCGCGAGCATCTTGATGTCGATGATCGGCCCGAAGATCAGGAACGCCGCGATCGACCCGGGCATGAACGTGCTCGCGAACGGGAGGATGAAGAAGGCATCGATGTTCGAGCAGATCGAGATGACGAACGCGAGCACCATCAGTGCGAGCACGGACCACACCGGGTTGCTGCCCAGCTCGACAAGGATCGATCGCGGCACCGCCACCTGCACGAGACCGGCGATGAGCGAGCCGATGACGAGCGCGGGCATGATCACCGAGCTCTCGCGTGCGAAGAGGTCGCGGCTCTTCTGCCATTTCGACTCGGAGTGGTGATGGTCGTGATCGTCATCGTTGTTGGCGGGGACGGCGCATTGGGCGGCGAAACGCTCCGTCAGCAGGCTGTCTTCGTCGGGATGCTTACTGAACAGCCATCCGACGATGTTCGCGATCGCGAAGCCGCCAAGGAGCCGGGCGACAAGAATGCCGTCATCGAAGCCGAAGACCTGGTGGGTGGTGATGATGGTCACCGGGTTGAGGATCGGTGCCGCGACGAGGAAGGTCATCGACTCCGAGACGGTGAAGCCCTTGGCCACGAGTCCGCGCGCGAGCGGCACGTTGCCGCATTCGCACACGGGGAGGAAGACCCCTAGCAGCGACAGCGCCATCCGGCGCAGGGTGACGTTCTTCGGCAGCACACGGAGGATCCAGCTGTCGGGAATCCACACCTGCACGATGATCGAGAACAGCACCCCGAGGATCACGAAACCCAGCGACTCGATGAGCACGCTGTACGACAGAGTGAGCAGATCCTGCATCGCGTTCGGCAGGTTCACGGCCTCGACCTGGCTCGACAGGGCCCGCAGGGTGAAGATCGCCGCGATTCCGGCCAGACCGATCGTCAGCCCGAGCGCCGACGGAGACCGGACCCGCCGTCGCTCGCGTTGCTCAATGAATTTCACCGGAGGTAGACTATCAGCCCCGTCCGAGCTCCCCCGGAAGCGCGTGCGCCGCCGACCGTCCGCGCTCGCCCTATGGCCGCGGCCGGTCCGCGTTAGGCCGGCGACACGGAGATGACGATCTTACCTCCCGCGTGGGCGCCACCGAAGAGGCGCAGCGCCTCGGCGGTCTCGGCGAGTGGATAGGTTCGCGCGACCGAGGGCGTCAGCTGGCCCGATTCGATGAGGTCACGAAGAGCCGACAGGTCGTCCGCGTTGCCGGAGGACACGAGGGGGCGGAGCCGCTGAGTCGTCAAAATCCCGACAGCCACTGCGGCGGCGATGCGACCGATCGGGCCGAGGAGGCGCCCGCCCCCTCCGGACGACAGCACGAGGGTTCCTCGGCGCGTGAGGGCGTGCCGGCACTGCGCGAGAGACCTGTTGCCTACGAGGTCGAACATCACGTCGTAGTGCTCCCCGACGGCCGTGAAGTCGTCCGTCGAATAGTCGATGACGCGGTCGGCGCCCAGCGACCGCACAAGCTCGAGGTTCCTGGTGCTGCAGACGCCGGTCACCTCGGCGCCGAATGCGCTGGCGATCTGCACGGCGAACGAACCAACCCCTCCCGAGGCGCCGGTGATGAGCACCTTGTCACCCGGTCGCACCTTCGCGACGTCCCGAAGGCCCTGCAGCGCGGTGGTCGCCGCGATGGGAACCGCCGCCGCCTGCTCGAAGGTGAGGTTCGCGGGCTTTTTCGCGATTCGCTTCTCCGCGGCCACCGTGTACTCGGCAAAGCTCCCCGCATCGACCTCCGCGTACACCTCGTCCCCCACCGCGAACCGGTGCGCGTTGCGTCCGGTGGCCTCGACCACACCGGCGGCGTCCCGCCCCCGCGTCGGGATCTTCGGCCCGCGCAGACCGAACGCCAGCCGCACCACGAGGGGCTCCCCGCGCATGAGCAGCCAGTCGGCGGCGTTCACGGAAGCGGCACGCACGCGGATCAGCACCTCGTCGTCTCCCACCGCCGGCACGGGCACATCCGCGTAGCGCAGCATGTCGACTCCGCCGTACCTGTGCTGGGTGATCGCCTTCATCGTGCCTCGCGTATGCCCGCCGCTCATCGTGTTCTCCCGTTCGCCGGGGCCCGCCGGCCCGACCCCATGCTCGCGTGAAACGGGCGGGAGGGACAGGGCTCCCGGGCCCGCCGACCGGCTTTTCTCCCGGAATGGGAATCTAGGCTGACCGGATGACGCGAGTGGCCCAGACCAAGAACGGGCATCCCCCGAAGATCTGCCCCGTGTGCGCGCGCCCGTTCGAGTGGAGAAAGAAGTGGGCCAGGTCGTGGCCCGGTGTCGTCTACTGCTCAGACCGGTGTCGCCGCCAGCGCGACAGCGCGGGTGGGCGCGGGCGGGCCTGAGCCCGGACCGTGTCACCTCGTCGACATGGCGTGATTCGGGTGTCACCATGAGCATGAAGGCCGACATCCGAACAACGCTTCCGGCTCGTGAGGGGATTGCGATGGAACGCACCGACCGCAACGTCGACGAGTACCTCGCCGAGCTGCGCAGTGAGCGAGCGGACTCCCTGCGCGCCGTCGATGCGGTCATCGCCGAGTCGTTGGGCGGACTCGAGCGCAGACTGTGGGAGGGCGTCTTCTGGGGCGGCGCCGAGCAGCAGATTGTCGGCTACGGCGACATCACCCAGCCGCGACCCCGAGGTGAACCGGTGGAGTGG
>Ga0105047_10014492_pt1 | contig 12501 bp, 11 predicted proteins | sample MAT04_FD_78384 | JGI IMG/M metagenome (GOLD analysis project Ga0105047, IMG submission 78384) | Freshwater microbial communities from Lake Fryxell liftoff mats and glacier meltwater in Antarctica - MAT-04 (megahit assembly) | ecosystem: Environmental > Aquatic > Freshwater > Ice > Liftoff... | reverse complement strand
TTGATATGAGCGGCGGGCAAATGGAAACCCCGGCGCGCTTGCAGGCGCAACCGGGGCAGGAAGGCCGCTTTGCGACTGCGGCGGGCACCTGCAATATACCAGAAACCAATAACCTGCGCAAAGCCTTGCGCCTGCGCATGACCTACGGCTTGACCGAAGCGCACGCCTTGGCTTTGGCATCTTTGGTCTGGGGGGCGACATGACCGACGCGCGCACCCTAACCCTCGACCTTCGCGGCAAATGGTATGGCCGATTTGGGTCTGCCCCGTGCCCTGTGTGCCAGCCCGAAGCCCAGAAAGGGCAGAACTCCTTGACCCTGGCCGATGGGGGCAAGGGCTTGCTTTTGAATTGCAAGCGGCTGGGCTGCACCTTCCGCGACATTCTGACTGCGGCTGGCATCGCCCCCGGAACCATCACGCCCCCGGACCCGGCACGGCTTGCCCAGCGCGCCGCCGAGCGGCGGGCCGAAGCTGCGAAGCGGGCGGCGCAGGCGCGGGCGCTTTGGCTGGAAGCCGGGCCTATCGCGGGCACGGTGGCAGAAACCTATCTGCGCGACGCTCGGGGCGTCACCTGCCCCTTGCCCCCGGTGCTGCGCTTTCACGCTGCTTGCTGGCACGGGCCGACTGCCCGGCGCTATCCGGCGCTGGTGGCGGCGGTGCAAGGGGCGGGCCTGCCTGCGGTGCATCGCACCTACCTGCGCGCGGATGGCTCGGGCAAGGCCGGGCTGGACGGCGGCGACAAGCTGATGCTGGGGGCTGTCGCTGGTGGCGCTGTCAAGCTGACTGATGGGCCGGGGCCGCTGGTGGTGGCGGAAGGCATTGAGACCGCCCTAAGCCTTGCCTGCGGCCTTCTGCGCGCGCCTGCAACGATATGGGCGGCGCTGTCTACATCGGGCATCCGGGGCATGCACCTGCCCCTGCAACCGGGGAGGCTGACCATTGCCCCCGATGGCGACGATCCGGGCCGGGCAGCCGCGCACGCCTTGGCGGAGCGCGCGCACGCGCTGGGCTGGGCTGTATCCCTTCTTCCCGCGCCAGAAGGGCGCGATTGGAACGACATTTTGCAAACACGAAAGGCGGTGATGGTATGACACCCGCAAACGACATGGCCGATGATTTTGAAGGCCGCTTCCCGCCAATGGACGCTTACACAGATGACGCGGCGCAACCATCGGAAGCCGATCTGCGACCGATACCCTTCACGCCGGAAGGGCCGCAACCGCTCTTGCGGGAAATCCCGCCGGGAAAACCGTTCCCGGTTGAAGCGCTCGGGCCGCTGCGCGATGTGGTGGAAGCCGTCCAAGGCATGACACAAGCCCCGGTGGCTATCCCAGCCGCATCCGCTCTGGCCGTGGCATCGCTGGCGGTGCAAGCCTTCGCGGATGTGCAGACGCTGGGCGGGATTCGCCCGGTGTCTCTCTACGTGCTGACCATTGCGCGAAGCGGCGAACGGAAATCGGCTTGCGACGCCCCCTTGATGGCGGCGCTGCGGGACCACGAAAAGGAAGCCGCGAAATCCCAGCGCGACGCCTTCGAAAGCTGGACTAACAAGCACGCGATATGGAAAGGCGGACGCGACCGAATTCTGGGGGAAGTCAAAAAAGGCAAAGGCGAAAAGCGCGTGGCGGCGCAAGCCGATCTAGCGGCTCTCGGGGCCGAACCATCCGCACCCCCTTCCGCTGACAGGACCGTGAGCGAACCGACATTCGAAGGGCTGACAAAGCTATTCGCGACCGGGCAACCCAGCCTTGGCCTATTCTCGGATGAAGGCGGGCAATTCCTTGGCGGGCACGCCATGAACTGCGACAACCGGCAAAAGACGCTGGCCGCGTTCAATGATCTTTGGCAAGGCAACCCCATACGGCGCACCCGCGCGGGCGAAGGGCATATGACGCTTTACGGGCGGCGGCTGGCCGTGCATCTGATGGCGCAACCCGGTGTGGTGCGCGGCTTCATGGCCGACCCTATGGCCGCCGATACGGGCTTTGCTGCGCGCTTCCTGATGTGCGAACCGCCCAGCACAATCGGCACCCGGATGCAGGCCAATGCCCGGCGCAACGATATGGCGATGGCAGTCTTTGCCGCACGGATACACGCAATCCTTGAAACCGCCATGCCCATGGACCCGGAAACCCGCGAACTGCAACCGCGCATCCTTGGCATTGCCCCCGACGCGCAAACGCTTCTGGCGGAATTCTCGGATGCAATCGAAGTGGCACAGGCCAAGGGCGGCAGCTTGGCGCAAATCACGGGCACGGCATCGAAGGCGGCGGAACAGGCCGCGCGCATCGCAGGCGTCTTGACCCTTTGGCGCGATCTGCACGCCCGGCAAGTGGAACCTGGCGATATGGCCGACTCAATCACGCTGGCACAATTCTATCTGTCCGAAGCGTCGCGGCTGGCAGATGCGGCGGCGGTGTCGGTTGAAATCGACCGGGCCGAAGCCTTGCGCGTGTGGCTTCTGGAAAGATGGCACGAACCGGAAATCATGGCGCGCGATGTGGTGCGCTTGGGGCCGAACGCCCTGCGCGAAAGCCCAAAGGCCAAGGCCGCGCTGGGTATCCTTCAAAGCCACGGCTGGATTGTTCCGCTCAAAGCCGGAACCGTGGTGCGCGGGGCTGCACGCAAGGAAGTGTGGCGCATCGTGAAGGCGGCGGGCAATGTGGTTTGATGCACGCGCAAAGCTGGTGGAAATCGCAGGGCAACCCCCTGCGGCTTCCGCGACACAAGCCCCCGTCGCAAGCCCCGTGTCGCGGTTGTCGCAAGTGTCGCAACCCCCCGCCCCTCCAAACGTGACCCCCCGTGTCGCGGAAGTCGCGATTGTCGCAACACCCCCCGCGCGCACGTCAGAACCCAAGCCCAGCGCAGAAACCTTCCCGCATGGCCTATCCGTCACGGGGCAACCGAAAACATGGACAGGCCGCATTGTTTTTCTGGCCGATTGGCGCGATCTGACCGCATGGGAAAAGCACGGGCCGAACGGGCGGCTTTGGAACGGCATAACGCGGCGGTGGGAATGACTGAGCGCCGGTGTGAAGCAAAAGATTTTCCTTGAACGGACGGACAGGCGCACATAGGCTTGGCTCCGAATTTTAACCAAGAGGAAAACATGGGAATTATTGGGAAAGCCACCGCGTTTTTGACGGTTTTTCTTGGCACCAGTGTCGCCCAAGCGGAAACGCCCAGCTACGCGGCGCATAGGGGGGTGACGGTTTTCACAGATCAGCCTTGCGGGGTTGTTTTGTCAGCCATGGATTCGCCTGATGTCACAGTAGAGGAGTCACTGGAAGACGGTTTGCTGGCAGAGGGGTTCCTGAATATGGGAATGTATTGGGGCTTTATCCTGGGATTTGACACGGCCAAGGGCGGCTTGAATTCTGAAACTCAAACCACCCTTGAGCGTCTCACAGATGAGTGCGCGAAGTCGCCGGAAAAGACTGCGCACGCGATACTTTTGCAGATGCGCTAACCTCCCAACCTCGCCTTGATCTTATCCTAAACCATCGGCCCCGCTTCACGACCCGACCCTATGCCCATAGCACCCTGCCCATCGAACCGTTATACAATAACAAGCGGGGTTTGCGATGCTGGGAAAACGATTGGCAAGACTGGAAGCGAACCGCCCAGCGCTGGGCGCATCCCCGCCGTTTGACATGGCCGGGCTTGCCCCCGATGTGGTGGCGCGCGTCACGGCGGCGATGGCGGACGGCGGCTTTCCGCAGTCGCTTAGCGATGCTGACCTGGAAGCGCTGGTGGCACTGGCCAATGAACAGGGGGCGGCATGACCCGAAACAGCGGACGCAATACGGATGGCACCTTTGGCCCCGGCAACCCCGGCAAGCCCCAAGGCGCGCGTCACAAGGCCACCCAAGCCGCTTTGGCGCTTCTGGACGGGCAGGCCGAAGCCCTTACGCAAAAGGCCGTAGAAACCGCGCTGGCAGGCGATACGGCGGCGCTGCGCTTGTGCCTTGAACGCATCGTGCCCCCGCGCAAGGATGCACCTGTGACCTTCGCGCTACCCCCGATGACAACGGCGGCGGATGCAGCCAAGGGCGCGGCGGCGGTGCTGGCAGCGGTGGCGATTGGCGATTTGACCCCAACCGAAGGAGCACACGTCATGGGCCTAATCGAAACCTACCGCCGCACGCTTGAGACATCGGAACTCGAAGCCCGGCTTGCGGCGCTGGAAGATGGGCGGACGTGACACTTGACCGGCGGCTCGTGAAGCTGGAAGCGGAGCAAGGCGCTCGACCGGACCCCGGAGCGGATGCAGCCTTCGCGCGACTGGCGGCGGCGCTCGACCTCAAGGCGGCTGGCGATGCAGAAGCTCATCGCGAAATCGACATGCTGGCGGGGGCCGCGCGGTGATGGCAACGCTGCGCACGCGGCTTGACCGGATCGAAGCCAAGCGGGGCGGCGCTGGTGCCGGGCCTTCGGTGATTTTCCTTTGCGACGCCACAACGGGCGAACCGGGCGGGGCGCTGCTGGCGGGTGGCGGCGGGCTTGTGCGGGAAACGGGCGAAACTGCGGACGCGTTCGAGACGCGGGCGGAGGCCGGGGCCGCTAAACTTATCCGCCTTCATTCGTGAAAATTCGGGGGTATCCGCGACGCGCTGGGGGAAGAATAGGGGGAAGCGATTTTTGGGAATCGTTAGTTATCAATAACTTAGGCATGATAAATGGCGGACAGAGAGGGATTCGAACCCTCGAGACGGTTCCCCGCCTACACACTTTCCAGGCGTGCGCCTTCGACCACTCGGCCACCTGTCCGTGGCGGTCTCTTAGCCAATTGCGGGGGGGCTGCGCAAGGGCAGATGTCAGGCGGCGAAGATCAGCGACAGGCGGCGGTTAGGATGGCCCTTATTCTCGATCCGGGAGAGGTGCACGCGTCCAATTTCTCCGGTGCAGGCGACGTGGGTGCCGCCGCAGGGCTGCAGGTCCACCGTGTCTTCACCTCTGCCGATGCGGATCAGCCGGATCCGGCCCTGGCCAGTATGCGGAGCGACCGATAATGTCCTGACGAGGCCCGGGGTGGCGCGGAGTTCCTCTTTCGTGATCCAGCCTTGTGAGACGGGCAGGTTGCGGGCGATCAGCGCGTTCAGCGCGGTGTCCCAGAGGCCAAGGCTCGACGGAGGGTCTGGCATCTCGAAGTCAAGGCGGCTGCGGTCGGCGCTGATCTGTCCGCCGGTGACGGGCAGCCGCACCACTATGCAGAGGAGGTGTAGTGCGGTGTGCATAGGCATGTGACGGTGGCGGCGGTCCCAGTCGAGCACCTGGCGCACAACGGTGCCGATGCGCGGCATCGTCAGGGCTTCCGCAGGGATCAGACCGATCTGACCGTCCTCCAGCTTCAACGCCGTGGCGATGGGCATGCGACCGCCTCGCCAGACCAGCGTGCCGCTGTCTTCGGGCTGGCCGCCCCCGGTGGGGTAGAAGACTGACCGGTCACACAGGATCGCGCCTTCGCTCGTATGACCTGTGACCAGGGCCTCGGCCTCGCGCAAGGAGGCGTCTTCGCGAAACAGCAGCGCCGTCAAAGGGAAAGCCCCGGCGAGGCTGGGCCCGTCTCGGGGCCTGTAGCGGGACGCGCGCGGTTCTGGTCGACCAATCTGGCGAAGGCCAGCATCGTCTCGGCGGTCCTGATCGGGTCTGGCTCTGGCGGCGGGGCAGGGGGGGGCACGATGTGGATCCCCTCGACGGCAAAGCGCTGGATGATCTGATGGTTGATTTCAGAGCGTACATTCAGGCTGAAGTTCACATCCCGCAGGATCACGCGGATTTCAAAATTCATCACTGTGACAGTGTAGCCCATGAAGACGATCAACGGGGCCGGGTTCAGGATGGCCAACGGCTGCGCTTCGGCGATCTCGCGCAGGATGCGCTCTACCCGGGCAGGATCGGTGCCAAGCGCCACGATCACCGGCACGATCAGGCGGCCCGACAAGTTGAAGCGCGTCCAGTTGGTGACCTGACCGGTGATCAGGTCGGCGTTCGGCACGATCACGTCGTTGCGGTCAAACGTCTCTATCCGGGTAGAGCGCACAGAGATCGACCGCACACGCCCCTGCACGCCGCCGACTTCGATCCAGTCTCCTTCGCTCACCGGCCGTTCGATCAACAGGATGATGCCCGAGACAAAGTTCGACACGATGGTCTGCAGCCCAAAGCCGATGCCGACAGACAGGGCACCGGCGACAATTGCAAGGCCGGACAAGTCGATGCCTGCCGCATTGATCGCGATCAGCGCGGCAAGAAAGATGCCGACATAGCCCACCCCTGCGACCAGTGCCGTCTGCCCGCCCTGATCCATCGAGGTCTTGGGCAGGATGGTGGTGCGCAGGGCGCCTTGAAACAGTCGCGTGACCATATAGCCGATCACGAAGACCACGGCGAAAACGAGAAAATCGGTTGGAGATATCCGCGTCTCGCCCATCTGGAAGCCTTCGCGGAACCGCGTCCAGATCTCGGTGATATCGGCCAGTCGTGCGCCCCAGATCAGGGCGAATACCGGCAATGACAAAAGCGTCAGTCCAAATCCGGCAAGCACCGGAACCAGCGCCTCACGCCCCGTCGCCTCGTTGCGGGTGATCAGCGCCCAAAGGCCACCGATCAGCTGCTGCAGAATGAACAGTGTGCCAATCAGCGCCAGCGACAGGATCGCCGGAAAGATCAGGGCCGAGGCCGCCTGCACATAACCAAAGGCTGCCAGAACCGGCCCGAGCATACCGACCAGCGCCGCCCCCCGCCCGATCAGCGACAAGAGCCGCAGCGAATAGCTTTGGCCTTGCGTGGGTGTACCCTCTGCCGCAGAGGCAGGCGTGCGCAGCAAGCGGCCAACGCGCCAGAGCACCAGCCCGGCCGTCAGAAGGATCGGAAAGGTCATGACCGCGGTCGTGGCATCCGAATAGGATTGCGGGTCCATTGCCGCTGCCCGCAGGCTTGCCACGCCCAGAAGCAGGCCCAGGATCACCGCATGCAGCCGCCCCTCTGCGCGCCGCTCGGGTGTCAGGCGCAAAACGTCGTTGGCCAGCGCCGTTGCCGGAAAGGCGCGGCTGCCAAGCCAGGCTGCCGCGAACAACGACAGCCCTGCATTTGGCAGTGCCGTGTTGATCGCGGCCCCGACCTCGCCCAGCATGCCACTATCGGCAAGGGCTGCAGAAAACGCCATAACCCCCAGTGTGGGGACCAGAATCTGCCCCAGCGAAACCCCCAGTGCCAGCACCTGCCGTCCGCGGGCCGAGGTGCGCGCCTCGATCCGTTGGGCCACCTTTTCCATCCATATCCGCCCGCGCGTCAGCAACCCGATGGCCGCGAGCACCAGCACAAGAATCAGCGGCAGCTTGTCGACCATCGCGTTGCGCGCGTCGCGGTCGGCCCAGGCGGTCACGACCTCATCCCACAGCCGGTAGACGGTGTCGCTGAAGCCAATGGCCGCCTCGGGCCAGTTGCCCGGATTAATCGGTGAGGGCCAGATCTGCAGGAGCTCATTCGCCTGCCGTTCACGCAGCACGCGATCAATCTCGCGGATCAGGCCGTCGGCGCGCCGGTACGCTTCTTCTGCCGCAATCCCGGGGGCTTGCAGGCGCACAAACTGGTCGGCCAGTTCCTGCCTGCGGGTTGCAATTTCCGGCGCCTCGGTCGCGCCCGCTGCTGGCGCGGGGCCAAGTGCCGATATCTGGGCACGCAGGGTGGCGATACGGTTGGAGTTGGCACTTTGAGCGTTCAAGAGCGCGGCGCGCCAGTCGGCTAGCTGCGCACGAAGCGCATCCAGACGGTCGGAGGGTGTGTCGCTGCGACCGATCTCGGATTCGACGCGGCCGGCGGCGGCATCCCAGGCAGAATAGTCGGCATCACTCAGGGGGCGTGCAGTACCATTGCCACCAGCTTCCGCTGGCGGGACGGGCACTTGCGGCATGGCGGTCTGCGCCACCGCACCCGTTGGCGCCATCACCAGCCACAGCGCGAGAAGAAGCCGACCCAGCCGCTTCATCCGTTCAGGCGTCTTCGAAGACAGCCGGAATGGACCTGGCACCACGGTCCAGCCATTCGGGGACGGGCAGGCCTTTTTCGCGCAGGAAGGTGGGGTTGTAGACCTTGCTTTGATACCGGCTGCCATAGTCGCACAGGATCGTCACGATGGTGTGCCCTGGCCCCATGTCACGCGCCATGCGGATGGCGCCCGCGATGTTGATGCCGGTGGACCCGCCCATGCACAGCCCCTCATCCTGCATCAGCTCGAACACGATCGGCAGCGCCTCGGCATCGGGGATGCGATAGCTGAAATCGGGGGTAAAGCCTTCAAGGTTGGCGGTGATGCGCCCCTGACCGATGCCCTCGGTGATCGAGTTTCCGGGGCTTTCCATTTTGCCGGTCGTATAAAAGGCGTGCAGCGCGGCCCCCTCCGGGTCGGCAAGGCCGATCTTGACGCCCTTGCCCTGCAGGGCCAACGCCACGCCTGCAAGCGTGCCGCCCGAGCCGACTGCACAGATAAATCCGTTCACCGCGCCCCCGGTCTGCTCCCAGATCTCCGGCCCGGTGGTTTCGACATGCGCCTGCCGGTTGGCCACATTGTCAAACTGGTTGGCCCAGATCGCGCCATTCGGTTCGGACTTGGCCAGTGCCTCGGCCAGACGGCCCGAATAGCGGACGTAGTTGTTGGGGTTGCGGTAGGGGGCTGCCGGCACCTGCACCAGTTCCGCCCCTGCAAGGCGCAGCATGTCCTTCTTTTCCTGGCTCTGGGTTTCCGGGATCACGATCACCGTGCGAAACCCCATAGACGCACCGACCAGTGCAAGACCGATACCGGTGTTGCCCGCCGTCCCCTCGACAATCGTGCCGCCCGGCTTCAAAAGACCCTTCGCGACCGCATCCTTGATGATGTAAAGCGCGGCGCGATCCTTCACCGACTGGCCCGGGTTCATGAACTCGCATTTGCCCAGGATGGTGCAGCCAGTGATCTCCGACGCTCGGCGAAGTTTCAGAAGCGGAGTGTTGCCGATGGTGTCGGCCAGATCGGAGTGAATGCGCATGCGGGGCGGTCCTTGCTGCCAATTGTCTTGGTGTAGGGGCAAGGGGCGGCGAACTCAAGCAGGGGCTGCGGCGAGGCGCGGGCACGGAGGGAGTCGGGCTGGGGGCCGGCGGAGAGATACAAATGGCGGGATCCAGACACGGGTGCGCCAACGACGGGTGTGTCAACGACGGGTGCGCCAACGACGGGTGTGTCAACGACGGGTGCGCCAACGACGGGGGGGCCGACGACGGGGGGGCCGACCACGGGGGCCCGTAGACGAGATCCCGGTTGCTTCTGCCACACGGGGCCTTTTGCACCCGCCGGTCCCTTGACGCTGCAGGTCCGCTGGCCTCATCTGGCCCCAGACCCCCTGCAACACGGTGCCTGCGTGCCACTTCCCTACATTGTCGCGCCACTTATGCGCCAGTCCCGACGCCAGTCCCAAAGCCCGCGAGGGAAGCTTTCGCGACAGCCGCGCTGCTATGGCGAGCAATCGGCGCGCCGATGACCACGGGCACAGCCTACCGGCCCGATATCGACGGCCTGCGGGCACTCGCTGTATTGCCGGTAATCCTCTATCACGCCTTCCCGGATTTTCTGGATGCAGGGTTTCTGGGCGTAGACGTCTTTTTCGTGATTTCCGGTTTTCTCATCACCCGCATCATTCTCGCCGAAATTGAGCAGTCAACGTTCTCGCTGCGCGGTTTTTACGCCCGGCGTGTGCGCCGGATTTTTCCGGCCCTGGCGACGGTCCTTTTGTCAGTCGCACTCTTTGGCGCCGTGTTTCTGTTCCCCTTGGAACTTGCAAACCTTGGAACCCACCTTATTGGCGGCGCGACCTTTTCTTCGAATTTCATCCTGTGGACCGAGATCGGCTATTTCGACACTTCGGCCTGGGAAAAGGTGCTGCTTCACTTATGGTCCCTCGCAGTGGAAGAACAGTTCTACATCATCTGGCCGGTGATCCTGCTGGTTTCCGCCCGACGGGTCGGGTCAGTTCTTGCGCTTTCCGCCGTGCTCTTGCTGGCATCGCTCGTGGGATATCTCATCATATCGCTGCTGGACGCAGATGCCGCCTTTTACGCCTCGCCTCTGCGGTTCTGGGAACTTTTGTTCGGTGCGGTCCTGGCAAGCCAGAGATCCGGCGTCGGCCTTTCGCAAACGGCAAGGACGCTGCTTGCGGCTCTGGCCCTGATCCTGCTCATCATCGCGTACAAGATCGTCGACAAATCCGACGAGTCCTTCCCCTGTGCGGTTCTGATCGTGGTGTTATCGGCCACGGTCCTTGTCTGGCTTGGGCCGGACAACTGGGTGAGTGGCCGCATCCTGTCCAACCGGATCCTCGTCTGGTTCGGCCTGATCAGTTATCCGCTATACCTGTGGCATTGGCCCATTCTGGCCTACCTGAGGATAAGCGACGGGGGCGGGCGCGCGCCTATGGGCGTCCTCGAAGGACTTTCAGCGCTTGGTCTTGCCACGTTGCTCGCTTTTGCGACCTATCGCTGGGTCGAAAGGCCGATCCGCTTCAGAAAAGGCCCGTGGGTCGTGCCTGGGCTGGTGGCGAGTGTCGCAGGGCTGGGCGTGGTCGGGCTTGTCTTTCAAGTGAGCGGCGGCTTGCCTTCCCGCGTCGCCATCTCCCCGCCCTCCGGCGCGCAGATGTTCCAACCCTATCCGCATCCGCAATCGGACGCGACCTGCGGCAAGGTGGTTCCCGAACTTGCCGACCTTTGGGCCTGCGTTTCGTCCGCCGCAGCGCCCCCTGACATCGTTCTGATCGGCGACAGCCACGCCAACCAGTACTACTTGGCGCTCTCTGCGCAAACGAACAAGACCGTGCTTAACCTTGGGGTGCCAGGCTGCTTGCCTTTCAACGGCCTCGGCACGGCCGACTGTCAGGACAAGCAGCGCAGGGTGTTGACCTATCTGGACACTTTGCCGCGTGATACCGCAGTGGTTCTGACCGGCTACTTCAGCGTTCTGTCCGCGGGCGGGTTCGCAGGTGAGAATATCGAAGGCTCTCGCGTGGCGCGCCCGCTGAACGCGCAGGCACGCGGGATTTTCTTCAAGAATGCGCAAGGCTTCCTTTCGCGCCTCGCAGAGTCGGGAAAGCCGGTCTACTGGCTGCAAGACATTCCCGATCTGATGGACCGGCCGATCGGATGCCTCAGCATCGACAATCGGATAGTTGCGCATCTGCGCGCCGCGAGGATTGAGCATCTTACTGCTGCAGGCGATGACTGTTTTTTGAGCCGGGCCGGGTATGAGACCAGGATGGCGCCCTACGACGCTTTGGAGCGTGATCTGTTCGACGCGTTTGCGATGGTACGTGTCCTGTTCATTCGCGACCTCTTTTGCGATGCCGACAGGTGCTATGCGCTTCGTCGGGGTGTTCTGCTATACTGGAACAGCGACCACCTGACGATTGACGGTGCCAGCCTGGTGGTTGACCGGCTTCTCCAGAGGTTCCCCGAACTGCGGGCCGATCCCCGATGAGGCCCTGGCGCGGGAAAAAGCGGGGGCATGATGCGCCGCTCAGAATGACAAGATTTCGGATTAGGTTTTTCATGATCCCTCCCATTGAAATCCGTTCTTTTCCCAAAGCCACGGCTTCGGTAAACATGTCTGATGGCGCGCGACGGGGCGCGGGCCTTGGCTGGAGGGGCACATGCAGGCCGAAAAGATCGCGACGCTGATCATCGGGGGCGGGCAGGCGGGCCTTGCGATGAGCGCGCAGCTGCGTGACCGAGGGCTGCCGCATCTGGTGCTGGAACGTGACCGCATCGCCGAACGCTGGCGCACCGCGCGGTGGGATTCGCTGGTGGCCAACGGCCCCGCTTGGCATGACCGTTTTCCCCCGCTGGAATTTCCCGACATCGCCCCCGAAACCTTTGCCCACAAGGACCGGATTGTTGAGTATTTTGAGACCTTTGCCCGCCAGATCGACGCCCCCGTCCGGACGGGGGTAGAGGTGCGGTCGCTGCAGCGTGATGGCGCGGGCTTTCGGGCCGAAACCAGCGAGGGGGTGATCGCGGCCGAGAACGTCGTCATCGCCACCGGCCCCTTCCAGAAGCCGCTGATCCCGACGCTTGTCCCGACCGAGGCGGGGGTGGTGCAGCTTCACTCCTCAACCTATCGCAACCCGGGTGTGCTTTCGCCCGGCGCCGTACTGGTGGTGGGGGCTGGTTCCTCCGGCTCGCAGATCGCGGATGAATTGCTGCGGGCGGGGCGGGGCGTCTACCTCTCGGTCGGTCCGCACCACCGCCCGCCCATCCGCTATCGGGGGCGCGATTTCTGCTGGTGGCTGGGTGTGCTGGGCCAGTGGGACGCCCCCACGCGTGAGCCGGGGATGGAGCATGTGACCATCGCCGTCAGCGGCGCACATGGCGGGCATACCGTGGACTTCCGCCGCTTTGCGGCGCGGGGAATGGTGCTTCTGGGCCGCACTGGCGCCTACCGGAATGGGACACTGCAGATCGACCCGGATCTGGCCGC
>Ga0105047_10014491_pt1 | contig 12502 bp, 14 predicted proteins | sample MAT04_FD_78384 | JGI IMG/M metagenome (GOLD analysis project Ga0105047, IMG submission 78384) | Freshwater microbial communities from Lake Fryxell liftoff mats and glacier meltwater in Antarctica - MAT-04 (megahit assembly) | ecosystem: Environmental > Aquatic > Freshwater > Ice > Liftoff... | reverse complement strand
CTTGAGGAAGTCCTCGGGTGGTTCGTCGCCATTGGCCTCCACCCCGGCAGCCCGGTGCAGGGCTCCGTACAGCCGGTCCAGCGCCTTGCGGCTCTGGTCCAGCAGCGCCTGGTTCCAGTCCAGCGGCTGGCGGTAGTGGGCCGACAGCAGGGCCCAGCGCACCACCTCGCCCGGCATGGCCTGCACCAGGTCGTGCAGCAGCAACACATTGCCGATCGATTTGGACATCTTCTCGGCGTCGACGGTCAGAAAGCCGTTGTGCATCCAGTAACGGCTGTATTCCGCATGGGCGTTCGGCTCATGCGCGTGGCCATGGGCGCAGACGCCCTGGGCGATCTCGTTCTCGTGGTGCGGAAACACCAGATCAATACCGCCACCGTGGATGTCGATCGGCAGGCCCAGCGTCTCCTCGATCATGGCCGAGCATTCGATGTGCCAGCCCGGACGCCCCTCGCCCCACGGCGACGGCCACGACGGCTCGCCTTCCTTCGACGGCTTCCACAGCACGAAATCATGCGGGTTCTTCTTGTACGGCGCGACCTCGACGCGGGCCCCCGCAATCATGTCGTCCAGATTGCGACCCGATAGCCGGCCATAGCTGTCGTAGGACGAGACGTCGAACAGCACATGGCCCTCGGCCGCATAGGCACAGCCCTGCTCCATGATCGCGCCGATCTGCCTGACGATGGCGTCCATGTGGTCAGTGACGTGCGGTGCCAGGTCAGGAGGCGTGACGTTCAGCCGGCTCATATCCTCAAGATAGGCGGCCTCATAGCGGGCTGTGACGTCGCCGATCGGCGTGCCTTCCTTGGTCGCCTTCGCATTGATCTTGTCGTCGACGTCTGTGACGTTGCGGGCATAGAGGACGGCTTCAGCGCCATACTGACGGCGCAGCAGTCGAACCAGCACGTCGAAGACTACGGGCGGCCGGGCGTTGCCGATGTGGGCATAGTCATAGACTGTGGGCCCGCAGACATAGAGGGTCACCCGGGCCGGATCTCGCGGCGTGAACACGCGCTTTTCTCGGCGCAGGGTGTCGTGCAGGGTTAGCGACATAGTGAGGCGGCAGCTTTCAGTTTTCTTGCAGGACGGACCTGCCGTCCCATATAGCCGTCCTGCTGCACAAGCGAAGAGCGTCGAGATCGATCATGAGCGTCACCCCCGTCAAGCCTGTTCTGGTTGGAGACAACGACCCCGCCCCGCGCCCCTCACGCGAAAAGGCGCTTGAGGCAGTCCGCACGCTGCTCGCCTGGGCTGGCGACGACCCCGACCGTCCCGGCCTGATCGACACGCCGCGCCGCGTTGTCGATGCCTATGGCGAATGGTTCGACGGCTATGACGCCGATGTGGCTAAAGAGCTAAGCCGGACCTTCGAGGACGTGCAAGGTTATGACGATATGGTCCTGTTGCGCGGGATCGAGGTGGAAAGCCACTGCGAGCACCACATGGCTCCGTTCCTCGGCAAGGCCTATGTCGCTTACATCCCGAACGAAAAGGTCGTCGGCATTTCCAAGCTGGCGCGCGTCGTCGAAATCTTCTCGCGCCGCCTGCAGACCCAGGAAGTGCTGACCAATCAGATCGCCGCCGCCATCGACACCCACCTTCAACCCGCCGGCGTCGCCATCCTGATCGACGCCGAACACCAGTGCATGACCACTCGCGGCGTGCATCACCGCCACGTTGCGACCATCACCACGCGCTTCACTGGAGACTTCAAGTCCGACTCGGCCCTGAAGGACCGGTTCCTCATGCTGGCCCAGGGACGTTGATCGGGGGATGATCGGCTCGCCCCGGAAGCGTATTTCGGGCAATCGATACGCTCTGGAACCTCAAGCCGCCCGAAGCCGCTTTACAAGCGACTTCGGGGACGCCAAGAAGCGATCCGAACGTCATTGCTTAAGCTCGCCGCCAACGCGCCGGGCTGGATGGAGAGACTGAAGCACATGGGCTCCAAACTTTCAGGTCCCGGCGGCCAGGGCGGCAAGACCATCGAGCAGAACGCGGACATCAACGTCACGCCGTTCGTCGACATCATGCTGGTGCTGCTGATCATCTTCATGGTCGCCGCACCGCTGGCCACCGTTTCGATCCGCCTCGACCTGCCGCCCGCGACCCCTCCCCCCCCGGGCGTGGTCAAGGAGCCGGTCTACGTCACCATTCAGGATACCGGGTCGATCTTCATCGCCGAGAAGCAGACCTCCATCGAGACGCTCATCCCCGACGTTTGCGCGGCCTTGGGTGGCGGCAATCCGGGCTGCAAGGAAGAACGCGTCTTCGTCCGCGCCCAACCGGAAGTGAAGTACGACCAGTTCATGGAGGTCATGAACGCCCTGCAGGAGCAGGGCTTCTTCAAGATCGGCCTGCTGAACGAAGACATCGAGTAGGATTCACGCCTCTTCAAACCAGTCAGGGCCGCATCCGGCGAGGATGCGGCCCTTTTCTTTGGCCCGGGCGTGTTTCTCCTACTGCACTGACTGGCGAGGCGCAGCGGCCGCAGCGGCCCCTGCGGTCGCCGCGGCCGGCGCTGGTTGATAGGGACGCTCGCCCGCGGGTTCGGCCTGGGCCGGAGCGGGCGGCGTGGCGGGGGGTGCAGGAGCACGGGCGGCAGGACGAGTGGCCGGACGGCGGGCTGGCGGAAGGGCGGCGGCGCGAGCCGGGCTCGGACGCGGAGCGGCGGCCGATATCGCGGTCTGCGTCGCCGCCGGCGTATTCGCTACAGCAACCTGCGGGACCGGTGGAGCTGCGGATGCGGTCACTGCAGGCGCGTTCGGTGCCGCAGTCGCTGCGGTGGGGACGGCCGCCGTCGGTGCCGCGACCGCTGCCGCACGGGCCGCCAGCTGTTGGCGGGCCTGGAAGCGGTGGGCCAGCTTCTCGGTCAGGATCCGTGCGGCGGCGGGATCCATCTGGGACATGATCGCTGCCAACGACCGCGGCCGCATGGCAGCGGCGACCGGCAGGCGGACATCGTCATCCAGGGTGGCGAACACCCTTGCGGCTTCCTTGGGCCGCATGGCCGAGTAGACGGCCACCAGTCGGTCGTTTTCGGCCTTTTCCTGTTCGCTGACCTGGCCCAGCAGCACCTGGACCTCGGCCTTGACGGCCTCCAGGGCCGCGACCTTGGCGTCGAGCTTCTGTTCGGCCGTCGCCATCAGCGGCAGCATGGCCGCCAGATCGGCGTCGCGGGCGTCCAGCTCGGTGCGGCGGCCCGAAAGCGATTGCAGGATGCGCAGTTCGGCAGGCGAGATGCCCGCCTGCCGGGCCAACTGTTCCGGCGTCAGGGCGCAGACGGCGGCCGCTGCGGCGACGGCTGGGGCCGCGGCGGGTACGGCCTCCTCGGCCCAGGCTTTCGCGCCCTCGAACATACCGGGCGCCACGCCGACCGCGCGGACGGCGACAACCCCGCCTATGGCGATGGCGATCAGGGGCAGCAGGCGGGGGATCTTGCTCATGTGCGGTTACTCAGTGGGTCCCTCAGGTCGCCCGGCGCCACGCGCCGGCGCCCGGGGCCAAGGGAAAGGGTCAGGCGGCAAACAGGTCTTCGTCCAGAATACGGCGTGCGCGGTTTAGGCTTTGCTTCGCAGACTGGTTAGCGGTCAGGGCGCCCAGGATGGCGGCGACGTTGTTTCCGCCGGCGACCGGCACCTTTGTCCGGGCGGCACCCGGTGCCATGCCGTGGATCCGGTTAGCCAGGGCCGCCATCCGCAGAGCGCGCTCGTCCTCGACCGACGGTGCCGCCACGATCGCGGTCTGAGGTTTTACACGGGCGGGCTGGTCGGGTCCGGCCGACGGGGTGGGCCTTCGGGCGATCAGCGCCTCCAGCTGGGCCTTGACCTCACGCGCTTTGATAATCCGGTCATGCAGCAGGTCCGTCTCCTGACCCGAGGCCCGCAGGCTGGCCAGAGCCGCCTCGGCTCGCCCGGCGGCGGTGTTCAGATCGGTGACCGCCGACGCAAAGGCCTGCTGTCCGGCACGCAGGGCCGCGAGCTTCTTCTCCAGCCGCACGCCATAGCCGAGCGCGACCACCAACAGCAGCACCAGAACGCCGTCCAGAATAATGCCCGTCATCAACGTTTTCCCTTCGTCAGACTGGTCGCCGTCTCAATGCTGATCGGTGCTTCGACGCGGACGGCGATGTGCTGACCCTTGCGGCCCATCTTGCCCGTCGTGACAGGAATCGAGCCACAGCGGACCGAGATGTCGCTGTCAGGCGTGGCGTTCAGCATCAGGGTGTCACCGACCTTCAGTCCCAGGACCTGGGACAGAGGCAACAGCTGCTCGTCCAGCACGGCGCGGACCTCGGTCTCGGTGGTCCAGAGCTCGGTGGCCAGATGGCCTTCCCAGATGTTGTCGCGGCCAAACTTCTCGCCCATGAACTGTTGCAGCAGCATTTTCCGGATGGGTTCGAGCGTGGCGTAGGGCAGCAGCAATTCGACGCGCCCGCCCCGGTCTTCCATGTCGATACGCAGCTTGACCAGGATGGCAGCGTTGGCGGGCCGCGCGATGGCGGCGAAGCGCGGATTGGTTTCCAGCCGGTCCAGCGTGAAATGCACCGGCGTGAGGGGTTCGAAGGCGGCACGAGCATCGGCCAACACGACCTCGACCATCCGCTCGACCAGAACCCGCTCGATGGTGGTGTACGGACGACCCTCGATGCGAAGGGCGGCGGTTCCCCGACGACCACCCAGAAGCACATCGACGATCGAATAGATTAGGTTCGAATCGACCGTCAACAGGCCGTAGTTATCCAGCTCCTCGGCCCGGAACACCGCCAGGATGGCAGGCAACGGGATGGAGTTCAGATAGTCGCCAAAGCGGATCGACGAGATGTTGTCGAGGCTGACCTCGACATTGTCCGAAGTGAAATTGCGCAGGGATGTCGTCATCAACCGCACCAGCCGGTCAAACACGATCTCGAGCATCGGCAGGCGCTCATACGAGACGAGCGCTGAGTTGATGATGGCGCGGATACCCGACCGCTCGGACCCATCGTCCTCGCCGAGGTCAAAACCGAGCAGACTGTCGATCTCGTCCTGGTTCAGAACCCGTTCCGACAGGGCCGCCGCTGGGGCCCCGTCCGCATCGCCGTCGGCCAGCGGGTCGATGGTTTCCGCGAACGGATCGGCGTCGTCGGCGAAGGCCGCGTCGGTCATGCCTATTGCACCAGCATTTCTTCGACCAACACCGCGTCGACCTTGCCGGGCGCGGCGATCAGATTGACGCGGCGCAGAATCTCGGCGCGCAGCTGGAAGGTGCCGGCGGAACCCGCCAGATCTTCGGGGCGGAGTTCGCGCAGGAAGCCCTGAAACATGTCTTGCATCCGCGGCATCTCGGCCTGCAGCTGTTCGGCGACAGCGGCGTCCTTGGTCTCCAGGGTCAGTTTGAGCTTGAGAAAGGTGGGGCGGCCGTTAGGCGACTGAATGTTCACCACCATGTCCGGCAGGGTGAAGAAGGTGACGCCTTCGGGACCTTCCGCGATGACGCCCATGGCCGGATCCGCCGGGGCGTCGCCGCCGCCGTGACTTTTACCTTTCTTTTCGGCCTTCTTCTCATGGCCGCCCTTTTTCTCGGCCCCGTGGCCACCGTCTTCCGCCGCAGCCGGCTTGGGTTGCAGCAGGAAGAAGGCCGCGGCCCCGCCCCCGCCCAGCACCACAAGCGCCGCCGGAATGATGATGAACAACAGCGGGAGCTTCTTCTTCTTGGGGACGTCCGCGCCCTCCTCGCCCTCCGGCGCAGGTGTGTCGGACACGGCGGGCAGATTTGCTTCGTCGTCTGACTTCGCGCCCTTCTTCTTGCCGAATTTGAACATGCGTCGCGCCCCGAGAATCTCTTGTGCCATACGACCGTTTTTTGGTTAACGAGCCGCTAAGAACCGGCAAAACCTGCCGGGCTCTTTCGGGGGCTTAGCCGCTCAAATGCCCGCCATTGCTGGGTTAACCCTCCTGGCACGGTCGTTGCGAGGCAGGTTATGAAAGGAGCCGCCCGTGGAAAACGCCGCCTATGTCGGACTGTCACGCCAGATGACGCTGCGCCGCGAGCTCGATATCGTGGCCAACAACATCGCCAATACGGACACGACCGGCTTCAAGGTCGAACAACTGCTGGTCGGTGCCGAGGTGGGCGAGCGGGCCCGCAATGCCTTCGTTCGGCCGGGCGTCAGCTTCGTGCTGGATAATGGCGTGGGCCGCGACTTCGGCCAGGGTGCCCTTGGACAGACTGGCCGTGATCTCGACTTCGGCATTGAGGGCGAAGGTGCCTTCTTCAAGGTCAATGACGGGGCCGGCGAAGCCTATACCCGCGACGGCGCCTTCACCGTGGACGGCGAAGGCAAGCTGACTACCCAGAGCGGCGCGGCCGTTCAGGGTGCCGGCGGAGACATCATCCTGAATCCCGCCCTCGGCGAGCCCGCCGTGGCTCCCGACGGCACCATCAGCCAGAACGGTGCCCTGATAGGCCGCTTGGCAGTCGTACGTTTCGATGCGCTGGCCGCCCTCGAGAAAGGCGGCGACGGCCTGTACCGAAACGCCTCCAACGCCACCACCAGCGAGGCCACCGACGCCCGGGTGCGTCAGGGAATGCTGGAAGGATCGAACGTCAATCCGATCCTCGAAATCACCAATCTGATCGAGATCCAGCGCGCCTACGAAAGCGTGACGCGGATGATCGAGAACGCCAACGACCTGTCACGGCGCGCCGTCGAGCGTCTGGGCCGGGCATAGAAGGGGAGACTGAGACATGCGTGCGCTCAGAACCGCAGCCTCGGGCATGTCAGCCCAACAGCTGAACGTCGAGGTCATCTCGAACAACATCGCCAACATGAACACCGTCGGCTACAAGCGTCAGCGGGCCGAGTTCCAGGATCTGCTGTACCAGAACGTCGAGCGGATGGGTGCTCAGTCCTCCAGCCAGGGCACCGTGGTCCCGACCGGCATCCAGATCGGCGCGGGCGTCAAGGCCGGTTCGGTCTACCGCATTACCGAACAGGGCACGCCGACCCAGACCGGGGGCCGTTACGACATGGCGGTCGACGGACGCGGCTATTTCCAGGTCGTCCTGCCCTCTGGCGAGACGGCCTACACCCGCGCGGGCAACTTCTCGGTCAACGGCGAGGGCCAGCTGGTCACCGACGACGGTTATTCGGTCGAGCCCGCCATCACCATTCCGCAGGATGCCGTCGACGTGACGGTTTCCAAATCCGGCCAGGTGCAGGTCATCAGCGCCGGAACGCCGGCACCGACCACGGTAGGCCAGCTAGAACTCGCGACCTTCTTCAACGAGGCTGGGCTGGAAGCTGTCGGCGACAACCTGCTGATGGAAACCGCCGCCTCGGGCTCCGCCACCGTCGGCACGCCGGGCGACGCGGGTCTGGGCCAGATCCTGCAGGGCTATACCGAATCCTCGAACGTCGACGCCGTGGCCGAGATCAGCGCGTTGATCATCGCCCAGCGCGCCTATGAGATGAACTCCAAGGTCATCACCACAGCCGACCAGATGCTGTCCGTCGCCTCGCAGGTGAAATCATGAGGACGCTGATACTCGCCGCGGTCGCGGCGCTAAGCTTCGCGGCACCGGGCCTTGCCGGACCCGTTACCCTCAAAGCCAACCCGGTGGACTCAGACGGCCGCGTGACTCTGGACGACCTGTTCGACGGTGCCGGCGGCGCCGCCAATATCGTGGTCGGCCAACGCTCTGGTCCCTCCATCGTGTTCGAGGCCGGGCAACTTCAGAGCCTCGCCCGTCAGTCCGGGCTGGACTGGGCAAATCCGACCGGGCTACGCCGCGTCGTCGTCCGAAACGCCGACATGGCACCTGGAGCACCGCTCGCCGCTGTGGCCAATGCCGCCGTGACGCCAGTCGCATCGCGGCCCGCGCCCGTCCGCAACGCCTACGCCGACCGTGTGATCAGCCGCAACGACATCGTCGAGGTCGCCTACCAGGTCGGCGGCGTCCGCCTGACGATCAGCGGTCGAGCCGAGGGCAATGCCGCCGTCGGCCAGCGGCTTGCCATCCGGAACCTCCAGTCCAACCGGGTCATCGACGCCGTCGCCATCGCCCCCGGCCAAGCGGCCGCGGGTCCCGCCGCCCGCGCCTCCACCCAACAACTCGCCGCCCGGTAAAGGGAACAGTCTTCATGCGTACCGCCTCGATTCTCGCCGCCGCCCTCTCCTGCCTGGCTCTGGGTGCCTGTTCGACCGCCGTCGAGACCGTGATGGGGCCCCAACTGGCCCCCATTGGCTATCCGGCTGCGCTGGTGCCGACCGATCAGATCATCCTGGCCTCGGCCACCCAGCAGCAGGCCGACCGCGCGGCCAGCGCCAACAGCCTGTGGCGCACGGGAGCCCGCACCTTCTTTGGCGACCAGCGCGCGCGCAGCATCGGTGACATTCTGACGGTGAACATTGACATCGACGACCGCGCCCAGACCCAGAACTCGACCAACCGGTCGCGAACCAATGATACCTCGGGCGGTGTCACCAACTTCTTCGGGCTGGAGAACAGCCTGGGCCGCGCCTTCCCCGGCGGCTTCGACCCGCAGAATCTGGTCGGACTACAGGGCGCTTCGAACGCCACCGGCACGGGCTCGGTCAACCGGTCGGAAAAGGTCAGCCTGACCATCGCCGCCGTCGTCACCGGCATCATGGCCAACGGCAATCTGGTCATCCAGGGCCGGCAGGAAGTGCGCACAAATCGCGAGGTCCGCGAACTGACCGTCGCCGGCATCGTGCGGCCCGAGGACATCAGCTCGGCCAACACCATCGCCCATACCCAGATCGCCGAGGCTCGCATCAGCTATGGTGGCCGTGGCGACATCAGTCGCGTTCAGGCCACCCCGGCCGCCCAGTCCCTGGTGGAACGCTTCAGCCCGTTCTAGCCAAGCCGCGGCGCGCGATATTTTCGCCAAGAGGCGAAAACTGCCGGGCCGTACGCAAGCGGAGCTGTGAACCGTTCGTGAAGAGCAGCGTTTGGTCACCAGACGCGAGTGTTTTTCATGCTGAAGTTCGCCATCCCTGCCGTCGCCGCCTTGGGCCTTGTCGCGTTCGCCGCCCAGTCGCAGGCCACGAATGCGGACGTCCAGCCGGGCGCAGCGCCGATGGGGTGGCACCTGAGCCGCGAGGGCGTCATGGCCAAATTGGCCTATGGCGTCGAGAACTCGGATCAGTTGGCGCTGATGATAACCTGTGAGCCGGGTCAGGCGCAGGCCGTCGTCTACGGCGATGTAAAGCCGGTCGGCATGGTTCTGCAGAAGGCGTCAATAACCAGCGCCGCCATCGACCCCCTGAGCGGAGGACTGGAGGACGAGGTCCGCCTGTCAGTCAGCGATCCGTCCCTGAAACAGCTGGCACAGGGCGGGAAGATGGTGGTCGAAGGCGAGACCGGCGAGTTCGAACTGACCGCCACGCTCGAAGAACGCAAACGGATTGGTGACTTCTTCGCCTATTGCGGAACCCGACCGGCCTGATCACATCTGATCGAACCTTTAGCGGGGGCTGAGTCATGATCCTCATTCTAGCCTTGGCGGCCATGGTTGCACAGACCGCGCCGCCTGAGTCCGCCTGGACGTGGACGCTTTATGCCGATACCGAACCGGTGGTACTGGCCAACGAGATTCCCGATACCGCGAACCTGCGGGTGACCCTCGAATGCGATCCGGGGTCCAGCGTGGCGCGGGTTACACTGTATGGAACCACCATGATCGGCGTGGCGCGCGTCACGGCGGGCGACGCCGTTGCCGTCGCCGAAGCCGAAGCGGCTCGAGGCGGGGGGACCCGGTTGACCCTTCGCACCGATCATCCCGCCTTCGCGGCCTTTGCGGCGGATGGACGAATGACGCTGGTCGTCGGGGAAACACGACGCCCCGTCGAAATGCCCGCCGCCCACCTTGCCAAGCTGCGCCGTTTCTCGGAACTATGTTCCGGATGAACCGCGGAGCCGACATGCGCAGCGCCACCATCCTTGTCCTGGCCGTTCTGGTGACAACCGTGTCGGCCTGCGCCACCGCGGTTCCGTACGCGCCGACCGCGACAGCGACCGCATCCAGCGGCTCGCCTGTCGCTGTCGAGCACTATGACTGGTTCTTCGACGGCGATGAAAGCCGCGCGCGTCTGGCCTATGGCCTCGAAGCGAGCGATGATTTGCGGCTGGGACTGGATTGCGACCGCGGATCCGGGCGACTGGCCCTGAGCGGCGTTGCGCCAACCGGGGCCAAGGCCGAATTCCATATCGAGTCCGGCGGCGAGACCGAACGGTTCGCGGCCGCAGCCGAGCCCTCCCAGCTTCACGATGGAGTCTTTCTGAGCGCCGAAACCCGCGCAGATGCGCCCGTGTTTCAGCGCTTTCGTCGCACCGGCTGGCTGGCCCTCTGGCAGGACGGAAAGCGCCAGGCCTATGCCCCGCACCCGGACTCTACGCCCAATATTGAGCGGTTCTTCGCCTTCTGCGGTTGACGTGGCGCGCCGGCTCCGGTGCAGTCGTCCATCGTCGGGAGGGACTTCATGAAAACCGTCATTATCGCGAGCGCCATCGCCCTGTTCGTCGCCCTCGCCCAGCCTGCAGAGGCCCAGACCCCGTCGCCAGCCACCGTCACGGCATCGGCCCCCAATTCTGCGCTGGCCGCGGTCCTGGCAGACTATGAGACCTATCTGCGTTCGGTCGATCCGGTCTCTGCTGGCATGGAAGGCGACCGCACGGCCTTGTCCCGCCTTCCTGATGCTGCACGCGCCTTCGAGGTCGCACAGGAGCCTGTGCTGAGGGGCTTTGCTGACCGGCTGGCCGCCATTGATCCCGCTAGCTTGACGGAGGACGAGCGGCTGAACCACGCCTTCATGGCCTATGTCGTGAAACGCTCGCGGGATCGCATCCCGCTGGACACCGGCCGCATCGACGCTTTCTCGTCCGAAGGCGGGCCCGGTCAGGGCATGGGCTATATCGCCAGCGTCACGCGCATCGCCACCTCGGCCGACGCCGAAGCCTGGATTGCGCGGCTGGAAGCCATGCCGAAAGTCTATTCCGACCAGTTGGCCAACGCCCGCCGCGGGCTGGAGACCGGAATGGTCCAGCCTCGGTCGATCGTCGAAAACGCCCTGACGCTGCTGGAGCCCGAAGCTGCCCTGACGCCTGAAACCGATCCGCTACTGAAGCCCTTTGCCGCCCTGCCCGCGTCGATGCCGGCGGCACAGCAGGCCGCCCTTCGCGACCGCGCCGCTCGCGCCGTGGCGGACGGCGTCATGCCCCAGCGTCGCGAATGGGCGAGGTTCCTCCGTCAGCAATATCTGCCTCGTGCACCCGAAACACTCGGCCTGGTCAACCGGCCGGGCGGGCGTGAGCTGTACGCTTATCTGGTGCGAGGCTTTACCACGACCGACCTGACCCCGGATCAGGTTCACCAGATCGGTCTGGACGAGGTAAGCCGCATCCGCGCCCGAATGGACACTCAGATGCGCGCCGCCGGCTGGACCGGCGATTTCGCCGGCTTCCTCAACTTCCTGCGCACCGATCCGCAGTTCTACGCCACCACGCGCGAGGACCTGCTCGAGAAGGCGTCAGAGATGGCCAAGCGATCCGACGACCACCTGCCAGCCCTGTTCGGCACCCTGCCCCGCACCCCCTATGGCGTGCGCGAGGTGCCGCGCGAGATTGAGGCCAACTATACCACCGGCCGCTATTTCCAGGGCTCGATGAAGAACGGTTTGGCGGGCGGCTATATGGTCAACACCTCGTCCCTGGATCAGCGCCCGCTGTATGAGCTGCCAGCGCTGACGCTGCACGAGGCCGTGCCCGGCCACCATCTGCAGATCGCCCTGCAGCAGGAGGCCGCCGACGGCCCCTATTTCCGCCGCGGCGTCGACGTCACCGCCTTCATCGAGGGCTGGGGCCTGTACTCGGAATTCCTCGGCGAAGAGATGGGCTTCTACCGCACGCCATACGAACGCTTCGGGCGGCTGAGCTATGAGATGTGGCGGGCATGCCGGCTGGTGTCGGACACCGGCATTCACTGGCTGGGCTGGAATATCGAACAGGCCCGTGCCTGTTTCCGCGACAACTCGGCCCTGGCACCGCTGAACATCGAGACCGAGCTGCAGCGCTATATCGGCTGGCCCGGTCAGGCGACGGCCTACAAGATCGGCGAGATCCGGCTGCGTGGGGTACGGACCCGGGCGGAGCGGGAACTGGGCGACCGGTTCGACGTGCGCCGCTTCCACGACGCCCTGCTGGTCGACGGCCCCCTGCCGCTGGACCTGCTGGACGCCCGGATGGACCGCTGGATCATCGAAGAAAAGGTGCGGCCGGCCGATTAGAGCGAAATCGGTCTTGATGGACGCAGTCCATCAAGGCTCAGATTTCGCTCCGGATGGATGCTGGATCATTTTTTTGCTTCAGGTCGATTCGACCTGAAGCAAAAATGGTCCCGGCCAGTCCCAGCGCCACCCTCGCCTTCCTCGTCAATCTTGCCGCCACGATGCCGTGGCCGATGGCCAGATGTTCGGCCAGATCATCGTCCGGCCAG
>Ga0105047_10014490_pt1 | contig 12502 bp, 7 predicted proteins | sample MAT04_FD_78384 | JGI IMG/M metagenome (GOLD analysis project Ga0105047, IMG submission 78384) | Freshwater microbial communities from Lake Fryxell liftoff mats and glacier meltwater in Antarctica - MAT-04 (megahit assembly) | ecosystem: Environmental > Aquatic > Freshwater > Ice > Liftoff... | reverse complement strand
GCCCGGCTCGGACATGTACGGCCCACCCACCAGCGTGCCGTCGAGGCGGAAGGTCCATGCATGGTATGGGCACGTGATGCGAGCGACGTGCCCGCATCCCTCGACGAGCCGGGCGCCTCGATGGATGCACACGTTGTCGTGCGCGACCAGCTCGCCGGTGTCGTCGCGGACCACGATGATCGAGCGGTGCCCATCGCCGGTCGCTGCGGTCACAGCATCGGCCGGGAGCTCGGCGGTCAGGTAGTCGCCGGTTCTCGGGATGTCGGCGGTACGGCCCACACACACCCACGCCGAGGCGAAGATCGCCGTGCGCTCGGCGGCGAGCACGTGCTCCGACGAGTACACCTCGAGCGCGAGCATGCGTCCGTGGCTGAACTCGAGCTGTGCGTGGGAGCGCAGCTCATCGAAGATCGACATCGATCACCTCTCCCTCCAGCCAGGGCAACGTCGACGCTTCGATGACGAACGCATCGTGCCGACGACGGGCGAACGAGAACTCGCAATCGACCAGCGCCGTCACCGCCTCGCGGTCATCGCCACACTCGGCGACCAACTCGTCGAGGCGGGCCTGTCGCGTGACCGGCACGGCGCGATCGCAAATGCGGATGGCCACGTCGCCGGCCCGGTACACGTGCCGGCCCAGGGGATCGACGTGGTGCAGGCCGGGGTCCCTGGTGTCGGGGATGAGGTGCCACTCCTCGACGTAGGCGCCACTCGGAGCTCGCTCGATCAGCACGTTGGTCGCCTGCCATTGCAGCAACCCTGGCTCGGGGAATGCGGACACCGGATGGAAGCCGATGCCGTCGCCGCGCGTGAACCACGCTGCGGTCGCCCGACGACTGCCATCGGCGCCGATCTCGATCGGCGTGCAGACGGTGTGGCCGCTGCTCGACTCGCTGGCGGTCAGCGAGCGCAACTCGTCGAGCGAACACTCGCTGAAGCTCCGTCGGCCACGCGACGGTCGATCGACAGGCACCCGGACGTCAGCCATCTCCGACGCCAGCTGGAGCCAGATCACGATGGTGGTGTCGTCACGCATGCCGTCGGCGTACTCGATCCATGCCCGCTGCCAGCACCCGATCAACTCGGCAGGCACCGTCTGTCCCTCGCGCCACGTGTCGGCTGTGTGCATCCGTGCAGTCTGGTGTCATCCAGCTACGGACGGCAATCCATGCGGACCTGCCACGCTGCTGGATCGCGACAGTCGACGATCCCGGGATCGACAGCGCCGATCGAACATCGAGCGTGGACAGCAGGTGGCGCGCCGGTGTCGTGACGGTCTGTGGGTGCGGTAGCGGGGAACAGTCGATGAACAGCGGTGCTTCGCCCGGGTGGGCCACCGGCCACAGGTCTACCTTCGACCCGCCGGAATGGGTTGGGTCGAAGTCGGTTCAGGAGGTCGGACGTGCGACGAGTGCTTGGAGCAGCAGCGCTGGTCGTCGTCGCGTTCGCACCGGTGGTCCCTGCGGCATCGGAGGCCCTCGTCGAGACCGGCTACGTCGTGGTCCTGCGACCGAGCGCGGCCGATGTCGATGAGACAGCTGCTCGCCTGTCCGGGTCGGTGAGCGCCGAACTCGGGGACATCTACGAGACCGCGCTCGACGGCTTCTCGGTGACGGCCACCACGCAGGAGGCCGCCGCGCTCGCTCGCAACCCGCTCGTCGCCTACGTCGAACGCGACGTGGTCGTCACGAACGCGCAGGTGACGCCGACCGGCGTCGATCGCAGCTTCGCTGCCGGCAACGTCGGTATCGACATCGACGGCCAGGACGATGCCCGCGTCGACGTCGACGTGGCGGTCCTCGATGGGGGCATCGACCTGCAGCACCCCGACCTCGTGGTCGCCGGTGGTGTGGACTGCACGGTCGGCACGGTGTGCATCGCAGGGGGCGATGACCCGGCGTTCCACGGCACCCACGTCGCCGGCGTCGTCGGCGCACTCGACAACGGCGTCGGCGTGGTCGGAGTGGCCCCGGGTGCTCGTCTCTGGGCGGTGAAGGTGCTCGACCAGACCGGCCAGGGTCTCCTCTCGTGGCTCCTGCGAGGCATCGATTGGGTGGTGGCCAATGCCGGCACGATCGAGGTCGCGAATCTCAGCCTCGGCGCGCCGGGGTTCAGCCAGGCGATGTACGACGCAGTCCGGTCGGCGGTCGATGCCGGTGTGGCCTTCGCCGTGGCCGCAGGAAACTTCGATGTCGACGCTGCGGGCTTCAGCCCAGCGGTGTTCGACAACGTCCTCACCGTCAGCGCTCTTGCCGACTTCGACGGCGCCTCGGGAGGACTCGGCTCACCCACGTGTCGGGGCGACCAGGACGACTCGCTCGCGGACTTCTCCAACTGGGGTGCTGTCGACCTGGTGGCGCCGGGTTCATGCATCCTGTCGACAGTGCCGATCGAGCAAGGGAGCTACGGCACACTGAGCGGTACGAGCATGGCGGCACCCCATGTGGCGGGCGCATTGGCGCTCCTGGCTCGGACGAAGAACCCCAACAGCGCCGCCGACGTCGCCGCGATGTACACGACGTTGGTGGCGACTGGCAACACGAACTGGACCGACGACTCCGGCGACGGCGTGAAAGAACCGCTGCTCGATCTCAGCGTGCCGAGCCTGTTCACCGCCGTGCAGCCGGCGTGCGCCGCAGTCGCGACCGTCGGCCTCGTCGGCTGGTGGTCAGCGAGCTCTGCGCTCGCATCCGTGATCGGACCGCCCCTGACCGGGTCGAGCGCGACCACCGACGGTGTGGTGGGACGCGGTTGGCTGCTCGACGCATCGGCCTCGCTCTCGACGACCGATGTGGCGACGGTGAGCACCGGTGTGACCGCGGAGGCGTGGGTGAAGCCGCTGCCGGCAGCGACGGTGCAGGTGCTGCTGAGCCGATGGGCGTTCCCGAGCACCGACGACTCGGCGCGAGTCTTCTCCCTCTCGCTCATGCCCAACGGCGACCTCGTCTGGGAGACCGACGAGACCACGACCCGGCGCCCGACGGAGCTTCGAGTCCGATCAGCCGGTCTGCACGACGGTTCGTTCCATCACATCGCCGCGACGTGGGACACGTTCTCCATGCAGCTCTTCGTCGACGGACTGCTGGTGGGCACGAGGCCGTCTGGAGGTGGGCTGCTCAACGGCGCGTCGACGACGCCGGTCCGACTCGGCAGCAAGTCAGGAATCGCCGATCCGTTCCGCTTCGTCGGGGTGCTCGACGAAGCGTCGGTATGGGAGCGAGCGCTCGAGGCTGCCGAGGTTGCCGCGATCCACGCCGCCGGTCCGGCTGGCAAGTGTCCGCCGATCCCCTGAACGGCGCGTACAGAAGACGAACCACGCCTGGGTCCTTCCCGCCCTGGGGCGTGGACGAAACCGATCAGGCGGCGTTGGCGACGACGTAGTCCCAGCCGCCACGACGCTCCACCCGATCGGCGGCGTCGAAGCGCACGACCACGTGGTCGATGTCGGGCCAATCGCACGCGATCAGGTGGCCGAGGGCAGCGGCGCGCAGCTCCAGCGCCCAGGCGGTGAGCTGCACGTCGGCGAGGATCTGCGTGGGGTCCCACCGTTGCGGGATCCGCTCCTCGTCGACGTCGCCGAGCAACACCCACACCTCGAGCTGCGAGAGGTCGGTGATGTGCGCGGCAGAGCTGCACACCACTCGCACGCGGGCCGCCGTTTCGCGGCCGCTGCCACAGCGAGCACCGATCGCCTGGCTGCGGAACGACGCCACGGCCCCCGATGCGATCTCAGCGAACGAAGGGCCCTGCTGCAACGGCCCCGACGTCGGTTCCACCTTTCGCTGCCGGAACGTGGGTAGCCACGAGCGAGATGCCTTGGCCGCGCACCGGTCCTCGCGCCGGTTCGCCATCGACGCGGGTACCTCGAGCACTCCCACACCCCCGGACCTCGGCCCCAGCCAGTTCATGCTGCCGATCGTTCGTGACCCGCCTGATCTGTCAAGGCAGACGGATGCTCGGGAGACCGTCGTTCGACGCTCACGCGGGTTCTCTGCTCGCCGACACCGGCACACCGGTGAACGTGCTGATCTCGAGGGCCGCGGTCGACGCCGGTGCGGTCGAGATCGGGTTCTTCGAGTTCACCTTGCTCCGCGTGCCGCTGTTGACCGGAGCGATAATGGTCGCCGTCACCCTCGGCCCTTGTGCTGCCCCGCCGCGACGGATGGTGGTCCTGCTCGCCACCGGAGCGGGTTCCGCCCGCCGTGGCCGGAATGCTCGCCGCTCTGACGATCGTCGTGTGCCGCCTCGTCTCGGTCGACCATGCGTTCCACAGCGTGTCGTGGACCACGGTGTCGCTGGTGGCCGGGATGATCCCGCTCGCCAACGCGATGCGGACCACCGGCGCCGCGCAGTTGCTCGCCGAACGGCTGGTCGCGATCGTCGGCGACGCTGGCCCGTACGCGCTGATCGCAGGACTGTTCGTCCTGGTCGCCGTGCTGACGCAGCTGATGTCGAACACCGTCTCGTCCCTTGTGGCGATCACCAGTACGGTGTCGGCCGCAGCCGAGGCACCGCTAGGGGAGCCGTCAGAGGCCGCCAGCGACCGTGATCGTCTGGCCCGTCACCCAGCCGCCGCCGTCGCACGCGAGGTACAGCGCGGCCGCAGCGATGTCGTCGGGCGTGCCCAACCGCTTGAGCGGGATGCGAGCGTCGGCCAGCCTCTCGAGGTCGGGTACATCCATCGACAGGGCGGTCATCATCACCTCGGTGGGGACGTAGCCGGGAGCCACGCCGTTCACCCTGATCGTCGGTGCGAACTCGAGCGCCATCGTCATCGTCAACGAGTTGACGCCGGCCTTGGCCGCGCCGTAGTGACCGCTCCCCGGTACCCCGCGAGTTGCCGCTGGCGAGGTGATGTTGATGATCGTCCCGCCGTTGGTCATCCGGTCTGCGGCGATCACCGAGGCCTTCCACAGGGCCGTGAGGTTCAGCAGGATGCACGCATCCCAATCGGCGTCGGACAGTTCGCGCAGCGGCGCGCGGACGGTCGAACCACCGGCGTTGTTCACCCACACGTCGAGCCCGCCGAAGGTGCTCACGGCTGCGTCGGCCAGGGCGACGAGTGCTGCCCGGTCGGTGACGTCGGTGGGCATGGCGATCGCTCGCCCGCCCGCGGCGACGATCTCGTCCGCAACGCGCTGCACCCGATCGGCATGTCGTGCGGCGACGACGACGGCCGCACCGGCCCCGGCGTAGGTCTTGGCGATGCCTTCGCCGATGCCCTGTCCGCCGCCGGTGACGACGGCGACCTTGCCCGTGAGGTCGAAACTGTGCATGAGTGCTCCCTTGTCGGTCGCCGGGGATCGGCCCCGATCGGCTCGCCCGCGTTGCTGCGTCGGCACGTTAGGCAACCGGCGCAGGAGGCCACGATCCGGCGCCACGAACCGTGGCCTCATGAAGCCCGCGATGAGAGATGAGTGCGCTACGGCCACTCATCTCTCATCGCGGTGTTGGGGTTGGGGGCGACAGGCATGCTCGTCCGCACCACTCGGCGTGGCTGACCTCAGCCGTTCTTGATGTGAGCTGAGCTGGGTGAACACGGTTCCCACCCCGTATCTGGGGGGAGCCATGTGAACACACTGTGCGGTGGTTGCAACTCTCTGTGTGGCCGACGATCGTGCGACCCATGCCGACACCGAACATCTCTGCCGATGGCCCACGTTGGCGGGTGGTCCTCTCCACACCCGCCAGCGTCCTCGCCGGCCCGAGGCACGTCACCCGCAGCCTGCTCCCGGCGCTCGGGCGCATGGGGCTCGCGGCGTGTGCCGTGCTGCCGGCGATCTCCACCTCGCGCACCGAACCAGCAGCGGTGGCAGCCGTCAGCGCGGCCGCTGCCCTCGCACTCGTCATCGGCGTGCTGCGATGGGCCCCGAGCCGGGAGAGCGACGACGGCAGCGAGGCGCGCCCCGTTGCGATGTCCGTGCTTGCACTCGCCGTTGCGGTGTCGCTGCAACTGTCGATGCTGTCGTGGGGACATCCCGGCTGGACGACCGCACTGATCGGCCCCCTCGCCACCATCGGCGTCCTCACGTGCTACCTGGCGACGTTCGGTTTCCAGGCCACGTTCCTGCTCCGACGGCTCGGCCTGCTCAGCCTCTTGCTGTGGGCGCCGCTCGCCGCCGTCACCGATCGGGTGGTTCACTCGTCGCTCGACCCGTTGAGCGAACTGATCTATCGACGGCTCGCGTCGGTGAACCTGTCGGGTGTCGCGGACCACCCGTGGCGCGTGTTCACCGCGATGACCGACAGCGCGTCGCTCATCGCGATCACGGCCGTGGTGATGGGCACCGCCATCTCGCGTCGGCGGCTGACGGCCCGGGTGGGTGTGGAACTGGCACTCGCGATCACCGTGGCGATGGTGGTGCACCACGCCACGATCCTGACGGCACCGATCGAGCGCTACGACCGGCCCGGATGGGTGGACTTCGTCGGCGGTCCCCGCTATGAGTTGCTGCTCGGCATCGGCGCCGCGCTACTCGCCGCATGGATGGCCACGCGGGCTGCGGCTCGGGACGGACGGGCACAGAATCCGAGCGTGACCGCCGCCCGCGACCGCGATCCGGTGCTGTTCTCGGTGGGCGCGGCCGATGAGGCGCCGATGCTCGTGCGCGTGGGAGCGGCCGTGGTCTCAGTGCTCCTGCTCGCCGCCGTCGTCGCCAAGGCGGTGACGTCATGACCACGATCGACACCGGCCCGAACGCGACCGGCCCGAACGCGACCGGCCCGAACGCGACCGGCCCGGAACGTGCGGGCGCCGGCATCGCGGACCAGTTGTCAGCGGACACGCACGCGCTCGTCGATGCGCTGGTCGACCTGCCGCTGGCACCGCGCGACGCGACGTACAACCTGCCCCCCGACGACGCCGAGATCTGGTCGTACACCGAGGGCCATGGCCGTCTGTTCCTGGTGTTCTCCGCCTTCAGCAAGATGTGCCTCGGCGTGGCGCTCGGCTTCTTGTCGCTGCAGGGGCAGTGGTTGCTGATGCTCCTGCCGTTCGCCGTGATGGTGGTGCTCGGGTCGATCATCTCGTTGGTGTGGGCAACCCAGGTGCAGCCGTTCGATCGCGCCGCGCACGATCGTGCCGTGAGGCGCGGACCGCGATCGCCGGGCTCGGTCGACGTGTTCATCACCACCTGCGGCGAGGACGCGTTCGTGATCGAGCACACCCTGTGGCGGGCGATGATGCTCGACCACCCCGATGTGCGCGTGTACGTGCTCGACGACAAGGGCAGCGACGAGATCCGTCGGTACGCCGAGATCTGGGGTGCCACGTACCATCACCGCCCGAACCGCGGCTGGATGAAGAAGGCCGGCAACCTGCACCACGCGTACGAGCGGTCGGACGGCGACTACATCGTGGTGCTCGACGCCGACTTCGCGGTGCGTCCCGACTTCCTGACGCATACCCTGCCGTACTTCGACGACCCCACGATCGGCATCCTGCAGACACCGCAGTTCTTCCGTGTGTCGCGCACCAACTGGGTGGAGCGTGGCGCCGCTGCGCAGCAGGAGCAGTTCTACCGGATCGGCATGCGCGCCCGCGATCGTCGCGGCGGCGCGATCTGCGTGGGCACCAACGCCGTGTACCGCAGGTCGGCGCTCGACGAGCGCGGCGGGATGGCTCTGCTGGAGCACTCCGAGGACCTCTTCACCGGGATGAAGGTGATCGATGCCGGCTACCGCGTGAGCTATCTGCCCGTGGTGCTGGCGGCCGGATCTGCGCCCACCACGACCCAGGCGCTCGCGTCGCAGCAGTACCGGTGGGCTCGTGGCAACTTCGCCCTGTCGAGCACGCCGATGTTCAAGCGATTGCAGCTCTCCCCGATGCAGCGCCTGTCGATCTGGGACGGCTGGATCTTCTACATCACCAGCGCACTCAGCCCGGTGGTGGCGGTGCTCGTGCCGTTGCTCACGCTGGCGGAGGCACCCGAGGCGATCTCGTTCGCACCGGCGCTGTGGCTCGTGCCGTCGCTGCTCACCGAGTTCGTGCTCCAACCGAGGTGGCTGATCCTGAATGACGGGCGAGCGTCGCGACGGGTGGGGCTGATCTCGCAGATCGCCCACCTCGACGCGCTCCGCGACCACCTCACCGACCGCGAGCAGGAGTGGATCCCCACGGGTGGCATCCAGGCGGGCAAGCACCGCCAGGCCACCGACCGCATCCCCGACCTCATCTCCGCCGGTGGGCTGGTCGCCTTCCTGGGCACTCTCGCACTGGTGGGCATGCGTCTCTCGGATGGCTACTCACTCGTCGACCTCGCACCGGTGGTGGTGCTGGCGATGATCGCGCTGCCGACTGCGCTGGCCGTGACCCGTCGGCCCGACCGCCGACGGGTGGAGCGGCCGATCAGCGTGGAGCGCGACCAGTTGCTCGACTCGGTCCGCGCGCTGTCGATCATCAGGGTGCTCTTCTGGCACGCGCTGGGGTTCTGGTGGATCTCGTGGACCTTCGCCGCCATGCCCGCCGTGTTCTACGTGTCGGGAGCGGTGTTCGCGAAGAGCGTCTCGCGTTCGACGCCGTGGCAGGTGGTGCGCAGCCGATTGCGTCGGCTGCTGCCCCCGTACGCGATGTTCGTCACGGTGTCGCTGGTGGCGGTGTTCGTGGCCGAACCGGCGATCCTGCGCACCCATCTCGGCGACGTCGTGAGCTGGATCGTGCCCTATCGCAGCCCGGCGCAGTTGCCGTGGGAGGACGGTTGGCTCTCGACCCCGCTGTGGTTCTTGCGCGCCCTCATCCTCGTCCTGCTGATCGTGCCGCTCGCGTCGAAGCTCGCACCGCGAGCATCGCGTGCTGCCTGGGCGGTGATGTGGTGCGCGGCCCTGATCGGTGTCGACCTCGCACTCGCCCAGCAGTCGGGCGAGACTGCGACCGCTGTGTGGCGAGGCATCGGCGACCTCGTCTGCTTCGGTGGCTTCTTCGCCGTCGGTGCTGCCGTGCACCACCGTCGCTGGGAGATCGCCCGCATCGAACGGGTGCAGCTGCTCGTCGCCTGTGTGGCGGTGACCGCATTCGCCACCTGGGTGGCACCCCCCACCGATCTCGTGGTGAACAACTCGAACGTGTCGATGGCACTCGTCGGCATGTGCTGGTTGCTGGTGATCGCCCTGTTCGAAGAACCGTTGCGACACTTCGGGTCGATCGCTGCAGTGTCCCGGGTGCTGCGGTGGGTGACCGACCGGTCGATGACGGTGTACCTCTGGCACACACTCGCGATCTGTACGACCTACGCGTTGGTGGGGGCGCCCTCCGGCCTGACCGGCTCGATGATCTTCAGCGTCGTCTTCGTGGCGCTGCTCGTCTCGCTGGTGACGGCCACGCATCCGTTCGAGTCGCTCGGCCTCGGCCTCGGCCGTCGTGCCCGGGCATCCGGCAGCACCGACAGCACCGGCAACACCGGGATGCGGGCGCCACGGTGGCGGATGCCGTTGCTGCTCGCGCCATGGCTGGTGGTCCTGACGATCGCCACCGCACAGCCCTCGCTGTTCCCCACGTCGGCCGACGTCGTCGGCCCGCCCGCGCCGTCGGCCCGGCCCGCCGTCGGTGACGACGGGGGTGCCGATTCGTCCGCTGCGGCCTCGCCCCGTGTGCTGGCGGTGGGTGTTGCGCCCGGTGGTGGGGGTGCATCAGCGGCGTCGGAAACGTCACGAGCATGGCTGGCCAGACACGGCGTCACGACCGCAGCGGTGGTGTCGCTCACCGGGGTGACAGGCGAGGTGCGCACCGATCTGCTCGTGCCCGCTGGCGCAACGAGTGCCGCTGATGCCGCTGATGCCGCTGATGCCGTTGGTGGCTCTGGTGGCTCGGATTCCCTGGCGACTGTGCCGACGCTCACGGGCGGTGAGCAGTTCGAGGTGCTCAGCATCACCAAGACGATGATCGCCGCCGTGGCGCTGCAACTGGTCGACGAGGGGGTGCTCACGCTCGACGAGCGCCTGCCGCCGATCGACGGGCTGCCGCTCGAACTCACGCAGGGCGAGACGCTCCGGCGATTGCTGGCGCACGCCAGCGGCATCACCGACTACCGGCTCGCGCCCGGGTACCGCCGCGACACGACCCTGACACCCATCGATGCGGTGCGCACCGCGTGGTCCGTGAGCGATCCTCGCGATACGACGGCCGACTACGCGGCGACGAACTACTTCGTCGTCGGTCTGCTCATCGAGGAGGTGACCGGTCAGCAACTGGCGACGGTGCTCGACGAGCGCCTGTTCGATCCGCTCGGCCTCGACGACACCGAACTCGTCGACAACACACGGGATGGTTTCGTCGGGTTCGCGAGCGGCGGGGTGGTGTCGACGCTCGGCGACATGGTGCGGTGGTACGACGCGCTGCTCCGCCGGCGGGTGGTGCTCTCGAGCGAGATGACCGACGAGATGATCTGGGGTGGCGCCGAGTTCGGTCGCGATGGTGGGCTCGGTGCATGGCGGTCGTGCCCGTGCGGCATTGCGCCCGATGAGGCCGGCCCCGATGAGGCCGGCCCAGATGAGGCCGGCCCAGATGAGGCCGGCCCCGATGAGGCCGGCCCCGATGAAGCCGGCCCCGATGAAGCCGGCCCAGACGAAGCCGGCCCCGACGCCCGGTCGTACGCGTACGTGTTCCACGATGGGGGCGACACCCGTCTGCTCTACCTGCCGGCGCGCGACCTCGTGGTGGCCGTTCGTTTCGACGTGCCGTTCTACGGTCCCGACCGCATCGCCGATGGCCTCGACGGATTCCTGTACCCAGCGCTCGAGTCGCTGTCGCAGCGGTGAGTCGATGCGTGGTCGTTGGCGGCGTCGGCCGCCCCCCCGTTCGAACGGGCTCTCGATGTCGGCCTGCTCGGATCGTCGTCCGCCACGGGTGATGGCGGCCACCGGCCTCACGGGATCGACCGTTGTCGCACTCGCACTCGTGGGTGCGCTCGTGGCCCTCGCCGTGCGCCCGGTGTTCTCCGGAGCGGAACGTGACCGATCGTCGGTCACACAGGCGACGCCGATCTCGGCGGCGGGCATCGCCGATGCGTCCAGCACGACGACCAGCAGCAGCACCAGCAGCACCAGCAGCACGACGAGCACGACGAGCACGACGAGCACGACGAGCACCACGGCACCGCCGGCACCGATGCTCGTCTGGGCAGACGAGTTCGACGGCGCTGTCGATTCCGGTCCCGATCCGGCACGGTGGCGGTTCGACATCGGCGGACACGGATGGGGCAACGCCCAACTGGAGTTCTACGACGACACACACGCCAGGCTCGATGGCGCTGGTCACCTGGTGATCACGGCCGAGCCCACGACACCCGGAGGGGAGCCACCCTGTTGGTACGGGCCGTGCCGATTCGTGTCGTCCCGGCTCACCACCGAGGGATTGGTCAGTCATCACCACGGCCGGATCGAGGTCAGGGCGCGCCTGCCACGAGGCGATGCGACCTGGCCGGCCGTGTGGATGCTCGGGAACAACCGGGCCGAGGCCGGCTGGCCGGCGTGCGGCGAGATCGACATCCTCGAGCACGTCGGGAGATCGGGCGACGAAGTGCACGGTGCGTTGCACGGCCCTGGCTACTCAGGCGGAGCGGCGATCGTGGGGAGCACAGAGATCGACGACGTCACGGCGTTCCACACCTACCGCGTCGACTGGCGGCCCGACTCGATCGTGTGGTCGGTGAACGACCGCCCGTTCCACCGTGTCGACCGCGATGACGTGGAGATCTGGCCGTTCGACCAGCCGTTCCACCTGATCGTGAACCTCGCGATCGGTGGCACGCTCGGCGGCGAACCAACCGACGGTGATCTCCGGCCCCACGAACTGGTGCTCGACCACGTTCGCGTGTTCGATCTCGGCGCCTGACCCGTTGTGCGCCTGACCCGTCCACCGACGTTCCCACAGCCGACGGTCCCGCAGCCCACTGTGCGTGTCGGGTCAAGGTTCCGTCAGGGCCTCGACACGGGGTGGTCGCAGTCTCAACCTTCCCGCAAGGTGACGGCGCGGTCGGTCGCCGTGGTGGACGGTCGGTCACCGGACGCCTGGGTCAGGTGTCACGCATGGACGCGAGGTGGCGGTGAAGATGGAGGCACGGATGAGCGGGCGGCGCGCCGCGGCACTCCTCACGGTGGTCGCTGTCGTCGCGAGCGCGTGTGGCGGGGGTGGCGACGAGGCGGGCGCCGATGCAGCCACTGCCACGACCGTGCCCGTCGGCATGGAGCCCGAGCTCCCCACCGCTGACACCACGTGGGGCGACGACTTCGATCACGTGATCGTGCTCACCATCAATTCGCCGATCATCGACTCGCCTGCGAACGACTCCTCCGGAAACGACACCGGAGGCACCCTCGGTCCGAACAGCACTGATGGCACTACCACTGGCGCGAGCACCGTTCCTGCGAGCACCGTTCCTGCGGGTACCGATCCCGGGGGCCCCGATGACGCGCCGGTCACGACCACACCCGGACCCGCCACGGCTGACGGCACCACATCGCGCGTTCCCTCGACGCTGCCGGTCAGCACCGTGCCCGCCACGTC
>Ga0105047_10014489_pt1 | contig 12502 bp, 12 predicted proteins | sample MAT04_FD_78384 | JGI IMG/M metagenome (GOLD analysis project Ga0105047, IMG submission 78384) | Freshwater microbial communities from Lake Fryxell liftoff mats and glacier meltwater in Antarctica - MAT-04 (megahit assembly) | ecosystem: Environmental > Aquatic > Freshwater > Ice > Liftoff... | reverse complement strand
TGTTGGATTGGAACAGGATATTGCGCAAATAATTTGTGGGCAGGTCGCAACCTGCCCCTACGGGCTTCCAAAATCCACAGCAATATAATCCCCGTACGCGCCGTTGGAAAAATAAGCATATCCAACGCCTAGTTCAGATGTCCTCGCATTCAAGATCGCGTCGCGATGGATTTTGTCGCTCATCCACCAACTCATTGCCGCCTGCGGACCACCGCCCCCGTAGATGATTTCTTCCGAATACGAACCTGAATATCCCGCAGACTGAATGCGCGAATATGATGAAGAGCCGTCCGAGCCTGTGTGACTGATCATGTTATTGCAAGCCATATCTGCGGCGTGACCTTGAGCAGAGGCAGTGAGTTGCGCGTTGACATTCAATGCGGGCAGTCCGGCATTTGCGCGTTCTGCATTAATTAAAGATGCGATCTGGTTAACATAACCAGCGTTCTGGCTGTAGCTGCAATTGGCTCCGCCGCCCGTTGTTGTGCTTCCCGATTGTGTGGGACTTGCTCCCGATGATGTGGTGGGGACAATTGCGCCAGCGCCCACAACGATCTTCACCCAGAATGTTTGCTCAACGCCGATCGGGATGATCTTATCGCCCAAGCCATGTAATGTGAAATAGCCAGTGTATGTTCCATTGGACGCCGGCGCGGTCAACTCCACTGAGACTTGGGCTTTCTCATTCGAAGCAGTGTCAGCTATCGGCGCGGAAAGGGGCGCTCCCATTTGGTCGCCTGCCGCAAAGACCAGCGTGTAATTAATCCACGGGCAAGTGCCGGTGTTTTGAAATTCCCATGTCTTTGTAAATTTCTCGTTCGCCTTCACTTGCGTATTATCTTGAATGGTCACGTCGCGCAAAAGTACGGCGCCGTCTTTGCAGTTCGCGGGCGCGGTGATCGCAACTGCGGGGGTGATGACAACCTCCGGGGTTGGGGTCAACGTGGCAGGCACGAAGGATTGCTTTGTTGGCGGCAAAGTTGATGTGACAAAATCCGGTTTAACAGCGGTTGCCGAGCCAGAATCAGTTGACACGGAAATGCAGGATGCCAGGAGGCTTGTGAATAACAGCGCAAAAAATATTTTCTTTATCATGTTCTTCCATTACCTTGTTTTAAAACATCATCATCTGTCCGGTGGATTTTTCAACGGGATCGCTGGCAATTTGTTCTTCGAATGTTTCGCGCGTCAAGATCGGAACCTCAAGCAGGGTGCGCAGTAAACGATATTTCACCAGCGGATGCTTTTTTAATCGCACCGCGAGTGACGGGTCGCGCTCCTGTTTGTACGCGGCGAGTGCTGCGCGTCCGCCAGGGATGACGATAATGATGTTCGGCGCGGAGTCTTGCAATGCGCGCCCCAGCAATGCGGAAGCCAGCACGTTGAACGTGCGCGCGATTTTTCCATTCTCTTCCCAGTGTAAAAGTTTATCCTGCTTGCAGGTTTTATAGCCCAACCTCTTCCCAATCTTTTCGATCAGCGCGTAAATATTATTTAACTCTGCGCGCCGCACGGATGCAACATCTTCCGCGCGCAGTTTCCACTGTCCCGCTTCTCTTTCTGCGTAGGAATTCAAAATGGCGTAGATCAAGCCTTTGGACGGTGTGAGCAAGCCCGTGAAACGCGGATATAAATCTTCTTCTATTTCAAGATAGATCGCTTTTTGATTCTTTTGTAAATAAGTGACGACCACTATCTCCACGCGATCTGAAAGTGATTCGCGTTCTTCATCCTCCCGAAAGAGCATCGGGACGCTGTGAGCGGAGCCGTGTGCTCCTCGCGGCGCAGTCGAAGTCCCCAATCCCCACATGCCCGTCTCCACGCCTTCACCTGTCGAATAGTGAATAAATCTTTCATCGCCCTTCAATGCAGATTCAAACAAGGCGTGAGTCTTTCGCAATACTTCATCGAATTCCTGTTCAGATTTTTTGAGCGCGCCCGCTTCGGCTAAAGCGATCAACCCTGCCGTATGCAAATGTAAATAATGAGCGGGTTCGCCGCGTGCCGTGAGATATTCCTGGAGCGCATTTTGTAAAATATCCGCAGCCATATTTTTTGGCTTTTGTTTTTGATCGTTCTTCCAAACAACTTGCGCCGGATCATACTCGGTGCGCAGCGCCACGCTTTGCAAAGAAAATTTTTGCGTGCTCGCCGCTGTAAAAGCGGAGGTGAGAAAGTCCGGTTCAGGTTCAGGCAGCAACGCAAAAAACGGCACGCCCTCAGGCAGTAAATCGCTCAAGTGATTGAAAGCCGAATTCAGGGCAGTTGCATTCCACGCCCAATCATATCGGCGGCGGCGCAACGCAACTTTGTACGGCTCCACCGCATCCTTGCCCCATAACCAGCCTGCCCACAGCGCAGAGAGAGTCCAAAAAGCCTGGTTTGGACGCGGCACCGAGCCAATGACTGCGGCAATCGGTATCTCTTTTTTGACGACCTGCGCGAGGTCTTTCAAGCGACCTTCGTAGATTAAGATGCCGCCGCTCTCTGGGATTTTTGTCGGCCACGCTTCGCATATAACTGTTGAGCCTGTCTCTGTCCAGAGGCTTAATCCATGCTCGAGCGCCATCCACACATTATGCTCGCGGAATTGACTCGGCGTGCTCAACTGCTTCGGCCGCGGACGTTCCGCCGGGTGCGCCCAAATGGTATTACCCGCATCGCAGGCGATGAGGATCAGTGCGGTCAATGCGCGTTTTCGTTCAGGCGATAAATTCAAACTATCAAGCCGATTGATAACTGTCGTGAGCGCATACAACGGACGCGGTAAATAATGTTGAATGGCTTCTTCGGCATAAAACCGATCCTCGTCGTTTAATGCGACAACTTTTTCAAAGGCGCGTGAACGGTGTAATGAGTCTGTTTCCGCGATCTTCCTTGCGCGTTCCATATCTTCTTCTGTCGCAGCGTGTTCGCCAGAGTCGCCGCAATGACTGCATTCATAAATGCGCGCGTAGGGCGCATCCTCGCCTTTGCGCCACAAAAAGACTTGGGCGTAAATTTGTTGATTGCATTTTTCGCATGAAGTTAGATACAAAGATTGCAGATGACCCGCGAGTCTTTCATCCCCTTTTTTGACCGCGCCTAAATCCGCGAGTGCGGCTGTGAATTCAGATTGCGTCGGCGGATTAGCAAACATCTCCAGTAGAAAACGTGTGACGGGATTATTCGCCGTTACCAGTACGCGATAGCCGCTGCGCGCGGCCTCCAGAACCAGCCGCGGCGAGAATCCGAACGGGTCGAGCAGCCAGCTTCCAGGCGCGTCAAGTTGCGAGAGCCAGGCGGAGATCACTCCCTCTTCAAGTGCAGGCAGGAATCGTGAGAGCGGTCCCGGGTCGGCGGGTTTTAATCCTGGGATGTAGGGTTGGAAATCCATCTTGGGTTAAGTATACATCCCCCCGCAGAAAGTGATTACGAAATTATTTTTTCCAGAGGCTCAGAAAGCGCCTCGCGCGGGGTGGAGTTCATGTCAATTTCGATTGCTGATAGCAGAATTTGAATTCCTAAAATAACAGAAAGCGTGGGCAGCATGACTGTGCCAGTGGGGGCGGGGATTCTTTTGCTCGCGTAGTCAATCCATTTGACGCCGCCAAATATTCCGCCGAATAATAAAAGCGGGACGCCGATCATCAAGTACAATGACAGCATTGAAAAATCATAGAGATAATATTTTAATAAGATGCGCCGCAAAAAGGTGACGAGTAATTTGAACGGGAATTCAAACAACGTGCGTCGAATGGATAGGTGTGAGGTTTCATTTTTGTAGCGCGCGGGGATGGAAACATCAACGACCAGCGCGCCAAGCAGGTATAAATTGGCGAGCATGGAAGTCTCGAAGAAATAGCGGCGGTCTATTTTATTGAGCGGCAGCTGCGCAAGGATTTCAGCGCGGATGGCAAAGAAGCCGTTTGTAGGGTCGAAGATACTCCAGTACCCCGTTGCGGCTTTGGTCAGGAAACTTAATCCAAGGTTTCCTATGCGGCGAACGAAAGGCATTTGTTGCAGCGACTGAAAATCGCGAAAACGGTTGCCTTTCACGTAATCAGCTTTGCCTTGAATGAGAGGCGTAATGAGCGCGGGAATGTGCGCCGAATCCATTTGTCCGTCGCCATCAATTTTTATGACGATCTGCGCGCCAAGTTCGAGCGCTTTCTGAAAGCCAGAGATCATCGCGCCGCCCACGCCCTGGTTTTCCACGTGACGGATCAAGGTAATGCGTTTGTCCATTTTTGCCGCATCAGCCGCCAGCTCGGCGCTCGAATCGGGCGAAGCATCGTCCACGACAATAATGTGCTCTATGTAGGCTGGCAATCCACGCAGGACAGATCGAATATCGTGCTCCACGCCATAGACAGGAATTACCGCCGCTATGTTGAACTCCATAAAATTCATGAAAGCGATTGTAATCGAAAAGGTGATAGAATCGGCGAAAGGAAAAACTATGGCATCCGGGGAACAAATTCTTATTGTTGAAAGCGATCCAGATATTGCTGATTTGATCGGAAGACAGTCATTGCAGCCGCTTGGATATCAGGTGACGGTGCTGGGCGATGCAGCTTCTGCGATCAAATTTGCGATTCGAACTACCCCCAGCCTGATCCTCGCCAATTTAAATTTTCCAGGCTTGAGCGGGAAAGACATGCTCGCCGCGTTAAATTCCCAGGGCGTTAAATCGCCCGTCATCATCATTGCTGAAAAAGGTCAGGAAACTGACGCCATTCAAGCCTTCCGTCTTGGGGCATCTGACGTGATCTTTTGGCCCGTGCGGGACGCGGAAGTGGTTTCCGTCGTGGAACGCGCCTTGCGCCAGACTCAGGAAGCACGCGAACGCCAAAAATTAGACCGCCAATTGAAAGCAATGAACGATGAGATGCAGCGTAAATTGCGCGATTTGACTGCGATCCTTTCCACCGCCAAGGCGGTTGTTTCCGTCAAAGACCAGCGTGTATTGTTTGACATGATTCTTGAAAGCGCCCTGCAGGTTGCCGACGCGAACATCTGCTGGTTGATGTTGCGCGAAGAGCGCAGCAAAGCCTATGTGCTTCGTGCGCAGCGCAATTTGCCTGAATCATGGGCCAAGAAAATGAACCAGCCGGTGGATGATGGCATCAGTTCGCTTGTGGCGCTTTCAGGCGAGAGCCTCGTCATGAGCGGCGCCCCATTGCAAAAGTTGAAAGTATCCGCTTTGGGAAAATCGATTGGCGTGATCCCGATCAAAATCCAAAGCGAAGTAATCGGGTTATTAATCGTTGTGCGAAAAACTGACAGTGAGATAACTCGGGAAGCGCAAACCCTGCTTGAGGCCATGGCAGATTTTTCCTCCATATCCCTGGTAAATGCGCGTTTATTTCATGCCTTGGAAAAAACTGCTGAAAACGCGCGCACCGGAGAAAAATACCGCTATGCCACGCTTGAATCGGTGCGTGCTTCAATTCGTAATGAGTTGCAGGTGGCTAGTTATCCACTCAACTTTGTGCTGACTGAGATGCCTGGTCCGCTTAACCTTGAGCAAAAACAGGCACTTGAATCGGTACAGGGTGCATTGCAGCGTCTTGCGCGTTCTTCTGAAAAGACTGTTATCCCCCCGCAATAAGCAGGAAATGATAAAGTTCAACGTATGGCGAAACACGGACTAGTATTACTCGCGTTAAACCCGTCTCCAATTTTGGATTTAATGGAACGCGCCTTGTATGCGGCTGGGTTCAATGTGGCAATTGCGCATGATCGTTCCGGGTTGGATAAATCTGCAAACGAGTCTATTCCAGCATTGTTGATTATTGGGGAGAAGTTTGCCGAGCAGGATGGCTTTTCTGTTTCATTGGAAGTTCTTGAGCGTTTCCCCACTTTACCGATCATTTTATATGCAGATAAGGACACCACTGGTCTTGCCAAGTCTGTGATCAAGACGGGGTTGAGCGGCTATCTTTATCCTCCGCTTAAGATGTCTGATATTGTTGATGAAGTTCAAAGGTGTCTTGTGCGAGCCGGACAATTGGGAGATTGGCTGCGTCGTGAAGTAAAACTCACAACCTCATCGCTTTCTGAAAAAGCCGATTTGTCTGAGGCTGAACGGCATAAATTGGAAGCTATCATCGCAAACATTCAAGATGGCGTGATTGTGATGGATAAGAATAAAAAGGTTATGCTTATCAACCGCGCAGTGGACGATATTTTCGATCTGGGCGATAAACAAGCCGTTGGCAGGCTGCTTGAAGATGTAATCTCAAATACAGATCTGAGGGCTTTGCTATCTCGCGCAGGTGATGTGCCATTGAAGTACCACGAGATCAATTTTGATGATGGTCGTGTGTTTAATGCGCAATATACGCCCATCCCTCAAATTGGCGCGGCCGTGACCATGCAGGATATTTCCTATCTCAAGGAACTTGACCGCTTGAAGAGCGATTTTATGCACACGGTTTCACATGACTTGCGTTCTCCGTTGACGGCGATCCTGGGGTACACAGAATTAGTCGAGCGCACGGGGCCGCTTAATTCCAACCAACAGGAATTCTTACGCCGTTTGCAGGGCAGTATTCACCACATCACCACGTTGGTCAATGACCTGCTGGACCTGGGACGCTTTGAAGCAGGCTTTGATACGCGTCGTGAAATTGTTCAGCTTGAGAATGTGTTGAAATATTCACTCGATCTGTTTGAGAATCAGGTCAGGGAAAAAAATATAAAACTTACCGTGGATGTTGGACAAAATTTGAAAGCTTTACGCGCAAATCCAATTCGCATCCGCCAGATGTTGGACAACCTGATAGGGAACGCCATCAAATATACGCAGCTAGATGGCGATGTCCGCGTGAGCATATCCATGCAGGGAGATCAGATCATTCTTAAAGTGGATGATACTGGAATGGGTATTCCGCCCGAAGACCAGGGGCGCGTTTTCGAGAAGTTTTTCCGCGCTAGTAATGCGGTTGAAGGCGTGGAAGGGTCTGGCTTGGGACTGGCAATCGTCAAATCCATTGTGGACAGCCATCAAGGCCGGATATGGGTGGAATCAACTGTTGGGAAGGGTTCTTCTTTTACTGTGCTTCTCCCCACGCTGGAATAAAAATACTTTCCGTTTTAATTTCCACCGCTAAATGAATATCCCGCTTAAAAGATGCCGCCGCTGTGTTTGTTCACAGCGGCGGCTTTCGCCAAAGGAGGAGACATGAGGAGGAGGTGTCTATTTTGTCTCCGCCCTTATAATAGCGCACACCCATTATTTTTGCCATCGCTGAATGTCACTAAATGATTGTGACAATATTCACAAATATTATTTCACGGGTTATCGAAAAAAAAACGCGCCTGTGAAATTGCCTCTTTTACGTTTGCATAAGCCTTGATGCTGAGCGCGGGATCTGAATTTCCAGTAATCATCTTTGACACCCTTCGATCTTTTTGATGAAGGCACAAGACGGGTTTTCCGATATTCAATGCAAAACCAATTTCGTATCCCACCCCATGTGAAGGCACGCTGACTTCTGCGATGAGCACGTCACAATTTTTTATCCAATTTACATCGCGTTCATAAACATCCTGCGGCGTGAGTTCGTGCTCATTTTCCATTACATCAGATTGCACCAAATGCGATGTGGGAATCTCGTGACCATCTGCCGTGAGCGCGGCGACGATCTCCTGGTAAGCGGTTTCAAACTCACGTCCGCCGGTGATGGAACATGCAAAATAAATATTCATTTGTTTTTATTTGGCAGTCGTGAAAGGATTGAGCTATCGCGCCTTTTTTGAGGGACAACAGGTCCCGAGCCTGACCGCATGCTTTCCAATTCGGCGCTCAACTTCATCCAATCGTTGACCAGGATCACAAAATGCGGGGTCTTATCTTTGAAGAACAGCGGCGATAAAAATAAGCGTAATGCCGATTGAGACATGGGGTATCCATTCAATTCGATGACCAGCGTGGTCATTTTTGCCAGGGGTTGGATGATCTCCGCCCGCCAGTTTGAGACGCTTTGCGGCGGGAACAACGCACCCATGTTTGCCGAAGAGGCGCGTTGAAATCTTTTGTATGAAATATTAAGGCGTAAAAATGGGGTTACCAGACGGAGATGGTCGCTGAATGGCTGCACGTATGCGCTTTTGCGCATGATCAAAAATATAATACCAAGAAATATATTCAGCCCGCCAAGACTGGCAAAAGTAAGCCAGCGCCAATCTTCAAATCCCCAACTGCGAACAGCCCATGCTAAAGCCAGTAAGGCAAGCCCCAGCGTGAAGATTGCGGGCCACCAGCGATTGATCATGTGGGTGTAAACGACAAGCGGATAACGACGACCACCTTTTGCCATACTTAATTTACCCGCTTCTTTTCTGACCGTTGAGAGGGTCGCTGTTTAATTGAGCGCTTAACTGGCTGATGGCTTGGGTGAGGTGCTCCCCGCGCAGGCTGAAGGTAATATCTCCGCGAGTCTTTTCGATGATGCCGCGCGCCAGATCGGTTTGACGGCGCAAGCCGTTCGTGATGGCGTCGGGATAATCCATGGTGACCATGATCGAAAAGATCTCGTCCATGATGCCCAGCAGACGTTCAACTTCTGGAGAGTATCCATGACGAAGGATATCCAAACTGCGGCGGCGCAGCTCGCCGACAACTTCTGCCAACCCATTGAGATATGTCGAGGGGTCAACGACCAACTCTTCGGGAGTCTGAAGCGGTTCGTTCCGGATTAAGGCGCAGGTGACGTTCGCTTCCACAAATTCCTTTAGCGCATCCTGTGTATAGCCCGCGTAAAAAAGGTCGGGGTAATCCGACAAAGAGTCGCGCAGTGTATCAGCCAGTTGACGCGCTTCCTGCAAGTGCGTGTTCATGGTGTCGGCTTCTTCACGGTGAACAGCGCGGATGGCAAGCGAACAGGCGCGTGTTAACTGGCGGGCTTGCGCGAGAGCATGGTCACGCGCAGAGGTGCGCGCGTCAAAAGTTTTTCTTATGCGGTCTGTGATCTGTTCAAGTTTGTGCATGTATTTTATCCAAAAGACCCTAAAGGTCTTAAAGACCTTTAGGGTCTTCGGGCGGCTGTTGAAATGGGCGGAAGAGATTATCTGCAAGTGTGCTGTTGGTTGGCAGGTGAATCTCGCCAAAGGCGGTTTCGTAGCGCGCAAGATTTTCGGTGAGGGCTCTCACCAATAATTTTGCACTGAGCGGAGTCATCACCACACGCGAGCGAATCTTGGCTCTCGGCTCGCCAGGCAGCAGGTGGGCAAAATCTATAACAATGTCAGCAGGGGAGTGGGCAATGCGCGCCAAGTTTGCATATACGATCTCAAGGTCGGCGGGAAGCTCAAGAACAGGGCCAGTGGGTTTGGGGGGTGTTGGGGGATTGGTCATGGGGGTGTCCAAATTGATAGGGCGGGAAATCTAAAGGCTTCGGAAGTTTTTAGGACTTCCGAAGCCTTGGGTTATTTGATGAGATTAAAATGGAATATCGTCTTCTGGGGGAATCTCAGCCATTTCCATGCCACCGCCGCCAGATACGGGTCCGCTTTCGCCAACCTCGCCGCGCGCCGAAAGAAAGCGTACGGTGGTGGCTGTGATCTCAAATGAGGAGCCGGCAGTTCCATCCTGTTTGGTCCAGATGCGTGGGCCGCCCGTGGTTTTATCGGGTGTGAGGCGTCCTTCAACTAGTACTTTAGAACCTTTTTTTACATACTGGTTACAGGCTTCTGCTGTTTTCCCCCACGTGGAAACGCGAAACCAAATAGTCTCTTTGACTTGTTCGCCGTTTCCAGCAGTGTATTGCCGGCTTGTTGCAACAGAAAAAGATGTAACAGCCTGTCCTGATGGCGTGTAACGCATTTCTGGATCTTTGCCTACATTGCCTACAACTATAATTGTGTGATACATGGGATTTTCTCCTTGGGGATTAAGGTACCCGTCGAATTACGACGGGGAAAATTGGACGATTTATATTTTACCCTCACTTGCACTATTTGTTAAAAATTTTAACGTTTTACCACCTTTTTTGCCGTAAATTAGATTGTGTTAGAATAATATTTATACTGTTTTCCATGAGGACTTTCGTGTCTAACTCACCCAAACCCATTCAAGCAACACCATTGAATCCACGCCGGCGGGGCATTATCATTGGCGCATCTGACGGCATCGGTGCCGCACTTGCCCGTAAACTGGCAAAAGAAGGCTACACAATTGCATTGGTTGCCCGTCGAAAAGATAAGCTTAATACATTATGCGCAGAAATAAATTCTGCTGAAAAGAATGCCTGTGTATTTCCATACGTGCATGATGTGGCAAATTATGACGAAGTTCCCGACCTACTGCGCAAGATCGTTGCAGACCTCGGCGGGCTTGACCTGCTCGTTTTCATGGCGGGTGTAAATTTCCCCCCCGGCTTGACCAGCTACAACTTCGAAGGTGACCGCGAAATGATCGAAGTAAATTTGATCGGCGCGATGGCCTGGCTCAGTCCCGTGGCGGAAATGTTCCAAAGCGCAAAGGCAGGACAAATCGTAGGCATTTCTTCTGTGGCGGGAGACCGCGGACGTATCGGCAATCCAGGGTACAACACATCCAAGGCAGGGTTAACCACATATCTTGAAGCACTTCGCAATAGACTTACGCGGCATGGCGTGAATGTGTTGACCGTAAAACCTGGCTTTGTGAAAACCGAAATGATGAAAGCCGCGCAGGGTGGCACACCCTTTGCGATTACGCCTGAACAAGCCGCTGAAGATATTTATAAAGCCATGCGCAAACGCAAACAAGTAATTTATACCGCGCCCATCTGGCGCTGGATCATGCTGATTATTCAACATGTGCCCTCGGTGATCTTCCGCCGTATGTCGTTTTAGGTAATTGATAATAGACGACGGCTATCCTCCGCCTGCTATTCCCCATATTAATCTCATGCAAAAAAACTTCACTCAACTCGAAAACTTTGGGCACTCGCTGAGCGCCCCCTCCTATCTTATTAAACCCACCACAACTGACGAAATTAATGAGGCGTTCGCCCTCGCTAAAAAATCGGGGCTTGTTGTCACCGCACGCGGAGCAGGACGCAGTTACAACGACGCCGCGCTGGCCGGCGGCGGCATTGTGTTGGATATGTGCGGCATGAATGCCATCACAGAATGGGACCCTGCCACAGGACTTATCACCGCGCAGCCAGGTACCACGCTTGAGCAGGTCTGGCAAAAAGTAATTTCCGATGGCTGGTGGCCGCCGGTTGTCTCTGGTACCATGACGACAACCTTGGGCGGTTGTCTTGCCGCAAACATTCACGGAAAAAATAATTTCAGAATGGGACCCATTGGCGAACATGTCGTCGAGTTTACCGCCATCCTGCCCACAGGCGCAGAGCTTGTTTGTTCGCCAAAAAAGAACGGCGACTTGTTTTATTCCATGATCAGCGGACTGGGGATGCTGGGGATTTTCACCTCTATCACGATGCAAATGAAACGCATCTACTCTGGACTTTTGTCTGTGGATGCGTTCCCTGTGAGAAATTTACACGAACACCTTACCGGACTGCTGGATGGCGCTCCCAACCATAACTACATCGTCGGTTGGCTGGACGGGACTGCGGGCGGCAAGTCGCTTGGCCGTGGACAGATCCACGCAACGCGTTATTTGCAGGAAGGTGAAGACCCAAATCCGCAGGAAAGCATGAAGATATCAAGTCAGGTTTTGCCGCCGCGCATTTTTGGCGTGTTCCCCAAATCTTTGCTGCATTATTTCATGGCGCCGTTTATGAATAACTTTGGTGCATGGGGGGTTAATACCGCGAAATATGTTGCTTCGTTGCCCAAGCATACCTTCCGTCAGTCACATGCGGCTTTCCACTTTTTACTTGATTATGTCCCCGATTGGGAATTTTCCTACGGGCGCGGCGGATTGATCCAATACCAGTCCTTTGTCCCCAAAGAAACCGCTGAATCCGCGTGGACGGAAATTCTCAAACTTTCACATAAGAATGGACTACCATCCTATCTTGGTGTGACCAAACGTCACCGTCCCGATAAATTTCTGTTGACCCATGCCGTGGATGGCTTCTCGCTCGCCATGGACTTCAAAGTAACCAATAATAACCGCGCAAAACTTGGCGCGATGCTACAGGAGTTTGACAAGATCGTTTTACAGGCAGGCGGCAGGTTCTATTTTGCAAAGAATAGCGAAACCACAGCCGAAACCGCGCAAGCGTTTTATGGAAAAGAAACCATCGAAAAATTCAGGAAATTAAAGAAACGCTGTGATCCCAACGGTTTGTTGGAGTCGGATCTTTACCGAAGAATTTTTGAATAAATAATGTTCTATCATTGCGAGGGACGAAGCAATCTTGGTTTTTAAAACGATTGCTCCGTCCCTCGTATTTTTTACTGGATGAATCAATGAATTTTATCGTTAATGATCTAGCAGCCTGTCGGAGAGAGCGAAGAGGCAAAGCCGAGAGGAAAGTGATAAACTTCCAAGATGAGCAGGAAATTTCGAAGCGTAAATTACGAAGAATCGATCAATCAGACCATACGTATG
>Ga0105047_10014488_pt1 | contig 12502 bp, 11 predicted proteins | sample MAT04_FD_78384 | JGI IMG/M metagenome (GOLD analysis project Ga0105047, IMG submission 78384) | Freshwater microbial communities from Lake Fryxell liftoff mats and glacier meltwater in Antarctica - MAT-04 (megahit assembly) | ecosystem: Environmental > Aquatic > Freshwater > Ice > Liftoff... | reverse complement strand
GGGCGTCGTCAAGGACTGGGACGTGAAGACCGGGGCGTGCGGCCGCGACCTCGACGCCAAGGTGCTGACCAAGTACGACCCGACGTTCATGGCCGACATCGGCGGGGCGCGGGCGATGGGCTTCAGCGGCGACGGGGCGAAACTCGCGTGCGCCGGCATCGTGAACGTCTCGAACGCCTTCGCCGGCGTCGGCAACCCGGCCGTCGTGCTGTTCGACTGGGCGGCCGGCACGTCGAAGGTGTTGAAGCCGAAGGACGCCTTCCAGGGCACCGCCTGGGGCGTCGGCTTCCACCCGGCCGGGTTCGTGGTCGCGGCCGGCGGGGGCAGCGGCGGGCGGGTCTGGTTCTGGACGGGCGACGACGCGGCGAGCGCCCACGCCGTCACCGTCCCGGCCAACGCCCGCGACCTGACCCTCCACCCCGACGGCACCCGCCTCGCCGTCGCCGGGGCGAACGGGTCGGCCCTCGTCTACACCCTCACCCCGGCCGCCCCCGCCAAGAAGTGACTAAGAGGCGGCACGGGATGTCGGGTTGGGAAGCCAACCGCCCGCGGGGCGAGCGGGCCACAGTTGAAAACCGGCCGGCTCAGATGCCCTGGTGGATCTGGTCGAAGCGGGGGGCGGCGACGGCGAAGGCGGCCAGGATGTGCGGGTCGAACTGGCCCACGCACTCGCCCGTAATCATCTTCACCGCCCGGGCGTGGCTCAGCGGCGGGCGGTGCGGGCGGCGGCTCCGCAGGGCCTCGTACACGGCCGCCACCGCCACCGTCCGGGCGGCCAGCGGGATCTCCGCCCCGATCAACCCGTCCGGGTAGCCGCTCCCGTCCCACCGCTCGTGGTGGCCGCGGGCGACCTCGGCCGCCAGCGGCAGGCTCGGCAGGTCGGCCGCGAACTTCCCGGCCACCATCGACAGCACCTCGGCCCCGGTCGTCGTGTGCGTCTGGATCACGCTCCGCTCGTCCTGGTCGAGCTTGTCCGGCTTCATCAGCGCCGTCCGCGGGATGGCGAGGAGGCCGGCGTCGTAGATCGGGGCGACGGCGGCCAGCAGGTCGAGGTACGCCTGGTCCTTGAGCCGCGAGTACTCGCCCTGGTCGGTCACCGCCCCGGCCACCGCCCGGACGTACCGGACCACCCGCGCCCACTGCCCCTCGGCCGCCAGGTTGGATTCGATCAGGAGGCGCGACACGGCGTACGACAGCGCCTCGGCCGCGGCCGTCGGGCGGGCCGGGGGCGGGGTCCGGTCGAGCGCCCGGTGCTGGGCCGTCGCGGGCACCCGGACCGTCCCGGCCAGGAGCGAACTCCCCGGTGCCCCCCGCGACCCGCGGCGCAGGACCAGCGACCGGACGCGGGAGAGGAAGTCGGACGAGCTGAACGGCTTCGACAGGAAGTCGTCGGCCCCGCTCGCGGCCAGCCCGCCCAGCGCCTCGGCCGGCAGCGCCCCGGACACGAGCAGGATTTTCACGCGGTCCGGGTCGGGCAGGGTGGCGCGGATGCGGGTGACGAGTTCCGGCCCGCTCAGCCCCGGCAGGTTCACGTCGGCGACGACCACGTCCGGCGGGTGGGAGGCGATGTCGGCCAGGGCCGTCTCGGCGTCCTCGGCCTCGCGCACGTCGTACTGGCCCTTCAACAGAATCGTCATCCACTTCCGCAGCGACGGCTCGTCGTCCACCACGAGCACGCGGTCCCGGTCGCCGGTCCGGACCTGCTCGGCGGCGGCGGCGGCGGTCGGCAGCCAGAGGGTGAACCCGGTCAGGGCGGCGGCCACCGTCCGGGCCGACGAGTAGCGCTGCTCGGGGTCGGTTTCCATCAGCCGGGAGACGAGGTCGCAGACCTCGGCCGGGATCTCCGGGCGGACCTGGCGGACCGGGTCCGGGGAGGTGGTGAACCGGCGGTGGAGGTCGCGGACCGTGTTGCCCGATTCGGGGTACGGCTCCCGCCCGGTGAGGGTCCAGTACATCGTCGCCCCGAGGCTCCACAGGTCGGCCCGGGCGTCCACGGCGCTCGCGTCGCGGGCCTGCTCGGGGGCCATGTACCCGACCGTCCCGAGGAGGGTGCCGGGTTCGGTCACGTTCCGGGTCGGCAGGCGGGCGAGGCCGAAGTCGAGCACCTTCGTCTGCCAGTCCGGGGTGATGAGGATGTTGCCCGGCTTGATGTCGCGGTGGACGAGGCCGTGCCGGTGGGCCTCGGCCAGGGCCTCGGCCGCCTGGCGGAACAAGTCGCAGACCCGGTGCGGGGGGAGCGGCCCCTTCTCGCGGACGAGGGCGTACAAGTCCTGCCCCGGGATCAGCTCCATGACGAAGTAGTCGCGGGCCTGGGTGCCGGCCGCCGGGCGGGTGTCGCGGCCGGCGTCGAAGCAGGTGACGATGTTCGGGTGCTGGAGGCGGGCGACGGCCCGGGCCTCGGCGTAGAAGCGGTGCAGGAGCCGCGGGTTCCCCTCGATCGTCCGGGCCATCACCTTCAGCCCGACCTGGCGGCGGAGCTGGAGGTGCTCGGCCCGGTAGACCGTCCCCATCCCCCCCTGGCCGAGGATGTCGAGGAGCCGGTAGTGGCCGAGGATCAGGTCTTCCCCGCTCCCGTCCTTGATCGCCTCGGCCTGGAACGGGGTGAGCAGGTGGCGGGCGACGAGCTTGGCCAGGAGCGCCTCGGTCCCGCCCGCGCGGGACAACTCGTCGCGCTCCCGGGCCGGGAGTTCGTCCCACTCCTCGGGCAGCACGACCATGGCGTCGAGCAGCCGGGCGAGCAGGCCGTACGACTCGGAGACGTGCGGCGCGGGCGGCCGCTCGACCGTCTCGGGGCCGGACGAACCGTAACCGCGGGTGGCTTCGGCGGGGTAGGGTCGCATCGGGGCGTGCCGGGTCGTGGGGGGGGGAAGGCGTCGGGCAATCCAACATTGGTCTCGGACGGGATGCGAACAAGCGGGCGGGCGGCGAATGACTACCCGCCGCCCCCGAATTCCGGCCGAAGTCGGGCGGGGGCGGAAAAGTGCGGCCGGGGGTGAGAATTCACGCCCCGGGCCGGCGGCGGGTGTGAACGGCGTGGCGCGAGTTTTCCGGTCGGGCGACGTGCGCGGCCCGTTCCGGCCCCCCCGCCGCCGGATAAGATCGGGATAACCCCGCACCCCGGAGCATCGACCATGAGCGCCCCCGCCCCCGCCCCGACCGGCCTCGCCCTGTTCGACCTGACCGGCCGGGTCGCCGTCGTCACCGGCGGGTCGAAGGGGCTGGGGCTGGCGATGGCGTCCGGCCTCGCGGCCGCCGGGGCCGACCTCGTTCTGGTCAGCCGCCACGAGGACGAGGTGGTTGCGACCGCCGCCCGACTCGCCGCCGCGACCGGGCGGAAGGTCGTCGGGCTACAGGCCGACGTGACCGTGCCGGCCGACGTGGAGCGGATGGCGACGCGGGCGCTGGAGGAGTTCGGGCGGATCGACGTGCTGGTGAACAACGCCGGGGTGAACGTCCGCGGGCCGATCGACGGGCTGACGCTGGAGCAGTTCCAGTACGTCAACCGGGTGAACGTCGAGGGGGTGTGGCTGGCGTGCCGGGCGGTCGTCCCGCACATGAAGGGGCGGAAGGCCGGGCGGATCGTCAACGTGTCGAGCGCCTTGGGCGTAGTCGGCCTCGGCGACCGCACCCCGTACTGTTCGAGCAAGGGGGCGGTGGTGCAGCTGACCCGCGCCCTGTCGGTCGAACTCGCCCCGTTCGGCGTGACCGTGAACGCCATCCTGCCCGGCCCGTTCCTGACCGAGATGAATCTGGAAGTGAAGGACGACCCGAAGTTCTTGCAGTTCATCCTCGGGGCGACGACGCTCGGGCGGTGGGGCGAGCTGCACGAGATCCAGGGGGCGGCGATCTACCTGGCGAGTGCGGCGTCGAGCTACACGACGGGCAGCCTCCTCGCCGTGGACGGCGGCTGGACGGCGCGGTGAACGGGGCGGGTCGTACAATCACCCCCGGTCCCATTCTCCCCCGGAGGCACTCCCGATGACCCGCCTGCTGTCCGCCGTGGTCGCCGCGTCGCTCGCGGTTACGGCCGCGTCCGCCGACGACAAGAAGCCCGCCGCCGGCCCGTTCGTCGGGCACATGGTCTACTTCAAGTTGAAGGACGGCAGCCCCGCCGCCCGCGCCAAACTCATCGAGGCGTGCGACAAGTACCTAGGCGGCCACGCCGGGGTCGTCTTCTACTCGGCCGGCCCGATCTCGGACGAGTTCAAGCGCGACGTGAACGACCGCGAGTGGGACGTGGCCCTGCACCTCGTCTTCGTCAACAAGGCGGCCCACGACGTGTACCAGGACCACCCCGACCACCAGAAGTTCATCGCCGAGAACAAGGAGACGTGGGCGAAGGTGCGGGTATTCGACTCGGCCCTGGCGACCGTCAAGGGCGGGAAGACGGCGGCCCCGGCGACGCCGAAGCCGTAGTCAGCGTGCGGCGAGGTACTGGCGGATGGCCGCCGCGAAGGCCCCGCCCTCGTCGCCGGCGTCGGTCAGGCCGAGCGCCCGGGCGCGGATGCGCGCCACCTCGTCGCTCTGCTGCTCCGCCACCCGGAAGTGTACATACCACAGCGCCCCGGCCCGCAGGCCGGTGTCGTCGGCCACATACACCGGGCCGGCGGACCGGTCCGCGAGGACGGCGTCGAACGCGGCCGCGGCCGTCGCCAGCTTCTCGGGCGTGGTCTCGATGCCGACGACCTGTAGGCCGCGCTTCTCGGCCACGTCGCGGAGGGCGGCGAGGTCGGCCCCGGCCGGGTGGAGGTAGACGACCGTGCGGGTGCCCATGCGCTTGAGGGCGTCGAACCCGTCGAGCGCCGGCTTCCGCCCGCTGGCGACGCCGTCTTTCACTTTCGTGAACCCGGGCAGCCCGCCGACGGCGGTGGTGGTGGCGGCGAGCGGCGGTTCGGGCGTCTTGACGGGCGCGCCGAGGACGCCGGCGGGGGCGGCCGTGGCCGGGTACTGGCTCCGCGACGACGGCCCGCCGGGGACCGGGTCCGGCAGGAGAATTTCCGGGGCCGGGCGGCCGCTCGAACTCGGGGCGGGCGACGGCGCGGGCGACGGCGCGGCCGGCGGCAGCGAGCCGAAGTCGGGCTGCGGCAGGCCGGCCCCGCCCGGCGCGGCCGGCGGCAGGAACGACCCGCCGGGGCCGACCGGGATGCCGGCCGGCGGAATGTACGTGGGGCCGGCCGGGAGGTACGGCCGCGGGCCGGCGACATCGGACCGGCAGCACTTGTGCCGACACCCGGCGGCCCCGAGCAGCGCCCCGGACGCGACGGCGGACAGCAGAATCGGACGAATCATGGCGAATCCTCCACGGGCAAACCCGCACCGACGCCCGATTCTACGCCGGCCCCGGCCCCGCCCGGCGCGAACTTCAGGCATTCCCGGCGGATTCCGGGCGATCGGAAGGGCGCGCTTAGCGGTGGCGCGGGATGCGCCGGCTACACGGCGTGGGTAAGGACGGCGGGGGCCGGTAGAATGCCCTCATCCCCCCTGCCGTGGTGCCGCCCATGACCCCCGCCGCCGACCCGCCGACGGCCCGCCCCGACGAGACCACCCTCCCCCTCCTCCGCGCCGCGGCGTTCCTCGGCCTCGCCCTGACCGCGTGGCCGGCGGCGTCGCCGGGCGCGAACTGGTACGTCTGGCCGGCGGCGTTCGCGGCGGGGGTGGCGGTCGGGGCGCTCTACCGCCACCCGCACCGGCGGCTCGGGTTCGTACCGGTCGCGTTCGCGGCGGGGGCGGTCGCCGTCGCCGCGGCGATGGCGTGGGGCTGGGGCGACGCGGCCGCGGCGGGCGAGGGGCTGGCCGTCGGGGTACTGGTCGGCGTGTTCTCGGACGCCCGACCGGTCGGCCCCTACGCCGACACGTCGCGGCTCTGGGTCGCCGGCCTGTGGCTGCCGGTCGTCGCGCTGGCGGTGCTGCCGCCGGTCGCGGTCCACCACGGCCTCGCCCGCCCCGACACGTTGCGAACCGCCTACACCGCCGGCGGACTGGTCGCGCTCGCGGCCGGGGCGGGGCTGGCGGTGCTGCGCCTCTTCCGCCCGGCCTTCGAGCTGGCGGTCGAACCGCTCCTCGGGGTGATGTACCGCGTGCGGGCGGCGGGGCCGGGCGTGGGCGCAATCCCCGTCGCCGGGCCGTGCCTGGTCGTCGCCAACCACTCCTGCTGGTTCGACCCGTTCTTCCTGGCGAAGGTGCTACCCCGCCCGGTGACGCCGATGATGACCGCCCGGTTCTACGACCGCCCCGTGCTGCGCTGGCTGATGAGGCGGGTCATCCACGCCATCCGGGTGCCGGAGGCGGCGTTCCGGCACGACGCCCCGGAACTCGCCGAGGCGGTCGCCGCCCTCGACCGCGGGGCGTGCGTGGTGATCTTCCCGGAGGGGTACTTGCGGCGGACCGAGGACCGCCCGCTGCGCCGCTTCGGCCGCGGGGCGTGGCGCATTCTCGCGGCCAGGCCGGACACGCCGGTCGTCACCTGTTGGATCGAGGGCGGGTGGGGGAGTTTCACGTCGTACTTCGGCGGCCGGCCGGCGGCGGGGAAGCGGCCGGACCTGCGGCGGCGCATCGGGATCGGCGTGTCAGCCCCGGCCGTCCTCGACCCGGCGACGCTGGCCGCCCACCTGCCGGCGCGCCTCGACCTGATGAACCGCGTCGCCGCCGCCCGCACCGCCCTCGGCCTGCCGGAACTGCCGCCCTACGAGGTGCCCCGGCCGGGCGACGAGGAGTGATCACACCCGCGGGGGCGTGCCGAGGTCGCGGCCCTCGGGCTGGTGTGAGGCGGCAGACCCGTTCGCCGGCTGCGTGGCCGGCGTGTCGGCGTAGCAGTGATCGGAGTGGCAGTTGCCGGTCAGGGCGTCGAGCGTGTCGCCGAACGCATCTTCCCCGTCCGGGGTCAATCCCGGCGTATCGAGGACGGCGTCCGTGAAGGGGTGAAACGCGTCGAACACGTCTTTCACTCGGCGACCCGCCGCCAGCTCCCCGCGCACGAGGTCGTCGAGCCGCGACCACGGTACGTCGGACAACACGGCGGCGCGAACGGCTTCCAGCGTAATCATTCAGCCTCCTTCACGCCAACCGGACCCATGCGTCTCGCGTCGCAACGAGAGCGGCTTGGTATTCGTCCAACGTCATCGGCCGGACGGGTTCGAGAACGTGGTGGGGCGGGCGGTCCGGCGTCGCCGTGAAAGCCGTCAACCCGTCGCCGTCGATCTCGAACACCGCCTCGCCGCGTGTGAACCGCATCCCTGCGGTCGTGGCAGATGCCGATAACCCCTGCCGCGCGCCCGGAAGAACCGGCTCGCTTCCGTGGACCGCGGCCACGTCGAACTTCCGCTTCGGGTCCGGACTCGTCGGGTCCGTCGGGCGGACGCCGAGCATGTTGCGGCGCGTGCCCACCAACGGCTTACCGTCGGCCGCGACCTTCATCACGCGGTACAACTTCACGGGCGACGCGCTCCACCGATTTCCGCCATTGTAATCCGAGCCATGCGCGGGTGGGTAGCCCACCCGCGCCACCGATTACGCCTCGAAATCCACGTACCCCTCGCGGGTGCGGCCGAGGGCGTTCGCCTGCCAGTACCGGCCGGTCGCGGCGTCGAGGCACGTCAGCCAGCCGCCGCCGTGGGCGTAGGTGTCGATGCACACCGCCCCCGGCACCACCTTCGGCTCGCCCCCCTTCTGCGACGTGTGCCCGCACACCACGGTTTTACCGGAGTGGTGCCGCATCGCCTCGCCCAGGAACTCCCAGTACAGTGCCGTGTCCGACTGGTCGGCCAGGTCGAGGTCGCCTTCCACGCCGGCGTGGACGAAGACGTGCGTCGGCGTCTCGTAGTACGGCAGCAGCTGGTATTCGAGGAAGTCCCAGTGGGCGGCGGGCACGTCGGCGAGGGTGCCGGTCTTGCCGGGGGCCGGGCCGTAGGAGCCGAGCGTCTGCACCCCGCCGACGCCCAGCCACATCTTCCGCACCCCGCTCTCGCCCGTGCGGGCTTCCAGCATCATCACCTCGTGGTTCCCGCGCAGGCAAACGAGCTTCGCCCCCGCCGCCTTCATCCCGATCAGGCGGTCGAGCACCCCGCGGCTGTCCGGCCCGCGGTCCACGTAGTCGCCGAGGGTGACGATCAGGTCGTCGGCCGCCGGCCCGACTCTGGCGAGCAGGTCGTCGAGCAGGTACGGGCAGCCGTGGATGTCGCCGACGGCGAGGACGCGCATGGCAGGCTCCGGGGGGCTGCGGTCAGTATAACGCCGTCATGCCAGTCATCCTCTTCGACATCGACGGAACGCTCGTCCGGACCGGCGGGGCCGGGAAGGCGGCGATGGAGGCCGGGCTGCTCGCGGCCTTCGGCGTGCCCGAACTCCGCGACGGCGTGCCGTACAGCGGGCGGACCGACCGGGCCATCGCCCGCGACCTCCTCGCCGCCCACGGCCTCGACCCGTCGCCGGCCAACCAGCAGACCTTGCAGGAAGCGTACCTGGCGCACCTGCCGGGCAGTCTGGCGGCCCTCGGCGGCCTCGTCTGCCCCGGCGTCGGCGACCTGCTCGTGGCGCTGGCGAGCCGGCCGGACACGGTCGTCGGGCTGCTCACCGGGAACGTCCGGGCCGGGGCGATGGTCAAGCTCGGCCACTTCGGACTGTGGGACCACTTCGCGTTCGGCGGGTTCGGCGACGACCTGCTCGACCGCGACGACGTGGCCCGGGCGGCGCTGGCCGCGGCCCGCGCCCACGCCGGCCGGGCGGTGGACCCGGCCGACGTGTGGGTGGTCGGCGACACGCCCCTCGACGTGCAGTGCGCCCGCGCGATCGGGGCGCGGGCGGTGGCCGTGGCGACCGGCTGGCACCCCGCGGCCGAACTCGCCGCGTGCGGCCCGGACTACCTGTTCGACGACCTCGCCGACCACCCGCGGGTTCTCGCCGTGTGGGGCTGACCGGGACGTTCGACGCTCGGTGTTCGGGAGGGCGAGGCTCCTGCCGAGCCGTGCGCCTCACGGCTCGGCAGGAGCCTCGCCCTCCCGAACACCTCGACTTCCGATCGACGCCGGTGGGGCTGAGGCCGGGTCCGCATATACTTCGACGTACCCGCCGCGGTCGCGGCCCCGCCGCGAGGAGGCCCCCGATGCAACCGACCCCGCCGGTCGCCAACCTGGACGACCCGGCCCTCCACTTCAACCGCGAGTCGAGCTGGCTCCAGTTCAACCGCCGCGTGCTGGAGGAGGCCCAAGACCCGACCGTGCCCCTGCTCGAACGCCTCAAATTCCTCGCCATCTTCGGGTCGAACCTGGACGAGTTCTTCATGGTCCGCGTCGGCGGGCTGCAGCAGAAGGTGACGGCCGGCCTCGCCCACGGGTCCGGGGCCGACCGCACCGCCCCGGTCGCGCAGCTCGAACAGATCGGGCGGGTCGTCCGCGAGATGGTGGCGGCCCAGTACCAGTGCCTCAAGGACGAAGTCCTCCCGGCCCTGGAGGAGAAGGGCGTCGTCATCCGCTGGGCCGAGCCGCTCACCGGCGACGACCTGCGCCACACCCGCGAGCTGTTCCGCCGCGAAATCTTCCCCGTCCTCACCCCGCTGGCGACCGACCCGTCGCACCCGTTCCCGCACCTGCTCAACAAGTCGCTCAACCTCGCCGTCACCCTCCACCGGCCGGGCGACCCGGACCCGCTCTACGCTGTCGTCCAGGTGCCCGGCGTCCTGCCGCGGTTCGTCCAGCTGCCCGGCGGCGGAGCCGGCGACGCGGCCCGGGGCCGGGGGCCGTCGGCCAACGGCGACGACCCCCGGCCCGCCCCGTCGCACGCCTTCGTCCCGCTCGAAGCCGTCATCAAGGCCCACCTCGGCGACCTGTTCACCGGGATGGACCTCGGCGGGGCCGTCTGCTTCCGGGTCACGCGCGACAGCGAGTACGAGATCGACGACGAGGGGGTGGACGACCTGCTCCTCGCCATCGAGGCCCAGGTGAGGGCCCGCCGCCGCGGGCACGCCGTCCGCCTGGAAATCGAGGCCGGTGCCCCGCCGGGGGTCGAACAGTTCCTCATGAGCGTGCTCGACCTCGACCCGGAGGACGTGTACCCGGTCCGCGGGCTGCTCGACGCGACCGGGCTGTTCCAGGTGTACGGGCTGCCGGGGTTCGCCGAGCTGCGCGACCCGCCGTTCGTCCCGGCCCCGGTCACGGCCTTCACGCAGGCCCATAGCATGTGGGCGGCCATCCGCGGCCGCGACATCCTCGTCCACCACCCCTACGAGTCGTTCGCCCACGTCGTCGAGTTCATTGAGGCCGCGGCCAACGACGACCGGGTGCTGGCCATCAAGCAGACCCTGTACCGCACCAGTAGCGACTCGCCGATCGTGCGCGCCTTGCAGCGCGCCGCCGACCGGGGCAAGCAAGTGACGGCCGTGATCGAGCTCAAGGCCCGGCTCGACGAGGAGCGGAACATCCTGTGGGCGAAGGAGCTGGAGAAGTCGGGCGTCCACGTCGTGTTCGGGTTCGTCGGGCTGAAGACGCACTGCAAGGTCGCCCTCGTCGTCCGCCGCGAGGAGGACAACGCGATCCGCCGGTACGTGCATCTGGCGACCGGGAACTACAACCCGCAGACGGCCCGGCTGTACACCGACCTCGGGTTCTTCACCTGCAACCCGGACTTCGCCGACGACGCCTCGGCCCTGTTCAACTACCTGACCGGGTACGCCGAACTCCCGCAGTGGCGGAAGCTGATCGTCGCCCCGAGCCGGCTGCAAACGGTCATGATCGAGAAGATCGAGCGCGAGGCGGCGAACGCCCGCGACGGCAAGCCGGGGCGGGTGGTGGCCAAGCTCAACGGGCTGCTCGAACCGGCGGTCGTGAAGGCGCTGTACCGGGCGAGCCAGGCGGGGGTGAGGATCGACCTCGTGTGCCGCGGCATCTGCTCGCTGCGGCCGGGCCTGCCGGGGGTGAGCGAGACGATCCGCGTCACCTCGGTGGTGGACCGCTTCCTCGAACACAGCCGCATCTTCTACTTCGAGAACGGGGGCAACCCGGAGGTGTTCACCGGCAGCGCCGACTGGATGGACCGCAACCTGAGCCGCCGGGTCGAAGTGATCTTCCCCATCGAGCAGCCCGACTTGAAGGCCCGGTTGATCGACGAGATTTTGAAGACGACGCTGGCGGACAACGTGAAGGCGCGCGAGCTGCTACCCGACGGCACCTACCGGCGGGTGGTGCCGGCGGCCGGCGAGCCGGTGGTGTGGAGCCAGCACCGCTTCCTGGAGCTGGCCGAGGCCGGGAACCGGCCGACGACCCCGGTGGCGGTGGAGCAGTCCGGCGTCCACGCCCCGCCCGCGGCCCGCCCGGTCAAGCGGGCGAAGGGGCGGCGCTGAGCGGGCGAACCCGTTCGACTTCCGGAAATAACCTAACCCCCCAACCCCCTTCCCTAAGAGGGAAGGGGGAGCAAGAGGGTTGGAATCTTGGTCCGGCTCCCCCTTCCCTCTTAGGGAAGGGGGTTGGGGGGTTAGGTTGCCTTTCGTCCGGTCGGGCTGACGACACCACGGCCTACTTCGGCAGCGAATCCGGCACCACGATCTTGCCCGGGCCGCCGTTGGTCCCGGCCGGCGGGATGGCCGGCGGGGCGGTCACGCCCGGCACCGGGCCGGTCGGGTACGGGGTGCTCGGCCCCGACATGACGGCGTCGGCCGGGTGCGCCCCGCAGTCGCACTTCCCGGCCACGTGCTTGCACCCGAGGCCGGCGGCGAGCAGGCCCAGGACGGACATCATCGCGATACGACGGCTCATGACCGGCCCCATCCGTGGTTCGTTCGGAAAACCCCGGTCCGCCGCCGGGCCGGGTACCCGGCAAGGGGCACCCCACCCCGGCGGCGGTCCGGGAGCGTGACCGGGGAAGTGGACTCCGCCTCTCCCCCGGCCGACGCACCTTCCATCGGCCGGCCGGGTTCGCCGAGTTGATCCGTTTTCGCCGGTCGCGCGCTTGGATTGGGCAAAGCCCACCCGTTGCAACGGGTCGGCTTCATGGAGCGAACATGGACGCGATCATCCTCGCCGCCGGCAAGGGCACCCGCCTGCGACCGTACACCGACGCCACGCCCAAGCCGCTGCTCGCCGTGCAGGGTCGGCCGATCCTCGACTGGATCGTCGGCGCGCTGCCGCCCGTCGACCGCCTCGTCGTCGTCGTGAACTACCTCGCCGAGCAGGTCGAAGCCTACCTCGCGACCCAGCCGCACGTCCGCGACTGGACGACGGTACGGCAGGCGGAGCCGCGCGGCACCGGCGACGCCCTGATGAGTTGCAAAGATGCCGTGCGCTCGGACCGGGTGCTGGTCCTCAACGGCGACGACCTGATCGGCCGGGCCGACCTCGCCGCACTCGCCGCCGTCCCCGCCGGGATTCTCGCCCACCCGGTCGATGACCCCGCCAGCTACGGCATCCTGTTCCGCCACCCGGACGGCACGTTGAAAGAGGTGATCGAGAAGCCGCGGGGGTTGCCGGCCCCGCAGTTGGCGAACATCGGCGGGTACGTCTTCCCGCGGGCGGTCTTC
>Ga0105047_10014487_pt1 | contig 12503 bp, 12 predicted proteins | sample MAT04_FD_78384 | JGI IMG/M metagenome (GOLD analysis project Ga0105047, IMG submission 78384) | Freshwater microbial communities from Lake Fryxell liftoff mats and glacier meltwater in Antarctica - MAT-04 (megahit assembly) | ecosystem: Environmental > Aquatic > Freshwater > Ice > Liftoff... | reverse complement strand
GGCGAGGGCGGGCGCGGATGCGAAGGCGAGGGCGGACGCGAAGGCGAAGGCGTACGCGGATGCGGACGCGAAGGCGAAGGCGTACGCGAATGCGGATGCGCGCTGCCGGAGACGCGCCCTTCGGCGACGCGCCCCTGCCGGCGATATCGCGCTACGGCCGCAGCACGCGATGCAGCGTCCCCTGGATCTGTTCGAGCCGCGCGGCGAGCTCCGCGTCGACGTCGGTCATATACCCAAAGGCGAGAGCCACTTCGAGCGCCGTGCTCACTTCGTTCGCGCTTCCGAGCGCATTGAAGTAGCGCGCATTCCGATTGCGCCCCTGTGAGCCGCTGCCTTCGCTGATGTTGAGCGCGACGCTCGCCATGGCGCGCCGAAGCTGCCTCGCGAGGTCGCCATCGTGTCGCGCGACTTCCCGAGCGATGACTGCGACCGACCGACAACACTGAATCGCCACCGAGTGAATCCTGAGCATGGGAGCCTCCGTTTCGCCCCGCGCACTGCGCTCGAGGCGTCCACCACCTCCCCGTCGCGCGCAGACGGAGTCGAGGAGGCGGAGGGAGCTCCGCGACCGCAGCCCCAGAACGCGAAGGGAGCACGCGTTCCTCGCGCGCGGACCTGCAGCGTTCTGGCGAGGCGCAGCCTCGTCCTCGACGCCGTCGAGCACGACGGGACAATGCCAACCCTCGAGCAACAGCCCAACGCCGCACAGAGCCGCCCGCTCCCGCTCCCGCTCCCGCTCCCGCTCCCGCCCCCGCTCCCGCTCCCGCCTCCCGCTTCACCGCCCGGACTGCACCTCATTGTCCAACACCCGCACGCCGTGCAGGCGCTTCGACGCTTCAGTCGCGGCGCGCAGCTGCTCGTAGAGCGCCATCACGTCAGCCTTCAGCCCGTCGAGTCGCACGTCGGGCGTCGAGCGATCCATCGCCGTCAACACGATATTGCCGGTGCCGACCAGGCGCTGGCCAAAGGGACGCTCGACGACGAAGTCGTTGATTCTGTAGAGGTCGAGCTGGTCCATCCGCTTCGAGAATAGGCCGGTCTCGATGACGATGCGCTGCGTCGTCAGGCGGTAGCGCACCGAGCGCGCGCGGAAGAAGTAATAGATCCAGCCGAAGCCGAGCGTCAGCACGCTGATGATCCAAGCGCCGATGCTCGGGCAGACGGCGGGGCCGCCTTCGAAGAGGGTCTGCTCGTTGGCGGTGGGGCTTGGAGCGGTCTGGGCGCCGGGGGTCATCACGGCGCGCAGCATCGCACGCTCGCGCGGATTTGGCTGTGGTCAGCGCACCGTCACGGCGGGCAGTACGACATCGCCGCCGCGCACGAGCCGGTCGGCCCTCCGCACATCGAGTTGTAGCCAGTGTAGAGCTGGTGGTTGGTCGACTGGCCGTCGACCGTCGCCCACGAGTCGTACATGCCGAGGTTCGCGAATGCGCAGTCCGTCACTGGCATATCGAGCGGGAACGTCAGCGTGACGGTTCCGTCTGCGCCGATGAACACCGGGCTCCCCTCGGTCTCCGCCGCGAGCATCGGAGTCGCTCTCGTGCCAGCGCAGCTCACGTGGGCGTTCCACTTGTGGATCTGTGCTCCCGGGCGTCCGGTGACGGTGTATTGCGAGAGATAGTCGGGCGCCGGATGTGGCACGCCGAAGTCGGCGCACACCGGAGCCTGCGCAAACTGCGGCATCGCCCAGCACAGGCCGGACTCGCAATACGCCGCTCCGCTGCAGATCGCGCCAGGACAGCAGAGCTCACCCGGTGCGCCGCAGCGGCTGCAGGTGTCGAGGTTGCACACCGCGTCGGCGGCGCAGATCCCGCCGGCGCAGCAGACATCGCCGATGCCTCCGCAGCGGCCAGCGTCGACGCCCAGATCGGCGCGGCCAAGATCCGCACCGAGGTCTCGGCCGCCCAGATCGCCGTCGCCCAGATCGCTGACGCCGAGGTCACGCGTGCTCGCGTCGCGCACGCCGAGATCCACGCGCGGCAGTAATCCCGTGAAAGGTGGCAGCGTGCTCGGATCGATCAGCGACGACACGCACTCTCCCGTGGGCCCGCAGGTCGAGCCCGGATCGCACGTCACGTCAATGCATGCGGAGCGCAGCACGATGCGCACGACCAAGCGCCGCCCCTCGACGAAGGTGGTGCGCACCTCGGCGGAGACACGGCGCGTGCTCGCGTGTGAGCCGTGCGCGCGGATCGTCACTTGCGGCGCGCCAGCCGCGCTCGGGCGCAGGCCAAGCGTTGCCGGCAGCGCGACCGCCCCCGCGCCACTCAACACCGCGCGCGCCATCTGCGGGATGCGGTCATTGCCCTCGACGAGGATGGTCACTTCGTCGAGCTGCGTCGGCACGGCGAGCTCGCTGTCGACCACAACCACCAGCTCGGTCAGCGCGTCGCCGCTGCAGCCAGCGAGCAGCGCGCTCAGAGCGAACGCCGTGAACCGAAGCAGCATCGACGCGACGATACCATGCGGCGCTCGACGCGTCGGCGCGACTCCGCGGCGTCCGCGCGAGTCACACCCAGCTCGGGCGGCAGCGCGCGCCGTGGTGAGTGTCGACGGCCGCGCGCAACGTATCGATGGAGGGGCGCGCGCGGCTCAGGCATCCTGTGTCGCGCGGCCCGGTCCGCCAGAGGCACGATGATCACGGATCCGTCGCAGGCGCGCGCGCCGCTCGAGCTGCGCATTCCACTGCTCTCGCGCGCCGCCGCGCTCGCGTTCCCGCTCTCCGCGGTCGGCGTGACGCTCTTCGTCTACTTCGTGATCGGCTGCTTCGAGCCGCGCTTCGAGCTGACCTGTCGTCGCAGCCCGAGCACGCCCGGAGTGTGTCGCGCGACGGAGCGCACGTTCGTGTCCGTGACGGGGCCGACGACGCTCGCCCTCGCCGAGCCGCGCTTCGAGCTCGACGATGTGCGCTCGAGGCACCGTCGACGCGGCGTATCGCTCTCGCGCCTGCGCATCGTGACTTCTGCCGGCGTCCCCGCGTTCGAGACGCGCTTGAAAGATGCGCCCGCCATCATCGTCGAGCGGGAGGTCCGCCGCTTCCTCGTCGATCCCACGCAGACCACGCTCACGCTCAGCGAGGGCTACAGCGGTGGCTTCTTCCTCGCGATGGTGCCGCTGATGATGCTGATCACGCTCGGGCCGATCTGGGGGCTCGGCGGGCACATCGTCGTGCGCGCGCGCGCGGATGGGCTCGGCGTCGCCCGCGTCAGAGTGCTGCATCGGAGCGAGCGCAACGTGGCGTTCGCAGCAGGCGTGCGGCCGACGATCGCGCTCGACCGACTCGGTGGGCGCTACAAGCGCCAAGGCGTGCTGTCGGTGACGGTGCCAGGTCGAGAGCGGGTCGTGCTCGTGCAGAGCGCGCTGTTCGACGTCCTCGAGCCGATACGCGCGCAGCTCGAGCGCTACTACGCTGCGCGCTGAGCGCTCGACGCGTGGGCGCTACTCCGCGGCGTCCGCGCGCGAGACACTGCGCGGCGTGATGCGCAGCTCGGCGCCGTGCCCAGAGAGCACCAGCACATCACCGCGCAGCGCGCTGCCAGAGAGCACCAGCTCGGCGAGCGGCGACTCGACCAGACGCCCCACCGTGCGTCGCATCGGACGTGCGCCGAGCTCTGCGTCAAAGCCTCCAGCGAGCGCCAGCGCCTCGAGCGCGCTGTGCTCGACGCGCAGCGTGACGCCGTGCTCCTTTGCCAGCACCTGCGCCACGTGCGCGAGCATGCGCGCGGCGATCGCTTGCACCTCGGCCGGGCCGAGCGGCGCAAACCAGAGCGGCTCGTCGATGCGATTCCACAGCTCCGGCGGCAGCGCGCGCCGCGCCGCCGCGAGCGCGCGATCACCCTCATCGCGTGTTGGCGTGCTGCCGCTCTCGGCGCTGCCGCCGAAGCCGATCGCGCGGCTCGGCTTCTCGCGTGATTGCGCGACGCCGAGGTTCGACGTCATCACGATCACGGTGTTGGTGAAGTCGACGGTGCGCCCGCGACCATCGGTCATGCGGCCTTCGTCGAGCAGCGGCAGCAGCGCGAGCAGCACCTCGGGGTGCGCTTTTTCGATCTCGTCGAGCAGCACCAGCTGATAGGGGCGTCGCCGCACGGCCTCGGTGAGCTGGCCGCCTTCGTCGTGGCCTAGATAGCCGGGCGGCGCGCCGAGGAGCCGCGCGATCGCGTGGGGCTCGGCGTATTCGCTCATGTCGAGACGCGTCATATCGCCCGACGCGAACAGCACCTCGCTGATCGCCTTCGCCGTCTCGGTCTTGCCGACGCCGGTCGGACCGAGCAGCAAGAACGTGCCGAGCGGGCGCTTGCCGCGGAAGCCCGCCGCGCCCTTGCGCAGCGCATCGGCGATGCGGGTGATCGACGCGCGCTGCCCGACGACGCGCTCGGCGACGAGCTCTTCGAGCCCGAGCAAGCGCTCGCGATCGCGCAGCATCAGCCGCTCGAGCGGCACGTGCGCCTGCTCGCTGACCACCCGCGCCACCGCCTCGACGTCGACGACGCGCCCACCGCGACGCCGCGTGCGCGCGCCCGCGAGATCGAGCAGACCGAGCGCCTTGTCCGGCAGCTGTCGCTCCGGCAGAAAGCGCACCGAAAGCGTAACCGCTTGCTCGAGCGCCTCGGGCGCGTACGCGACGCCGTGGTGCAGCTCGTAGCGCGGCACGATCCCGCGGAGGATCTGCACGCAGTCTTCCGCGCTCGGCTCGCCGATCTCGATGCGCGAGAAGCGTCGCGCGAGCGCCGGGTCCTTCTCGAAGTGCTTGCGGTATTCGGCGTCCGTGGTCGCGCCGATGCACGGCAGCTCACCGCGCGCGAGCGAGGCCTTGAGCTCGCTCGCGAGGTCATCTGGGCCACCGCCATCGCCGGCGACGATCGCGTGAATCTCGTCGAGGAAGAGCAGCACGCGGCCGTCGGCGCGGGCTACTTCCGCGCGCAGCCGTGCGAGTCGCTCGGCGAGCGCGCCGCGCACGCCCGTGCCGGAGACGAGCGCGCCCGCGGACACCTCGAGCAGGATGCGATCGCTCGGCAGTCCGGTCGCGCCCGCGGCGAGCCGAAGCGCGAGCCCCTCGACGACGGCGGTCTTGCCGACGCCCGGCGGGCCGACGAGGATCGGATTGTTCGAGCGGCGCCGCGCGAGGACATCGAGCAGCTTCTCGATCTCCGCGTCGCGGCCGATCACCGGATCGATCGCGCCCGCCTCGGCCAGCGCCGTCAGGTTGCGCGACAGCGCGACGAGCGTCGGGAACTGCCGCTCGTCGAGCGCGAAGCGCGAAGCCGGAAGTGTGTCCGGCGCCGTGCGATTGCTGAACTCCTCCTTCGCCACGACGTCGCGCGGCGGGGTCGCGTCGGGCGTCAGCGTCGGCTTCTTCAGCGTCGTCAGGCGCGCCGTGGAGCGCGTTGGCGTGATGTGCGGACCGCTGCGCGAGAGCCGACGATTGCCCGGTGGCTCGAGGCTCGGCGCGATCGGCGGTGGATTGCGCAGCGTCGGTGAGCGCGGCGCGGAGCGGTCTGCGCTTCCGCTTGCGCCTTGCTCTTCGCGACCGGGCGAGACGCCGAGTCGCGTGCAGATCTCGGCGTGAACGCGGCCGGCGCCCGCGCCCGTGCGCTCGAGGCAATGATGCGCGGCGGTGCGCGGCTCACACGCGAGCGTCAGCAGCAGATGCAGCGCGCGCGGCGCGTTCTCGCCCAGCGCGAGCGCCAGCTTGTTGGCGCGCTCGAGCGCGATGTCCATCGCGGTGCCGGGCTCTTCGCCGACGACCTTCAGCGCGCTCAGCAGCGCGCCTTCGCGCACGCCGTGAAGCGTCAGCAGCTCCGCGGGCTCACCCGGCGACTGCAGCATCGCGAGCAGCAGATGCGCCGTGCTCATGGGCTGTTTGCGCGCGCGCGCCGCATCCCGCGCTTGCAGGAAGAGACCGCGCACCTCGCCGCCGACGCCGCTGATGCCGCCCATTCGTGAGACCTCCGTCCGTCCCCATATCTGGGTCAGCGCACGGGGCCAAGTTTTCGGATACGCGTGTTCAGCGCGAGGCGCGGCCGTGACCGCGCGCCGTCGACCTCGAGCCAACATCGTCGCTGTTTCGCTGCCCGCCCGCGAGTGCGACGTGCGACGCTCCGGGGTCACGATGGCGTCCGCGATCTCGCGCCTGCTCGTCTTGGCGCGTCCGAAGAGCGCGGTGCTCGTCTGCGCGTTGCCGTGCCTCGGCTACGGCTACGGCCTCTGGGAGCAAGGCTCGACCGTGAGCCCACTCGTCGTTCTTCCGACCCTCGCGCACCTCGTCGCGGTCTGGCTCCTCGGTCACGCCGGCGCGCTGTGGCTGAACGCCCAGCTCGATCGGGACGAAGGCAGCGTGCTCCTTGGCCGCAGCGTGCGCGTGCCCCGCGGCACGGGCACGATCGCCTACGTCGCGCTCGCCGCGTCGCTCGCCGTCGCGCTTCCGCTCGGCTGGCCCGCGACGGCGTGCGTCGCGGGATGCGCGGTCTTGGCAGTGCTCTACTCGCATCCCCGCATCGCCCTCAAAGGGCATCCGATCGCAGGGCCGCTGATCAACGGCGTGGGCTACGCGAGCCTCTCGCCGCTCGCCGGCTGGGCGATCTCCGGCGCGCGCTGGAGCTGGCGCGCCCCGCTGACGCTCGCCGCCCTCGTCGTCGGGATCCTCGGCCTCTACTTCGCTGCGCAGGCGTTTCAGGGCGACGAGGATCGGGCGCGCGGCTACCGCACCTTGGTGGTGACGCACGGGCCGCAATTCACGCTGCGGATCGCGCGCCTGTGCTTCGCCGTGTCGATGCTCGTCGTGCTGCTGGGCGCGCTGATCGGGATCTACCCGCGGGCGGTCCTGGTCGCGCTCGTGCCGTTTGTTCTGGTCGATCGTTTCGCGGCGCGCTGGTCGCGCGTGCCGGGCGGTGGCGATGGCGAGTGGGCGACGGGGCTCGTCGTGAGGCTGGTGGTGGCGCTCCTCTTCGTGATCGGCGGCACGTACGCGCACCACTTCGTGGCGCTCGTGCGCGGCGCTCCCGTCGGCGGTCGCGGCACGGCCATCGTTCCCTGAGCGCCCGTGCGCTGCATCAGGCAGAGCGGCGTGCCAGCGCGGCCGGTAGTTCGCCGCGCGCCGCGCGCCGCCGCAGGCAATTGCGCTCAGAGCGGCGTTCGCTGTGCTGCGTTCCACTCGTCGCCCAGACCGAGCTCTGCGACCCAACGCGCGACGTATTCCCGGTCGAGGTCGTCGCCCACGGTCGCGATGATCCCGGCCACGTCGCGCCGCTGGCGTTCCGAGCCGCCCGAGAGCCGAGACCACTCCAGCTTGGCAACGACGGTGTCTTCAGCTGAGGCGACGAATACCGGTACGTCGAGCAGTGTGATCGACATTCGCCGCGAGAACTCCTCGCGACTGAACGCGCGGTTCTTTCGCACGATGAAGTCCACCTTCCATCCCGATGCGAAGTCGACGACGTTGAACATCGATCGGTGTCGCAGCGCGTCGCGCGCGGTCATGGCGTCGACGTAGTACGCGTCCGATGACATCGATGCGACGAGCAAGTCGAGTGCAGCAGCGCTCGGAGGATCGATGACGACGTCGAGGTCCTGCGTCGTGCGTGGGAGGCCGTGTGCCGCGCTCGCGAACGAGCCGGCCACCATGAACGGCACGCCTGCTTGGTCCAGCAATTTCACCAGCCGTTCGAGGAATGCGCGCAGCTCGTTCATCGCGGACGGTGCGCGGCGGAGTCCATCTGCGCGGCCGTGTCCATGTGCGCGGTTAGGGCGGCGCCCCAGATCCGCCGCAGCACCGCGAGCCGCGCTTGTGCGTAGGTCAGGTCGGGATGCCGGCGGCGCTCACCTTCGATCGAGATCTGCCTCGCGGCCTCGCTCATCTCCGCGGCGAGCGCGATGCGCCGCGATGCGCCGAGCCGGCGGAGCGACGAGACTTGTGCGGCTTGCGCGCGATCGTCAGTGTCGCCGGGCATCCGTGGGAGCGTAGTGGCCGCGCGTGGCGCTCGCAATGCCGTGCGCCCGCGCGGCCTGCGCCGCCGGCGCTGCGTTCGCTGTGCCGCGGCCTTCGCCGCCCGCTGCGCCCGAGCGCGGTGTGCCCAACACGCCGCCGCCTGTCACGCTGACAGCACGCCGTGACGCTCGCCCCTCCGTGTCGACCGACGCTCTGGCTCGCCGCGTTGCGCTGCCCGCTCGCGGCCTCGCTGGCTGACGCGGTCTCTGCGGCGTTCCGTGTCGCGGTCTCGCGCGGTCTCGCGGCGGCACTGTGTGTGCTCGCGGTGATGGCGCTGGCGCGTGCCGATCGTGCACACGCCCAGACCAGCGCAGGCGTCGGTGTCGAGGCGACGGAGACTGAACGCGCCGGCGACGACTTCATCCGCGTCGAGGGCGCGCAGTTCGTCTTGCGCGGTGCGCCGTGGCACTTCCTCGGCGCGAACGTCGCGGTCATGCACGGGCAGGCGCACCGCGCTGCGATGGAGCGCGTGCTCGACGCCGTGCGCGACGACGGACTCTCCGTCGTGCGTGTGTGGGCGCTCGGCGAGCGACCGAACGATGCGCCGTCGTGGGCGCGCGACTATGCGTTTCGCGTCGGCGAAGAGGTGTGGGTCGAGAGCTCGTTCGCGCACCTCGACAGCGTGCTCGTCGCGGCGCGGGCGCGCGGGCTGCGCGTGATCGTCGTGCTGGCGAATCGCTGGTCGGACTACGGCGGCTTCCCGCGCTATCTGCGCTGGGGCGGCGCGCGCGACGGGAACCTCGAGGCGCGTGAGCTCACCGAGCTCGAGGCCGCGGCGTTCTACGACTGCGGCCGCTGTGATGCGCTCTACCGCGCGCACGTCGCGCGCGTCGTCGGCCGGGTGAACACGCTGAGCGGCGTCGCCTATCGCGACGATCCGACGATCCTCGCGTGGGAGCTCGCCAACGAGCTCAGCGCCCATCCGCGCGATCGCGCGGCGCTGGTGCGCTGGGTGACCGAGAGCGCGCGCTTCGTCCGCTCGGTCGACGCGCGGCATCTGATCTCCGCCGGACACATCGGCTACGCGCGCGCAGGCGATCGGCAGAGCTGGCTCGCGGTGCAGCGCATCGCCGAGATCGACTACGCCGACGCACACGCATATCCGCTCCGCTCCGGCCGCGTGCGCACGCTCGCCGAGCTGAGCCGCTTCGTCGACGACCGCGTGCAGCTCGCGCATCACGTCGCAAAGAAGCCCTTCGTGTGGGGTGAATACGGATTCAGTACGCGCGAGCGCACGCTGCTCGGGCTCGCGCGCACCGCGTGGTTCGACGCGTTCCCCGCGCGGTCGCATCGCGACGGCGTCGATGGCGCGCTGGTCTGGCACTACGTGCCGCACGAAGCGCGGCCGGCCGAACACGCGCTCTATCCCGATGGGCCAGGCGCTGCCTCGACGCGCGACGTGCGGCGCCTGCTCGCGCAGCACGCGCGCCGCTGGCGCAACGTGCCGCCGGTCGAGCGCAACGGGCGGCTGAACGACGCGCGCGGTGAGGAGCCGCTGATGCCGCTCGATCAAGAGCTGCGCGGATCGACTGCGCCGCACGCCGCGTGGGCGCCTGCGATCGCCGGCGCGCGCCTACTCGCGATCGCGCCGCAAGCGTTCGCCTACGCACGCTTCGAGGCGCTCGGCGTCTGGCGTGAGCCGCCAGTCGCGCATGTCTGGGGCGCGGGCGCTGGCGAGCTGCGCTACCGCTTCCGCGCGCCGACCGGGCAGCGCGCGCCGACCGGGCAGCGCGCGCCGACCGGGCAGCGCGCGCCGAACGGGCAGCCTGCGCCGACCGGGCCGCGCGCGCCGAACCGGCAGCCTGCGCCGAACGGGCAGCGTGTGCCGTCGCGGTTCGTCGTTCGATTCCGCGCGTCGTCCGAGCTGCCGGGCACTGGCGCCGGCGCGCGCGCGACCGACGTCTCGCGCGTCGAGGTCTTGCTTGGCGACGTGCCGCTCGGCACGCTGATCGCGCCCGTCGACGATGGCCAAGGGGCCTGGCTCGAGCTGGTCGTCGACGACGCCGCGCTGCTCGCGCGCGCATTCGATACGCGCGGCCGCGTTCACGAGCTGCGCTTGCGCGTGGACGCGGCCGAGGGTGCCGGTGGCCTCTGTCTCTACGCTGAGGACTTCGCGCATCCGGAGACGCCGCCCGGGCGGATCGAGCTGAGCTGGCGTTGACATCGCGCTCCGTTCCATCGACAACGCCGACATGAAAGACGACGATCGCAGCGTCCTCGGCGGACCCCTCGCGGTGTGCAGCAACGAGCCGCTCACCGGCTTCTTCCGCGACGGCTGCTGCTCCACCGGACCCGAAGATCGCGGCTCGCACACGGTGTGCACGCGCGTCACGGCGGAGTTCCTCGCCTTCAGCAAGAAGCGCGGCAACGATCTCTCGACGCCGCGCCCCGAGTTCGGCTTCGCCGGCCTCCGGCCAGGCGATCGCTGGTGCCTCTGCGCCGCACGCTGGAAAGAGGCGTACGACGCCGGCGCGGCGCCCAAGGTGTTTCTCGCCGGCACACACGAAGCCGCGCTGAAGTTCGTCCCGCGCGAGGCGCTCGTCGCGCACGCGATCGATCTGAACTGACGCGCAACGTCGCGCTTTCGCTGCGCGCGCTCCCCTACGCGAGCGTCAGCGCGCGGCCGCTGCAGACGCGCCGAGCGCCGCCGCCAGCGCCGGCAGCACCGTGCCCGCCGCCGCATCGACACGCACCCGAGCGTACGGATCGCCGCGCGTCTCGCCGAGGTTCACCATCGCGATCGGCATGCCGCGCTCCGCTGCGCGGCGCACGAAGCGGAAGCCGCTGAACACCGCGAGCGACGAGCCGACGACGAGCAGCGCCTCGCCTTCCTCGAGCAGCGCGAACGCCGCGTCGACCACCGGCTTCGCGACGTTGTCGCCGAAGAAGACGACGTCCGGTTTCAGCACGCCGGCGCACTGCGCGCACGAAGCGACGCGGAAGCTCCTCGCGGCGTCGGCGTCGAGCTCGGCGTCGCCATCGGGCGCGATCGTCACCGCCACGTGCTCGAACGTCGGATTCAGCGCGAGCAGGCGATCTTGCAGCGCCGTCCGTGGCTCGCGCGCGCCACAGTCGAGGCAGCGCACCACCGAGAGCGTGCCGTGCAGCTCCACGACGCGCGCCGAGCCCGCGGCGTGGTGCAGGCGATCGACGTTCTGCGTGATCAGCCCCGGCACGACGCCGCTGCGCTCGAGCGCCGCGAGCGCGCGGTGTGCGGCGTTGGGTTGCGCCCTCGAGAAGCGCTGCCAGCCGATCACCGCGCGCGCCCAATAGCGCTGGCGGACGGCGGGGTCGCGCAGATAGTCACGGTGCTGGATCGGATTGCGTGCGCGCGCGCGGGTGCCCGGGCCGCGATAGTCCGGGATGCCGGACTCGGTGCTGCAGCCGGCGCCGGTGAGCACGGCGACGCGCTTGCCGCGCAGCAGCGCGACGAGCGCGTCGAGGTCGGCGGGTGTGCGCGCGTCGGGCGCTGCGGGGATCGGCTCCACGGGCGGCAATGTAGGGCCGCTGCGGGCAAACGGGGAGCGCGCGAATAGAACGCGGTGCGTGCTCGTCGGACGCCGACGCGGCGATGGCCGCTCTGCCTCCCTCCGGCGTTCACAAGCTCTTCGGAAGCAGGGTCGACCCGGTCGGCCGCTTCGTTTACGCTCGCTCCACTCCATCCATCGGGCCCGCGCCCCGCCCTCCGAGGTGCCGTTCATGAAGCTCCGCCGCCTGCTCGCTCCCGTCGCGCCCGCCCTCGTCGCCAGCCTGCTCGCTGCTGCGCTGCTCGTCGCCACCGGCACCGTCACGCAGCCCGTCGATGCCCAGCGGCGGCTGCGCGCGCAGATCTACCTCACGCAGGCGCAGATCCCGCGCAACTTGTCGGAGCGCGCGCTCATCGGCTTTGCCCGCGGCCACAACGCGCGGCGCCTGCAGGAGACGACCAGCGAGCCGATCCCGCAGCGCAAGTGGCTCGGCGATCTCGTCATCGCCTTCGCGGCGCCCCCGGGCGACCTCGAGTTTCACGTGCTGTTCTACGATCTGACCGATGGCGCGCGTCGCTTCGTCGACGACATGAGCACCTACGTCAACGACCGCACGCAGCGCACCTACGTGCAGCGCATTCGCCTCGAGCGGCCGAAGTTCAAGCCGAACCGCCGCATGGAGCTGGTCGTGACCGTGCGTCGCGAAGAGGTTGGCCGCGCGACGTTCGACATGGAGGGCGCCGAGGTCCAGCGCTCCGGAACGGTCTCGTTCTCCGACGACGACACGCGCCGCCGCGCGCCCGAGTGAGCATGGAGATCGATGAGCTGATCCGCGAGGCCCGCGCCGGGCGCTTTCGTCCGGTGCACGTCATCGCGGGCACCGAGTCGTTCCTGATCGAACGCGCGGTGCGCCTGCTCAAGATCGCGTCGGTCGGCGAGGGGCCGCGCGGGTTCAACGACGACGTCTTTCACGGCAAGGGCGCGCTCGCGCAGAGCGTCGTCCGCGCCGCCAAGACGATGCCGATGATGGCGCCCGCGCGCTTCGTGCT
>Ga0105047_10014486_pt1 | contig 12503 bp, 11 predicted proteins | sample MAT04_FD_78384 | JGI IMG/M metagenome (GOLD analysis project Ga0105047, IMG submission 78384) | Freshwater microbial communities from Lake Fryxell liftoff mats and glacier meltwater in Antarctica - MAT-04 (megahit assembly) | ecosystem: Environmental > Aquatic > Freshwater > Ice > Liftoff... | reverse complement strand
TTGCTAAAAACCCATCCATACCGGCAGTTAAGGATTGCACTTTAGTTTCTTCATCAGAATGAGCGGTAAGCGCAATAATAGGTATACGTTTTTCAGTGCTTTCTTGCTCGCGTATGGTATTGGTAAGGGTAACGCCATCGGTATCAGGCAATCCAATATCCATAAATATTAAATCAAAACCTTTTTTATATGCTAATAAATCTTGAAATTTCATCATTATATTTTTTAAAAATGATTACTTATCTACTATATAACTCAACTGAATACTAAAAACTGAATACTGACCACTTGAAAAAACACGTTCTTAAACATATTAAAAAATAAATCAAAAAAAACTTGACTTTTTCAGTAATAAATTTATTTTTGCATAAAATATAAATCAATATACAATGTATTGGACATTAGAATTAGCATCTTATTTAAGTGATGCGCCATGGCCGGCAACCAAAGATGAACTTATTGATTATGCAATCAGAACTGGTGCACCGTTAGAAGTAGTAGAAAATTTGCAATCTATAGAAGATGAAGGAGAAATCTATGAGTCTATGGAAGAAATTTGGCCAGATTATCCAACCGACGAAGATTATCTTTGGAACGAGGATGAATATTAAGAAATAAAAAATCACAAAAGAGAAAAGTCCATTGCGGGCTTTTTTTTTGTTTAAATTTGCAGACCTTATTAAAATATATAATACCAAACCCAATTATGAGTTTCATAAATAGCATTATCAAAGCTTTTGTAGGTGACAAATCTCAAAAAGATGTCAAAGCTACTCAGCCTTATATTATCAAAATAAAAGCTTTAGAACCTGAATTAGCCAAACTTTCGCACGACCAGTTGAGAGCCAAAACAGCGGAATTCAAGGAAAAAATAAAACAAGCTCGTGCTAAGCAGGATGCTGAAATTGAAGCTAAAAAATTAGAAGCAGAAAATACAGCCGACATCGACTTAAGAGAAGATATCTACAACGCCATCGATGCGCTGGAAAAAGAAGCTTATGAAATCTCAGAAAAGGTATTGCTTGAAATTCTTCCTGATGCTTTTGGTGTCATTAAGGAAACCGCTAAACGTTTCAAAGAAAATGCAACAATTACAGTTACTTCGTCTGAAAAAGATAGAGAACTTTCGGGTACAAAACCATATATTACTTTAGTAGGTGACCAAACCAATTGGTCCAACCAATGGAATGCTGCCGGAAAACAGATCACTTGGGATATGATTCACTATGACGTTCAATTAATTGGTGGAATTGTGTTACACGAAGGCAAAATTGCCGAAATGCAAACAGGTGAAGGAAAAACATTAGTCGCTACACTTCCACTATACTTAAACGCATTAACAGGGAACGGTGTTCATTTGGTAACCGTGAATGACTACTTAGCAAAACGTGACAGTACTTGGAAAGCACCATTGTTTGAATTTCATGGGATGACTGTAGATTGTATTGATAATCACTCGCCAAACTCAGATGCACGCAGAAAAGCTTACGAAGCAGATATTACTTATGGAACGAATAACGAATTTGGTTTCGATTATTTACGGGATAACATGGCACATTCGCCAGAAGATCTGGTGCAAAGAAAACACAACTATGCAATCGTTGATGAGGTTGATTCGGTATTGATAGATGACGCAAGAACACCATTAATTATCTCGGGTCCAGTTCCTGATGGCGATCGTCACGAGTTCACCGAATTAAAACCAAAAATCGAAAACCTCTATAATTTACAACGTCAACTGGCAAACGGATTCTTAACAGAATCGAAACGTTTATTCAAAGAAGGAAATACTAAAGGCGCTGGTTTTCAATTATTGAGAGCCTACAGAGCATTGCCAAAAAACAAAGCACTTATCAAATTTTTAAGTGAAGAAGGAGTAAAAGCATTACTTCAAAAAACAGAAAACGAATACATGGAAAACAACAACCGCAAAATGCCGGAAGTTGACGAAGCTTTGTATTTTGTTATCGAAGAAAAAAACAATCAGGTAGAACTGTCAGATAACGGAATTCAATTCCTTTCGAAAGATACTGATGCCACCTTCTTTGTTCTTCCAGATATTGGAACTGAAATTGCCAATATTGAAAAGCAAAACCTTGATAAAGACTCAGAGGCCGAAGCAAAAGAAAAGTTATTTCAAGATTTCGGAATAAAATCAGAAAGAATACACACACTCACGCAGTTACTGAAAGCGTATACTCTTTTTGAAAAAGATGTGGAATATGTAATCATGGACAACAAAATTTTGATTGTTGATGAGCAAACAGGTCGTATAATGGATGGTCGTCGTTACTCTGACGGATTACATCAGGCGATAGAAGCAAAAGAACAAGTTACGATTGAAGCGGCGACCCAAACATTTGCAACAATTACGTTACAGAATTATTTCCGAATGTATAGCAAATTGAGTGGTATGACAGGAACAGCGGTAACAGAAGCCGGCGAACTTTGGGAAATATACAAATTAGATGTTGTAGAAATTCCGACTAACCGTGGAATGTCACGTCAGGATAAGGAAGATTTAATTTACCGTTCGGTTCGTGAAAAATTTAATGCGGTTATTGAAGACGTTACGCTTTTATCACAAGCTGGAAGACCAGTTCTTATCGGAACAACGTCAGTAGAAATTTCAGAATTATTGAGTCGGATGCTAAAAATACGTGGTGTAAATCACAATGTGCTGAATGCAAAAATGCACAAGCAAGAAGCTCAGATTGTAGAAGAAGCGGGAAAACCTGGTGTCGTTACAATTGCAACAAATATGGCAGGTCGTGGAACCGATATCAAGCTTACTCCAGAAGTTAAAGCTGCGGGTGGTTTAGCAATTATTGGCACGGAACGTCACGATTCACGTCGAGTCGATCGTCAGTTGCGCGGTCGTGCAGGTCGCCAAGGAGACCCAGGAAGTTCACAGTTTTATGTATCCTTGGAAGATAATTTAATGCGTCTATTCGGTTCTGACAGAGTTGCTAAAATCATGGACAGAATGGGATTGAAAGAAGGCGAAGTCATCCAACATTCAATGATGACCAAATCTATCGAACGCGCACAGAAAAAAGTAGAGGAAAACAACTTTGGTACGCGTAAACGTTTATTGGAGTATGATGATGTAATGAACGCACAACGTGAAGTAGTGTACAAACGTCGTCGTCACGCTTTGCACGGTGAGCGTTTAAAACTAGACATTGCCAACATGTTATATGACACTTGCGAGTTAATCATAAGTGAAAATAAAGGCGCGAATAATTTTAAAAATTTCGAATTTGAATTGATTCGCTATTTTTCGATTACGTCTCCCGTTTCACAAAGTGATTTTGAAAAATTAACAGAACAAGCGTTGACCGGAAAAGTATATAAAGCCGCAATGGAATATTATACTGAGAAAACAGCACGAAGCGCCCGCGAAGCATTGCCAATAATTACAGATGTTTATAAAAAAGAAGGCAATACTTTTGAAAGAATTATTGTTCCATTTTCGGACGGAATTAAAAGTTTGAACGTGGTAACTGATTTGAAGAAAGCATTCGATACCAACGGAACACAATTGGTCGCTGATTTCGAAAAAAATATTACGCTTGCCATTGTTGACGAAGCTTGGAAGAAACACTTACGCAAAATGGATGAATTAAAACAATCAGTTCAGTTGGCGGTGCACGAGCAGAAAGATCCATTGCTTATCTATAAATTAGAGGCTTTTAAGTTGTTTAGAACGATGTTAGATGGTGTCAATAAAGAAGTAATTTCATTCTTGTTTAAAGGCGATTTACCACAACAGGATAATGCTATTCAAGAAGCACGTCAAGTGCGGGAAAAACAGAATTACATTGAAAGTAAAGACGAAATTGAAAGTAGCGAAAATGTAAATCGCGAAGCAAGTCAAGCAGCTGCTCCACGTCTTCAAGTGACTGAGACGATTGTTCGCGATCAGCCAAAAATAAACCGTAATGACAATGTGACCATCAAACATATAATGAGCGGAAAAACCGAAACGATGAAATACAAAAAAGCGGAAAACATGATTGCTTCTGGCGAATGGGTTATCGTTTACGCATAATATCAGAAATATGATGCCGCACATTGTAGCAGTCAAAATCCATTAAATATAATCCTCAATAGTGAAAACTGTTGAGGATTTTTTTATATTTGGTAAAATTCAAGTCATGAAAAAAATACTTTCTACATTATTTCTGTTTGTTGTATTTTCTACTTTCTCACAATCAATAGAAAGCCTAAAAACGTCCACTACAAAACTTTACAAAGCCAATTTCTTGATGGATTTTGAGACCATCGTTTTTTATTCCTACCCAAAAATAGTCGAAACAATTGGGCATGACATTTTTCTTAAAAAAATTGAGCAGCAATATGAAAATGAACAATTTAGATTGCGATTGCAGTTGGAGAATGTTCCGTTTTTATTTGGCACAATTAGGAAAATCGAAGGAAAATCATTTTGTGTTATTACGTTTCGAAATCCGATGCGCTACACTTTTGAAAGCGAATTAACTGCCGAAATCGCCGGTGCCAAAACAAATATGTTAAAAGAAAAAAACAAAACCAAAGAAGTAACCTTCGAACCTAAACGAAATAGTTTTAACGTAAGAAAAACAACAACATTCATAGCTGTCGCTGATGAAACAACTAGCAATCAATGGAAGTTTTTTAATTTTGATGATACAACTCAGTATGAAAGTTTTCAGAATATTTTCGGCGAAAGCCTAAAAAAAGAATTGGGTTTATAAAAAATAGTAATTATCTTTACTTCACTTATTACTAATCCACCAAATAAATTTATACCATGGCAAAAGGAAAAGACACTCAGAAGGCAGTAAAAAAAGAGCCGTTGAAGACGGCAAAGGAAAAGAAAGCTGAAAAACGCGATAAAAAAGATACACCAAAAAGAGATTAAGAAAAAAAACCACCTACTATCAGGTGGTTTTTTCACTCTATAAGAAAAATAAAAACAGTAAAATATACAACTTCTTAAAGAAGAAATCTTTTTAAAACTTCATTTACAAAAACTTAACGAATTCCTAGAATTCAATTCAATTTCTTCGATAGTATCATCAACGTTCCCACGCTATGCGCTGTTGCGAGCTTCGGAACCGATTATTTTCTGTTAAATATAATATTTCTTGCGAAAGAAAATCGTCCGGCTTGCACAAAATTCGCAATATCGCAAAACGTGTGTTAGCTGTAGTAGCAAGCTCGAAGAATTATCTTATACTTGTTAAAATTTATCAAGTGGCATTTACCAAAGAACTATTAATTGCATTTTTACAATCACATAAATTTGATTTTGATCCAAATCAGCATAAATTGTGTTTTCCAAAATTAGCAAGGATTTATGCACGTATGGCGAGTGGCAGAGATTTCCCATCAATCAAAGTAGGAAACGGAAAAATTGTTGAAGGTCATCATAGATATATTTGTTCTCAAATTCTTAAAATCGAGATCGAAACCGCAAGAGGAGGAATTAATATGTCTCAACAAAATGAGTATACTTGGGCAGCAATAATTGTCGATGACATTGATTGGGATACGCCTTGGGAATTAAGAAGATATCAAAAAGACTATGATTAAAAGTTAAAGCAATGTAAGTTTCTGTATTAGATTGGATTAAAGTCTATATATTTGTAACATGTTAATTTTTCTAGACATAGATGGAGTAATGGTTCAAGGATCATCTTGGAAATCAGTTGAGAGTTTATCTGACGGTTTTTATAAATTTAGTCCAAGAGCAGTATCAGGGTTGCAGGAAATTATTTCTGGGACAAAGGCTTCTATTATATTAACTACATCGCACAAAAATAGATTTACTCCTAAGCAATGGAAAGTAATATTTCATAACCGTGGAATTGATGTTAGTTCGATTGAAAAATTACAAACTAGAAAGATTTATCCTAACAGAAAAGAAGAAATCTTGACTTGGCATAAACGGCATAAAAATATTAAGGATTTTGTAATTATAGATGACGACAAATCTTTAAATGGTTTGCCTGAAGAATTAAAGAAAAAATTAATACTTACCAATTCTTCAATTGGTTTAACATCAGACAATGCTTTACAGGCTATTAAGGTTCTTAAGCCTAAGAAGTGGAAAAATACGATTATCAAAAGTCTTTCAGTTTAGAAAGGCTTTTTTTTTGAGTATAATTTTCAAGCTATTACAGCTAACTGCCTTTTAACGTTTATTTTTGGGTGGTCAAATGTTCCATACTACACTATGACAGTAGACTTATTTCATCCTCTATCATTTTTGGCCAATAGTGATGAAAATAACTAGGAGTTAAAAAAGTAACGCTACAGCAAATTATCTATCAGCGTTCACTATATAAAATCATAACCAAATTTTGCGTGATCTAAAATTTAACAACTGTTATATATTTTCTATAAAACTTTAAACTTAATTTTATCAAAAAATGAAAAAATTAAGTTTAACTACTGAAAATTTATTTAATAAATTTTTATCTGAAAAAACTAAAGCTAAAAGTGAAAAAGTAGTTGTTACAATTGCGATAATTAGTTTTATAATTCATTTAATCCTGATTGTTTTAGTCGATTTTAATTGGATCAATCCCAGCGATTTTTCTGGATTATTAAAAAGTCCAATGGTGGCTATTTATACACCGTTTTCATTTATCCTACTTTACGAAGCCTATCTTTTGGTATATTATTTACCAAAATCGACTACCAAATACATCGGCAAACAATATGAAATAATTACTTTAATAATTATACGACGAATTTTTAAAGATTTATATAAGTTAGAATTTACATCGGACTGGTTCAGCAAAAAAGACAATATCTTATTTATACTCGATGTCGTAGCGGTACTAATCCTATTTTATTTGATATATGTTTTTTACAAAATTTTGGAAGTAAAGCAAGTAACAAAAATTTCAGCAGATGTTGAAAAATTTATTCAACTAAAGAAAATAATTGCAACCATTTTAGTGCCACTTTTTTTACTTCTGGCCATCTATAATTTTAGTCATTGGATTTATGAAAATTTTTATTCTTTGAACCAGACTGCGGTTTCTATAAAGAATACCAATAAAATTTTCTTTGAAGAATTTTTTACTGTACTCATTTTAATAGATGTTTTGCTTCTGTTGTTCTCCCTTTTTCATACTGACAAATTCAATCAAGTTATTCGTAATTCAGGTTTCATTATTTCAACCATTTTAATCAAACTTTCGTTTAATATAGATGGCGTTTTAAACACAATTATTACCGTTGCTGCTGTATTAATAGGTGTTTTGATATTGTATATTCATAACAAATATGAAAAATTACAAGTCAACATGATTTAAAAGCTTTTAAATTTAATCAGGAAAAATTTTTCCAGGATTTAAAATATTATTGTGATCGAAAACGCGTTTGATGCTTTCCATCAGTTCCAAATGAGTTTTAGAGAACGCGATATCCATATAGTTTTTTTGTACGTAGCCAATGCCATGTTCACCAGATAACGTTCCGTTAAGCGAAACCGTCAATTCAAATATTTCGCGGATGCCAATAGGAACTTGAATATTCCAATTTTCGTCAGACATGTTGCCTTTAATGATGTTTACGTGCAGATTTCCGTCGCCAGCGTGACCATAACAAACCGATTTAAAACCATACTTCGCTCCTATTTTTTTTATGCCAATTAACAATTCTGGCAGTCTATATCGTGGTACGACGGTATCTTCCTCTTTATAAATTGAATTCGATTTTACGGCTTCAGCAACAGAACGTCGCATTTTCCAAAGTGCATTTTTCTGATCTTCGGTATCGGCAAACAAAACTTCATCAATTTCAAAATGTTCAACAACCTTCATTATTTTCTCGGCTTCAAGCATTAATATTTCAGGATAATTTCCGTCTACTTCAATCAACAGATGCGCCTGATGTTCCGGCTTGATATCGACACTAATTCCTTCTACAAATTGCAAAGTCCAGTCAATAGCATCGCGTTCCATAAACTCTAGCGCACTTGGTATAATTCCTGCTCTAAAAATAGCAGAAACGGCCTCACAAGCCTCAGCCGCATTGTAAAATGGCACTAGCATTAAAACATTGTAAGAGTTTTTAGGTAATAATTTCAGAACCGCTTTGGTAATCACACCAAGAGTTCCTTCGCTTCCCACCATCAATTGGGTCAAATTATAGCCCGTTGAATTTTTTAAAGTATTTGCACCTGTCCAAATGATTTCTCCATTGGGCAGAACAACTTCCAGATTCAGTACATAATCTTTGGTCACACCATATTTCACAGCTCTTGCGCCGCCTGCGTTTTCGGCAATATTTCCCCCAATCCAACAACTCCCCATACTGCTTGGATCTACAGGATAGAACAAGCCTTTTTCAGCAACAGCTTCGCGCAAAATCTGATTGATGACTGCTGGTTCAACTGTAACTTGTAAATTATGTTCGTCAATTTCAATGATTTTATCTAACCGTTCCATTGACAAACCGATTCCTTCATAAATAGATAACGCACCACCACTTAGTCCAGTTCGTGCACCTATTGGCGTAGTAGGTATTTTATAGTCGTTCGCCACTTTTAGGATTTCTGAAATCTCAAAAGCATTCGCAGGCTTAACAACAACGTGCGGCGGAAAAACATAATCTTCCGTTTCGTCGTGACCGTAATGATTTCGGGTTTCGATATCGGTAAAAACATAAGATTCACCTACGACTTGAACTAATTTTTGAAGTGCTTCGGGATGCAGTGCCATTTGTTAAAAATTGAAAAGTAAAAATACTAATTACATCGTTATTTCTTCTTCAAATTGGGAAGAAAAAAACAAATAATTCCGATAAGAGGCAAATACGAACAGACATGATATACATATTGAATAGAAGTATTATCAGCTAAGATTCCGAGTAATGCAGAACCCAAAGCGCCCATTCCGAAAGCAAAACCATAGAACAATCCAGAAATCATTCCGAGTTTTTTAGGCACTAATTCTTGCGCATAAACCAATATTGCTGGAAATGCCGACGACATGATAATTCCGATGGTAATCATTAAAACATCGGTCCAAAACAAATTGACATAGGGCAATAATAAAGCAAAAGGCGTTGCTCCAAAAATAGACAACCAGATGACATGTTTTCGCCCGATTTTATCTCCCAACGGACCACCAAGAATGGTTCCAAGCGCATAGGCAATCAAGTAAATAAACATGTGAAACTGCGCTTCCTTAATTGACAAATGAAACTTATCCATTATATAAAAAGTGTAGTATGTGGACAAACCTGCGGTATAGAAAAACTTCGAAAAAATAACCAGCAACAAGACCAAAATAGCCCATTTTACTTTGCTTTTGGATAGGTTGTGATGGTCAATAAATACTGAGGGTTTGTTCTTTCTGAAAACCAAATGATCGCGATACCAGTAGGCAATTTTACTAATAATGCCCAACGCAATTACAACGGCAACAATAAACCAAAGAATGTATCGTTGCGAATTAGGCACTACAATTAAGGCTACTAAAAGCGGTGCCAATGCTGTTCCAAAATTACCGCCAACCTGAAAAATAGATTGTGCTAAACCCCGTTTTCCACCTGATGCCATATTGGAAATACGTGCCGATTCAGGATGAAAAATCGCAGAACCTATTCCGATGAAAACCACAGAAACCAAAATCCAATAGAAATTATTCGCAAACGATAAGGATACAATTCCCGCCAAAGAAAACAACATTCCATAAATTTGAGAAAAAGGTTGCGGATATTTGTCGGTATAATAGCCAACAAAAGGTTGAAGCAATGATGCCGATAGCTGAAAAGCAAAGGTTATTAATCCGATTTGTGAAAACGAAAGCTGATAACTTTCTTTTAAAATTGGGTAAACCGACGGTATGATTGCCTGAATTAAGTCATTTAGCAAATGCGCAAAACTTATCGAAAACAATATGGAATACATTGTTTTTTGCAGTAAATCTTTGCTTTCCGTAGTAGTATTTATTGAAGTTTCCATTTAAAATAATTGTAAAATAAAACACCAAAAAGCAAGCGTTATAAAAGAAATAGGAATGCCGATTCCGACTATCCAAATCTGATCCATACATTTCCTATAGGGTTTATTAAAACTAGCAGAAATTGATATTTTAGGAATGTAAAACAATGCCAAAGTGGGCAAAGCAACATAAATTATGAATGGGTTGAGTGCTAAGGTTCCGTTTTTAGGAAAGGCGGGCCAGCGTTGCATTCCTAAACCGACTAATAAACAAAGAAAAATCAACAGAATGTTATCCATTCGGAATTTGCATTTATTTTGCAAAGGAACAGCAAAAAAATGAAACGTTTGAATTTATTAGGACGCAATATTTTACTAAATTTACCCAAACGATTTTCCCTTGAACGAAAAGCAAAATAAGAAATCAGCACTTCATGAAAGAGACGGCATTCCGCAACCGGAAAGCTTTAGTGCGTCGGCTTTGCAGAAAATTGTAAACAGCAGAAAACTGCAACCCTCCGCAAGCGAACTCATTACCCGAATCATTGCACACGACAAAGTAGCTTTGAGCCGTGCCATTACTTTGGTAGAAAGTACCAATATTACCCATCTGGCGAAAGCCAATGAAATCATCAATGGATGTTTGCCTTATGCTAACAAATCGGTTCGAATCGGAATTACGGGCGTTCCTGGCGTTGGGAAATCAACTTTTATTGAAGCTTTCGGGAAGCATTTAACCGCGTTAGCCAAAAAGGTAGCAGTCTTAGCAGTTGATCCCAGCAGTACCATTTCCCATGGCAGTATTCTGGGAGATAAAACCCGAATGGAGGAATTGGTAAAAGATGAACATGCTTATATTCGACCTTCCGCATCGGGAGAAACTTTGGGTGGTGTAGCTCGTAAAACGCGTGAAGCTATTATTCTTTGTGAAGCAGCTGGATTTGATACCATCATTATTGAAACGGTTGGCGTAGGTCAAAGTGAAACTGCGGTTCATTCGATGGTCGATTTCTTTTTGTTGCTCAAAATTTCTGGTGCGGGCGATGAACTACAAGGCATCAAACGCGGTATCATGGAAATGGCAGATGCAATCGTAATTAACAAAGCCGATGGCGATAACATCAATAAAGCCAAATTAGCGAAAGCCGAATTCAGCCGAGCACTTCATATGTTTCCGGCAAAATCTTCAGGCTGGATTCCACCTGCATCCACGTGTAGTTCTATTACAGGAGACGGAATTGAAACTGTTTGGGAAACGATTTCAGATTACTTAATATTGGTAGAAACCAATCAGTATTTCGAGCAAAAACGCAAGGAACAAAACCACTATTGGATGCTAGAAACCATCAACGAGCAGTTAAAAACCAACTTTTACACTCATCCTGAAATCATAGCTTTGCTAAAGGAAAATAAAAGGGCTGTTGCTAATGATGAAATCTCCCCTTTTGCTGCAGCTCAGGTCTTGTTAAAGCAGTATTTTAAGTAGTTCCAATATCATAAAGTTTTTAAAACACAGGACTAACTGCGAAATTCGTTAGTTAATTTTGTAAAAAAAAATGATGTCTAAAACACTTCAATCCATAAAAATCTCCGTTCTTGATTTAGCCATAGTTCCTGAAAACGGTGCTGCAGCAATAACGTTTTCCAATAGCGCTTCTATTGCGCAACATACTGAAAAATGGGGTTACAAAAGATACTGGCTTGCAGAACATCACAATATGGAAGGCATTGCATCAACCGCTACCGCAGTTCTTATCGGACATATCGCCTCTAAAACCACTACTATTCGCGTAGGTTCGGGTGGCATTATGCTTCCCAATCACACACCGCTTGTAGTAGCAGAACAATTTGGTACACTCGCCACTTTATTTCCCGGACGTATTGATCTTGGACTCGGACGCGCTCCCGGAACCGATCAACTGACGGCAATGGCTTTGCGCCGAAATGCAGATACGTCGAGCGATTTTCCGTTGCATGTACAAGAATTACAAAAATATTTATCTGCCACCAATACAACTTCCTCTGTTAGGGCTTTTCCAGGCGAAGGTCTTGACATTCCAATTTGGATTTTGGGTTCTAGTACAGATAGTGCTTATTTGGCGGCGGCACTCGGACTTCCTTACGCTTTTGCGAGTCATTTTGCACCGGCTCAATTTACTCAGGCGATTGCCATTTACCGTCGTGAATTTAAACCGTCTGCACAATTAGCGGCACCTTATGTAGTGGCGTGTGTGAATGTGGTTGCGGCTGATACCGATGCAGAGGCGGCACATTTAGCCACTTCGTTCAAACGATCGTTTCTTGGAATTTTAACGGGCAACCGCAGAAAACTAAGTTCGCCCGTTGACCCTGAAGGTCTTTTTGATTATACAGAAGAAGCAGCTTTACAACAAATGATTAAATATTCGTTTGTGGGAGGACCCGAAAAAGTACGCAAAGAATTAAACGAATTTATATTTACGAGCGGTGTTGATGAAATTATGATTACCTCAGCCATTTATGATCATGGGGCGAGATTGCATTCGTATGAAATTGTGGGTGAGTTGCATAAAGA
>Ga0105047_10014485_pt1 | contig 12504 bp, 18 predicted proteins | sample MAT04_FD_78384 | JGI IMG/M metagenome (GOLD analysis project Ga0105047, IMG submission 78384) | Freshwater microbial communities from Lake Fryxell liftoff mats and glacier meltwater in Antarctica - MAT-04 (megahit assembly) | ecosystem: Environmental > Aquatic > Freshwater > Ice > Liftoff... | reverse complement strand
CTGCTGCGGGAAAAAGTCTCGATCCGGGACCTGGGTGCCATCCTCGAGGGTCTCGCCGAGGCCGCCCCGCATTCCTCCTCCGTCACGACCCTTGTCGAGCATGTCCGCACCCGCCTCGCGCGTCAGCTCTGCTGGCAGAACAGGGGCGAGGACGGGGCCTTGCCGATCATCACCCTGTCGCCCGACTGGGAAGCGGCCTTCGCCGACGCCCTGGTCGGCGTGGGCGAGGACAGGCAGCTGGCCATGGCCCCGTCCCGTCTCCAGGACTTCATTCGCGCCGTCCGGGATGTCTTCGAACGCGCCGCCATGTCCGGCGAGAGCGCGATCCTGCTGACCGGCCCCCAGGTCCGGCCCTATGTCCGCTCCATCATCGAACGCTTCCGCGGCCAGACCGTCGTGATGAGCCAGAACGAGGTGCATCCCAAGGCACGTCTCAGGACCCTCGGCTCGGTCTAGGCGCTCAGCTGACGCGCACGAATCCTTCGGCCGACGCCGCCCTGGCCGCTTCGTTGGTCGGCCGGGCGATCAGGCCGGACTGGGTGATCCAGACCTCATAGGTCGCGCCGTCGGCCATCGGCATATAGGCGGCCGAGCCATACAGGGTGTCCACAGCGTCGACGTAGCGCCGGTATTTCCGCGCCGTGTCCCAGACGCTCAGCGACCAGGGGAGGGCGGCCAGTGGGCCAGTCGCCACTTCGCCGCCCGACAGCGCGTGAACGCTCCGGGCACCGCTACGCTCCTGATCGATGTTCTGATAGCGCCCGGACAGTCGGTCGAGACGGTACTGGGAATCCAGGCCGACGACATTGGCCCAGGGTTTCCACTTCAGGACTTGGGCCTCCATCCGCCATTCGTCGCCGTTGACCGGATAGACCGCCGTCCGTGCGGGCTGCTCGCCCTCCGCCGGCTGGGTGACCGTGGCCTCGAAATACTGGGGGGCGAGTTGACGGATGGTCAGGGTGGCAACCGGGCGCTCATAGGTCAGTCGCCCATAGGTCTGGATGTTCTGCCCCAGCAAGGCCACAGCCAGTGCGACAACCAGCATCAGGGCACCCCCTGCCGCTCCGAACAGTCCTCCGAAGAGCCGGCCCCTGAACAGCGAGGCCAACCCGACGATCAGGATCAGACCACCAATGACTGCCAGCGCCGTCGGCGCGATCCACCACCACCAGAACATTTCCATCACTCCCCATACGGCACAGCTTGCTAGATGAATGCTTTGCAACAGCACAGGTTGCGCCACCAATGACTTCACTGGACACGCGAATGTGTGCGACTAAGGGCTAGCACATATGATCACCGCCTTTCCCGATACCTTGTCCAGCATCGGCCGGTTCCTGCGGGAACGCACGCTGGGCCGCTCTGTCGTGCTCCTGCTCGCCGGAGCCCTGGCCCTGCTGCTGCTGGTCAATCTCAGCACCTTCGTGCTGATCCAGCGAACGGCCGACTTCAACGGACAGGTGGACACCACCTGGCAGCTTCGCCGCGTAGCGAGGACCTTGCTGCTGAATCTGAAGGACGCTGAGACGGCGCAGCGTGGCTATTTGCTGACCGGCCAACCCGCCTTTCTGATGACCTACAACCAGTCCCGCGACGAAGCACCCCGGTTACTCACGCAACTGGACCGTCTGGCCGGTGGTGACGAAGTCGCCCAGGCCTCCGTCGAGGCCGTGAACCGGTTGTCCCGCGACAAGTTTCTGGAGATGACCGCCATCATCGATTTGGTCCGTCAGGGCCGTTCTGCGGAAGGCCTGGCCCAAGTCCGCTCCGGTCGGGGGAAACAGCTTATGGATCAGCTGGACGCGGAGATCTCTACGCTGGACTCGCATCTGGGCGCGCGCGTGTCGCGCCAGACCGCACAATCAGAAAGCTCGGCCGTCTTCACCATCGTCGTCAACGGCGTTGCCGCCTTGCTGATCGTCCTGCTCGCTCTGGTCGTCCTGCTGATGGTATGGCGCTATCTGGAAGAGCTCAAGCGGGCCCGCGCCGAAGTCGACCGGGTCAATGCCGGGCTTGAGGACATGGTGAAGGCCCGCACGTCCGCCCTGATCCGCGCGAACGAGGAGGTCCAGCGCTTCGCCTACATCGTCAGCCATGACCTCAGGTCTCCGCTGGTGAACGTCATGGGCTATACCGCCGAACTTGAACAGGCGGGCAAGACCATCGACCTGCAGATGACCAAGGTCGAGACCCTGGCTCCGGGTCTGGTCGAACAAGACGCCCTGACGGCGGCGCGAGATGACATCCCCGAGGCCGTCGGCTTCATCCGCGCCTCGACCGAGAAGATGGACCGGCTGATCAATGCCATCCTGAAACTGTCCCGCGAGGGACGCCGTAGTCTCGCGCCCGAGACGCTGGATGTCGGCATCATGGCCGAGCGCATCGCCGACAGCATCCGCCATCAGATCGAGGCCGGCGGGTCCGAGTTCGTCGTCTGCGAGATCGTCCCGTTCGAAAGTGACCGTCTGTCGATAGAACAGATCTTCGGCAATCTGATCGACAATGCCGTCAAATACCTCGATCCCCAGCGGCCCGGTCGCATCAAGGTGTCCGGTCGGGACCTGCCGGGCGGCTGGGTCGAATATGACATCACCGACAACGGCCGAGGCATCGCCGCAAAGGACCATGAGCGGATTTTCGAACTGTTCCGCCGGGCCGGCCGCCAGGATCGTCAGGGCGAGGGACTGGGCCTGGCCTTTGTGCGCAACAGCGTTCGTCGTCTGGGCGGCACGATCGAGGTGGAGTCCGTGCTCGGCGAAGGCTCGACTTTCCGACTGAAGTTCCCCAAACGCCTCATCCTCGACGAGACCGGAGACACCGTGTGACCAACAGCAGTTCCGTCAAGATCGTCATGGTCGAGGATGATCATGGTCATGCCAGGTTGATCGAGAAGAACATCCGCCGGGCCAATATCCTGAACGAGATCATCCATTTCGATCATGGTCAGCCGGCGCTGGATTACCTGTTCAGCGAGGAGATCCGCGCCAATGGCCCGATTTTGATCCTGTTGGACCTGAACCTGCCGGACATGAGCGGCACCGACATTCTGGCCGAGGTAAAGCGCGACGACCGGCTGAAGCGGGCTCCCGTCGTGGTCCTGACCACGACCGACGACAAATCCGAGATCCAGCGTTGCTACGATCTGGGCTGCAACGTCTACATTACCAAACCGGTGGACTACGAGAGCTTCGCCGGGGCCATCCGGCAACTGGGCCTGTTCCTGTCCGTCATGCAGGCCCCGGAGATCGAATGACCGTCGAAGCGATGCCGATCCGGCTTCTGTACATCGACGACGATCGCGGCCTGTCGCGGCTCGTCCAGAAGGAGCTCGGCCGCCATGGCTATGAGGTGACTCTGGCGGCCGATGGCGATGCAGGTCTGGCGGCGCTGGACGCGGCGGATTTCGACGTCTGTGCGCTGGACCATTACATGCCCGGCCGGGACGGTCTGGACGTCCTGCCTGACCTTCTGCACCGCCCGGCCCCGCCACCCGTGGTCTATGTGACCGGTGCCCAGGAGGGGCGAATCGCCGTGGCCGCCCTGCGCGCCGGCGCGGCCGACTATGTCATCAAGGACGTCTCGGAGGACTTCACCGCCCTGCTCCGATCGGCGCTGGAAGATGCGCTGCTGCGTCGGCGACTGGAACGCGAGAACGAGCAGGCGCAGGAGCAGGTTCGCCTGGCCCGCGATCGGGCCGAGACGATGCTGCGCGAGGTCAACCACCGCGTCGGCAACTCGCTTCAGCTCGTCTCTAGCTTCATGTCGCTCCAGCTTCGCCATCTGGTGAACGAGGGGGCCCGCGACGCCCTGCGGGAGGCCCAGGCACGGATCGAGGCCGTGGCTCACGTCCATCGCCGTCTCTATTCCTCGGGCGACATGGAAACAGTCGAGATGCAGGCCTATCTTGACGGTCTGGTCGACGAACTGTCCAAGTCGCTTTGTCCGGGAGATGGCCGGCCCTGCATTGTGCTGCAGGCCTCGCCCATTCGGGTCTCGACGGACCAGGCCGTCTCGTTGGGCGTCGTCATCACTGAACTCGTGACCAATGCGGTGAAATACGCGTATGCGCCGGGCCAGTCAGGCGAGATCCGCGTGATCCTGCAGCCAGACGCCGACGGCCGGCGCGCCCTGCTGACGGTCGAAGACGACGGGCCGGGTCTGGGCGAAGGCGAACCCAAGGGCACAGGACTGGGCGGAAAGATCATCACTGCCATGGCGTCGAGCTTGCGTTCGGTGGTGGAATTCGACGGGGCCCACAAGGGCGTTCGCGCGCGTCTGGCTTTCGACCTGTGACGCCATCGCTCCAGTTCGGCCAGGCGGACCGGAGTGTCGTCTATCTGCCACGCCCTGCCGTCTTCGGACTGGTCTTCGACAGCGGCAAAATCGCTTGCGTGCGGGTGACGCGAGATACCCCCTATTTCGACCTGCCCGGCGGGGCGGTGGAGGGCGATGAGACCGAGGAACAGGCGCTGGTCCGAGAGTTTACCGAGGAGACCGGAATGACGGTTCGCCCGGTCGAGCGGATCACCGGAGCCGGGCAGTTTTTCCGCCGGTCAGACGACGTGCCCGTCAACAATCTCGGCGGGTTCTGGATCTGTGAAATGCTGGCCCTCGATCCGGCCCGAAAGGTCGAGGCGGACCACGAGCTGGTCTGGCTGGACCCGCCAACCGCCCTGGCCGAACTCCGGCATGACGCCCATGCCTGGGCAGTGGCCCTGTGGCTGAGGCGGGGAAGCGTTGCCATACGGAACGCTCCTGCGCTCCATCCGCTGTTTTAATCGAAGCGTCGTCAGCCCGGCGGCGCTGAATGTCAGGAGCACCCCATGGCCGATCATGATCGTATCGAAGGCGCCGCCAAGACGGCTGGTGGCAACATCAAGGAAGCCGCCGGCAAGATGACCGGTGACGAGAAGCTGAAAGCCGAAGGCCGTGCCGAGCAGGTCGAAGGCAAGATCCAGAATACTGTGGGCGGCATCAAGGACGCCCTGCGCGACCAGAAGCACTGACCGCCTGCTGGCGATTTGAAGATTCGAAGGGGCGCGCCGGTCGGCGCGCCCCGTTTCGTTTTGGTGTCAATCCTTGCCGAACAGCCGGAATGATAGCCCGCCGTCGCGCGTTCTCGGTCCTGCATTCCGTGACGAAGGCGACCGATCCGCCTTGGCGGGTGGGTCGGGGTCGACAGTCGGGAACCTGGGGCGTTACTGTCTCGGCTCTCCGCCGCCCGGGCAAGCCGCACTGCACGGGATAGGCCCCGTCGTCGCCCGGTGTGGCTAGGCAGGGATCCAGTTCCCCCACGGGCGGCAGACCGGCCGGCAGGCGTTGGCCCGGGGCCGCGAACAGCTGGTTTCGGACGCGCGACTGACAGATCTCGAGGGAGGCGTCGCGCCGAAGCATCGGACTGCATTGCGCCCGCTCGAAGCCGAACGGGTCGGCCAGGGCCCAGTCCGGCAGGTCCCCCGGGGCGACCGCAGGTGTCGCCAGCGTCTCTGGCTCCGGCGCGGGCGTGGCCCAGACCACGCCGCTCCCGGCAGCCTGCTGCAGCACCAAGGCCATGACGAAAGCCGTCAACATTTCAGACCATCTTCGTTCGCAGCCGAAACTCGCACAGGCGCGCCGTCGCCGTACTTCAAGCCTGCGTCAGCGGGTCAGGGCCCGCATCGCCCGGTCCAGCCCGTCCAGGGTCAGCGGATACATCCGCTCATCCATGACCTCGGCCAGCAGTTTCACCGAGGCCGTATAGCTCCAGTAGCGCTCGGCCACGGGGTTGAGCCACACCGACTTGTCCCACTGCAGCCGCGCCCGCCGCATCCATGTGGCACCGGCCTCCTCATTCCAGTGTTCGACCGAACCCCCCGGCATGGTGACCTCATAGGGCGACATGGTCGCGTCGCCGACGAAGATCGCCCGCCAGTCGCCATTGTATTTGTGCAGAAGGTCCCACGTCGGGATCTTCTCGGCATGCCGGCGCCGGTTGTCCTTCCAGACGCCTTCGTAGAGGCAGTTGTGGAAGTAGTAGAACTCCAGGTGCTTGAACTCGGTTCGGGCCGCGCTGAACAGCTCCTCGCACAGCTTGATATGGCCATCCATGGATCCGCCGACGTCGAGGAAAAGCAGCACCTTGATCGTATTGCGCCGCTCAGGCCGCATCCGGATATCCAGCCAGCCCTGCCGCGCCGTGCCGTCGATGGTGCCATCGATGTCCAGTTCTTCGGCCGCGCCCTCCCGGGCGAAGCGCCGCAACCGACGCAGCGCCACCTTGATGTTGCGGGTGCCCAGTTCGACCGTGTGGTCCAGGTTTCTGTATTCGCGCTTCTCCCAGACCTTGACCGCGCGTCCCTGTTTGGGCGGTCCGCCGATGCGGACGCCCTCGGGGTTGTAGCCGCCGTGCCCGAACGGACTGGTCCCGCCGGTACCGATCCACTTGCTGCCGCCCTCGTGCCGCTTCTGCTGCTCTTCCATCCGCTGTTTCAGCGCCTCCATCAGCTTCTCGAACCCGCCCAGCGCCTCGATCTCGGCCTTCTCCTCGTCGGTCAGGAATTTCTGGTTGAGCAGCTTCAGCCAGTCCTCGGGCACATCCAGCGTCGGTTCGTCGCCCGCCCCGATCGTCTCGATGCCCTTGAATACCGTGCCGAACACCTGGTCGAACCGGTCGTAGTGTTTCTCGTCCTTGACGAGAACTGCGCGCGCCAGGTGGTAGAAGTCCTCGACCCGGCCACCGGCCACATCCTTGTCCATGGCCTCCATCAGATGGAGCCATTCCTTGGTCGAGACGGGGACCTTGGCGTTTCGCAGGGCGGTGAAGAAGGGGAGGAGCATTAGTCTTTCTCAGGGCCCAAACTGACAAGCAGCCGCTTCAGGGGAGCTTCAATGCGTGGCACTTCGAAGGTCGCAGCCTCCCAGACTCTGCGGAGGTCTACACGCATGTAGGCATGTGCCAAATTGTTTCGCAGGCCCTTCATGTCATCCCACGGGGCATCGGGCTCCATGCCCTTCAGATCTGGTGACATCTGATATGCACCTTCGCCAAGTACGATCATGTTCATGCAAACCACAGCCACAAGCGGCTCGATCTTCACCCAATTCTTCTAAGGAGAATCGATCGAGATTGTATGAGATACGCGTCACGGCGGGGAGAATCTCGACCAGATAGAGCCGATCTTTCTCATTAGACATGGACGAGATCGCGCATCGCCTGTCTGCGGACCAGCCGATACAGAGACCCTTTGGTGCCAAGATCGACGGATACTCAGAGCGGCGAGCTGAGTTCTCGTTCCACGCCGAAGAAACTGAAGTCCAGCGGCCGGGTTACTTCGACAAGCAGGTCCACATCGCTGTCCGGCCCGGCCTCGTCGCGCGCATGGCTGCCGAACAGGCGCACATTGACGATGCCCTGTTCTGCCAGCCATGGCTTCAGCTCGCACGGCTTGATCAGCAATTCGTCGCGGGTCACGGGGCGACCATAGCCTATCCCCGGCGCATGATGAACTCGTCGTCCAGCCAAGAACCCACTGGATACTGATACCCGCCCACCGCCTCGAATCCGTGCGCCGCATACAGTTTCTGCGCCTTCAGGTTTCCGTTCCAGACGCCGATCCAGATCGGCCCGTCCGTGTTCGCCTCCATCCAGTCCAGCGCCAGTCCCAGCAGCCGGGTCCCCAGCCCCAGCCCCTGAGCTTGTTTGCCGACATACAGCCGCCGCAGTTCCATCTGGCTGGGCCGCGCGTCCGGATGGGGCAGGGTGTTGGGTCCGGCGTTGGCGAAGGCCAGCAGGGCACCGCTCGCCCCTTCCGCCACCCACCAGGCCGCGCCCGGCTCATCCAGCTTCCGTGCGGTCGCCTCGGCACTGAAGCTGGCCTCGAGGAAGGCCGCCAGATCCTCGGCGGGGTAGGGGATGGCGAACCCGTCGGCGGCCACAAAGGTGTCGATGAAGGTCTGGCGACCCAGCGCGCCCAGCGGTGCGGCGTCGTCAGGGCGAGCGGGTCGGATCAGGGCGTCGGTCATGCGCGACGGTATTGCCGCCAACTGTCGATCTACTCAATCCCGCTTGGGTCCGTCATGAGTCGCTTCTATCCTGTCGCCAATGTCCGTTTCCCTTTTCACCCACCCCGACATGATCGCCCACGCTCCCGGGGCGGGTCATCCCGAGCGCCCCGAGCGGCTGGCCGCCGTTCTCGCCGCGCTGGACGACTCCGACCTGTCTCTGGACCATCGTGCGGCGACCGAGGCCACCGTCGCCGATCTCGAGCGCGTCCACCCGGCGGCCCATGTCGCCCGGCTGATCGATGCCTCGCCCGCCAGGGGCCTGGCCCAACTGGACGCCGACACCGTCCTGTCGCCCGGCAGTGTCCGCGCCGCCCGCCTCGCCACAGGGGCCGTAATCGACGCCGTGCGCGCCGTGGCGGAGGGCCAGACTGCCCGCGCCTTCGCCGCCGTACGTCCGCCCGGCCATCACGCGGAGCCGGATCAGGCCATGGGGTTCTGCCTGTTCTCCAATGTCGCGGTCGCCGCCCGCGTGGCGCAGAGCCTCGGTCTGGCCCGCGTGGCCGTGGTTGATTTCGATGTCCACCACGGCAACGGAACTCAGGCCGCGTTCGAGGCGGACGCCAGTCTGTTCCTGGCCTCCATCCACCAGATGCCCCTCTATCCCGGCACGGGTGATCCTTCCGAAACCGGCCTCGGCAATATCGTCAATGCGTCGGTCCAGCCCCACGCCGCTCGCGAATCATGGCGCGCGACCTTCGCCGGCGGGTTGATGCCGGCGCTGGACGCCTTCGCGCCCGACCTGATCCTGATCTCCGCCGGGTTCGACGCCCACCGCCGTGATCCGCTGGCCCACCAGAGCCTTGAGGCCGACGATTTCGCCTGGGCCACCCGCGCTGTGCTCGAGATCGCGCGACGGCATTGCGGCGGCAAGGTTGTCTCCTCCCTCGAGGGCGGTTACGACCTTGAAGGATTGGGCCGCTCGGCCCTCGCCCATGTCCGGGCCCTGGGGGAGGCGTAAGGAAGGTCCATGTCGGCCACACTGCCGCGCCCTCCATCCTCACCATGGCCCCAGACACGCTTCAACATGATCCGGTCCGCGCTCGAGCCTCGCGCCAGACGCCGGTGGTGCCTGTGCTGAAGGCCGCGCGTCCCGGATCGATCACCCTGGCCCGTCACGGCGAGCCGGCGCTGTCGCGCAAATGTCTGCTGACGTCGGACCAGTACCGCGACTGGTGGGCGAAATACGAGTTGGGCGGCCTGCTCGCCGGCCAGACGCCGCCGCCCGATCTGCTGGCGACGGCCCAGGGGGCGGGCGTGATCTTTGCCTCCACCCGCCCGCGAGCCCAGGAAACCGCCACCGCCATTTCCGCGGGCCGGCAGATCGTTTCCGACGTCCTGTTCATCGAGGCGCCGCTGCCGCCGCCGCATTTTCCGTCCTGGTTCAGGCTGCCACCGAAATACTGGGGCGCGGTCGCCCGCTTCTGGTGGCATGCTTTCAACCATCACGATGGTCAGGAAACGCGCACGCAGGCCGAGGCCCGCGCCGAACGGGCCGCCCAAACCCTCATCGCCCGGGCCGGGACCGGAGAGGACGTGCTGGTGCTGGCCCACGGCTATTTCAACCATATGGTCGGCCGCCGTCTGAAAGCCGACGGCTGGACGCTGGTTCAAAACCAGGGCTTCCGATACTGGTCCCAGCGTCGCTACGAGCGAGTTTGAGGTCTAGATGAGGCCGACGATAGCGTTTCTGACCCGCAGCATCAGTGCCGCATCGACATGGCCGACCGGCTCGGCCGCAGACGCATCGATCGTGGCGATCCTGGCCGTCCGGATCACAGAGGGGGCCGGCAATCCGACGTCGCTGTAGTTCGGTCCCAGCGGGACGTCCCCTGGCCACGACCGGGTCTCTGCGCTGGTGATCATCAGCACCCAAAGGAATCCGCCCTGGTCGCCAACGCCTCCGTTCGATGCCACCAGGGCCGGCCGCCGCTGACGGGCACTCCAGTCTGTGTAGGGGAAGGGCACCCTGACCACATCACCCTGCTTAAAAGTCGGCATAGGCTTTTCGGTCTGCGTCGCCGTCCCATTCGTGGAAGGTGGCGAACGGATCGTCCGCCGCCTGCAGGCGCGCCTTTTTCAGGACCACTCGATCACCGTCGATCTCGTAGAGCAGTTCGTCGCCTTCAGTCAGGCCGAGTGCCGCACGAACGGCCTGTGGAACGGTTGTCTGGGCCTTCGATGTGAGTTTGCTCGTGACCATGAGGACCTCCTGAGGCCTCGACTTGTAAGGAATATCCTTACCGGCTGCAATCGACTCCGTCCTTCCCCGTTGAAGCGGGCGCGTGCCGCCTCTAGGGTCCCCTCCGATGTCAGAGCCCGCGTCCCCCATTCCCGTCGATCTGAGCTTCGAGGACGCCCTGTCGCGCCTCGAGACAATCGTCTCGCGCCTCGAGTCCGGGCAGGCCCCGCTTGAGGAATCGATCACTCTCTACGAGGAGGGTGCGCGGCTGAAGGGCCATTGCGAGGCCCGTCTCAAGGCCGCCCAGTTGCGGGTCGAGAAGATCGTCGTCGGTGCTGACGGTTCCGCACGCGGCGTCGAGCCGGCGGAGTTCAGCTGATGGGCAGCGCTGTGATGACGGCTGTCGCCGACCGCATCGCCTTCGACGACTTCATGAAGGTCGACATCCGCATCGGCCAGATCATGCAGGCCGAGGCGTTCCCCGAAGCGCGCAAGCCGGCCTACAAACTGACCATCGACTTCGGACAGGCCGTCGGCGTCAAACACTCTTCGGCCCAGATCACGCACCACTACACCCCCGACCAGCTGGCCGGACGCAAGGTCGCCGCCGTCGTCAACTTCGCTCCGCGCCAGATCGGGCCTTTCATGTCCGAGGTCTTGACTCTCGGTTTCCCGGATGCGGACGGCGAAGTCGTGCTGGTCGGGGTTGACCGCGATACGCCCGTCGGGGGGAGGCTGTTTTGATCCGTCCGTTGGCCGCCAACTCGCTGGAACAGTCCGTCATCGATCGCGTGGCCGAGGTCGCGGATCTCGTCACTGTCGCCCTCGATAAACTTCTGCCCCGTGCCGAGGGGCCGGAAAGCCGCCTCACCGAGGCGATGCGATACGCGGCGCTCGGACCCGGCAAGCGGCTCCGGCCCTATTTCGCCATGGAGGCGTCGCGGCTGTTCGACATCGAGGAACGGCCGGTGCTGCGGGCCGCCTGTGCGCTGGAATGCGTCCACGCCTATTCGCTCGTCCACGACGACCTGCCCTGTATGGACGACGACGACATGCGCCGGGGTCGTCCGACCCTGCACAAGGCCTACGATGAGGCGACCGCCGTCCTCGCCGGCGACGCGCTTCAGACCGCGGCCTTTGACATCCTGCTGCATGAGGACACGCACGAGGACGCCAATATCCGCTGCGCCCTCGCCGCGCGGTTGTCACTGGCCAGCGGCGCGCGCGGCATGGCCGGGGGCCAGATGATCGATCTGCTGGGCGTCCGCGACGACCTCGGCGGCGTCGCCCGCATGCAGAGACTGAAGACCGGGGCCCTGTTCACCTATGCGTTCGAGATTCCCCTGATTATCGCCAAGGCGCGTGAACAGCACTGTCAGGCCCTGACCAGTTTCGCCCATGACATTGGTCTGGCCTATCAGATCGTCGACGACCTGCTGGACGTGGACGGCGACGAGGACATTCTCGGCAAGGCCGCCAATGGCAAGGACGCCGCCCAGGGCAAGACCAACTTTGTCACCCTGCTGGGTGTCGACCAGGCGCGGCATCGCGTCGCCCACCTGGCCGACCAGGCACGCAGCCACCTTGATGTGTTCGGCGCCGATGCGGAAAACCTCAAGGCCAGCGTGGACTTCGTGCTAAACCGAAGGTCCTGAGAGGAAACGTCCGGCGTCAGACCGGTCGATAAAAAGTCAATAAAGCCAAGGTTTGTGCGTCCAATGCCCGACACCCCGCTGCTCGACAAGGTCCACCTCCCCGCCGACATGCGCGGCTTTGATGCCGCCCAGTTGCGCCAGCTGGCGGACGAGTTGCGCGCCGAAACCATCGACGCCGTCTCCACCACCGGGGGGCATCTGGGCGCGGGACTCGGGGTCGTCGAACTGACCGTCGCCCTCCACCACGTCTTCAATACGCCGGACGACATCCTGATCTGGGACGTCGGTCACCAGTGCTATCCGCACAAGATCCTGACCGGCCGTCGCGACCGCATCCGCACGCTGCGTATGGGCGGCGGCCTGTCCGGCTTCACCCGGCGCAGCGAGAGCGAATACGATCCCTTCGGGGCGGCCCACGCCTCGACCTCAATCTCGGCCGCGCTCGGCTTCGCCGCCGCCCGCGATCAGCAGGGCAAGAAGAACAAGGTCGTGGCGGTCATCGGCGACGGCTCCATGTCCGCAGGCATGGCCTATGAGGCGATGAACAACGCTGCCGAGACCACCGGCCAGCTCACCGTCATCCTCAACGACAACGACATGTCGATCGCCCCCCCCGTGGGCGGAATG
>Ga0105047_10014481_pt1 | contig 12506 bp, 9 predicted proteins | sample MAT04_FD_78384 | JGI IMG/M metagenome (GOLD analysis project Ga0105047, IMG submission 78384) | Freshwater microbial communities from Lake Fryxell liftoff mats and glacier meltwater in Antarctica - MAT-04 (megahit assembly) | ecosystem: Environmental > Aquatic > Freshwater > Ice > Liftoff... | reverse complement strand
CGGGGGAGAACCACGGCACGTGAGACCGATCCCATCACTCCCGTCGAGGACCGGCATGTGGACGCCACGATTCCATTCACTTCGCCGCAAGTGGCTGCGATGATCCAGTTGCAACGACTGACCGGAATGCGGCCTTGTGAAGTCGTGATGATCCGCACGGGAGAAATCAATCAGTTCTCGGAGGTGTGGATCTACTCTCCGTCGTCGCACAAGAACTCGTGGAGAGGCCGTGATCGGCAGATTCCTCTGGGGCCTAAAGCCCAGGAAGTCATCAAGTCCTTCATCAAGTGCGACCCCGATGCGTTTGTGTTCAGTCCCTTGGAGGCCGAGACACAACGTAACGTGGCCCGCCGTGCTATACGCCGGACCCCAATGACTCCATCACAACGTCGGCGAATTCCCAAGGCAAAGCCAAAGCGGGCCAAACGTGAGCGATATGATGTGAGCAGCTACCGTCACGCAATCAATTACGCCGTTCAAAAGGCGAATCGAGCGAGGGCACTTGATGGCCAGGATCCGCTACCTAAGTGGTTTCCTCTACAACTCAGGCATTCTCGTGCGACCGAGCTCAATGAGATGTTTGGCATCGAGGCCGCAGCTGTAAGTCTGGGGCACGCGCATGCAGACGTGACGAAAGTCTATGCAGAGCGTAATCTGAAGCTGGCAATCGATGTGGCCAGAAAGACGGGGTGAAAATCCTCGAGTTGGAGTTGAATCGATGCGAATGCAGAGGCTTTCAATGAGCCAACGGGGAACCGAATGATCATCGGTTTCTCATTCACTCGAATATGGGATTCCTTCTTGGTCCGACTGATTGAGTCTCTGATTGGAACGCAATAATGAGTGCCGGGCAGCCAAGTCACACAGGGGAACAAGACCGACTCGCCCTTCGAGTTGAGATTGATCCCAATCGAATCCAGCCTCCACTTATTGCCGCGTGGGAACTGGGCCGCCTGTGTAACGAAATGCGATTTCGCTTTGAATTCGCTTGGATTCGATATTGTGATAACGAGCCCGATCGTACTGCTCAATTGTGGGCAGATACAGCTGCTTTAATCCGTCGAACCGAGATCGATTCACAATCGAGATGTCTTGCGGCCTATGAATATGTGATGAATCGCTGGAGGCAGATGTTTTGCAGTCAGTGGCACAGTGAGACGATCCTGGAAGCCGTTGCGTGTCTGAATCGGCATCGATATGACGGAGAGGATCTCCCCATATCTGGCAATGAAGTGGATTACTTGAAGTCGATTAGCCGCCCGGCGACCGATTTGATGCAACCGTTCATGAATATCGTTTCATCAGCACTACTACCCAATTTAAAAAGTACGTTCAGGCTAGGTCTGTTTGCTGATGAACTGATTCACCCTCCGCTTTGCAGCAGTGTGGTTCAGATTGTCCGCCCCACAGCGACATTGCCAGAGGTGTCATGGTCATCCACAAGGAGCGAGGACCAGTGCTCACATCTGCCAGTGCCAAATCACATTTTGCAACCATGGCCAAGTCAAGGTTGGATGCGGAGCTTTGAACTTCAGTATCCTGAGTTTTTAAAGGAACAAAATGGTTTGCCGCGATCTGCCCCTTTTCGCTGGAATGAACGCACTGAATTGTCTCGAATTCTGGACGACGTGACAGCCAGTGTTGAACACATGGCTGTCGAACACGTTGACACTGATACGGGAAATGATGTTACAAATCGATTGATTCCACGTGGCGTACGTATGTTGAATGGTCTCGGCTTGAGTCTAGATTTGAGTAATAGCCAACTTCATTCGCGGACCAATGAACAATCAGAGCGACTTTCTCCTCGACATTGCAACCTGCTGGTTTTTCTTCTCAATCGTGCTGATACACCAACAACAACGGCATGGTTTTCCGCCAACTGGGGACTGTTTGTGCCCAGAAGTTCCACCCTAAGCGAGGACTCGGTACGAACTGCCATTAGTCAATTGAACGATATCCTACGCGGCCACGGTGCTGTAATCTCCTCTGGGAGCAGCGGTTACAGCATTCAGCGACGACCTATCTAAAAACCTATCTATTGGCGATATGTCCCTATTCAAGGTACAGCGTACGCTTCGGTTAGCTTTCCCTCACGACGGTTTAAGCCAATCTGTGGGGGAATCCAAATGCCAATCGACATTTTCAATGAGCAACTCATCACCTTTTCTGAACTGGCCCGGTGGCAACCCCGACGGCGAGGTGATCGGCCAGTCCACGTGGCGACTATACATCGCTGGCGTAGTCGGGGGCTCAAAGGCATCCGGTTAGAAGGTGTGCGAGTTGGTGGGGCATGGCATACGAGCCGAGAGGCGTTTCGCCGCTTTACCGACCGCCTGACCGCCCGAGCCACATCCGAAGAAATTACGCGACCCGACAGCCTTGGCCGCCAGTCGCACGGCGAGGCCGATAAGTCGCTTCGAAACGTTGGCTGGTGACCCGCGACATTTCGCTTCGTCCTACGTCACCCGCTTCTCACCGTCTCAGTAACGATTGACGCTTAGCAGAGCAGGATCCTCCAAAATGCATGTTTCTGATCTCTATCATATTTCTTTCGGTCTACCTCCTCCACCCGCGGGAAGTGCCCCAAGAACACCGATTCAAGTGCACATGCACGTTGAGTTCCCGATGCTCGATAGGCGAGTTGCTGGGGCGTTGAATCGAAGCGGCTGGGATACCAGTCGTACTTCCTCGACGGTGAATTGCGAATCACCGAACGTAGATTCGCAAGCGATTCTGCTTCAGGCCAGTGATCGCTGAAGTCCGATCGACTTTACGTTTTCGGAGCGACTCCCCCCGACCGCTCGCCCTTCGTACTCGATAGGCGAGCGGGGAGTAGACGTGAAATGCGGTCTCTTGGCCGCCCTTTCCTGCCACATGCTTATTGCCTGTGACAGGATCAAATGCTCGTGAAGAGTCACAGGCTCTTCCAAACCCAATCCCACAAAAGCTGCAAGCCCGACAGGTACCAACTGTCGGGCTCGCTATGGCTGAATTTGAAGGCTCAACCAATGTCCAATCTAAACAATATCGGTGAAGGTGCACAGTCTGGTTCGATCGGACCAGTGGCGGAATGTCTAAACAGTCCACGCCCTCTAATTATTCGAGCTGGCGACCGAGAAGTGCCAATATGTGCATCGAGTATTCGCGATCACGAGCAGCGTGCGACTTGTGTCAATCAATTCGAAGGTCAACAACAGGTGGTCTGCGATATTCAATCCATTCGCGACTGGTCGGCCGATGACCGTCGTTGCATCCTACCGTTTTGCCATTTGCTCAACGGCGTTGTCCCCAATACTCGCTACCTGGGCCGGGAGGGTGAATCTGAAGTCTCTGACCTTTTTGAGCTCACAATTGAATTGATCGGTCCTGGTTCGAGCCCCAGTCAATGCGAGCGAGCTATCTGGGCGGCAACAGAAGTTGCTGCCCTATTTCATCCCGAGAGTGTCACCGCGGCCTGCAATCAGATTCTCACTGCAATCAGAACGCATGGTTTGAGAGGGTATCGGATTGAGAGGCTCATCCGACATGCAAATGACTTCATTAGTTCGATGCACAGTACTCCGGGTGACAGCACCGAATTGCTCTTGTCAGCTGTTTGGACAGAACTCACTGGCGTGAACGGGATGGTTGTTCCCGCAGGCTGGACTGCATGCAGCGAAGGGATATCGAGGAGCAATGCCGACGTGAGCTTCAGGATTAACGCTCCGATCGTCATTCGGAGGCGAATGCGGGAGGCTCGTGGGGGAAAATGTTTTGTAGAGCTGGGATGGCGACGCTTGGGAATATGGCGGCACCAGATATTTCCAAGAGAAACGCTGGCATCCACTCGCAACATTGTTGGATTGGCCACCTACGACATACCTGTTAATTCGTCCAACGCAACAGATCTGATTGAGTATCTGGACGCCTCAGAGGCAAGGAATCTGAATCTTATTCCGGAGGCGATTGTATCCGACCGAATGGGGTGGTCTGGCGAGGAGGGTATTGATGGATTTCTGTTTGGACGGCAATTGCTTGGGCTGCCCCAGTCCTCTGGCACGAGGATCGAAGGAGTCCAGCAATCCGTTGAGTTTCAAGGAGCCGATCAAGGTGACGAACAACTTGCGGATTCGCTCCAGGCACGCGGCGATTTCGAGGCGTGGCGGAATCTCGTCACCTCCGTTCGCGATTTGCCTCGAGTGCTTCTGGGAATTTATACGAGTTTCGTTCCCCCTCTTTTGATGATCCTTCGGAGCCACAGTTTCATCCTGAGCTATGCGGGACCAACTTCCGGCGGAAAAACGACGACTCTTGGGGGTGCTGCTGCGACTTGGGGGTGCCCGGATCAACAGGAACCGGAATCGTTTATGAAAAATTGGGATATGACTCGAGTGGGCCTTGAAAGGGTGATGCAGATTCTGGATGGCATTCCGATTGTTGTGGACGATACAAAACAAGCGAGGAGTCCAGAGGATATTGCCCAAGCCGTCTACGACGTCACAGGCGGCCGTGGGAGAATACGAGGGACGGAAAGAGGACTCGCCGCAACGAAGACGTGGCGAAGTGCCATGATTACCAGTGGTGAACAACCGCTAGCGAGTTTCTCACAAGACGGAGGAACCCGGGCGAGAATCGTTGAGCTGTGGAACTCCCCCTTCGGGAATACATCTGAGGAGATGGCGCAACGAGTTACCGAATTGAAGGACGGGTTCTGTCAGCATTATGGGCACGCGGGGCCACGGTTTGTTGAATACCTGATTGCAAACCGCTCCCTTTGGGATGAGTGGCGTCTTTTGTATCAGCAAAGTCGAGGGGACTATGAACGCCGTGCCCGGAACAATAATGTCGCTGCTCGCTTGTCGACGCACTTGGCCGCGATTGAAACTGCCGCATATCTGGTTCACTTCGCACTGCAATTGCCTTGGCAGTACGAGGGTACCGTAGAAAGCCTGTGGGCAGAACTCACCCAAGACTCCGCAGAAGCGGACAGGGCAGCTGCGGCGATGAGGATGCTGCTCAACTTCTGCGCGACCCACCGACATTTGTTTGTGGGCGGTGAAGCTGCTCAAGATCCCACAAGACCGGTTCCATTCGGCGGCTTCGTCGGGCATTGGAGTCACAGGTCGACCATTGGTGAACCGCATGAATGCCGGGTGGTTTACGTGCAAGTCGTCAACGAACTGCTTACTAAGGATGGATATGAGCCACAGTCCTTGAAGCGCATGTGGCGAGATCGAGGGTGGACCACCACCAATCCAGACAAGACCACCCTGAAGATGCGACTGATGGGTGACGCGGCAGACGTTATCGCGATCCCGGTTCGGGTCATCGCTGAGTTGATGGATAACGATGTCCCCCCAAATCCTCCACAGCCGCGAGGGATCACAGTTGGCAACGGGGTGTCGCGAACCAGAGAACAGGGAGAGAACACACATAACACCTAGCAGCCAAACGAGCTGCAGTGGTAGGTGGGACTGGTGTTCTCTGTTCTCTACAAACACTCCCCTCTTTACCTTCCATCCCTACGCAGATGAGTTGCCTCAATTCATTGAGATCCCCGCAGCATCACCCTGTGCTACCGCGAACAGAGAACAGCGACTTATGTTGAGTCGTAAACCATTTTGGCAACAACACCTTACACCGTTCTCGACCCTGTTTGCATCACCAAGAACAAAGGACCACATCATGACTGTGAATACATCCCCCCTTTGGGAAGCCGCCCGTGACTACGTCGCAGCGTCCCTGTGCGTGATTCCGATCGATTCCAAGCCCACGAAGAAGCCAGCTTACAACTTTCTTCCCGTCACTGGAGCCTGGCCGGATGGGCGACCACGTCGCGGATGGAAGCCATTCGAATCGCGCCGACCGACCGATGCGGAACTGCTGAGTTGGTTCAATTCGTGGGGCTGTAGCTGTGGGATCGCCGTGGTGTGTGGCGCTGTCTCTGGAGGACTCGAAGCAATCGATATCGATTCCAGCGAGTACATGATCCCTTGGATGGAAGAGGTGCAACGTCGCGCACCTGAACTGCCTGAACGATTGGTGATGGTACGTACGCCTCGCCCTGGCTTGCATGCCTACTATCGATGCTCTGAGATCAGTGGAAATGTGAAGTTGGCTCAACGGACTATCGTCGATCAGGCGACCGCGCTCAGCGAGACGAAAACGATCATCGAGACGCGAGGAGAAGGTGGGTATGCCTTGATTCCACCCACGCCTGGCCACTGCCATCCCTCTGGGCGAATTTATGAATACTCGACGTCCCGGACACTCTTGGACGTCCAGGAAATCTCCATTCAGGAGCGTGCGATGCTCTTCAATGTTGCCAGGACCTTTAATGAAGTGCCTCGTCGTCCTGCTCCCATCCGCCCGGTTATCACTCCGCGTGTTCTTGATCTCCGCAAGCCCGACGATGATTTCAATGCCAAGGCGGATTGGAATGAGCTCCTCCTGCGACACGGATGGTCATTCTCTCAACGAGATTGCGACGGCAAAGAGCACTGGACTCGTCCAGGAAAGGCAGAAGGGACCAGCGCCACATTGAACTACCAGGGCAATGGTTTGTTGCACGTGTTTACATCGAACGCCGATCCGTTGGAATCGGACCGCTCCTACACGAAGTTCCATTTTCTCGCCATCATGGAGTATCAGGGTGACTTCAATCGCGCAAAGCAAGAGCTCCGCGTCCGCGGATACGGGCAAACGTCACTGGTCCAGAGTACCCCGTCTCGCCAAGGCCGTGGCGGAAGTGGGCGGGCATTTCGTGGGAGGAGTCGACGACGACGATAATCCATTGGATCGAGAGTCCTGATGTCCTAAGTGGATGCGTAAAATTGCATGTGTCCACACTGGGGATCGCCAGAGAGTCGCAAGACAACCATTTGTTCTTGCCAACGACCAGCCGCGAAGTGACTCGCGGTAAATTGAAACCGAATTGAAATGATCCGCTTTTCGGTTTCAAGCCACAGCAGCTGACAAGTTAAGAGTCGCCACTCAGATCGGGAATGGCTATTCGGTTGACGCAGCAAAGCGGGGTTGGTGATTTCCGAACAGAGAAGTGCTTTCGTGAGTTACTGGAATGCGATGAGAGGGATGACGTGCTCCCGATTTGCGGACTGCGAAACTCCTCAAACTGGCGAAGTCAGAGAGGAGTTTTAGATGGTCCAGAAGTCCGTACCAAAATTCCGTTCGTCACAAACCTGGATCGCAGGGAAGGAGACTCTCATTCCACTCGGATGTGACGGTCGCTGGCGGACGGTTCCGCAACTGCCTTCGCAGGAAGGAGTGCAGAGGGATGACTGCGCGACATGGCATGCAACGAGTCCAGCCAGCAGCAACCATAGCCGTGCGTGTAGAGCCAAGCGGGATGCCCTTCGAGTTCAGCATTCGGGAGCCGGAAATGGTTTCTATTTACCCCCCTTGTTGGGGAGTTGTGCTGTTCCTTCCTGCTGGAAAAACCTCTCCCGCGAGAGCAACCAGTGCCGCACTGATTTCAGATCATTCGTAGGATTTGAGTAAAGCGCTGCAGGAGGTGACTGCGAGGGGGTTGTGCAATCCGTGGGCAATTGGTGGGCGCAGCGGGTGTATGTCAGTCAAGGCACAGCCTTCCTATGGAGCCGGTCGTAATAGATCCGGTTCGATCGGAAATCAGATGGTTTTCACACCTGCGGAGATGAGACCCATCGAGTCTCGGAGCCGCTTGCATCCTGTGAGTATGCCCCCTGATTCTGTCGCGATTGATGTGGTTCGAGTCCCCATCTTCAATGGATGTGGAGCGTGGGTGACTTCGGCAAGGAACACGTCCTGACAATTCTGAGTTAGCCTCATTACGGAGCGAGAAATCTATGTCCAATCCATCCCAATCTCTCACGTGTCTGCTGGACTGGAGCCAGGTCTTTCAGGCCATCGACCTGGAAGTTCCGCGCCGTTGCGTTCTGCCGCAGTCGATGAGATGCCCGCATTGCGAGTCGGGAACGCTCACGATCATGCAGGACTTTGTCTTGCACTCGCAGTGGTTCTACTGCCATGGGTGCCGTTTTGCCGGAGACCTGATTGAACTGGCCGCCAAGTTAATGGATCGTCCGATTCCGCTCGCAATCGAGTATCTGAAATCGCAATCCTTGTTTTCTCGGCAGGTCAACGAGACCGATCTCTCAAACTACCTGACAGAACAGGTTGGCTACAGGTCCCAAATCAATACGTTTTGGAACGCTGCCAGTCAGGTCGGGGCTCCGTTCGGCGCCCTGGGCAAATCGGGCTATCGACTCCTCTGTAAATTCCAAATGGATCAGAATGTCATGCAGGCCGCTTGGGCTGAACGAGAGGGACGATTCTTCGGCGTTTCATCCCGCGAGAGAGTCGAGGAATTATTCTTCCCGCAGTCGTTCGCAGTGCAAATGCGATCGAACCACCCAGGAAAGTTCTCATGTCGGCGGGGCGGCGGGCCAGGCAAACGGCGGCTGTTCGAGGGGCAAGATTGGGACGAAGTCATTGTGATTCCCCACTCCGATCTTCCAGGACGAATTATCGGATTCACATTCATCGGTGGAAACATTGATGATCCTGCTGTCGTTTACAAGAGAGCGAATATCGGCAATTGTGTAAATAACCCTCGCGAATCCGGGCTGGGCTTTCTGAATGCAATTGATGAGTCCTCATCCCTCGATTTTAAGTCAGTCGCGTTCGTCTTCGGAGATGCCAAACTCGTCACCCTCCTGCACGCTCGGAACTTTCGCGAATCACAGCAACCATTGCCTGTACTTCTCGCACATCAGTCTCGTGATTTTCGTGTCTTGAATCTCCCGCCGGACCTGGCGGATCGCAAAGTGATTTGCTGCGGTCCCCTCATGGAGACCTTGCCACTTGCCAAGTCCGCAAACGCGATGGTCTCCCTGTATCAGATCTCGGATGCAGAGACTCGAGATAGCCTCAAGCATAATTTGCTATATCACTGGTTGCGTCTCTACCAACGCAAGGCTGTCCCCTGGGTTACCGCACTACGACACCAAATGGACAACTTGCAGCCCGCGGACTTGGACATCTTGCTGAGCCGAATGAATCTCACAGCGGATCAATGCCGCTGTCTGGTCCGCGGACTTGGCGAAAGTGCGGGTGAACGACTTGCCCATTCTGGGTCTCATCGCATCGGAAGAAAGTCGATCATTGTCCGGGGCCAGACCATCATTGAGTGCGAGAATGGTTGGAGCATCAGAAGATCCAGGAAAGATGAATCGATCTGCAATTGGCCGATCCGGATTGAGCGCGTTTACAGAATGCGGTCGGGGGACGATCAGTACGAGGTGTCTGTGCATTGCTCCAAAGAACCCGTCAAGCTGATCATCGCTCAGAATAAACTCAAATCGTCGACGCTTTTTGACTTAGTGTCAGATGAGCTGGAAGTTACCGGCAATCACCACCTCCAGTACGCAGTAAGAAAATGGGCCAAAGAGTCATTCTCCATTGCCATGAAGTTCAGTGAACCGCAATTCGTCAACGACTCGGACCGTGTCGGGTGGGTTCCGGACCGACACCGATTTCAGTTTCCGAAGTTTTCTATCTTGAACAATGGAGATGTCGACTCGAAGCCGATGCCGATCCATGACCGAAGTTGCCCGGCAACAGACCTGAGTGCACCCCTCCCCTGTCGTGAATTTGTCGCTCTCTTGTCCCGCATCTCCGCGGAGACTCAAATCATCTGGGCTCTCGCTGCGTGTATTACTCACAATCTCTTGGTTGGGAACTGTCTCCGAGAGCCATTGGGTGTCATTCTCGATGGTCGATATGCACGGGAAACCGGCGTGAACGCCGCTCACGCACTTGGCTGCGGTGAAGTCGACGTTGCCGACCGAGGCAAAGCCAAGATTTCAGATTATGTGTCCAGCAGGTGCGGTGCTCATGATTTCCCCACCGTGGTGAATTTCGGAGCGCACTCGGAATATCGGATTTCCGCGACCTGGCTCGATGACCCGAGCCTTCGCCAGGCAGTACTCCCCTTACCCTCCTGTACGGCAATCGCCGTGTCATCGCACCAGGGGTTTGTCCGAATCTGCATGAACGACCATCCTCAGCCGCTGGGTCGGCTCACTCTCGCGGCCCAATGGATCATTCCTTCCTACCTGGAAGATCTCTGTCATCGCAAGAAGCAGTTCCGAGCATGGGATCGAGACAACAGTCTGCTCACAGTCCTCGGCGACTTGGCGGAATGGTTTGAGAGAGCAGGAGGAAATCCAAAGGCTGTGTTGGCGGCACAGAAAGTTCTGACGTTCGATTCTCGTTCGCTGGCGATGGCATTTGTCGAACTCGCTGAGCAGATGAGAGATTCATCCAAGATTAGATTTGCCTCTCCGGTCGGCCACACACCGGGCTCAGCACGGATCCCCATCGCGGTGATCGATCGCCAACTCGACGCAGGATGGCCTCAAGTCATGCAGGTCAACACTGGAACCATGAACGAGGTGCTCCGTAAGAACTTTGCCCCAGCCATACACCTTGACGACGTCCAGTCTGATCTTGTTACCCAAGCCGCTTGGCACGGAATTGTGCCGACAGAGCACGGGGACGATTGGTTGATCCGTGCGGAATGGTGGACACGGCAGATCAATACGATTCGCCGAAAACTTAGAGGTATCCTGTAGCCGAGCGGCGGGGATGTCTCCGCTGTCGGACCAACAGAGCAGTAGAATCCCGTTCAACCGCCACCAACAACCATTGAAATCACGGACTGACAATTACCAGGAATGGCTGCGGAAATTGTCGAAATTCAGTCTCCAAACTCGCAAAACCCTCCGTTGAAGGCACTCTGGCGGATTTGGGTAAATTCTGGGCAGCTAACGACGCCTGAACCAGCGCCATCTGAAAATGTACCACTGCGCGGCGGTCATACGGTCTCAGAATTCGTAGCGCTGAGGGAAACTCCATGTGCTTGCTGGCGAACCGCATAGCGGTCGTGAAATTGGTGAAACTGTAGTCATAGTGATCACGCGTTCATACGATCACGTTCCGAAGATTTGAGTGCTGGCAATACCTCGGGCGTAACCCCCGGCGACCAAAGCTCAGCGATCGAGTTGGCGGTTTCTCGCGTGAAAGGGACGGCCCCCGGACAATTTCTTCTTCCCGTGAGATCTGGTTGGTCCCTCATTCCGGCTCGGTGAATGTCCCAGAGAAACACCCCACCCGAGTCAGTGAATCGGAACGATAGTCGCATTGTGATCAGGAGAGTGAATTGGGTAGACGAAGTGCAAGTGCGTCCTTCAGATGACGACACTGTTTGACTTCCAGCTCCAGATCTCTGATGGCGGGTATAACACACGCCGAAGCCTGCAGTCTCACGTTTCCATTCCTCTGATAGCTAAAACGAAGCCACCCCGTGGGAGCCGACAAACAAGCCGGCCCCCACGGAGACAGCGTATCGCACCGCTACTCATGTGGGACCTGGGTGTTTTGTGGATCTCAACGGTAAGGGAGGACGCACGCCGATTCAGGCCGTGACCTCGGCCAGTTCATCGCTCTGAAACTTGTGCCATGACTCCTCGAGCTGGTTTCGAATCTGGCTGATCCGACCAGGACTCACGTCAAACAGCTTGGCCGCAGCCTGCGTGGTCTCGCCCGTCGACAGCAACTCAGCGATCTGGCGCTGCCGCCGGGGCAAGGTACCGAGCCAGCACTGGAAGTCGAGCCGGATGGCGGCCACCTCCGCGGGAGTCGCCGACGGATCCTCGATCAGGATTTCCTTCCATGACCCCGTCGCGTCGTCAATTCGCTCCAGGGATCTCAAACCGATCCCGCGGCGCAGCTGGCAATGTCGGCTGCTGACATCATCGCTGTTCAGCCGGCCCCCGACACACCGACCGGCCTTGGTCTGAGCAATCGCAAACCGGGCCAGCGGCGCCGGGGCCACAGCCTCCATTCGCCCGCGTTCGATGAGCCCCCGGTACGCCACGAAGGCTTTCGCGACGACTTCCTGCACCGCCTCATCACGTGCCTCGGGATTGAGGAAGCGGAAGGCTCGACACGCATACCGGCTGATTGGGGACAGCAAACTCAGAAAATCGTCGGTTCGCGACAGACCGCTGGACTGATCACAGACATCAAGAGCAATACCCATGGGACGTTCCTCAAAACGGACCGCCCCGTGCAAGGGCGGTCGTGTGAAAACACAACCGCCCCGGCACAGCGCCCAGGCAGACTTCGTCGACTCCGGTGGTCAGCTGTGTCAGAGCATGCAGCCCTCACACAGCGACAACCGTACTGCCGAATAGCGAATCAAATTCACCACATCACTCCGCAAAGCGGTAAATAGGAACCAACCCGCAGGACCGACCGAGATCGATCTCCGCGGGTCAGTTTAGGCTCTGAAAGTTACCTTCCCGAGCTAAGCTATGGGCATCACCTTATATGCCCCCTTTTCAGCCTGGATTAAGGGATCCCCGACTTGGAAAAGCATTACTGGAAGAGACCCACTCCACCCAGAATCTGCCCTGCTTGCCGCTCACTCGCGTCGACGATGAGGAGGGACTGCACGGAGT
>Ga0105047_10014477_pt1 | contig 12508 bp, 5 predicted proteins | sample MAT04_FD_78384 | JGI IMG/M metagenome (GOLD analysis project Ga0105047, IMG submission 78384) | Freshwater microbial communities from Lake Fryxell liftoff mats and glacier meltwater in Antarctica - MAT-04 (megahit assembly) | ecosystem: Environmental > Aquatic > Freshwater > Ice > Liftoff... | reverse complement strand
GCCGTAGCATTTGATCCATTAGGATTTAACGGTTGTGTCCACGTTAATGTCGCAGAAGTTTGAGTTACAAATGTAGCTGGCGATACAATCGGTCTGGCACAAGTTGGAGCAGGAGAACATGTTACATTAGAAACCCAACCTGGATTAACTACTGAACCGTCACTTCTGAACACAAATGTCAAACATCCATCTCCACTTGTTGATGTAAATGGACCAGGAAGATTAGCTCCTGTCAAATTACCCCAATAAGAACCTGCAATACCTCCAGGTACATTACCTGGACCATTAGCAGTAGCAAATTGTTCTGCCGGATTAATTCCGCTTCCATTATAAACATAAAGACCATCCCAGTTCGTTTCTGTGTTAAATTGTGTAAACGTTACAGTAACAATCTCACCTGGATTTGTTGGACAAATAATTGTTGTAACATTTGAATTGACTAAATAATTTCCTGTCACACCACCTTCATCTACAAAGTTACCGCCACAAACAGGTGGCGCTACTAACGTAGTTATTGTTCCTGGACCTCCCCAAGTGCTGCTATCTGTTGAACTACAAACTGCTCTTATATATATGTCGTAGCATGTTGCCGAAAGTAAGTTTGGTAGAGGGAAATTTATATTTGTAGACGCATTAACAAAACCTGTTGCTGCTGCTGTTGGAGCAGGCGATCCGCACGGCAATGCTAAAACTTGCCAAGCAGAAGCTACGGTAGCATCAGGATTGGTAGGCTGCGTCCAATTTAAAACAACTGAATTCGAAGTAATTGTTGATGCTAATATAGCCGTAGGAGTTCTACACGTTGGTGGCAAAGCACAAGTTACATTAGCAATCCAACCAGGATTATTAACCGAACCGTCACTTCTGAATCTAAATGTTAAACATCCATCAGCACTAGCTGAAGTAAAAGGACCTGGAATTGCTGTTCCCCAAAATCCTCCTGCTAAACCACCTGGAACATTCGCCGGAGGATTAACACTAGCAACTTGAGGTGCTGCGATTGAATTGCCATTAAACACATACAGGGCATCCCAATTTGCTTCAGTGTTAAATGAGGTAAAAGTAACTGTTACAACTTGCCCCGGAACGATTGGGCAAATAGTGGTTGTTGAATCAGAACCATTTGCATAATTTGTTGTGGGTCCCGCTGCATCTACAAAATTGCCCCCGCAAATAGGTGGTGACACTTGAGTAGTTATTGTTGTTGGACCTCCCCATCCACTACTATCTGTTGGACTGCAAACTGCTCTTATATATATATCGTAACACGTTGCAGACGTTAAATTTGTCAAAGGAAAATTCACGTTAGTTGGCGCAGTAACAAAACCTGTTGCTGCTGCTGTTGGAGCAGGAGATCCACATAGCAATGCTAAAACTTGCCAAGCAGATGCTACGGTAGTATCAGGATTGGTAGGCTGCGTCCAATTTAATAAAACTGAAGTCGAAGTAATTGTTGATGCCAAAATAGCTGTAGGGGTTCGGCACGTTGGTGGTGGTGCACAAGTAACGCTAGCAATCCATCCAGGATTATTAACAGAAGGATCACTTCTGAATCTAAATGTAAGACATCCATCAGCACTAGTTGAAGTAAAAGGACCAGGAATTACTGCTCCCCAAAATCCTCCTGCTAAACCACCTGGTACATTTCCTGCTGGATTTACACTACTAATTTGAGGTGCTGCAATTGTATTGCCATTAAACACATACAGGGCATCATAAGTTGCTTCGGTGTTAAACGAGGTAAAAGTAACTGTTACAACTTGCCCCGGAGTAGTTGGACAAATAGTCGTAGTTGAGTCAGAACCGTTAGCATAATTCGTGGTTGGTCCAGCCGCGTCTACAAAATTACCGCCACAAACTGGTGGCGCAATTAAAGTTGTCACTGTTACTGGTCCTGCCCATGTACTAAAAGTATTTCCGCTACATACTGCTCTGACATAAATATCAAAACAGGTATTTGAGGCTAATCCAGTAAGTGGGAATGCCGAATTTGTATTCGCCGTTACAAATCCTGTCGAAGCAGCATTTGGAGCTGGTGAAAGACAAGGTAACGCTAAAACCTGCCAACTGTTTGAAAGTGAAGTATCAGGATTCGATGGCTGTGTCCATGTTAAGGGAACTGAGTTAAATGTAGCAGCACCATTACTTAAAGCTATAGGCTTTGTACAAGCTGGTGGCGGAGCACAGGTAACATTTGCTACCCAACCTGCAGCGGCAGTTGTTCCATTTGACGTAAATACAAATGTTAAACATCCTCCAGTAGCAGAAGAAGTGAATGATGGAGGTAATGTTGTACCGGATAAGGTTGCTAACACAGTTCCGCCTGTACCACTACCATCATAAACGGTCAAGAAGTCAGAACCTGCTTGAACGTTAAAAGAAGTAAAGGTAACAGTAACTGCATCTCCCGCAGTTACCGGACATATTATTGTTGTTAAATTTTCATTGTCTGAATAGTTCGCTGCTATTCCACCTGAATCAACAAAGTTACCTCCACAAACTGGCGGCGCTACTAATGTTGAAGTTGTGACAGGCACAAGTGACCATGCACTTGTACTAGCTCCACAAACTGCTCTCACCCATATATTATAACATGAAGCTGGAGTTAATCCTGTAACAATATAGTTAGTATTAGTATTGGCAATTTGAAATCCTGTTGCGCCGGCTCCTGGAGCTATACCTGTACAAGGAGTAACTGGTAAAACTTGCCACTGCGTTGCAAAAGTAGTATCGGGATTTGCTGGTTGTATCCAACTTATTGTAGCAGATGTTGTTGTAACTGAACCTGTGGTTAGTGTTAAACCTGTAGGTATTCTGCACGCTGGTGGCGGACCACAACTGATATTAGCGGCATATCCAGCCGCAACGGTTGTAGCATTTGATGTAAACACAAAAGTCAATGCTCCTGATGCGGATGTTCCCGTATAAGATGGAGGAAGAACTGTTCCTGACAAATTTGCCAACAGCGGAAACGAAGTATTTGGACCGTCATATATTTGCAAAAAGTCAGAATTTAACTGAGTGTTGAACGCTGTAAAAGTAACCGTAACCACCTGACCTGCGGCCGGAGTTACTGTGGTTGACACGTTTTCATTATTACCATAATTTCCTGCTGGCCCTCCCGAATCAACAAGATTCCCGCCACAGACTGGTGGTGCTATTTGTGTCGTAAAATTGGCGGATACTGGCGAAGGTGGGCTAGAAAAGCCTGTGGAACATATCGCTTTTATAAAATATCTGTAAGTCGTATTGGGCAGCAATCCAGTAACTGGAAAAGTAGGCGCTGTACCCGTATACGGAATAATAATTCCTTGACCCTGCGTTTGAGTAGCTGTTAAAACTTCAATTTCCCATTGCCCAATGTTGGTTGGATTTAACCAGTTTAAGGTTGCAGTGGTCGAGCCAGTTACTATAGTTCCGGCTGTTACTGGAGCAGTACATTGAACATCAACCCCAACGTTGTCCACTAACCATCGGTCACCATCTAAACCACCAGTAGGCTGAGTATATTCTCTAACAAAAGCAAAATAAACATCTTGACCAGCTAAGAACGCTGGTATTTCAACTGTTTTCTCAGTCCAAACATCAAAGTTAGATGTTGGAAGAATCAGATCGGCTTCAGTCCATTGTTGTACTAAGATGTATGCGTCAGGATTTGTTTGATTTGAAGAATCGTTCGCGGATGCTACCATCAATTTGTAAATAGTTCCCTGATTTCCACTGGTGAACATTCTAGTCCAAAAGTGCACTTCAGTAGTGCCAGTTGGCACTGGTACAAGCGGAGTTGCTAAGAAGTCTTCGGACGTATTTCCTTGACTTATCTGTTCTCTACTGACCGACGCAGCTTGGGTCCCCGAATAACTTAAGCCTGTGGCAAAAGGATTAATGCCCCAGCTTTGTACAGTTCCAAAAGCAGGATTTGAATTTCGTTCAAAAACAGCCCAGTCTCCTGTTCCTAAAGTCCAGAATTGAGGTAGTGGACCCGATATACCTGTGGTATTTTCAAATCCTTCTGTAGGTAACTGCGAGTAACTGCTTACAGAAATGAAAAGAAAAAAAAGTAGTAATGTAATTTTTTTCATAACAATGAAAATTTGAGTTGTTGGATAAAAGTTTTAGAATTTTGAAGTCCAAATTTAGTAAAATTTATGAAATAATTATGATTATTAATTATTTTCATAAAAATCATTAGTGTTTATACTGTAATCATTGAGTATTTAACTGTTTTTTTAATTTGCAAATGACTAATTTTGTAACTTATTAAAATAAAAATGTTAGAAAAAGAAGTTATAAATTTTGAAAGAACTGTAATTGTTGGAATCGTTACTCAAAATCAAAATGAGGAAAAGCTAACCGAATATCTTGACGAGTTGGAGTTCTTGACATTTACGGCAGGTGGCGAAGTAATTAAGAGATTCTCCCAAAAGTTGGAGCGTCCGAACCCTAAGACTTTTCTAGGAACAGGTAAAATGGATGAAATTAGCGTATACATAAAGGAAAAGAGTATTTCAACTGTGATTTTTGATGATGAATTATCGCCTTCACAGCAAAAAAATATATCTAAAATACTAGACTGCAAAGTGCTTGACAGAACCAATTTAATTCTAGATATTTTTGCACAAAGGGCTGAAACTTCCTATGCCAGAACACAGGTCGAACTCGCACAGTGTCAGTATTTACTTCCCCGTCTTTCCGGAATGTGGACCCACTTAGAGCGGCAAAAAGGCGGAATTGGACTTCGAGGTCCTGGTGAAACTGAAATCGAAACGGATAGAAGAATTGTTCGTGACAGGATTGCCCTGCTAAAAGAAAAAATAAAAACGATTGACAAGCAAATGTCAGTTCAAAGAGGCAATCGCGGAGCAATGGTTCGGGTTGCTTTAGTTGGATATACCAATGTTGGAAAATCTACTTTAATGAATGTAATTAGCAAAAGTGACGTATTTGTAGAAAATAAATTATTTGCAACGCTAGATACAACCGTACGAAAAGTGGTGATTAGGAATTTACCATTTTTATTGTCTGACACTGTTGGGTTTATTAGAAAATTGCCAACGCAATTGGTTGACTCGTTCAAAAGTACTTTGGATGAAGTTCGCGAAGCTGATTTATTACTACACGTTGTCGATATCTCGCATGCCGATTTTGAGGAACACATCAGTTCCGTTAATCAAATTTTAAAGGACATTAAAAGCGATGATAAATCCACCATCATGGTTTTCAACAAAATTGATGCTTACAAAAATGAAGTTATTGAAGACGATGATTTAATAACAGAACGAACATCCAAACACAATACCTTAGCAGAATGGAAAAAGACTTGGATGGATAATGTTGGAGAAAAGAATGCTTTATTCATTTCAGCAACAAATAAAGAAAATTTTGAAGAATTCAGGGAAAGAGTATACGAGTCGGTCAGAAAAATTCATATCACACGATTTCCTTACAATAAATTCTTATATCCAGATTATAAGGATGCGGTCGAAAAAGAAGAGTAATTCTAAGTCCTATTGCAGATAATAGATATAACCAAAATTCAACCAAACATTCCAATCGTTAGCTCTGTTTTCAGTATATATTTTTGGATCAGGATTTAGCCCATCAACCCAGTTCGAAAAGTAATACTGAAATCTTAAATCAACCATTAAATCAGACAACTCTGTCAACTTATATCGAGTACCAATACTTGAAACTATTGACCAAACTGTTCCTCCTTGATTTGTTGTGGCATCATAGTACTTGATTGGCGTTGAAATAGGCGTATTCAAAGGACCAAGTTGTGAATAAGCTTCTGGATCGTAAAAACTAAATTGACCACCTAAACTTATAAATGGTGCAAATGAACCTATAGTCGCTGTGAATTCTCTGATACTCAATGGAAAAAACTCCAACTGCATACCAACATTTGTTACCGCCGTACTTCCTCTCATTGCTCGTAGTTGATTTGCAATTAATGAAGTTTTTGACGGATCAACATACTGACCAAAATGTTGCAACTCTGTTTTGTTGTACGACAGCTCACTTCTTAATTTAAAGTGATCATTGAAAAAAGTTTCTGGTGTATAGCAATTACATTCTGCTTTATACGAAAAGTTCAGATAATGCACAATTCCAATACCGTAACCGGTATTTCCTATATTGGTTGAAAAATCATTACGTTCACCATAATCAGATTGGAAAGCCACTGGCCCTACTATAGCTCCGATTTCATGGGAAAAGCCAAACTGAGCATTTATGGTATTTGACAAAGCAAATAACATCAACACGGATAGAATAAAATTTTTGGGCATCTGTATACTAATTAGTTCAAATATCGACAAATATATAAAAACATCAATCAGTTATAAAATAAAATAAAAAATAGTTGATTTATATCCCAAAAAATTAATATTGACTTTTAATTTTCTGCTGCTTTATTAGCTTTACAAGAAATTTAACAATACCACATTAAAAACGATCACAATTAAAAAAAAATTCTTCGGTGTATTTTGAATAAAATGTATATTTGTCCGATTTTACGAAATCGATTTCTTAAAAATATTAATAGCAATAATTATGTCACAAAGTATTAAATCATTTATGGATATGGTTGCACAAAGAAATGGCCACGAGCCAGAATTTATGCAAGCAGTTATGGAAGTTGCTGAAACAGTAATTCCGTTTATTGAAGACAACAACAAATACCAAAACAAAATGCTTTTGGAGCGCATGGTAGAACCCGAAAGAGTTATTATATTTCGAGTGGCCTGGATTGATGATGCCGGAATGACGCACGTCAACCGCGGATACAGAATACAGATGAACTCTGCTATCGGACCATACAAAGGAGGAATTCGTTTTCATCCCTCCGTAAATCTAAGTATCCTAAAATTCTTAGCTTTTGAACAAACTTTTAAAAATAGCTTGACAACGTTGCCAATGGGCGGTGGAAAAGGTGGTGCTGATTTTGATCCAAAAGGAAAATCTGATATTGAAATTATGAGATTCTGTCAAGCATTTATGACAGAATTGTCTAAGCATATTGGTGCAGACACTGACGTTCCAGCTGGAGATATTGGTGTGGGAGGACGAGAAGTTGGATACATGTTTGGACAATACAAAAGATTAAGAAACGAATTTACTGGGGTTTTAACCGGAAAAGGAATCACTTTCGGTGGTTCACTAATTCGTCCTGAAGCTACAGGTTATGGTAATGTATATTTCGCTCAAAACATGTTAGCTACAAAAGGTCAAACTTTTGAAGGAAAAACGGTTGTAGTTTCTGGTTCAGGAAACGTTGCACAATACGCTATCCAAAAAGCAACTGAATTAGGGGGAAAAGTAGTTACGGCTTCTGATTCTTCAGGATATATTTATGATGCAGATGGTATAACAGCTGCAAAATTAGCTTACATCATGGAAATTAAAAATGTAAACTACGGAAGAATTGGCGACTATGTTGCTAAATTTCCTACTGCAAAATTCGTTGCAGGAAAACGCCCGTGGGAAGTTAAATGTGACATCGCATTGCCATGTGCTACTCAAAATGAATTAAATGGCGAGGAGGCCAAAGCGCTTATAGCAAACGGATGTATCTGCGTAGCGGAAGGTGCAAACATGCCTTCAACTCCAGAGGCAGTTACAGAATTCTTACAAGCTAAAATTCTTTTCGCTCCAGGAAAAGCTTCAAATGCTGGTGGTGTTGCAACATCAGGTCTCGAGATGTCTCAAAACTCACTGCGTTTAAGCTGGACATCTGAAGAAGTGGATCAACGTTTGAAAAGTATTATGACCAATATTCACGAAGCTTGCGTAAAATATGGTACAGATAAAGACGGATATACTGATTACGTTAAAGGCGCAAACATTGCCGGTTTTGTAAAAGTTGCTGATGCGATGTTAGCGCAGGGAATCGTATAATAAATAATAACCAACCAATAAAACCCGAAAAGGCCATCATTTTTGATGGCTTTTTTTATGACAGAATAACAAATTGATAATTTTTACGTTTATACTATATTTGTAGACTAATTCTTTTCCAATGAAAAAGCGCTTTTTATGGTTTGTGATACTTCTTTTCCAACTCGGTTTTTCTCAGCAAAATCTAAATTGGAAAGGATATTTCTCCTATAATGTCATTAAAGATATTTCCGAGTCAACTACAAAAGTTTATGCTGCTGCCGAAAATGCTTTGTTTACCAAAAATCTGACTACAAACGAAATAAAAACCATAAATTCTATTGATGGACTTTCCGGACAAACAATCTCTGCACTCTATCATAGCGATACTTTTAGCAAAACGGTAGTTGGTTATCAGGACGGACTTATACTTGTGATAAATGATGTTGATGGCACTATTTTAAATGTTGTTGACATTATCAATAAAAACATTCCATCCAATATCAAAAAGGTCAATCATTTCATGGAGTTTAATGGCGTCCTTTACATCTCTTGCGATTTTGGAATTGTACAATACAAATTAGCCACGTTAGAATTTGGCGACACTTATTTTATTGGTCCAAACGGACTAGAAATTAAAGTCTATCAAACTACTTTGTTGAATAACGAAATCTATGCCGTTACCCAAAGTTATGGCATTAAAAAAGCAAGCATAACCAACCCTAATTTAAATGATTTTTCACAATGGTTGCCTTTTGATACTGGTTTCTGGAATGGTTTAGTAACTTTCAACAATCAGTTGATAGGGATGAATCTCGACTCTAATATTTATCGATACAATGGTAGTTTTTTTCAACCACTAGTTAACCTCGGACAAGCAGGAATAGACATTAGAGCCACACCAAATTATTTAGTTGTAGCTGGAGCGTCTAAAGTTTTGATTTTTAATCAATCCTTAGTCCAAACCGCTGCAATTCAAAGTTCTCAAGTAACTGCAATTCCAGTAACATTTACTTGTGCTACTGTAATCGATTCGGCAATTTTTATAGGAACCAACGAAAATGGATTACTTTCTTCAACAATTACGGCGCCAACAGCTTTTGAATTTATTTTACCCGATGGTCCAATGATGAACAATATGTTTTCTATCACTAGTTCGCCTACCAATTTATGGGCAGTCTATGGTGGATATGATATTAATTATAATCCATTTTTATATATTGGCTTTTCTCCATCACAATTTGGTATAAGTAAATACAATGAAGAAAATGGCTGGTTAAATATTCCATATAGCGAGGTCTTAGGCACGAAAGCAATAGTCAGAATTGGTGTAAATCCAAATGATGAAAATCAAGTGTATGTTGGTTCTTATTTTAGCGGATTATTAAAAATTGAAAGTGATGTACCAGCAATCCTTTACAATCAAACAAATACTGGAACTAACGGATTGGAAGCTATTGTAGATGGTCCAAATATTAGCGTTAGGATAAACGGCACAACATTTGACCGAGGCGGAAATTTATGGCTCACAAACAGTAGAGTTAAAAGAGGTTTGGTAACTTTGAAATCAAGCGGACAATGGCAATCTTACAACATGGAGGCTATTTTGGACAATTATTTAAATAACGATTTCAGTAAAATAGCCATTGATAGAAGCGGTACTAAATGGATGGCAACCTCTAAAAACGGCGTAATCGCATTCAACGAAAGCGCTAATGTCTTTAAAAAATTATCAATTGATCCTGACTCAGGAAATCTTCCTTCGGCTAACGTACGTGCCATTGCAGTAGATAACAGAAGTCAAGTATGGATAGGCACCAACAGAGGTTTGCGCGTACTATCAAGCACAGGAAGCTATAATAGCGATAGCCAAATGAAAGCAAATCCTATAATTATCATAGAAAATGATGTTGCACAAGAACTATTATTTGAACAATTTATTACTGATATTGCGGTTAATGGTTCCAATCAAAAATGGATTTCAACGGCAGATTCTGGCGTATTCTTAGTTTCTCCAAACGGACAGGAAACCATTTATCAATTTACAAAAGACAATTCTCCTTTGCCAAGTAATACCGTAAACGATATAGAAATCAACGCAGTAAGCGGAGAAGTCTTCTTTGCAACCGATAAAGGATTGGTTTCTTTTAAAGGAATATCAACACGACCGGCTGACAATTTGCAAGCTGTTTACGTATACCCAAATCCTGTTCGCCCTGAATTTGTAGGAACGGTAAAAATTGCCGGATTAATCTCGAAAGCAAACATTAAAATAACCGACATTGAAGGAAATCTAGTTTATGAAACTACTTCAGAAGGCGGAACTATCGAATGGGACACAACGGCATTCGGGAAATATAAAGTAGCATCTGGCGTTTACATGATTTTTGTTGCTGCAAATGACGCTTCTGAAACTACCGTTAAAAAGGTAATGATTATAAGATAAAATTTTGTCTTCCCGAACCAAGTCGAGGGACATTTCATAATTAAATATGCTCGTCAAAACCAAAGCCATCGTCATTTCATCTTTAAAATATCAAGAAAAAAGCCTGATCGTAAAATGCTTCACGCAATCTGATGGCTTAAAAACGTATTTTGTTCCCAACGCTTTTGCACCAAAAAAAACATCCCGAGACTCCGGCAAAAAAATAGCCTATTTCCAACCCCTTTCTATTTTGGAAATCGAAGCCAGTCACAAAAACAAAGGAACACTCGAGCATTTTAAGGAAATAAAACTGGCACATGCATACCAAACGATTTCCAGCGATATCGTCAAAAGCACCATTATACTATTTCTTTCAGAAATCATGCATCACAGCATCCACGAAGAGGAAAAAAACGAGAACTTATTTGATTTTTTAGAATCCGCTCTTTTGTGGCTCGATGCTCATGATGAAATGGCAAATTTTCATCTGATTTTAATGCTCGAAATGACCAAATTTCTCGGATTTTATCCAGATAGTTCCGAAATCGAATCCAAATTTTTCGATACCAAAGAAGGAACTTTTTCACCTTTTCAAGGAACCAGCTGTATTTCCGAACACGAAACTTTTTTATTCAAAAAGCTAATCGATTTAAAATTCGACTCCGACCAAAAAGTTTTCGCTGGAATTGAACGTCAAATACTACTCAAAATTCTGCTCGAGTACTACTTTATCCATCTTGATGGCTTCAAAAAACCAAAATCACTTGAGGTTTTGAAAGACGTTTTCGCTTAATATTTGGGCGTGCCCTTGCAGGTCAGGCTTTTCGCTATATCTTTTTTAATCCCGAAGTTTCGGGATCAAAAAAGGATACCGCTTCAATCCTTCACGCAATCCGTAAAACTTTCGACTTCCGACTTTCGACTTTCGACTTAAATTTATTACTTTCGCACCTCTATTAAAGAAAACGATAAAAATGAGTACTAAGTTTACTGAATACAAAGGACTTGACTTGCCAACTGTGGCATCCGAAGTACTGGCGTTTTGGAAAGAAAATAATGTCTTTGAACAAAGCGTAACTTCTCGTGAAGGCGCTACGCCGTATGTGTTTTTTGAAGGGCCGCCATCCGCAAATGGTTTACCTGGAATTCACCACGTAATGGCGCGTGCGATTAAAGATATTTTTTGTCGTTATAAAACTCAAAAAGGTTTTCAGGTTAAGCGAAAAGCGGGCTGGGATACGCACGGTTTGCCAGTTGAATTAGGCACTGAAAAAGAATTAGGAATTACCAAAGAAGATATCGGGAAAACCATTTCCATAGAAGAATACAACGAAGCGTGCAAAAAAACCGTGATGCGATATACGGATGTTTGGAACGATCTGACCGAAAAAATGGGCTATTGGGTTGACATGCAAGATCCTTACATCACCTACAAATCCAAATACATGGAATCGGTTTGGTGGTTGTTAAAACAGATTTACAACAAAGATTTATTATACAAAGGATACACCATTCAGCCTTATTCTCCCAAAGCAGGAACAGGTTTATCCTCTCACGAAGTAAACCAACCCGGAAGTTACAGAGATGTCACTGACACGACTGTTGTTGCGCAATTCAAAACATTGCCAGAAACGTTGCCAAACTTTTTACAAGGATTTGGTGAAGTTCACATTCTAGCTTGGACGACAACGCCATGGACACTGCCAAGTAACACGGCATTAACGGTTGGACCAAAAATAGATTATGTTTTGGTGGCGACTTTTAATCAATATACTTTCCTTCCTGTAAAAGTTGTTCTTGCTAAAAACTTAGTCGGAAAACAATTCGGAAAAGGATTTTTTGCCAGCGAAGAACCATCGGATTTTGAAAATTTCAAAGTTGGCGATAAAACAATTCCATTTAAGGTTTTAACCGAATTTAAGGGAAAAGATTTAGTCGGAATTCGTTACGAGCAATTGATGCCATTGACTTTACCCTACCAAAATGCTGAAAATGCGTTTAGAGTAATTTCGGGAGATTTTGTAACGACTGAAGATGGAACTGGAATTGTGCATACTGCGCCGACTTTTGGTGCCGATGATGCTAAAGTTGCCAAAGAAGCACAACCAGAAGTTCCGCCAATGTTGGTTTTAGACGCCAATGCAAATCCAGTGCCTTTAGTAGATTTACAAGGTAAATTCATTCAAGGGTTAGGCGATTTGTCTG
>Ga0105047_10014475_pt1 | contig 12510 bp, 12 predicted proteins | sample MAT04_FD_78384 | JGI IMG/M metagenome (GOLD analysis project Ga0105047, IMG submission 78384) | Freshwater microbial communities from Lake Fryxell liftoff mats and glacier meltwater in Antarctica - MAT-04 (megahit assembly) | ecosystem: Environmental > Aquatic > Freshwater > Ice > Liftoff... | reverse complement strand
TCGCCATGGTGCAGGTGGAGGAGAGCACCGTTCCCCCGAAGCGGCGCCTGGCAGTCGACCTGCTGAAGATCCGGCCGTTCGCTGGCGCCGTGGTGTTCGGGGCTGCGTTGTTCGTGATGATCGGGTCGTTCGATGCCCTCTGGGCGGTGGTCCACAAGGACCTCGGCACCAACGAATGGATCGCCAACCTGGGCATCACACTGTTCGCGCTACCGCTCATCGTGCTCGGTCCACCCGGCGGTCGGCTGGCGCAGGTGCACGGGCCGTTCCGGATCGCCGCGATCGGCCTCACGCTCGGCGCACTGTTCATGTCGATGTACGGCCTGTTGCCGACCGGCACATGGATCTTCGCGTTCGCGATGGTCCATGCGGTGGCCGACGGCATCACGGTGTCGAGCAGCGGCGTGGCAGTCGGCATGGTGATCCCCGAGGATCGTCAGGCCGGCGCCCAAGGTGTGCTCGGCGCAGCGCAAGCCCTGGCGGCGGGAGTCATGGCGGTGGTGACCGCGGCGTTGTACGACAACTTCGGTCGCACGACGGCGTATCTGGTGTGCGCCGTGATCATGCTCATCCTCGTTGCCGTCGGCACCTGGCTGGCCCGCTCGGCCTGGTCGATGAATCGCCCCCTCCACGTCGACCTCCCCGCCTGACCGACCCCGAACCCGGCCCCGAACCCCGAGCGATGAGTTTTCGCGCGGACAGGTCGCGCGGAGACACATCGCTCGGGTGTGGGAGGAGCGCTTGCCGGTCGGCAAGACTCGGAGCATGGCTGAACTACTCACGCTCGAACGACGCCCCGACGGCGTCGCCCTCATCACGCTCGCCAACGGCAAGGTCAACGCCCTGTCGACCGAGTTGCTCGCGGAGATCCAGGCCGCTGCCACCGAACTCACGAACGACCCGGCGGGCGCCGTGGTGATCACCGGCGGCGATCGACTGTTCGCCGCCGGCGCCGACATCTCACAGTTCGGCGGGCCCGACGAGGCCACCACGATCGGCGCAGCGTTCCACGACGCGCTCGACGCGGTGGCGGCCATCCCCCGGTTCGTCATCGCAGCGGTCAGCGGCTACGCGCTCGGTGGCGGCTGCGAACTCGCTCTGGCCTGCGACTACCGGATCGCGTCCGAGAAGGCTGTCTTCGGTCAGCCCGAGATCCTGCTGGGCATCATCCCGGGAGGCGGCGGCACCCAGCGGCTGCCCCGTCTAATCGGCGCGAGCCGTGCCAAGGAGATGTGCCTCACCGGCCGCCAGGTGCGCGCCGACGAGGCGTTGCGGATCGGTCTCGCCGACGAGATCATTCCACCCGAGACACTGTTGGAGCGGGCGATCGGACTCGCCGCGGAGGTGGCCGCGGGCGCGCTCACAGCGCAGGCCATCTGCAAGCGTGCGATCGACGCCGGGCTCGACGGCTCACTGGCCGACGGGCTCGACCTCGAACGGGCTGCGTTCGTCGAGGTCTTCCACAGCGACGATGCACGAACTGGCGTGGCCAGCTTCCTCGACCACGGCCCCGGCAAGGCCACCTTCACCGGCAAGTAGCCATGAGAGCGATGAGCCAACCCACCGCATACGGGGGTGTCGCTCATCGCCGGAACCGACTCGGAACGTCAGGCGTCGACCGCGTCGAGCATCTCGTCGGCGGCCGTCCACGGGTCGATGACCCGTTCAGCGACCTCGGCGGTGAGTTCGTCCCACCGATCGCCCGAGCAGATCTGACGGGCACGCCGTCCGAGCCGCTGGGCCACGATCTCGCGCAGCTCTTCGCCGAGTCGGAACGCCCGCCGGTCGCGGAGGTCGCCCGACTGCTCGGCGTACTCGCGGTGGGCGAGCACGGCGTCCCACAGCGCAGGAACTCCCTCGCCGGTCGAGCCGATCGTGGGGATGATCGGGGGACGCCACGATTCGTGCGGCAGATCGGACAGGTCGAGCATCTGCATCAGGTCACGGCTGGTTTCCTCGACGCCTTTGCGGTCGGCCTTGTTGATCACGAACACGTCGGCGATCTCCATCAGGCCAGCCTTGTTGGCCTGCACGCTGTCGCCCCAGCCGGGGTTGACGACGACGACCGTGGTGTCGGCCTTGCCGGCCACCTCGACTTCGACCTGGCCGACACCGACGGTCTCGACCAGGATCCACTTGCGTCCGATGGCGTCGAGGAGGCGGACAGCCTCGGGCGTGGCGAGCGACAGGCCACCGAGGTGACCACGAGTCGCCATCGACCGGATGAACACACCCGGGTCGGTCGCGTGATCCTGCATGCGCACGCGGTCGCCGAGAATGGCGCCGCCCGTGAACGGCGACGACGGGTCGATTGCCAGCACCGCGATCTCGAGGTCCTGTTTGCGCAGGTGCCCGATGATCGAGCTGGTGAGCGTGGACTTGCCGGCGCCCGGAGCGCCGGTGAGACCCACCGTGTAGCCCGAACCGCTGAGTGGGTAGGCGAGCCGGCCGATGGTACGGGCATCGTCGTCGCCACGCTCGATCAGTGACAGGAGACGCGCGAGCGAGCTGCGATCGCCGTCGAGCGCTGCCTGGAACAGCTCGGGGGCAGGGAGTTGTCGTCGTCGGCTCATGTACTCGACCTCACGCTGCCTCTACGGCGATGTTCACCACGGCGGTGACTCCGTCGACCCGATCGCGCATGATGCGCTCGACCCCGGCCTTGAGCGTGGTGTTCGACGACGGGCACCCCACACAGGCACCGGTGAGTTCGACCGACACGAGGCCGGTTGCTTCATCGACGTCGTGCAGCACGATGTCACCACCGTCTGCTTGGAGCGCCGGGCGGATGATCGCGATGGTGGCTTCGACCTGTTCACGCATGACGACGACCATTCAATCAGCCCAGCCCGTACGATCCCTAGGTGTGATCGCGCTGTCGGCGAGACCCGTGCTGTTGGCCCACCAGGGTGGCTGGGACGAAGTGCTGCTGATCGGCGGCCCGATCCTGATCATCATGGGCTTGCTGTGGCTGGCCAAGCGTCGCGTCGAACACGCCGCCTCGCTCCACGGCCACCCCGACCCCGACTGACACACCCACACCAGCGCCCGATAGACCACGTTTGTGTTGCATTCTGGGTGATCCGATCCACCGGGAGTGCAACGCAAACGTGGTTTTGGACTGAGGTCAGCGGCGTTCGATGTGGGCGCCGACGGCGGCGAGGCGTCCGACGAGGTCGTCGTAGCCACGGTCGATGTGATGGATGCCGGTGATCTCGGTCTCGCCCTCGGCGGCGAGACCTGCCACCACCATTGCGGCGCCGGCGCGGATGTCGTGGGCCCGAACCGGTGCTCCCGACAACCGAGTCACGCCGCGGATCACTGCGTGGTGACCGCTGGTGCGCACGTCGGCACCCAGCCGTTGGAGTTCTTCGACGTAGCGGAACCGGCCGGGATACAGGTTCTCGGTGACGATGCCCACACCGTCGGCCACGGCCAGCATCGTGATGATCAGCGGCTTGTAGTCGGTGGCGATACCGGGGTACGGCAGCGTGGCGATGTCGATCGAGCGGAGCCGGTCTGGTGCGACCACCCGAATGCGATCGCCGACACGATCGGAGATCGTCGAGATGTCGAGACCCATGTCGGTGAACCGGTCGAGCAGCATCGTCATGTGTTCGGGACGGGCGCCTTCGATCTCCAACTCGCCGCCGGCCACAGCTACCGCGGCGATGTAGGTGGCTGCCTGGATCCGGTCGGGCACGGTGTGATGGCTGACCGGATGCAACTGACCGGGCTCGACGCCATCGATCACCAGTGTCGAGGTGCCGACACCGGAGATCTGGGCGCCCATCGCGACGAGGAACTCGCACAGATCGGTGATCTCCGGCTCGCGGGCGGCGTTGTCGATGGTGGTGCGACCATCGGCGAGCACGGCCGCCGTGAGCAGGTTCTCGGTGGCGCCGACGCTGGGGAAGTCGAAGGTGACGTCGGCACCGTGGAGTCGGTCGGCGAACGCTTCGAGGTAGCCGTGGCTGAACTTGAAGGTGGCGCCCATCGCTTCGAGCCCGGCGACGTGCATGTCGATCGGGCGGGCACCGAAGTCGTCTCCACCCGGCATCGACAGGCGCACATGGCCGCACCGGGTGAGCAGAGGACCGAGCACGTTGATCGACGCCCGGATCCGTTCGACGAGTTCGTACGGGGCGACCGGGGTGAGATCGCCGTGATCGGTCAGCAACAGCCGGTCGGGCGAAGGGCGGTCGATCGAGACGCCGATCGCTTCGAGGAGATCGCCCATGATGGTGACATCGGCGATGGCGGGCACGTTGGTGATCTCGAACGTGCCGTCGGTGAGCAACGTCGCCGCCATCAGCTTCAGCACCGAGTTCTTGGCGCCCGGCACGGTGACGGTGCCCGACAGCGGACCGTTGCCACGCACGGCGATGACGGGCGCGTCGGTGACGGGGTCGGACTCCGCGATCATGGCCCACCAGTATGCTCGGCCCGTGGAGTCAGGCGGGCGCATGCTGATCCGTCGCTGGCCGGACACCCCCGAGCAGCGTGAGCTCCTCTTCGCTCCGCGCGACGACGTGCTCCTCGAAGCGGCCGATGCTCCGGTCGCCGATTCCCCGATCGCCGATTCCCCAGTCGCCGTGCAACCCGAGCGCCCCGCAACGTCTGGGCGATTTCGACAGGACGACGGACCGTTCACTGCGTACGAACGCACGGTGACATCCGATGGCACCACCGGTGAACTCGTGGAGACCACGAGCTATTCGATGGTGATCCCGTGGTTCGGGTGGTTGTTCCAACGGCCTGTGCGGCGTGTGTTGGCACGCAACGGTTCGCACCGGAGTTGGTGGGCGCCGACTGATCGTCTCGACTCGACGCAACTACTCGTGGTCGGCCTGCTCGCTGCCGCTTCGATGAGCGCGGCGTTCGTGAACACGCTGTTCACGCAAACGGTCAATTTCGCCGCCGACGACTTCGGGATCAGCGATACCGGCATCGGTGTCGCCGGCGCGGTGGTGCGCGCCGGCATTCTGATCGCACTGCCCGCAGCGATCCTCGCCGACCGCATCGGGCGCCGCCGGGTGATCGTGGTCGTGGCCTGGCTCGGTCCGCTGCTGTCGCTGCTCGGTGCGCTGGCCCCGAGCTTCGTGATCCTCGTGGCCACCCAGACCGTTGCCCGACCGATGGGCATCGCACTGGCGTTCCTCGTCGGGGTCGTCGCGTCGGAGGAGATGCCGCGCAGCAGCCGGGCCTACGCCGTGAGTGTGTTGGCGATGGCGTCGGGTTTCGGTGCCGCTGTGGCCGTGCTGTCGCTGCGCTTCGCCGACATCGGCGAGAGCGGCTGGCGTTACGTGTACGTGATCGCTGCGATCTGGTGCATCGTCGCGCTCGACCTCACCCGTCGACTGCCCGAGACCCGCCGGTTCACCGTTGCCCACATCGACAAGGCCACGAAGGCACCGCGCTTCAACCTCCGCCGACTCGCGTTGATCGCTGCGGTCGCGTTCATCGGCAACATCTTCATCGCCCCGGCCAGCTTCTTCCAGAACCGGTATCTGGCCGACATCCGCGACTTCTCCGGCGGCATGATCGGCATCTTCTCCATCGCAGTCGGCACGCCGGCGAGCATCGGTCTCATCCTCGGCGGGCGGGTCGCCGACACCAGCGGACGCCGACGGCTGATCGCGTTCACCCTGCCGCTCGGAACGGCTGCGATCGTCGCTGCGTTCGCCGTCGGTGGCCCCCCACTGTGGGCGTTCTCGCTGATCGGCGGCATCTTGTCGAGCGCTGCGTATCCGGCACTTGCGGTGTACCGAACCGAGTTGTTCCCCACCGGTAACCGCAGCCGTGCCGCCGGCTTGATCACTGCCGCAGCCCTGATCGGCGGTATCGGTGGACTGCTCCTCACCGGGTGGCTGCTCGACGCCGGCTGGTCATACGGCGAAGTGATGGCACTGCTCGGGTTGTGCCAAGTCGCCGTGACCGTGCTGGTCGTGGTCGCCTACCCCGAAACCGCCCACCTCGAACTCGAAACGCTCAATCCCGAGGACACCCCCATCGACCTCCACCACGTCGACCCCGATACCCCGCACAGCTGAACGAACGCCCGCTCATCGACGTTCTGTGTGAGCAGTGACGTGCAACCCGACGATCTGGGCTCACGCAGAGTCCCGTCAAGCGGACGCCGACACCCGGGCGACGAAGTTCGCAACCGCGGCGGCGATCGTGGCGTCGGCGCCGTTGAGGTCGTGGCGGGCGCCGTCGATCCAGATGTGCTCGACGGGGGCCGGGATCGTGGCAGTCCATTCGGTCAGTTCGTCGGGTGAGCCGAACGGATCCTTCGTCCCGGAGATGAACAGACACGGCACGGAGATGTCGACGAGGTGTTCCCCCCGCAGCCGCTCGGGCTTGGCAGGCGGATGCAGCGGATAGCAGATCAGCACCAGCCCGGCGAGGCGTGCAATCGATCCCCCGCCGTCGACGTCGGCGGCCACCATCGAGGTCATCCGGCCGCCCATCGAACGTCCACCCATCACCACCGGGCCACGCCGACGGCGCACGGTCGCGAGGTCGTCACGGATCGCTGCCATCAGCTTCGGCGTCCGATCGGGGGCACGACGCCCCTCACGGCGATACGGGAAGTCGAAACGCTCGACCGAGGCCGATGGACCCAACTGCTGCTCGATCGCGACCAGGCTCGAATGATCACGACTCGACCCAGCACCCGGGTACAGCAGCACCGTCGGCTTCGCCATCAGCGCGGCACCGGCGCCAGCAGGACGGATATCACTCGGGCGTCGTGCTCAACACTCGGCGCGCTTCGGCGAGATCGCTCATCGCCTTGGCTGCATCGACGCTGGCGCCGCCGTGGTCGGGGTGCACGTCGCGCATCCGTTCGCGGAACTTTGCCATCACGTCACGCTTCGACGGGCTCTTGGAACCCAACTCGAACCCGAGCACCCCCAGCGCCCACGCTCGGGGATCGGCGAGGGCTTCGAGTGCCAGGGTCTGCGACCCGGCGAGATAGGCGATCATCGCCGGCCCGATCGGGCCGCGCCACCGGGCGGCCTTCTGGAGCACCGGCACGATGGCACGACGATGCTCGGGAGCGAAACGTTCGACGGCATAGATCGCGCCGAGCACCTGTGCCAGGTCGGTGCCGACCGAGCGGAAATCGAACGAGATGTCGTCGCCATTGCCGATCATCTGATGGTGACTCTTGGCCAGACCGTGACGGTCGACCTGGAATCGGTACCGCAGCCGCGGCTGCACGATGCGGTCGCCGCGCTCGATCGAGCTGAGCAGGCGGTGGACGTCGGTGACCAGATCGTCGTCGACGCCATACAGGTACTCGGCCACGATGGCACCGAGCAACAACCCGCCGAAACCGGGCGCCGGGTCGACTGGCAGCACGAGATGGCCGAGTGCGAGACGCCGCGTGGGCTGGGCCGGCCGCGAGTGCCAGATCTCGATCTCTGCCAGCAGCACGGCGCTCAGACGTAGGGTCGCAGCAGCGAGCGCAGTTCCTGCGCGGCGCCGATGATGTCCGACTCGGCCGTGTCGCCAGGCGAACCCGTGGCAGCGTCGGCGTTGATCAGTTCCACGAGGACGTCGACGCCACCGATGGCACCAGCCCACGGTCGGTGTGCCATCCCGTATGGCGGGATCTTGGCGTCGACGTACGGCGACAGCTCGATCAGATCGGTCCGGGCGCCGGCGTCCATCGGGTCTTTCGCGAGGCGGTCGGCGGCGAGGAACATCGTGCTCAGCGCACCTTCGGGCGGCGCAGCATCGGCATCGCCACCATCGCCGAGCAGTTCGCCGGCTTCGATCGCGTCGAGCAGGTCGTCGACCGCGTGCTCGGCGTCGGCGGCGACCACCACCGTGGTGCCGTCCCAACGGTGTGGAACCTCGGAGGCGATCAGCGCCTCGGTGAGGACGGTGCGGTCGGCGTCGGACCATTCGTCGAGGCCGAATTCGGTCGATTCGGCGTCGTCGTCGAGCACGATCGCGAACGGCCCGAGGATCGTGTCGAGTTGATCGAACAACGCGTCGACTTCGGCTTCGACCACTTCGGGGACGATCACCTCGTCGCCCTCCCACACGTGAGGCAACTCGGCCTCGGCGAGCGCTTCGGACAGCTCGGCACGCTGGTCGAAGTTCCAGCCGGACACGTCGTAGTGGACCTTGACGACGTCGGGGTCGTTGGGGTCGAAGTCGTACGGTTCACCGGATGCGGCGCGTTCTTGCTGCGCCTCGTCACCGGACTGCTTGTTGACGAAAGCCACGCCCGAACGCTATCGGCAGTAGTGGTCCGCTCGAAGTCGTGTGCCTGGTTGTGATCAACGCCCGGCGAGGAAGCGCTCGATGCGGTCGTACTCGTCGCGTTGGTTGAACGGGTCGCGGAATCCGTGCCCCTCCCCTTCGTACACCACGTAGTCGACGTCGCCGCCGCTGCGCCTGATGCGCTCGACGAGCAGGTCGCTCTGGCCCACCGGCACGACCGGATCGTCGCTGCCGTGGAACAACAGCAGCGGGCCCACGATGTGATCGGCACGGTGCAACGGGGAGCGGGTCTCCATCAGCTCGGCGGTGCCTGGGTCGTCGGAGGGCCCGACGAGGGTCTCGGTGTAGTGCGCCTCGAAGCGGTGGGTTGCCGAGGCCAGATCGGCGATGTCGCTGACGGGATACGACGCCACTCCGCCGACGACGAGGTCGGCGCGGTCGGCGAGCACGCCGAGCACCGTCAGCCCGCCCGACGATCCACCCATCATCACGGTGTGCTGCGGCGTCGACCAGCCCGAGCGATGAGCCTGTTCGATCAGCGCTGCGGTGTCGTCGACATCCATGCGGCCCCACCCGCCGTTGAGCGCACGCTGGTAGTTGCGCCCGTGGCCGGTGGTGCCCCTCGGATCGACGACGAGCACGTCCCACCCGCGACTCCACCAGTAGGCGATACGCGGCCGGAAGTCGACCTGCCACTGATCGGTCGGGCCACCGTGTACCCAGCACAAGAGCCGGCCCGTTCCCGCTGTGTAGCGCCGGGCGTGGAGCTCGACGCCGGTCGGAGTCTCCACCGTGACCAGTTCGGGTTCCGGCAGCTCGACGTGATCCCACCCGGCCGACGGACCCACGGCGAGGACGGTTCGATCCCAGCTGGCAGTGTCGTAGACGACCACCTGAGTGGGCGTCCGGGCGCCGGTTCGCAGTGCGACCAACACCTCGCCCACCCAGCCGAGTTGACCGTGCACACCACGCGCCACGTCACGAACCCAACCGGTGCGCCGTTCGACCACACACAGTCGACCGAAGCCACGCTCGTTACGGGCGAAGGCGACGAACTCGCCGTCGGGCGACGATGCGTAGCTCCGCTGACCCATCCCCCACGTCGGCCCCGCCTGCTCGGCCTCCTCGGCAGCGACAGCCTCATCGTCGACGTACACGTTCAACCATCCCGACGCATCGTGCACACATGCCAGCGAACCGTCGGCACACCACCTGGGTTGCTGCACCGCAGCGTCGGCGGCCGGACGCCATCGCATGAGGTCCGGCGTCCGCGATCCGATCCGGGTGGTCACGACGTGGGCGGCATCCCACGGCATCGACGGCGGGCTCCACCCGCTCCACACCGCACCGACCGAGTCGGCGCCCACGTGCGGGTCGAAGCAGAACGCATCGTCGCCATCGTCCAGCCGAACAGTCGCCTGCTCCCCGGTATCCTCGACGGGAACCTGCCAGACCTCGGCCTCGTCGACGACCACCACGACGAAGCTGCCATCGGGCGACACGCTGGGTGCACGGCACTCGCGCCCGAACGTGGTGAGCTGTCGTGGTGCACCAGCGAGCGGCTGGCACCACAGTTCGCCGTCGACGGCGACGTACACGATCCCGCTGGCGTCGGGCAGCCAGTCGAAGCAACCACCACCCATCCCACGTCCGGGCGACGGTGCGGGCGCCGTGGTCAACAGTCGTTCCGGTCCGCCCGTCGCAGGGATCAGCACGATCCCGGTCGCTCGTTGCCACCGCACGACGACTGCGACGTGAGCGCCGGTCGGCGACATCCGTGGTTCGGTGAGATCGCGACCCTCCAGACACCACGCGACGGGGATCTCGACCCGCTTCGGGGCGATCGGGGCAGGCGAGGGCATGTCACCCGACAGTAGGCCAGCAAGTACCGTGAGGCCATGACAACGTCGTCACGTCAACAGCCGGACCGCAACCTCGCGATGGACTTGGTGCGGGCCACCGAGTCGGCGTGCCTCGCCGCTGCTCGCTGGGTCGGACGTGGTGACAAGAACGCTGCCGACAATGCCGCGGTCGAAGCGATGCGGCTGTCGTTGTCGACGGTGGCGATGGACGGGGTGGTCGTCATCGGTGAGGGAGAGAAGGACGACGCCCCGATGCTGTACAACGGTGAGCACGTCGGCGACGGCAGCTCCCCCGATGTCGACGTCGCTGTCGACCCGATCGACGGCACCACGCTCACGGCCCAGGGCAAGACCAACGCACTCGCCGTGATCGCCGTAGCCGACCGCGGTTCGATGCTCGATCCCGGCCCGTCGTTCTACATGGAGAAGATCGCGGTCGGCCCCGATGCCGTCGGCTCCATCGACATCACCGCCACACCGACGCAGAATCTGCGCTGGATCGCCAAGGCCAAGGGCGAAGAGGTGCGCGACCTCACCGTGGTCATCCTCGACCGGCCCCGCCATATCGAACTCATCGCCGAGGTCCGCGCGAGCGGCGCCCGTATTCGCTTGATCACCGATGGCGACGTCTATGGATCGGTCGCCACCTGCTGGCCCGATGCGGGTGCCGACGTGCTCCTCGGCATCGGGGGCACCCCCGAAGGCGTCATCTCCGCGGCTGCCATGAAGGCCATGGGCGGAGAGATCCAGGCCCGCTTCTCACCGCAGAGTGATGCAGAACGCACCGCAATGATCGACGCAGGCTTCGACCTCGACCGGGTGCTCGGCCAGGACGACCTGATCCAGAGCGACAACTGCTTCTTCGCCGCCACCGGCCTCACCGACGGCGCCCTCCTCCGAGGTGTGCGATTCGACAAGCGCGGTGCGCGCACGCAGAGCCTGGTGATGCGTTCACGCAGCGGCACCGTTCGCATGATCGACGCCCAGCACCAGGTGTCCAAGCTGCGCGAGTTCGCAGCGATCGACTACTGACCCTCGACCGGCCCCTCGACCGGCCCTCGACCGTGGGGTTCCGGCTTCAGCGGGTGATCGAGCCGCTGACCCAGCGGGTGATCGAGCGTGGGAGCAGATCGCTGCCGGTGACCGCCACCTTGTAGAGCGCGCCGGGTACCGAAATGGTCTTGTTCTTGGCGACGTCACGCAGTCCGCACGACGCCACCTGTTCCACCGTGGTCCACGCGAGATCAGGGACCTTCGTCGCCAGACCTGACGTGTTGCTGTGCTCTTGGAACTCGGTCTTGGTGAGGCCCGGACACAACGCGGTGACGTGCACGCCGGAACCCTTCACCTCGCTGTGCAGCGCCTCGGACAGACTGGTGACGTAGGCCTTCGTGGCGGCGTACACCCCGAGCCCCGGCGATGCCTGGAAGCTGGCCACGCTCGACACGTTGAGCAGGTACCCGTGACCACGCGGCACCATGGCGGCGAGGGCGGCATGGCTGAGCACGGTGAGAGCCTTCACGTTCAGCTCCACTTCGTCGGCGAGGCGCTCGACATCGAGTTCGTGGAACACACCGCTGGTGCCGAACCCGGCGTTGTTCACCACGAGGTCGATCGGTGACTCGGTCGACGCGATGCGCTCGACGGTGGACGCCCGACCTTCAGGTGTGAGCAGATCGGCCTCGAGCACCTCGAAGCCGTCGTACCGAGCAGCGATCTCGGCGAGCCGGTCGCCACGGCGCGCCACCAACACCGTCGGCACGCCAGCCTTGCCCAACAGTCGGGCCATCTCGGCGCCGATCCCCGACGAGGCGCCGGTGACGAGAGCAGACGTGAACGGATATGTGGCCATGCCCGCAACCTACCGGCGCGTCATCAAACTGCTGGGGCTTCCCGTACTGGCACCTCGGGGCGATGTCCCACGTCGAAATGTCCGCGCGTTCGGGGCACGGCCAGCGCGGGCAACACAGCCCGAGCCGTCGTTCCGTCGCGAGGCAGCAGCCAACCTGACAGAACGAATCGCGTCAAGCCGTAGCCCGTGTGGGCCGGTATCGGAGGGCGATCGCCCCTGACCCGAACTCGCGGCGATCCACCAGCTCGAGCTGGATGCGCTCGCGCAGACCGGCGAGCAACGTCGGCCCGTGTCCGGCAAGGACCGGCTGCACAAGGAACTCGTACTCGTCGATCAATCCCAGATCTGCCAACGCCAGCGGGAGTGTCACGCCACCCACGAACAAGCCCTCGCCAGGCTCCTGCTTGAGCCGCTGAACCGCTTGCCCCAAGTCGCCTCGCACCAGCTCGGCATTCCAATCGACCCCGCTCAGCGTGCTCGACACGACGTACTTCTTCGCCCGGTCGATGGTCTCGGCGAACGGGATCTCCCACTCATCCATCCAGTCAGGCCACG
>Ga0105047_10014473_pt1 | contig 12511 bp, 6 predicted proteins | sample MAT04_FD_78384 | JGI IMG/M metagenome (GOLD analysis project Ga0105047, IMG submission 78384) | Freshwater microbial communities from Lake Fryxell liftoff mats and glacier meltwater in Antarctica - MAT-04 (megahit assembly) | ecosystem: Environmental > Aquatic > Freshwater > Ice > Liftoff... | reverse complement strand
GTCACCAGCGCAAACTGCGTGCGCGCCGCGAGCGCGAGCGCCTCCTCGCCATCGCGCGCTACCGACACCTCGTAGCCCGCGGCCTCGAGCGTGCGCCGCATCGCCTCGCGCACGACGTCGGCGTCCTCGGCGATGAGGATCGCCACGCGCGCGTTGCTGGCGGTGGGCTGTAGCGTTGCGGCTGCGACCTTCGCCGGTAGGCGTCGCTGCGGACGCGCGCCGGCGGACTGCACCATGCCGATCAGCGTCGGCACGTCGAGGATCAGCACCGGGCTGTCACCGACGAGCGTCGCGCCCGCGGCTCCTGGTACGCGCGCGAGCAAGCTGCCGAGCGTCTTCAGCACGATCTCTTGGCGGCCGAGGAAGCCGTCACACGCGAGGCCCCACGTCTGCCCACCGAGATCGACGAGCACGACGGGCACGATGTCCGGCGTGCCATCGCTGCCGCTGATCCCGAGCGCGTCGCGCAGGCGCACGAGCGGCACGTCGCGCTCGCCATCGTGGAGCACCTCGCGATCGACGACGACGCGGACATCGCTCGCCGCCGCGGCCACGCTGCGCGTCACCAGATCGATCGGAATTGCGAGCGTCTGTCCGGCGCAGCGCACCAGCAGCACTTGGATGATCGCGAGCGTCAGCGGCAGGCGGATCTCGAAGCGCGTTCCTCCGCCGGGCGTCGACAACACGCTGACCGTGCCCTTGAGGCGCGAGATCGTGTCGCGCACGACGTCCATGCCGACGCCGCGACCCGACGTGTCGGAGATGGTCTGCGCCGTCGAGAATCCCGGACGAAAGATCAGATCGAAGATCTGCTCGTCCTCAAGACTCTCCGCTTGTTCCGCGGTCACCAGCTGCTTCTCGATCGCCTTCTCACGCACGCGCGCCGTGTTGATGCCACCGCCGTCGTCCGCGATCGTGATCACGATCTGATTGCCGCGATGTTTGGCGCCGAAGCGGAGGACGCCCTCGGGGTTCTTGCCTTTGCGCACGCGCTCCGCGGGCGCCTCGATGCCGTGATCGATCGCGTTGCGCACCAAGTGCAAGAACGGATCGTCGAGCTGCTCGACCAGCACCTTGTCGAGCTCGGTCTCGCCGCCGTCGAGCTCGAGGCGTACCTGCTTGCCGAGCGCACGCGCCACCTCGCGCACGGTGCGGTGATACTTCTGCCAAGCGCGGCCGATGGGCACCATCCGCAGCTTCATCACCTGGTCGCGCAGCTCACCGCTCACGAAGTCGAGCTGCTGGCTCGCGCCGTCGATCTCCTGCGCGAGCTGATCGAAAGCGCGCTGCACGCGCGAGAGCTCGGTGCCGAGATCTTGCGAGCGGATGCCACCGCGCAGACCAGCGCTCTTGGTCTGTCCGGCGGCCATTGCGTGTTTTCGCTGCACTTCGAGCTCACGACCGAGCGAGCCGAGCCCCTCGACGCTGCCACCAAGCCGCCCCTTGGCGAGCACCAGCTCGCCGACGAGGTTCATCAGCAGATCGAGCTTCTCGAAGTCGATGCGCAGCGTCTGCTTGGCGGAGTCTTGCGCCGCGGCGGTGACGGCCTTGGTCGACGGGCCCGGCGTGACCTCGACGTCGTGCATCGTCGCCAGCGCGGCCGGCGTCGCGATTGACGTCGGCGCACGCGCAGGAGTGGGCGGCGCGTCGCGCCCGAGCAGCCGCGCGATGATCGGCTCGACATCGACGTCGATGGGGGCGCGCGCTGCTGCGCGCTGCACGATCGCGCTGAGCACGTCGACCGAAGCGAGCAGCGCGTCGATGAGCGGACGATCGATCGCGCGCTTGCCGTCGCGCACGTGTCCGACGATGTCCTCGGCCGCGTGCGCGACGCGCGTCATGCGTCGCAGTCCGACGAACGCGCTCGAGCCTTTCAGCGTGTGCAAGTCGCGGAACAGCGCGCGCAGCAGCTCGGGATCGTCGGCTGCGCGCTCGAGCTCGACGAGCTTCTCTGCGAGGCCCTCGAGGCGCTCCTGACACTCCTCGAGGAACGGATCGATCATGTCCTCGTCGACCTGCGGCACCCAGCGGCTGTCGTCGTCCGCGGCGGCCGGCGTTGCGATCGAGGTCGGTGCGCGTGGCGGCGCGGCCGGCTGAGTCATGCGCGTCGCGGTGCCGAGCGCGGCGATCGCGGCGTCGATGCGGCGGCCATCGATCTGCGCGCCCGATCGATCGGGCAGCGCGAGCATCGCGAACGCCTCGAGCAGCGCGTGCACGAGATCGGCGCTGCCGGGCGCGAGCGCTTGGCCCGCCGCCGCGGCGTGGCTCGTCGCGACGCTGCCGAGCGAGTCGAGCGCGACGCGCAGCGCCGTCGCGCCGCGCGCGATCTCCGACACACCGACGACCAGCGCGTCGAGCTCGAGCGCCGTAGCCGCCGCGTGCGCCGCTGCCGCATCGGCCGGCGCCGCCAGCGCTTCACGAAGTGCGGAGACCAGCGCCTCGCCCTCGCTCAGAAAGAGCGACCAGACGGAGTCGGCGTCGGTGGGCTGGCTCACGCGACCTCCTCTGTGTCGTCGAGCAGCACGGCAGGCGGCACGATCCCATGACGCCGCAGGAAGCGCTCGATCCCTGGCGCTCCGCTGCGAACGCGCAGCGCACGGCCTTCCGCGTGAAGGGTCTCGGCGGCGCGCGCGAGCAGGCGCGCAACGTCCTCGTCGGCGAAGCGCAGCGTGCGCAGGTCGAGCACCGCGTCGCCACGCGCGGAGAGCAGACTCGTCAGGGCCGACCGCGCCGTCGCGCAGCCGTCCGCGCCTGTGAGCTCGCCGCTGAGCGACATCACCGGCGCGACGCGAACGTCCGCGGCTTCACGGCGCAGCGGCGCCTCCGTGTTGCTTCGCGCGGCGCTGGGTGCGGTGCGTACGACGCTCACCTTGGAGCCCGCTGCGCCAGGGGCTGCGCTCGCTGTGCGCGCTGGTTCGCTGTGCGGTGTCGCGGCGATTGGCGCTCGCGCCGCGGCGACGTGCGAGGCGGTGACGCGCGCTTCCGTTCTGCGCGCCGGGCTGCGCTTCGCTGCGGCCTGCGCTTCGCTCAGCAGCGCCTTGCTCGGTGCAGCGCCGGGCTCCGCGCGCTGGTAGAGGATTCCGTCCTCCGTGCGCAGCGGCAGCAGATTCGCCGCTTCCGCCTCGCGCACGTGCTCGGTGTAGCCGAGCGCGAGATAGCCGCCTGGCAGCACCGAGCGCACGAGCCTGCGCACCACGTCGTCCTGCGTCGCGCGATCGAAGTAGATGAGGACGTTGCGGCACAACACGAGATCGAAGTCGTGTGGGTACCGCGCGTCGAGCAGGTTGCGCCGCTCGAAGTGCACGCCCAGGCGCGCCCGCGCGGTGACGCGCACCTCGTCGCCCTCCTGCACGAGCGCCCAACGCGCGATCTCCGGCGGAACTTCGCGCGCGCTGCTCTGCGGATAGCGACCCTCGCGCGCGACCGCGAGCGCGGCGTCGCTGAGGTCGGTGGCGAACACCTCGTGCGACCAACCGCGCTCACGCGGGAGCGCGTCTTCCAGCAGCATCGCCAGCGTGTACGCCTCTTCGGCGCTCGCGCAGCCGGCGCTCCACACGCGGATACCGCGCGCGCCGTCGCGCTGATGGCGCGCCTCGATCTGCGGCAGCGCGACGCGACGAATCGCGCGCAGCTGGCCCTGATGCCGGAAGAAGTGCGTCTCGCCGACGCGCACCGCCTCGACCAGCCGGCCGAGCTCGATCGCATCGTCATCGTCGACCACCGCGCGGACGTACGCCCGCGCATCGCGATGCCCCGTCTCTTGCTGCCGCTCGGCGACGCGCGCCGCGAGCAGCCAGCGCTTGGTCGCCGGCAAGCGAATGCCCGAGACCTCGGCGATGCGCGCGGCCAGTCGCACGAAGAGGTCTTCTGCGAGCCCGGTGCCGTCCATCTCCGTCGTCTACTTCGAGCGGCCGCGCGACGTGTCCGCGGGCAGCTCTGCGATGGGCCGACCGCTGGGGCCCGGCTCGGCCACACCCGAGGTGCGGAAGCCCTTCACGCTCTCCTCGAGGCCATGCGCGAGCTGGTGCAGGTGCTCGCCCTGCGCGACTGCCTCTTCGCTCGCGCCGAGCATGTCCTGCGCGATGCGCTGCACCGCGTCCATGTTGCGCGCAATCTCGTCGCTGGCGATGGCCTGCTCCTGCACCGAGTTCGCCGTGTCCGCGACGACCTGCACGAGGTTCTGCAGATCGGCGAGGGTGCTGGTGACGAGCTTCGTGCCGATCTCTACTTCGCGCGTCCCTTCGCTCATCGCGGCGACCGCCTCGACCGTCTGCTCTTTGATGGTCGCGATCAGATCTTCGATGTCGCGCGCGCTCTGGCCGACGCGCTTCGCCAGCGAGCTGACCTCGTCGGCGACGACCGCGAAGCCGCGTCCCTGCTCGCCCGCGTGCGCCGCCTCGATTGCCGCGTTCAGCGCGAGCAGCGTCGTCTGATCGCTGATCTGGCGGATGACTTCGACGATATTGCCGATGCGCTTGCCGCTCTCGCCGAGCTCTTGGATGCGCTGCGCGGCGCTGTCCACGGTCGAGCGGATCTGCCCCATGCTCTCGATCGCGCGACCGACGGCGTCTCCCGAAGAACGCGCCATTCGCGTCGCTTCCATCGCGTTCTGCGCGACCTGCTGAATCGACGCGCTCAGCTCGGTGACGGCGGCGGTCGAACTCTCCGTCTTACGCGCCTGCTCACGCGCGCCCTCGAGCGTCTGCTTGCTCGCGGCGCTGATCTCCGCGCTCGACGCGCCCACTTGGAACGCCGCGCGCTGCACCTTCTGCGCGAGCTCGTGGATGTGTCCGAACACGCTGTTCAGGTTGCGCGCGAGCCGACCGAGCTCGTCCTTCGACCCCGCGTCGAGGCGCTTCGTCAGGTCGCCTTGCCCTTGTGCGAGATCGTCGGTCGCCTTGATCGCGCGCACCAGCGGGCGCGTGATCGCGATGGCGAGCAGCGTGCCGATGACCAGCGCGAGGACGAGCGCCACCACGCCGAGCGTGATCGCCTCGAACTGCTGCTGCTCCTTCTCGCGCTCCTCGTAGTCGCGCTGCCGCATCATCACGAACGAGCCAATCGCGCCGCTGTTCCCGCCGTCGTAGCCATCGACCGGCGCCGCGTAGATATCCCAATTGTGATCGTCGTACGCGGTGAAGTCGCGGCCCTTCTTCTCGTCGTGCTCCCAAAGCTCTCGTCGCGACGCCTTCTCGACGTCGTCCCACGTGGCCGGGGCGAACGTGCTGGTCAGGGTATCGCCGCGCGTGTCGAGCAGCGTGAGCCGCTGCTGTCGCTCCGCTGTCGAGTCGGACTGCTCACGGTACGTTTCCATCGCCTTGCGGATCTCGTCGCCGACGATGATCGCGCCGATGGTGCGTCCGGCGTTGTCGACGATCGGTGCCCCCGAGACCTGCCAGACCTTCCGCCCGACGCGCAGCAGTGCCGAATTGACGGCGAGGCCGCCGCGAAGATCGAGCAGCAAGCGTGACGAAGACGCCTGCGATGGAGTCATCGGCACGTCGTGGCCGGGTACTGGCAAGAATGCACCGCTCGCGCCGACGACCGCGACCAGATCGGGGGCCAGCGTGCGGTCGAGCGCTCGCGCGGCGCGCGCGGCCTCGGCGCTGATCGCCGCCGGCTCGCCGCCACCGAGCGCGCTGACGAGCGCGGGATCGCCCGCGATGAACGCGACCGAGACGTCGAACGCCGCGCCACCGCTCTTGCGGCTGGCATCGAAGCGCGCGTATTGGGTCTCGAGGTAGTTCCGCTTCGTCGCCGCGTCCGCGTTGATGTTCTGGAAGACGGCCGCGCCGACGACGCCCAGCGCGACGACGAAGATCGTCGCGACGATCTTCCATCGGAGACCCATCTGAAAGAGCTTGCGCATGCGTGCGCCATGTTCTGGGGGAACGCGGCCGCGCGCAAGACCGTTGTGGCGACTATCCGGCGTGCGCGCGCGCGTAGGGCGCGAGCTCGGCGGAGGCGAACAGTCGCGCCACGTCGAGCACAGCGATCGAGCGCTCGGCGGTCGACACGACGCCTGAGAGCAGCCGCGCGACCTCGGCGGAGAGCGTTGGCGGCGGCTCGGCGATCGCATCGACGGCGAGGCTCACGATCGCGTCGAGTCGGTCGACGATGAGGCCAGCGGCGCGACCTGCGTGCTCGACGATCACGATGCGCGAATCGGGGCCATGGTGCGTCGTGTCGAGGCCGAGCAATGCGCCGACGTCGAGGACGGCGAGGATCTCACCGCGCAGGTTGGCGATCCCTGCGAGACAATGGGGCACGTGGAAGAGCGGTGTGATCGGGCGCAGCGCGATGGTCTCGCGGACGCTGGTGATCGGCGCACCGAAGACGAGCTGGTGGACGTGGAAGGTCACCAGATCGAGCATCGGTGCGCCGTCTGCGGATCGCCTGAGGGCGGGCGTCATGTCAGGGAGTCGAACGTCGGCGTCGCGTCGATCTCGAACGAGTAGGTGAGCAGATCGAAGTCTGCGTCCGACGAATTGTTCGCGACGAGGCGCGGCATCATATCGACGAGGCCGACGTCCCCGACGGGATAGACCGGCACTCGCGTCGACGGCGTGCGGTTCGGCGACACCGTGAGGTCCCAGCTCTGTGACGCGACGCCGCCGTCGCCGTCCGCGACGCTGATCTCGATGCGGATCAGCTCGTCGCGGCGCGTGACGTCGAGGTCGTCCGGCGTCCACTGCAGCAGGCCGGTCGGGCTGATGGCCATGTCCGTCGGCCCTGCGACCAATGAATAGATCAGCGGGTCGAGGGCGCCGGCGGGGTCCGTCGCGACGATCTGATAGAGGTAGTTCGCGCCGACGCCGGTGATGATCACTGGGGCCACGTTGGTGAAGCGGACCCGCCGATAGCGCTGCGCCACGTGGGTGCCGTCGGACGCCTCGATGCCGACGCGCACGCGCGAGGTCGGACCGTCAGTGTTCCGTCGCGGGTGTCCTGAATGTCGAACCGCAGCCCACCCTCGCTATTGAGGTCGAGCGCGACCGCGGAGTATGGCGCCACGAGGAAGCCGAGAGCGATCGCAGAGGCGAAGACCGAAGAAGGCGCGCGCGTCATGCGGCCATTCTCCGAGAGAATCGACGTGGAATCCAGCTCAGAACGTCCCGACGAGTGTTACTGCGCCGCCGCCTGGCAGGGGGGCAGCGCCAATGTCGGCGCGGACGCGGCTGCGCTGGCGGTGCCGCTCGCGCAGGTCGTCGCGCAGCGTCGCGTACGCGCTCCAGCGACGCTCTGCGTCCGTGCGCATGATCAGCGTGGCGACGCCGCTGATGACGCGGATCAGCGCCGCGGTCATCACCACGATGTCGAGGATGTCGCCCGTGAACGCGTAGTCGCGTGGGCCCAGATAGAACGGGATGAACGCGACGCCGGTGGCGATGTCGAGCGAGCCTTCGAGTATGCGACCGAGCCGCGAGCGATCGGCCAGCGTCTCGAGCGACTGCTCGCCGAAACGCAGGCGCGCCTTCACCTCGTCGACGGTGCCCATCGGCATGTGCGCGAAGATCAGGGCGGGCTCCACTGGATCCGGCGTGATGAACAGATCGACGAGACCGTGCGCGATGTTGCCGGCGCCGAAGACGTAGAAATACGTGGCGAAGCCGTTCGCGCTGTCGGGCAGGACGGCGCCGAGCGCGATCGACAGACCGCCGGTCACGATCGACAGGATGCCGTCGACCAGGCCGTTCGAGCCGCGCATCGAGAGCGCGGTGTAGTCGCGATCGAGCGCACGCAGCCGCGCAGAAATGCGCGAGGGGAGCCGCACGCCAGCGTCGGTGGTGTCGTCGAGCTGCTCGCTCGGCGCGGCGCGCGGGTAGCGCGGCGTGTCGTCGGCCTCGACGCGGTATGGGCTCGGCGGAGTGTCCGGCGCCGGCGGAGGCGGCGGGATCGCGTCGGCAGGAGGGGCGCCCGGCGGAGCTATGCCGCTCGGCGGGGTCGCGGCGGGCGGTATCGCGGCAGGCGCTGTCGCGGCAGGCGGTGTCGCGGCGGGAGGCGCGTCGTCTGCGCCGACGTAGCCATCAGGCACCGCTGCGGGCGGGATGCGCCGACCTTGCGGGTCGTATTCCGTCTCTTGCGCTGCGGCGCGCGCAGCGACGGTGAGTGTCGGCGCCGCCATGAGCAGCGCGAGCAGCACGATGCGCATTGGCGTGAACATGTCGACGAGCATAGCCCGCACACGGGTGGCCCGCCCGTCAGAGAAGCGCGCCCGCGTCGGCCGGGGGCGCGAGCGTCTGCGGGTCGAGCGCGCGTAGTCCTTCCGTCGCGCGCAAGTCGCCCGGGTGACGGCGCAGCGCCTCGCGATAGGCCTCCGCGGCCTCGACGCGCCGATTGAGCGCGAGCTGCGCGGCCGCGAGCACCAGCGCCGGCGCCGGATCGCGGGCGTCCAAGCGCAGCGCCTCGCGTGCTGCGCTGACGCTGCGCGCGGGCTCACGCGCCTCGAGCGCGGCGCGCGCGAGGTCGAGCTGACAGCGTGATTGCGTCGGGCAGAGCGAGGTCACCGCGCCATACAGCGCGAGCGCGTCGCGCGACTGGCCATCGGCGAGCAGCGCGCCGGCGAGATCGCGCAGCGCGTCGGCATCGCCGGGCAGGCGCCGCACGACCTCGCGAAACGTGTCGATCGCCTGCGTGGTACGGCCGCGCGCCAGCTGCACCGCGCCGAGCTCTGCGAGCGGCGCGATGAGCGTCGCCGCGCAGCGCGTCGCGTGGGTGAGCGCGCTCTCGGCGTCCGCGAGCTGCGCGGCGCGCGCGCTCTCGGCGGCCAGCTTGCGCAGCAACAGCGCGGCGTCTTCGTCGAGGCGACCGCAGCGCGTCGCGAGTAGATCGACGGCGCCCGCGCGGTCGCCGCTGACCGCGCGCGCCCACGCGGCGTAGCGCTGCAGGCGGCGCAGCGTCGCCAGCTCGACGCCGGGCGCGCTCGCTGCGGCCTCCAGCGCCGTGCCGACCTCCGCGGCGGTGGCCAGCAGCGCGGCGTCTGCGCGCTCTGGTAGCTCTGCGGGCAGCAACAGCTCCGCCAGACGCAGCGGCGCGCGCGCGTCCGTTGGTGCCCTGACGACCGCGCGGCGCAGCAGCACCAGCGCCTGACGCTGACGATGTCGCGCTAGCTCCGCATCAGCGCCATCGAGCGTGCGCTCGAGCACTCTGTCGTCCGTAATTGGAAGCACGGAACGCGGCCCAGGCTGCGCGGCGACCACTGTACGACTGGACAGTATTGCCACTGGCCCTATAACCACGAGCCCGGCGAAACAGACCGCGGTCAGCAATCCCCTGAGACCGCGCTGCTCGTGCCCGATCATCCACGCCCGCCTTAGCACCCGAGCTCTGAATGCGCCCGACTCGTCTCCGTGGTGCGCGCACCAACAACCTGCGCGCGATCGATCTCGACCTCGAGCCCGGCACCCTCGTCGCCATCGTCGGACCGTCCGGCGCCGGCAAGTCGTCGCTCGCCTTCGGCACGCTCTACGCCGAGGGCCAGCGGCGCTACGTCGAGAGCTTCAGCGCCTACGCGCGGCAGTTCCTCGAGCGGCTCGCACGGCCGGACGTCGACGAGCTCGATCCGGTGCCTGCAGGCATCGCCGTCGATCGACAGGCGCCGGTCAAGACCAGCCGCTCGACCGTCGGCACGATGACGGAGCTCACCGACTACAGCAAGACGCTCTACGCGCGCGCGGCTGAGCTCCACTGCGCACAGTGTGGCCGGCGCGTCGAGCGCGATGCGCCGACCGACGCCGCCGCGCACGTGCTGCGCGACGCGCCGGGCGCGAAGCTGCTGGTCACGTATCCGGTCGCAGTGTCCGGCGCCGAGCAGTTTCTCGGCGTGCGTGAGGCGCTGCTCGCCGACGGCTATCGGCGCGTGCGTATCGGCGGCGAAGTGCGCGACCTCGACGCGGTGCGGCCGAGCGATGTGCTCGGTGAGCCGGTCGTCAGCGCGGGCGTTGCCGGTGCGAAGAAGGCGAAGAAGGCGAGTGCGGCAAAGACCGCAAAGCCGAAGAGCGCGAAGTCAGCGAAGAGCGCGGCCGCGCCACCGCCGGTGACTGTGCCGCTCGAGGTCATCGCCGACCGCACCGTCGCGCGCGAGAGCGACCGCGCGCGCTTGGTCGAGGCGCTCGAGAGCGCGATGCGCCGCGGCAATGGGCGCGCCGACATCGTCGCAGAGGACGGCCGCACGTTTCGCTTCTCGCGCACGCTGCACTGCGCTCACTGCGACATCTCGTACAAAGACGCGACGCCCGGGACATTCTCGTTCAACAGCCCGATCGGCGCGTGCGAGCCGTGCCGCGGCTTCGGCCGCACCATCGGCATCGACTGGGAGCGCGTGCTGCCCAATGAGCGCCTCTCGCTGGCACGGGGCGCGATCAAGGCGTGGAGCGGTAAGTCCGCGGCGTGGGAGCGCAAGGAGCTGCCGAACCACGCGAAGCTCGCGGGCGTGCCGATGGATGTGCCGCTCGGCGAGCTCACGCCGGCGCAGCGCACGTGGCTGATCGAGGGCGACGGACGCGGCGGGTCAAAGGGCTGGGTCGGGCTGCGCGGCTGGTTCCAGTGGATGGAGACCAAAGCCTACAAGATGCACGTGCGCGTGTTCTTGTCGCGCTACCGCAAGTACGAGGAGTGTCTCGTCTGCAAGGGCACGCGTCTCAAGCCGGAGGCGCAGCTGTGGAAGATCGGCGGCCTGTCGATCACCGGGCTCTACGGGCTCACCGTCGCGCAGGCGCTGGTGTTCTTCGCCGAGCACGGCGCGCGCCTCTCGACCGATCCGGCGACCGCGCTCGTCGTGCGCGAGATCCTCGCGCGGCTGCAGACGCTCGCCGATGTGGGGCTCGTCTATCTCGGCCTCGACCGCGCATCGCGCACGCTCTCGGGCGGCGAGGCGCAGCGCGTCGCGCTCGCCAGCGCGCTCGGCGCGTCACTGACGGGTGCGATGTTCGTGCTCGACGAGCCGACAGTCGGCCTGCATCCGAGCGACACCGAGCGCCTTTTCAGCGTGGTGCGCAAGCTGACCAGCGGCTCGAACTTGGCGATCATCGTCGAGCACGATCCGTCGTTCATCGCTGGTGCTGATCGCGTCATCGAGCTCGGGCCCGGCGCTGGTGAGCACGGCGGTACGATCGTGTTCGACGGCACGCCCGCGGCGCTCGCGAAGCGCGACACGGCGACGGCGCGCGCGCTGGCGCCAATGCGCGTGGAGCGCTCCGAGCGCCGCTCCGGGAAGGGCGCGCTGGTGCTCCAAGGCGCGTCGGGCAACAACCTGATCGGCGACACGCTTACGATCCCGCGCGGCGTCATCACCGTGGTCACCGGACCGAGCGGCAGCGGCAAGTCGAGCCTCGTGCTCGAGACGCTGGTGCCTGCGGTGCAGAAGGCGCTCGGCGAGACGCCGAAGGCGTCTGCGGATGGTCCGCTGCCGTTCACTTCGCTGACGGGCTTCGAAGGGCTCGCCAGCGTCGTGCACGTCGATCAGTCGCCGCTCGGGCGCACCTCGCGCGGCAACCCAGCGACGTATCTCGAGGTGTGGGACACGCTGCGCAAGCGCTTCGCTTCGGCGCCGCTGTCGAAGCAGCGCGGCTATTCCGCGGGGTTCTTCTCGTTCAACGTGCCGGGTGGTCGCTGCGAGGCGTGTCGCGGTGAGGGCGCGGAGACGGTCGAGATGCAGTTCCTCGCCGACGTGCACTTCTCGTGTCCCGAGTGCGGCGGCAAGCGCTTCGTCGGACCCGTGCTCGACGTGACCATCGCGACGGATGACGGCGGCACGAAGAACGTCGCGCAGGCGCTCGACATGACCGCGAGTGGAGCAGTCGCGGCGTTCGGCGGTGACAAGGAATTGCAGACGCGGATCAAGCCGCTGGTCGACGTCGGGCTCGGCTATCTGCGGCTCGGTCAGCCGCTCAGCACGCTCTCCGGCGGCGAGGCGCAGCGGCTCAAGCTGGCGGAGTCGCTCGGTCGCACCAAGGCGGGCTCGCTGGTGGTGCTCGATGAGCCGACCGCCGGTCTGCACCATCAGGACGTGGGCCCGCTGCTCGCGGTGCTCGAGCGGCTCGTGGCGCGCGGCGACACGGTGATCGTCGTCGAGCACGACATGCGCGTGGCGGCGTGGGCCGATCACGTCATCGATCTCGGGCCCGGCGCCGGCCGCGAGGGCGGTCGCATCGTCGCGGAGGGCACACCGGAAGCGGTCGCCGACGTCAGCGCGGCTCCGTCGGGGCGCTACATCGCAGAGGCGCTCGGTCGCAGCGTGCCCAATGGCACGCGGGCAGCGCGCGCGGCGCGCATCACGCGTCCGGCCGATGCGAAGCGCGACGCCACGATTCACGTCGAGGGCGCGCGCGAGCACAATTTGCGTGACGTGACGATCGAGATCCCACGCGACCAGCTGGTGGTCGTCACTGGGCCGAGCGGCAGCGGCAAGAGCACGCTCGCGTTCGACGTCATTCACGCCGAGGCGCAGCGGCGCTACCTCGAGACGCTGTCGCCGTATGCGCGGCAGTTCTTGCCGCAGCTGCCGCGGCCG
>Ga0105047_10014472_pt1 | contig 12511 bp, 9 predicted proteins | sample MAT04_FD_78384 | JGI IMG/M metagenome (GOLD analysis project Ga0105047, IMG submission 78384) | Freshwater microbial communities from Lake Fryxell liftoff mats and glacier meltwater in Antarctica - MAT-04 (megahit assembly) | ecosystem: Environmental > Aquatic > Freshwater > Ice > Liftoff... | reverse complement strand
CACGCGCGAGGTTAAAAAAGGTGACTTCATCTACCTCCGCCCGTGGTGTCTGCACGGGATCGAAAATACAGGCGAGGAGACCGTCGTCGTGCTTATCTGCACGAGCCCGCCGAACCCATAAAGCGGATATCGCAATCGTGCGGGAAAGCTTACGTCCATCGACTTGCGGCATTTATTGGGTTAAAAGCAGCGTGTGACGACACTCAACGCATCGCACAATGTGCCCGTCGAAAGGCGCCTGCCCGGCGTGAAGGAAGTGCGGGAGAACTTTCATGTGTCCCGGCGAAGCCGGTCGACGTTCATGGGTGTGGTGATCTTTGCGATCCCGACGCTTTTGTATCTGGCCTCATTCCTAGGAATGATTTTTCTCACGCCGTGGTGGGCAAAAATCGCGTGTGCTGCGGGCGTGACGTTTTTCATCCCAGTGCTCTTCATCATCGGGCATGACGCGTGTCATGGCAGTCTCACACCACGCGCGTGGCTGAATCGTCTGATCGGGCGCATCACATTTCTGCCGGCATTGCACGTATTTTCCGTCTGGGAATACGGACACAACGGCCTGCATCATGGATGGACGAACCTCCGCGGGAAGGACTTGGTGTGGGCGCCGTTTTCAAAACAGGATTACGACCGCCTGCCCGCGTTTCGACGGTGGGTAGAACGCGTGTATCGCTCGCCGATCGGGGTGGGCGTTTATTATATCGTCGAGATGTGGGCACGTTTTGGGATGACGTGCTGGCAGGGGTGGGGGCGAAACCGCATTGTGCCAAAATTTTATCTGGCGCGGTTTGGCGTTGCCTGCTTTGCGGTCGCGCAGGTGTGGGCGATGATTCTCTTCTCGCGATTTGCTGAATCGAATCCACTGTCTCAATGGTGGAGTTCGATTGTGATCGTAGCAGTCGGAGTAGTTCTGCCCTTTTTGCTCTGGAACTGGTTCATGGGTTTCACAGTTTTCCTGCATCACACGCACGAGCGCGTGGCGTGGTACGACAATGAAACCGAGTGGAGCTACTACGCCGGCCAGGTGCGCGGCGTGGTGCACGTTCGCTTCCCCCGCCTGATGGAGCTGATTTTGCACAACATAATGGATCACACCGCCCACCACGTTGATCCCAGGATTCCGCTGTATAATTTGACCGCTGCCCAGACTGATCTGGAGCGCGCATATGCCGAGGATGTGGTGGTAGCCCCTTGGACGCTCAGGCAATTCTTGCGAACCCTGCGCGTGTGCCAGCTATACGATTACGAGAATCACCAGTGGCTGGATTTTGCGGGGAATCCGACGAGTGGGCGCACGGTGTGAGAGCGCGATTCTGATTCAAAAATATAAAACCCGCACGCCTGAGACCGTGCTTTTACGGCGGCTGCGCGCGGACGATCGGGTTGAACTGGGCGTTGTGTACGCAAAAACAGGCACCGCAAGCGAGCGGGCTGCCGTTGCTAAGTCCAGCCGATGCTCGTCAGCGTCCTGCGGGAGTCAATCACGCGACACTCTGCGCCCACTTGATCAAAATATCCGCGATTTCCGGTCGCGAAAATTCCCCGGGCGGGCGTTCGCCGGCCTTGAGCATGTCGCGCACCTTTGTGCCGCTGGGGGCTACTTTGTGCTCGTTGCCGTGGGGGCAGGTTTTGGTGCTGACGATGGCAGCACAGGTTTTGCACCAGGCGGTGTGTTCAAACTTCAGGATCGTCATCCCGATATCGCTGGCCGAGAATTTCTCAAAGATTTTCTGCGCGTCGTACGTGCCATAATAGTTGCCCACGCCCGCGTGGTCTCTACCGACGATGAAGTGTGTGATACCGTAATTTTTTCGGATGATCGCATGTAGCACTGCCTCGCGCGGGCCGGCATATCGCATGGCCAGTGGGAGCACGCTCAGCATCGTTTTATCGACGTTGTAATATCTTTCGATGAGCAGGCGGTAGCAGTCCATGCGCGTCTGGGCGGGGATGTCGTCGGCCTTGGTCTCGCCGACGACGGGGTGGATGAGCAAGCCGTCGGTCATCTCCAGCGCCACCTTGGTGAGATATTCATGCGAGCGATGAATCGGATTTCGCGTCTGAAACGCCGCCACCGTATTCCAGCCTTTTTTCGCAAACGCCTCGCGTGTCTGGGCGGGGGTGAGGCGATATTCCGGGAATTCGGGATTAGGATTCGGGTTGATCACATCGATCGGGCCTGCCAGCAGGATGTTCCCGCTCTTTTTCACCATGGCCACGCCGGCGTGGGCGTCGTCAGTGGTGCCATAGACGTTGGGGATTTCCAGCTCTTTATCGTGGGCGAACTTTTCAGTCACATGCAGGATGCCCAGGATGTTTCCCTTGTCGTCCTTTAGCGCGACGCGCTCACCGACGTGGATCTTGGCCGATACCTCGTCGGGTGGGGCCAGATACACGGGGATCGGGAACACCAGTCCGGTCGAACCATCCGGAGACTTGACGGTCGCCAGACGCATCTCGCGACACACGCCTTCAAAGTCGGCCTTGCCCATGAACCCGCGCAACGGGGAGAAAGCGCCGATGGCGAGCATCTCCAGGTCACATTGCTCGCGATAGCTGAGCGTGATCGACGGAAGCGTGGCTGCCTCGGCTTGGAGCTTGGGCAACTGTTGTGGGGTGGCGATACGGTTGACGAGCGATCCGCCATGTGCGGGGATGAGCGACATTCTGGCTCCTGTATTGTGGAATCCGACAAAAGAGGCGATACCTTAGCGACTTTTAGGATGACGGCAAGGAATGTACAAGCTTCTATTGATAGCGCTCGCCGGTGCGATGGGGTCTGTGACGCGATATGCATTGTCGTCCCTGATACAACGTCGGGCGGATGTCGACTGGCCGGTGGGGACGTTTTGCGTCAACCTTGCGGGCTGTTTCATCGCCGGGATCGTGGCAGGCGTGCTTGTCGACCGTCTCACCATGCGTGAAGAGTTCCGCCTGGCGATTGGCGTCGGTTTTCTCGGGGGATTTACCACATTCTCCGCGCTGGGTGTGGAGACTTTCAACCTCCTGCGCGGCGGGCAGACGGTGACAGCCATCGCTTATGCGACGGCCAGTGTGGTGGCGGGTGTGGCTGCCGTTGCGGTGGGATTTAAACTTGCGGTATAGGTGGGCTTCGTCTCATGAATGCAAAGACCAAGAAGTGGCTGAAGTTTACAGTTCGCTGGGGGATTGCCCTCTTCGGTGTCATTTATGTATTGAAAAACATCTCGCTGCACGATCAGGTCATCATCCCCAACCCAGTGGACGGAAGGCCTCAGTATGTGACGCTGGCCTTGAGGCAAGGCGATAATTATTTCGTCGTCGATCCCGAGACCGGCAAGCAGCAGGCCGTCAAAGAATCCACGCTTCTTACACGAGGCGAGCGCAATCGGGTGGATATTGTTGAACAGGGCAAGCGTCAGAGCGTGGAATTGCTCGCGATGAAGGTGACACCCGGGCTGCCGCGCCACCGCTGGCCGTTGCTGGTAACCACGCCGCGCGGATTCTTCGCAAAGTATTTCGACTCGCCCCTCATCACGCCCGCCCGACTGGTTGATCCGTCTTTGGTGGTCGATCAACCGTGGCGGGTGAATGTCGAATATCCTCTCATCGACGCAGGACTGGGCACGATGGTTCGGCAGGCCGATGCCAAGTTTCTCTGGGCATCGATTCTGATCTTTCCCGTCACGTATCTCCTGACCAGCTATCGGTGGTATCTGCTGTTGGGCGCGTTGTCCATCAAGATGTCAGCTGCCCGTGCATTTGTGATCAACATGGTGGGGGCGTTTTATAATACGTTCCTCCCAGGATCGACAGGCGGGGATGTCGCCAAGGCGTACTACGCGGCCCGGCAGAATCCCGGTCAGCGCACGCGTGCGGTCATGAGCGTGCTGGTCGATCGCGTGATCGGATTGCTGGCGCTGGTGCTGCTGGGTGGATCGATGGCGTGGTACCAATATAGCCAGATCGGTAACCCGCACGATGCGACCGCCCACGCGTGCCTGCGCGTGGCGGTGGGGTCGGGCGTCATTCTGGTCGGTACCCTGGTCGGGCTCACCGTATTTTACACGCCCTTCTTACGTCGTATCTCGGGTCTCGGCTGGCTGATCACCAAGCTGCCGATGCAACGTCAATTGCTCAAGGCCATTGAGGTCATGGAGATTTACCGCCAGCGACCGATGTTGGTGTTATGGGCGCTGCTGATCACGCTCCCGGTGCACATCACGGTGGTGCTATCTGCGATGTTTGCCGGGCAGGCGCTGGGCTTACCGATTCGGCCGACGTTTTACTGGGTCGTCGTACCGGTCTGTGTATTATCTGGATCGCTGCCCGTCTCCCCGCAGGGGGCGGGCGTGATGGAGTTTTTTGCAATCCTGCTCACCCGTCGCGAGGGCGCGAGCGTCAGCCAGGCCGTCGCGCTGACCATGTCGATCCGAATTGTTCAGATATTATGGAACTGTGCGGGGGGTTACTTCGTCCTAAGAGGACACTTCCACGCCCCAACGGAGAAGGAGGCGGCAGAGTTGAACGAACCGGATGCAAAGATGAGTGAAGCCGGCGCGACGTAATCCTCGAATCTTCATAAATGGAACGCATGATGCAGCAGCCGGGAGCGAAGCCACTAAATCGAAATCCGTTTCACCCGGGTCTTTCTGAGTGCATGTGGTTTGTTCATTCGTTGATGTGAACAAAGAAACGTTCGCCTTGCAGAGCGGTATTGGATAGAGTTTGGGAAGGCATCTTTCTGAGATTTCACGCATGACAAGAATCTGCCGATTTCTGTGCGGTGTATTTTTGATCGCCTGCCTGGGGGATGTTGCGCTCGCGGGGCAGAAGTTCACGTTTCGAACCAAGCATTACGTCATCACCACTGACGTCGAAAAACCCCTCGCCGACGCCATCGGCAAGCACATGGATGCGGTCTATGAGGAATATGAAGACCGCATGAAGGGGTTCAAGCCCAAGCAGTCGAAGATGATCATGGCGTTGTATGTGTGGGAGAAATACGAGACGTACCTGGAGTTCCTGCGTGGCTACGGTTTCAACGCTGCCAATAGCGGGGGTGTATATTTCCGCGGGCCTAAAGGCGATGGGTTATCGACCTGGGTGGAGGGGCAAAGCCGCCTGAGCATGTACGACGTTCTTCAGCACGAGGGCTTTCATCAATTCGCAGCCGCGCGCATCCATGAGGATCTCCCGCCTTGGGTCAACGAAGGCCTTGCCGAATATTTTGGCGATGGGTTGCTGATCAACGGCAAGCTGGTGGTGGGCAAGCTTGATCGCGAAAAGGTGCGACGCATGAGTCGCGCGATCGATCAAAAACTGTATATCCCGTTCGATGAACTGATGACCATGAATAACACCGAATGGGTGAACAAGGTCACAAGCGGCGCGAAGGGAACGTCGCTGATGTACGACACCGCCTGGAGCATCTGCTATTTCCTCATCCATGCCGACAAGAAATACCGATCCGCGCTCGAGGATTTTCTGCGACTGATGAACGATGGCGCGACGGGTCAGGAAGCGTTCAATCAGGTCTTCGGTAAAAATCTGGTGAAGTTTGAGAAAGCGTGGTCGTCCGCGATCTTCAAGTTTGAGCCCGATCCGTGGTACACGGCCGTTGGTCGGATGCGTTTTTATGCGGGCATCCTCAAGCAACTGCACGCCAAAAAAGAGCATGCCCCCAACTTTGGCAAACTGCGTGAGATGGTCATCCGCGCGAGCATGAGCACCATCATCAAGGAGCGCGACATCGTCCAGCGCGACGATCGCGATGTGAAACTGAGCAATGAATCCGAAGAGCTGAACTTCCCCTCGCCCGCCGAGGTGGCTTTGATCCCGAGCAAGGATCCGTCGCTGCCCGATGGGTTGCTGGTGACAGGGTTGAAACCGACCTCGATCCGTCTGACGTGGAAGCGCGACACCAAGGGCAATATCGTTGAGGATATTGACTACGAAAAGGAAAAGACGACTGCGGTCAAACCCAAGCCCACGACCGTACCCGGCAAAACACCCGCCACCAAGCCGGCCACACGATCTGTCGACGACTTGGTGAAGTGAAGTTCGTTCCTTTCCTCAACATCGTGCAGCACGTTATAGTCATCGGGACATGTCTCTCCGCATACTTGCCTTAGGCGATATTGTTGGCCGGCCTGGTCGGCAGATTCTTCATCAGAAGCTGCCCGCGCTCGTGCGCGAGAAAAAGGTCGACCTCGTCATCGCCAACGCTGAGAACATCGCAGGGGGGAGCGGGATCACGACGAATTTGTTTCACAAGATTCGATCGTATGGCGTGGACGTGGTGACGCTGGGTGATCACATCTACAAAAAGGCCGACATCATCCCGACGCTACAGACGTCCGAGCGCATCGTCCGCCCGGCCAATCTCGCCGCCAGCGCCGCGGGGCGACCCTTTACCGTGGTCACATCCGCAACCGGCATCAGTGTGGGCGTGTTCGGCGTGCTCGGTCGCATCTACATGAATCTCCCTGCCGACGACCCTTTCGCTGCTGTCGATCGCGTTTTGGAAAGTCTTCCGGACAAGGTCAAGGTTTGCGTTTGCGACATCCACGCCGAAGCGTCCAGCGAGAAGATCGCGCTTGGGCATTGGATGGACGGCCGGGTCAGTTTCATCTTCGGCACGCACACGCATGTCCCCACTGCCGATGCCAAAATCCTCGCTGGCGGAAGCGCGTTCATCAGTGATCTTGGCATGTGCGGGCCGTACGACTCGGTACTCGGTCGTCGCAAGGATCGGGTTGTGAAGTTCATGTCGACGAACATGCCCCAGCCTTTCGATGTAGCCACCGGTGACGTGCGTCTCTGTGGCGCGTTGGTCGATGTGGACGAAACCACCGGCCGAGCACTGCACATCGAGCGCATCGAAGTCCAGGGCGAAAACGCAGATCAAGCCTACGACGCAGACGACGCAAACCCCAACCGCGTAGTAACGAGCGACTGATCATCTGGCGCGGTGTGTGCCACGTTGAGCGGTGCGGATCGGATCAGATTTTTGGGGGAGACTTTGAGCAGCAGTAGCGTTGAAGCTTTACATGACGGTGGCTAGCACAGGTGGGGCGGGCGCGATTTCGACGCGGTTGCGGCCGGATTGTTTGGCGGTGTAGAGGGCGGCGTCGGCTAGCTCCACAGGGGAGGCATTTTCACTTTGGATGGTGTCGGCCACCCCGAAGCTGGCGGTGACCGTCAACGGGCCTGATCGATGGCGCACCTCAAGTTTTTCGATCAGCACACGGATGCGCTCAGCGAGGGTCGCCGCGTTCTTCGCTTGCGTATCGGGGAGAATGAGCACGAACTCTTCTCCGCCATATCGACAGGCAACATCTTCGGTACGAGCTGTCTGTTGAAAGACGCGCCCGACCTCACGCAGCACTTCGTCGCCGGTGCCGTGGCCGTAGCGATCGTTAACAGTTTTGAAACGGTCGACATCAAGCATCACGATCGAGAGCGTCCGTCCATGACGCACGCCGCTCGATACCTCGGCAGCGAGGCGATTCTCGAAATAGCTTCGGTTCCAAAGTCCGGTCAATCCGTCGATGAGTGCCTTGCGCGCGACCAACTGCATCAGGTCGCGCGTGCGCAAGGCAGATCGCACGCGGGCAGCCAGTTCGGCGGGGTCGAAGGGCTTGGTCACGTAGTCAACCGCGCCCAGCTCAAGTCCCTGTATTTTTTGTTCGGTCGCATCCTCGCCAGTGAGGAAAATCACCGGGATGTCGGCGGTCGAAGCGTCGGATTTCAAGCGACGACAAACTTCCAGTCCGTTGATGCCCGGCATGTCGATATCGAGCAGGATCAGATCGGGCGCGCGGAGGCGAGCGCTGTCGATCCCGCTTTCCCCGTCGCAGGCGGTGAAGAAGTCGAAGCTTTCCTTGGCCAATCGTGCGCGCACCAGCGCGTGGATGAGGGGAGCATTGTCTATAATCAGAATCTTGTGAGTGGACATGCTTCCCTTTGGCAACAACCCAAATATTTATCGGTTGAAAGTCATCGTCGGATTAGCGACAACGGCGTGGGATTCGGGCCGGTAATAACATTGAAACAAGGGATCATCCATGAGCCAGTTCTCCCAGCCCGCCAACTACACCCTGATCGAATCCCGCCTGGAAACGCTCGGCCAAAAGCACCGCGTGCAGTGCCTCTTCCGGGGGATCATGCTGTGGATCGCTGTCGGCGTGGTCAGCGCACTAGGCGCGGGGTTGATCGCACATTTCGCGGGGCAGGGGACGTGGGCGCTGGTCGTCGGTGCACTTTGGCTGGCTGCGCTCCTGGGGACTGCCGGTTTTTGGATTCTGCGCCCGATGCTTATGTCGCCTGAGCCCTTGGAAGTTGCCCGTTTGATCGAAGGCCGTCTCCCGCATCTTCAAAATGGGTTGACCAACAGCGTGCTGCTCGCCCGTGCCGACGATCTTCAGAACAACGCATACGTCTCGGCGATCTTCGACGAGGTGTTGATCGGGACGCGCAATCAGCCGCTCGATCAGGCGATTCATTGGCGGGATCTTAAGCCGCTCGGGATCAAACTGGGGGCGATCATTGGTCTAGGCCTGCTCTTGCTGATGATCCTGCCCGGTCCGTTTTTGCACGGTTGGCGGCAGATGTTCAGCCCGTCGACGTTTGTGCCTGTGACAGGGTCGATGGAGATTTTAGACGTCTCACCCAAGGGTGCGACGCTGGTGGCTGGTCAGTCCCTCGAGATTTCCATGACCGCTCGCGGACCGGGCATGCCCGAGGCCACGCTTTTCATCGAAGAATCCGAAACTGCGCCGGCAGGCATGGATTCGGCCACGGCTGATGAAACAAAGGACGGTGGTCGCAGGAAAAGCTGGCAGGCGAATCTCCCGCCGGGCGCTGCACCGGGTGGGAGTGGGGCGATGCTCTACAGCTATCGCATGGAGCGCGTTGATCGTCCGTTGAAGTTTCGGTTGGAAGTCGGTCGCTCGCAGACGGCATGGTACGACGTGCAGGTGGTCAAGCAGGTCAGACTCACGGACCTGGCGTTGGTCATCACGGCCCCTGCGTATACAAAAATTGCAGAAAAATCGCTGGCAATCAGCGCTGGTGACGTGGAAAAAACGCCAGTCAGTGCACCCGAAGGATCGCGTGTGCAGATCGCAGCAGGCGTCGATGTGCCGGTGCAGGGCGCGATGCTGCAGGTGGGGAATGATGCCCCGGTGCCGATGGACGCAATCACCGGCGGGCAACGCTTCTCCGGAAGCGTCCGCGTGATGCAGGATACGCAGGTGAGCATCCTCCTCACACAAGGCGGACAGATCATCGCACGACTGCCCGAGAAACCGCTGGCCATCCAATGCAAGAAGGACGCAGCCCCCACGATCAGCATGCGCTGGCCGACGCAGGACACAAGCCTTCCCCCCGGCGCGGAGATTAAAGTCGCTTCGGATGTGCGGGACGATTACGGCGTGCAGGCGATGCGCATTCTCAGCGCCCCGGGAACCGACGCGCCGCTGGCTGTCGTTCACGAGCAATCGTTCGCCGAGGCCCCGTTGGAAAGACAGATCAGCTTCGTGTTGCCCGTCGCCGACGAACTGCGCAGGCACGGGCAGTCACTGCGTGTACAGGTTGAAGTGATCGACAATCGTGACCTCGTCACCGACCGCGCGGCGAGCACGGGTTCGGCCAGCGTGTCGTCAGGCGGGCAGACCACGCGGTCTCCGGTCTATGAGATCAAGTTTTCCGACCCGGAGACGATCGCGAAGGATACGAAGGAGCAGGCTGACAAGCTGCGTCAACGGCTGATGGAAATGCTGCAGATGCAGCAGAAGCTTCTCACGCAAACGGTTGTGTACAAAGGCGGCGACGTGAACGTCATTCGGCCAGTGCAGGTGGGTCAAACTGAATTGCAAACGCTGATGCTGCAAACTGCGCAGACATTTAAGTTTGACGAAAAAACAAAGATCATCCAGAAGACCTTGCTCGTGCTCGCCTACAACCCTGCGAAGGATGCAGTCGCGTTAGCGGATGCGATTCTCGAAGAATCTGTCGAGAAGGAGCAACGCAAGCTCGGTCGTGACCTGCAAGGTCGGCAGCGACGCATCATTTCCGCGCTCGAGCAACTGCTGGCCAATCTCAATAACAGCAAGGAGCCTGCGACCCAGCCGACCACCAAGCCCGGTGCGGATATGCCAAACCGTGCCGAAGCGCTGACCAAGCTCAATGAGCAGTTGAAAGACTACATGAAACAGCAGCAGCGCATTCTCGATCAGTCGGCGGGGCTGGCAAAAAAGCCAGTCGATGACTGGTCCGATGCCGATAAAAAGCTCCTCGACGCACTAGCGCAGTCGCAGGACAAGATGGATGCTTTCATGAAACCCATCGTGTCGGATTTTTCGAAGCTCACGCAGCAGGATATGGCCAACGCGTCTCTATTGTCGCAGGTGTATGAGCTGTATAGCGAAGTCACGATGGCCAAGGACGCGCTGAAGGCCAAGAATGTCGAGATGGCCACAGCGCTGGAAGATAACGCGGTGGGAATCGCTCAGGAAATGAGCATGAATATCGAAAAATGGCTGATGAACGCACCGGATCGACAGGAATGGAAAATGGAAGACCCGGTAGCCAAGACCGATCTCCCCATGCCTGAACTTCCGAAGGAACTGGAGGACATGGTCGGCGAACTGATGGAGCAGCAGGAAGACCTGATGGAGGAAATGGAAGACGCCAATGCCAACTACGCCCAGTCCGAAGGAAGCGGTTGGGATGCGGCTGACGGTCCCATCGAATCCATGAGCGCACAAGGCGTGACCGGAAACGCGCTACCCAACAACAACGACCTCGGCGGGCGATCAGGTGAGGGACGGTCCGGGCGGTCGCAAGGAGAAATGGTTGAGGAGAATGCTTCGGGCAAAGGCGGACGGAATACGCCGACACGGCTGGACCCGACACCATTTCAAACAGGCGAAGTGAAGGACACGTCCAAAGACCCGGTAGGCGGGGCGACGGGTGGCGGAAAAATCTCCGGGCAGGGTGCATCCGGTTTGGAAGGCCCCGTCCCAGCCAAACTGCAGGCGGAGATGGCGCGATTGGCGGACAAGCAGGCACAGTTGCGAAACTCGGCCGAGCGACTTGATCTGCAGTATGGGTTGGGGCGATACGACAATTTCAAGATGCTCGAATCGGTTGCGCTGATGCGCCGGGTCGAGTCCGACATGCGTGCCAACCGCTACCAAAATGCCCTGCGTCGCAAGGATGTCCTCGTCGATTCGATGGAGACGTCACACCTGCTGCTCAGCGGGCAAATCCACGTGCAGGACGACAGCAGCCCCAGCGTAGGCGGGAAATTAGACGACGAGATCGGCGACGCGATGAAAGGCAACCTCCCGGCCGCGTGGAGCGATGCCCTGAAAGAGTATTATCGAAAACTGGGGACCGAATAGTTTTATCGACAAATCATCACGAATCGACACCATTCACCCAGCGTGCGATTTGTGAAGATTCGTGGATAATCCCCTTTGGCTAACCGGCGGCCACCGCATCCCATGACACAGTTTTCGCTATCGATTGACAGCTTGCCCGCGATGGCAGATGGTCGGCACTTCAAGTGCGTTCGCTGCGATTATGACTTATTCGGATCGACCGACGAGCAGCTGTGTCCGGAGTGCGGGCACAACGTTGGCGAATCGAGGCGGGCTTCGAGCTATCTGTTCGATCCAGTTGCCGTGGGCACACTGCGGCGTGGTTTGGGATTGCTCATTGGCACCACAGTATTGTCGATCCTGTCGATCGCGGTCTGCTTTGTGTGGGGCGTCATCGTGTTGGATTATCCAAACCGGCCTGATCGCGCTTACCTGGGGGCGTTGTTGGCCAGCGCGGTGTTCATTGCGACGCTGATCATCAGTGTGAAGGCAGACATCGCGCTGTGGTATTCGTTTGATGCGGACTATCTGAAGTCGGAGCAGAAGTCGCGGCTTCGACTCTTCAGCATCTTTGCGGGCGCAGGGTTGGTCGGCTTGACGTGCTGTCCGTGGATTTTTGCAGTGACGATGGCTGACCGTCGGCCGGTGTTGCCGTTGATTGTGTTTGGGTTGAGCTTTGCTCTTCTGACGTTGGCAGTTCCGCGCTTCTGGTGGTTTTATCGCGCGCTTGCTGAACTGTCGCGCCGGCTGGGCTGGCGCCGGCTGGGATTTTCGCTGGCTTTGCTCGCGCGCCTAAAAATTGTGACCGACGGATTTCTCCTCGCGTGCATGACGGCTGCGCCGGTGTTGGCGCTGCTTGAAGAGGATTACTGGATCATCGTCGCGTTCGGCGCGCTATTCGGTTTGATGGCCTTCGCAGCCGTCTGGATCTTCACGATAATTCTGCAGATCCTCCTCTTCCGCGCTGCCCGCAAGCACGGGCAGGCCAACGTCGCCCGCGGGTTTGAGGTCACGGTTGCCTCGGTTTCCGACGTGCCCTTGCAAACGTCGTTGACGGCTGATATTCGGAGCGATCCTTGAAACTTCCCACACTGTCATCATCCGACGAACACCCGTGGTATGCGGACGGTCTGGCGTTCACT
>Ga0105047_10014469_pt1 | contig 12512 bp, 8 predicted proteins | sample MAT04_FD_78384 | JGI IMG/M metagenome (GOLD analysis project Ga0105047, IMG submission 78384) | Freshwater microbial communities from Lake Fryxell liftoff mats and glacier meltwater in Antarctica - MAT-04 (megahit assembly) | ecosystem: Environmental > Aquatic > Freshwater > Ice > Liftoff... | reverse complement strand
TGGCGCTTGGCGCCCGGGGTCGTCGGCGTCTCGGGCCACCGGACGTTGCCGACCCGCGGCCTTCGGCCGACGTGACGTCGGGCGAGCCCGTGCTCGCACAGCGCCTGGACCCCCGCGTCGCGCCCTACCTGCGGCCGGCGGTGCGGCCACGGGTCCGCCAGCACCACCCCGCGCTGCGGCGCGGGCTGCACGAGGCGCCGACGGCCGATCTCGTCGCGCGGCTCGGGCGCGGCGAACTCGGCGTGCTCCTGCGGGCGTTCGAGGCGCCGCTCGACGGCCTCGTGGCCCACGCGTTGTTCGCGGACCCGTTCGTCGTGGCGCTGCCGACCGCCCACCGGCTCGCGGGGCGCGAGCGCCTCGACAAGGCCGACCTCGCCGGCGAGCCCGTGGTGCGGCTCGAGGACGCGCACGGCCTCCGGGCCCAGGCCCTCGCGGTGCGGCGGACCGGCAGGGCCGACGACCTCGTGGACGTGCGCGCGACGAGCCTCACGACGCTCGTGTCGATGGGGGCGGGCGGGGCCGGCGTGACGGTGCTGCCCGACCTCGCACTCGGCGTGGAGGGCCGCCGGGCCGGCGTGGCGATCGTGCGCTTCGGGCCGCGGGGACCCCACCGCACGATCGGCCTCGCGTGGCGCGCGACGTCGGGCCGCGCCGCCGAGTTCCGGACGCTCGGGGCGTCGCTGACGCCGCCGAAGTGCGGGTGACGCGAGGGCGTGTCCCGAGACGACGCCCTCGGGCGACGGCGCGGGATCGCCGGCGACACCGCACCGTCGGTGCGCCCCGTAGACGCTTGGCGTGCCCGCCGACCGTCCGCCGCCCTCCGACTTCGCCGCACGGTACGCCGATCGGTTCGTCACCGTGAAGCTCGAAAACCTGCGGCTGATCCGCGCCCTCGACCGCGCCGAGATCGAACCCGACGAGGAGGGTCGCCTCGACGCGGCCCTGCAGCGCTTCGCGACCTACGACCAGATCCTCACGACGATGCTGGCCTCGCTGGAGATGCTCGGCGCCGACCCGGAGGCCCCGCCGTTGCTGGCCTTGGAGCAGCTCCTCGCGATGGGGCCGAGCGCCCGGGAGGAGTTGCTGACGTCGCTGCCGAAGGCGCACGCCGCCGATGTTCGCGCCGTGCGGCCGCAGGTCCGCGTGCACGTCACGGAGATCTGGCAGGAGGTCGAAGCGTTCGAAGCGCGCGCTCGACGCGGCCGCTGAGAGCCTAGGAAGGAATCGAAGCTTCCGTCCCAGACCGTGAACATCCGTCACGACGGCGAAGCGCGGGCCCGCAGGGGCCGCGCGCCAAGCGGGTTTCCGGGGGGCTTGGCCCGCCGAAAACCGAGCGAAGGCGATTTCCTCACAAGGTCGGAGTGGCTGTGAAGGGGTCGCAACGCCCATCGCAGCCGCTCGAACTCGGGGACCCGGGGGCGTCGCGTTCGTTCGGTGCCCGGCGGGCGTGGCTCCGCGGCGCGCCCGCGACGCGGTCGCCGTGAGGGGACCGCCCCTCCGGCGCCCGACGCAAGGCCCGGGCGCCGTTCGTCGCTCGCCTACGGACCCCGGGACCGGTAGAACCCCCGCCATGTCGCGTCCTTCGCTCCCGACCTCCGCGACGCCGCGCTTCGTGTCGGACGCGCCCGCCACGGGTCCCGCACGGTGACGTCCATCGCGCCGCTCCGCACCGACACGGCGGCGTACCTCCGCGCGCTCCAACCGGTTCAGGTTCGCGCGCTGCTTCCCGCGCTCGGGATCGCGGAGGCGCCCGGCGGCGCCGGAACCGTCTCCGCCGTCGAGACCGCCGCCTGCTCCCTAGCGGGCCTCGAGCGGTTGCGCGCCCGGTTGCCGCCCGACGCGTGGGGGCTGCTGCTCCGCTGGGTGCTCCGCGGCGACAGGGCCCGTCCGTGGCCCGATCCGTACGGGTCGCGGACCGACCCGCTCGACGACGCGGCCTACGGCCGGGCGGCCGACGCCCTCTACCGCCTTGGACTCGCGCACGCCGTCCACCAGGAGATCGCGGTCCTCCCCGCCCTCGCGCGCGGACTCGCGCTCACGGCCGAGGACTACGCCGTGCGGTCGGCCGCCGTCGTGCCCGACGACGCGCCGCCGTGGCCCTTCGTCGCGGCGCTGATCGCGGCGGCGGTCACCGCCGAGGCGACCACGCTCACGCAACGTGAAGACCTCCACGCGACGGGGAGGAAGAAGCTCGAGGCCCGCCTCGGCGGACCGGGCCTGTACGGCCGGAGCGTCGAGGCGTTCACCGAGATACTCCGTCAACACCGCGTGCTCGTCCCGGTCGCGCGCGGCGCGCGCGTGGTGCTCACGCTCTCCGCGCCCGCCGCCCGCGCCTACTTCGGGCGCGAGGCCGGCGACCTCTCGCTCTGCGGGGTCCACGCCTTCGGCGGTGGCGACCTCTCGCTCCGCACGCTCGCCGCGCTGCGCCACCGGACCGCCGCCGGCGGCCACGCGCGGTTCGCGGAGGTCCACGGCTTGGCGTCCGCGCTCGCGGCGGTGGGGCGGTGCCCCGAGGCGGCGGCCGACGCGTGGAAGACGCGCTTGATCCTCGCGAACCTCGTGCTGTTCGGGCTTGCCGCCCCCGCGCCGGGGTCGCCCATGTGCGTGCGCGCCACGACCCCGCCCCCCCACGGGTCCACGCCGTTCGTCGTGCAGCCGTCGTTCGACGTCCTCGTCCCGTGGGATGCGTCCCCCGCGCGGACCGCGCTCCTCGGGGCCGTGGCCGACCTCGAGGCCGTCGACCGCGTCTGCCGCTTCCGGATCACCGACGCCTCGGTGCGCCGCGGCGTCGAGGTCCTCGGCGACGGCGACGCCGTCGTCGCCGTGTTGCGCGACGGCGCCGACCGACCGCTCCCCGACAACGTCCTCGCGACCCTCCGTGGATGGACCGTGCGACCCCGCGACGTCCACGGCGTCCGCGGGGAGATGATCGTCGCGTACGACGACGCCCAGCGCGCGTTCGTCCGCCGCGCGTTCCCCGGCGCGCACGAACTGGTGCCCGGCGCGTTCCTCGTGGAGGCGGGGGCGCTCGACGACCTGCCGGCCGCCGCCCGGAAGGCCCGCGTGCCGACGGCGCCGGCGCGCGCGTCGCCCGAGCCTATCGCCGCCGGACGCGACGCCGACCGGCGCGCCGACCGCGTCGGAGAGGACGCGGAGGTCGTGAGAGGCGCCCGCGACGCGCTCGACGCCTACGCCGCCCACCTCCGCGCGTCGCGCCCGGTCGCGACGCCCGACGCCCGCGCGCGCCCGGTGCCCCCCCCGCCGCGCGCCCCGCGCCCTCGCCGGCCCGCGGCGCCGCCGTCCGACGCGCCCCCGCGGTTCGACGCCGCCGACGGCGTCACGTGGCGTCCGCTGTTGCCCGGCGCGCTCGAGGCGCACCTGCGGGCGGCGCAGGCGGCGGGCACGCCGGTCCGGGTGCTCTACGTCAACGGCCAAGGGCGGCGCGCCGAACACGTCCTCGGCACGTTCGCCCTCCTCGACGTTCGCGGGCGCCTCGCCGTCGAGGCGAGCCCCCCCGACTCGACCCTCCGCGCGCGGTACTGGCTCGATCAGGTGCTCGCGGTGGCGGTCGAGACGACCTGACGGCGCCGGACGCGAGGCCCGCCGCGACGGGCCTCGCGTCCCCAGCCCCCCGGTCCCCTCCGACCGGCGCCGTCGGACGCTCCCCTCGGCGGTACAAGACTCCGCTCGTGTTCGGACCCGACCACCCCCTCATCGTCCAAGGCGACGGCTCCATCCTGCTCGACGCGCACCACGCGCGCGCGGAGGAGGCCCGGCAGGCCCTGGCCCCGTACGCCGAGATCGTCTCGGCCCCGGAACACGTCCACACGTACCGCCTCTCGGCGATCTCGGTGTGGAACGCCCTCGCCATGGGCCGCGACGGCGCCGACGTGAAGATCGACGTGGGGCGCTTCGCCCGGTACGGCCTGCCGCAGAACGTCTCGGCCGACATCGACGCGTGGGTGTCCCGGCACGGGAAGGTCGCCCTCGTCGAGGGCCCCGATCCGGCGCACCTGGTCCTCGAGGTCACCGAAGAGGCCCTCGAACACGAGATCGTCCGCACCCCGTCGGCGGCGAAGTGGCTGACGGTCCTCGACGACGGGACGCTCCTCGTCGACGCCCTGCACCGCGGCGACGTGAAGTGGGCGCTGGTGAAGCTCGGGTACCCCGTCGAGGACCGCGCCGGGTACGGGACGGCCGAGCCGCTCGCGTTCCGCGTGAAGGACGGCGAGGGCTTCCAGGTCCGCGACTACCAGCGCGCGTGCGTCGATGCGTTCCTCGCGGCGGGCGGCGGGAGCGGCGGCGGCCACGGCGTCGTCGTGCTGCCGTGCGGCGCCGGCAAGACGCTCGTGGGCATCCTCGCCGCGCAGCGCGTCGGGGCGAGCACGCTCGTCCTCGCGACGAGCGAGGCCGCGGTGGAGCAGTGGGCGCGGGAGTTGCGCGAGCGCACCGACCTGCCGCCCGACGCGATCGGGACGTACACCGCCCGACGCAAGGACGTGCGGCCCATCACGATCGCGACGTACGCCGTGGTGACGCTGCGGCGCGGCAAGGACTTCCCCCACCTCGCGCTGTTCCGCGCGCGGCCGTTCGGCCTCATCATCTACGACGAGGTGCACCTCCTGCCGGCGCCCGTCTTCCGCATGACCGCGTCGCTCCAGAGCGTGCGGCGCCTGGGCCTCACGGCGACGCTGCTCCGCGAGGACGGCAAGGAGGAGGACGTGTTCGCCCTCATCGGGCCGAAGCGCTACGACGTGCCGTGGAAGACGCTCGAGCGGACGGGCCACATCGCGACGGCGACCTGCCACGAGGTGCGCGTGCCGCTCGACCCGACGTCGCGGGCCCTGTACGCCGACGCGGAGCCCGCGCAGCGCTTCCGCATCGCGGCCGAGAGCCCGGCGAAGGACCAGGTCGTGAAGCGGATCGTCGCCGAGCACCCGACGCGCCCGACGCTCGTCCTCGGCGTCTACCTCGACCAACTTCGCCGCCTCGCGGACGTGCTCGGGGCCCCGCTGATCACCGGCGAGACGACCGCGGCGGCCCGCGACGTCCTCTACGCCCGGTTCCGCAAGGGCGAGATCCCCTGCCTCGTGTTGTCGCGCGTCGGCTCGTTCGCCATCGACCTGCCGTCGGCCTCCCTCGCCATCGAGGTCTCGGGGACGTTCGGCTCGCGGCAGGAGGAGGCCCAGCGCCTCGGGCGGGTGCTGCGGCCGAAGGAGGACGAGGCGCGCTTCGTCACCGTGGTGGCGCGCGACACGGTCGAGCAGGACGCGGCGCTGCGCCGGCAACGGTTCCTCGTGGAGCAGGGGTACCGGTACGAGATCGAGGACCTGCTCGCGAGCCCGCGCCCATGAGCGAGGCCGAGGCGCTCGTCGGCGAGACGCTCCGGTACCTCGTCGAGATGGAGCCGGAGTTGCGCGGCGTCCTGCTCGCGACCCTACGGGTCCCGCCCGACCGCACGAACCGCGCCCTCGCGCTCCGCGTGAACGAGGCCGTGCTCACCGGCGTCGGGGCCGCGGCGCTGCTCGCGGAGCTCTCGCCCGCCGCGCAGGCGCTCCTCGACCGCCTCGTGCTGGCCGGCGAGCAGGCGTCGCTCCACGAAGTCCTCTACGGCGACCACGCCGTCACGGCGGGGCTCCCGGCCAGCGACGTCTACCGGGGCGTGATCGAGCTGCGCCGCCACGGGCTCTGTCGCGAGCGCTTCGCGGCGTTCAGCGACACCGAGGTGCTGCCGCCGCTCGCGGCCGTGGTCCTCGAGCCCGCCCTCGCGCGGGTGGCCGCCCCGCTCACCGCACGGCCCGAGGCGGCCCCGCCGTGGGGGTTCCGGCTCGCCGTCGCGGCCGCGGTCTTCGCCAGCGATGAGCCCGCCCTGACGAAGGCGGGACAGGTGCACGCCGCCGCGCTCGCAAAGCTCGCGAAGCGGCTCGACGCGAGCGCGCCCTGGGTCCGCCGCCTCCCGGACGCCCTGCCGACGCTCCGTCGGCTCGGCTGCCTCAAGCCCGTCGGCGCGGGGAGCCGGGTCGTGCTGACGCTCGACGCCGCGCAGGCGGAAGACGCGCTGGCGACGGCGCCCCTGCCCCTGGCGCTCGCCAGCCTGCCCATGGGCGAGGGCGTGCACCTGCACGTCCAGGTGCTCGCGCACCTGCGCGCCGTCGCGAGGCGTCACGCCACCGGCACCGCGTCGATCCTCGAGCTCGCCGCCACGCCGGTGGCGCTCCCGCGCAAGAGTTCGTGGGCCGACCACGACCCGCGCGTCGACGCCTGGCAGCTCGTGATGCTGCTGCTCGACCTCGTCGATCACGGCCTCGCCGAGCGCGCGAGCGCCCCAGGCGAGCCGCTGCGGCTCCGGCCCGCGACGCCGCCGCCGCCGCCGCAGCAGCAGCCGACGGGCCGGTGGGTCGTGCAGCCGTCGCTCGAGATCCTCGTGGGGTGGGACGTCGCGCCGTCCCGCGTGGCCCGCCTCGCGGCGGTGGCCGACCTCGAGGTCGCCGACCGCGTCTGCCGCTACCGCCTGACGCGCACGTCGGTGCTCCGCGGCGTGCGCCTCCTCGGCGGCGGCGACGCGGTCGTGAAGGCCCTCGAGGAAGGCAGCGGCACGCCCGTGGCGCAGAACGTCGCCGCGACGATCGCGGGGTGGGCGGGGCAGGAGCGCGTGCTGCGCCCCGCGAAGGGCGACGTGATCGTCGCGGACGGCCCGGAGCTGCGCGCCCTGGTCGTGCGGGCGTCGCCCCGCGCGCGGGAGATCGCCCCGGGCGTGTTCCTCTTGCCCCTGGACGGGCTGGCGGCGATCGGGAAGCGCGCGAAGCAGGAGGGCGTGACCGTCGCGCCGACGCGTGTCGCGAGCGACGAGACCGACGACGGCCCGCGCCTCACGCGCGCCCCGACAACGACGACCGCCGTGCGCGCCGACGCCGCGCAACGCGTGCTCACGCTCTACGAGGACGCCGCGCGGACCCCGCCCAAGCCGCCGGAGCCACGCCCCGCGCGCGTCCCCGTGGCGGTCGCCGCGCGCGCGCCCGTCGTCCCCGCCGCGCGTCCGTCGCCGCCGGCCCCGTCGGCGCTCTCCGCGCTGCCGGGGCTGAGCCTGGCGGCCGCGTCGCCGCTCCCGGCGACCTGGGTCGCGCCGTTGCCGGGCGTGCTCCGCGTCTACCTCGAGACCGCCGCCGCGCAGCGCGTCCGAGTGGAGCTCCTGTACGTGCTCGACCGGAAGGCCCCGGTCGAGATGCTCGTCGAACCGCAAGCGGTCGTCGACGTCGCCGGTCAAGCCTGGCTCAAGGCGCGGGACGTCCGTCGGGGACACGTCGTCCCGCTCGCGCTCGATCGCATCACGTCGATCCGCGCCGCACCGCCCGCGTGAGCCGGCCGGCCGCGCGGCCGTCGGGTCGTCCCGCGGACGACGCCCCCGACGGGACGCGAGGCCCGGCCGGCGGCGCGGGTCACCGCGGGTGGGGCCGTTGCGCGAGCCAGCGCCGCGGCTCGTCGAGTTCGGCGACGGCCCACGGGACCTCGACGTCGCCGTGCAACGACACCGCGGACGGGCGCAACACGTCGAGGACGACGCGGTCGTCAAGGACCCAGCGCTCCCCCACCTTTTCGCCGCCCTCGGGGCCGACGCCGGGCTCGACGCGCCAGAGGTCGGCCACGGCGACGATCCCGTCGCCGCGCGCCACGTCGGTCGCGAGGGCCCGGACGGTGACGGCGCCCTGCAGCCGACGCCCCGCGTGGACCGTCCGGCCCGTGACGAAGCCGACCGTCGTCGGCGCGGCGTCCTCGCCGGGCGGCTGATGGACCTGCGCGGCGGTGCTCGACGGCGGCAGGCCCTTCTCGAAGTACGCCGCCCACGCGGTCCGCAGGAGCGACCACGGCAGGAAGGCGCGCGCGAGCGCCTCGACGTCGGCCCACGACACGTCCACGGACGGGCCTCGCGTCGCGTCGTGGACCTGGACGACGTCGGGGAGGAGGTACACGGTCCGCAGCCGGCGGGGCACCTCGAGCCGGACGGCCGCGAGCCGCGCGTTCGCGCGCGCCTCGAGCGGGGGCAGGTCGCGGGCGGCGGCGCTCATGCGGCCTCCCCGTGCGTGGCCTCGGCGACGGCGGCGAGCGCCCCGTGCGCGGGGCGCCAGTGTTTGGACGTCGCGACGCGCCCCAGGAGCAGGTCGCGATGCGCGCGCGCCGCGACGACGTCGCCGGTGCCGAGCGAGCGGCGGAGCCGGGTGCGGCGGCCGTCGGCCTGAACGAGGACGATGGCGATCCACCACCGGCCGCCGTTGCGCCAGAGGTGGTGGTTGGGGGGGAGCGCGGCGAGCCGCGGGGTCGGGGAGACCCGGGGAGACGGGGCAGACGTCGGGTGCATGGGGACCTTTCGGGGGTCGGTGCACCCGGAGCGCGCGTGCGAGGACGCGCCGGACCTTCGTTGCGCTCGCGGGGGCGAGCGCCTCATCTCCCGTGCGCAACGCACGCACGGGAAAGCACCTTGGGAGTCCGTCCCAGGTTGCCGGGCCCCGCGACCGCGGGACCGCTCCGGATGACGTGTGCATCCTAGGCGGCCCCCCCGACGGCGCAAGGGTCGGCCCTGTCATGACGGCGCCGCACTTCGCGGGACGGGGCCGCGTGCCGCCCCGGTAGCATCGGCCCCGTCCCGACCAGAGAGCCGCCCCTCGTGGCGGACCGGGCATCCCGCGGGAGGGGTATGTCCGTGGATCTCTGGCACGGTGCACTCGTCGATTTCGTCCGGACGGCCGGCGGTGGGGCGATCGCGGGCGACATGACCCGGGCGTTCCTCGGCGCCCACGGCGCGCTTCCCGGCACGAGCGAGGTCCGCAGCTGGGACCGCTCGCTCGCCGCGCTCGCCGACGCGCTCCGCGACCTCGCGGATCGCGACGTCGGCGTGGTCCTCCGCAGTCCGAGGCGTGGCGGCGCGGCCGCCGAGGCCCCCGTCACGGCCGTCGGCGTAAGCACCGAGTACCACCTGCCGTTGAGCGGCCGGCGGATCGACGTGCTCCTGTGCGGCTCCGACGGCGCGCATCGCAAGACGGCCGTCGCGCTCGAGCTCAAGCAGTGGTCCGACGTCACGCTCGCCGAGGACGACGAGGAGAACGTGCGGGCGGCGGGCGCCGAGCACCCCCACCCGTCGCGGCAGGCGCTCGACTACGCCGAGTGGCTGGCCGCGTACCACAGCGCATTCACGAAGGAGGGCGTGCGCGCCGGCGCCGTCGCTTGGTGCCACCACCTTGGCGCGGCGGGCCGCGCGCGGCTCCACGACGCGCGCTTCGCGGCGCTCCTCGAGCGCAGCCCCTTGTTCGGGGACGGCGAGGCCCCGGGCCTCGCGTCGTTCCTCGAGACGCAGGTCGGCAGCGGGCACGGCCTCGACGTGCTCGAGCGCGTGGTCGGCGGGACGTTCGCGCCCAGCGCCACCGTGCTCGCGCGGCTCGAAGAGGTCCTCCGAAGCGGCGGCGAGTGGCACCTGCTCGGCGAGCAGCGGGTCGCGCATCAGGCCATCCACGCGGAGGTGCGCCGGGCGCGTGCGAGCCGCGGGCGACGGGCGGTCCTCGTGCGCGGCGCGCCGGGCACCGGGAAGACGGTCATCGCGGTGCAACTGCTCGCCGACGCCGCTCGCCTGGGCTGGTGCGCCGTCCACGCGACCGGCGGCAAGGCGTTCACGACGACCCTGCGCAGCAAGTTTCGCGGCGCGAACGGACTGTTCGTGTGGAACTGGGACTTCCGGAAGCAACCCTCGGGGTCCGTGGACCTCGCCCTCGTCGACGAGGCGCACCGCCTGCGGACCACGAGCGACACCTACCGCACGCCGAAGGTGAAGCGATCGGACCGCAGCCAGATCGACGAGATCTTCGACGCGAGCCAGGTGGCGGTGTTCTTCCTCGACGAGCACCAGTTCGTCCGGCCGAACGAGATCGGGACGTCGGCGATGGTCCGCGCCGCCGCCGCGGCGCGCGGGATCCCGCTCCGGGAGTTCGACCTCGCGGCCCAGTTCCGGTGCGGGGGGTGCACCGAGTACGTCGCTTGGGTGGACGGCCTGCTCGGGTTCGGCCCCGTCGCGCCGCCCGCCTGGTCCGACCGCTACCAGGTAACGCTGGCGGAGCGGCCGGAGGCGCTGGAGGAGGGCGCCGCGGCCGCCACCGCACGCGGGGAGCGCGCGCGCCTGCTCGCGGGCTTCTGCTGGCCGTGGAGCGCGCCGAACCCCGACGGGACGTTGGTCCCCGACGTGGAGATCGGCGCGTGGCGCCGTCCGTGGAACCGCAAGCGCGACGAGAAGAAGAGTTACTCGCCGCGGACCGATCCCTACACGCTCTGGGCCGAGACCGACGCCGGCCGCCACGAGCTCGGGTGCGTCTACAGCGCCCAAGGCTTCGAATTCGACCACGTCGGGGTGATCTGGGGCCCCGACCTCGTCCGTCGCGGCGACGCGTGGGTCGCGCAGCCGCAGGCGTCGTACGACCGCCCGGTCCGGGGCGCCGGCCTCGAGGGCATGCAACGGCTGGTCCGCAACGCGTACCGTGTGCTGCTCACCCGGGGGACGCGGGCGACCGCGGTCCTCTGCCTCGACGCCGAGACGCACGCGTACCTGCGCGCGCGGCTCGAGGGTCCGAGGTCCTGACCCGGTCGGCTCGGGACCGCGCCCACGTCGCGGCGGACCGCCGGCGGCTTACGACCTCGACGTCGGGGGGGCGGCCGGCGGCGGCGCTTCCCCGCGTTCCGCGTCGCGCAGGCGGACCGCCGCGAGGATGTGACCGATGTGCGTGAGCGCCTGCGGGAAGTTGCCGAGCGCCGCGCCGGTCCCCGCCTCGATCTGCTCCGCGAACAGGCCGAGGTCGTTCGCACACGCCGCGACCCGGTCGAAGAGCGCCCGGGCCCGCGGCACCTCGCCGAGCAACACCAGCGCCTCCACGAGCCAGAAGGTGCAGATCGCGAACGTGCCCTCGCTGCCGCGCGGACCGTGCATGTCGTTGCGGTACACGAACCCCTCGGGCGACGTGAGCTCGCGCTGGATCGCGTCCACCGTCGAGCGCACCCGCGGGTCGTCGGGCGGCAGGAACCCGACGATCGGGATCAGGAGGTTCGCGGCGTCGAGCTCGTCGCCGTCGTAGGCCTGCACGAAGGCGCCCCGGGACGCCCGGAAGCCGCGCGCCAGGACCTCGGCGTGGACCTCGTCGCGCGCCGCGGCCCAGCGGGCGGCATCGCACGGGAGCCCCCGCGCGGCCGCGAGCCGCAGCGCCCGGTCGAGCGCCACCCAGCACAGCACCTTCGAGTGGACGTGGTGGCGACGACCGCTGCGCGCCTCCCAGATCCCGTCGTCGGGCTCCCGCCAGTGCTCGGCGACGAAGTCGGCGACGCGCGTGAAGAAGCGCCAACGCTCGGGGTGGAACTCGCCCGCCCGCTCAAGGCCGACCAGCGCCGCGTCGAGGATCTCGCCGTAGACGTCGAGCTGGAACTGCGTCGCCGCCGCGTTGCCGATGCGGACCGGCCGCGAGCCCCGGTAGCCCTCGAGGCCCGGGAGCTCCGACTCCGTGAGCCGCCGCTCGCCCCCGATCCCGTACACGATCTGCAGGTCGCGCGCGCGCCCCACGGCCGTCCAGTCGAGCCAGTGCAGGAACGCCTGGGCCTCCTCGGAGTAGCCGAGCGCGTAGAGCGCGTTCAGGACGTAGGCGGCATCGCGCGGCCACGCGTACCGGTAGTCCCAGTTGAGCGACCCGCCCACGCGCTCGGGGAGCGACGTGGTCGGGGCCGCGACGATGGCGCCCGAGGGTTCGTAGGTGAGGCCCTTGAGCACGAGCGCGCTGCGGACGACACGCGCGCGGTCGGGCCCGTCGTAGACGCAGTGCGACGACCAGTCCTCGCCGTAGCGCCGCGCGGCGGCGAGCCAGCGCAAGACCTGCGCGTGGGTCACGGCCTGCGCCGCCGGGACGTAGCGCGGGTCGTCGCGGAGCACGGCGAAGAAGGGCTCGCCCTGCCCGAGGACGCCGCCGGCGACGAAGCCGTCGCCGCGCACCTCCATGGCCGCCGACGTCGTCAGCGAGAGCCCGTCGCTGCCGCCGTGCGCGGTCCCGAACCGGGACGTCGGCAGCGCGACGTAGGGCACGATCGTCCCGTAGTCGAACCGCGGCACGCAGGTCATCGCGAAACGGACGGTCCCCCGGTCGCACGTGAGCAACCGGATGAGCCGCTCCCGGATCACGTGCTCCGACGGCGCCTCGGGGGTCGCGTGGGGATGGACGGTCAGGAAGTCGAGCAGCGTCGCGGCGCCGTCAGCCGTCGTGAAAACGGTCTCGAGGACGTTCGTCCCCGGGAGATAGCGGCGGGTCACGGCCGTCGCATCGACCACCGCGAGCTCGAAGTGGCCGCCGCCCTTGGCGTCGAGGAGTCGTGCGAAGACCGCCGGGCTGTCGAACCGCGGCAGGCACAGCCAGTCGATGGACCCCGTCCGCGACACGAGCGCCGCCGTGTGCGCGTCGGAGAGCATCGCGTAGTCGGAGATCGGCGCGTAGGTCGGGTCG